>SXGQ01390585.1_pt1 | contig 28019 bp, 24 predicted proteins | sample 3178371 | NCBI WGS metagenome assembly SXGQ01 (sample SAMN11356859, study PRJNA531348) | freshwater metagenome | isolation source: freshwater sample F1-20 | place: China: Fuxian Lake, Yuxi | collected 2017-12-25 | reverse complement strand
ATTTACAGGAAATAAATTTGAATTTAGAGCTGTTGGATCTTCTGCAAATTGTGGTGGACCAATGACTGTTCTCAATGCCATTATTGCAGAACAATTAACTAAATTTAAAAAAGAAGTAGACTCACTAATAGATAAAAAAATTGAGAAAGATGAGGCTATTTTTCAAGTACTTAAAAAATATATTATTGATAGTAAAAGCATACGTTTTGAAGGTAACGGATATGGAGATGAGTGGAAAACAGAAGCTAAGAATCGCGGATTAAATAACATCTCTTCTACTCCTGGTGCTTTAGAAGCTATGATTTCGAAAAAAACACTACAGATGTATAAATCGCAAGGTATTTTGAATCATCGCGAACAGGAAGCGAGATATGAAATTAGTTTAGAAACATATACTAAAAAAATTCAAATCGAATCTCGTATTATTGCCGACATGGTTAATAATCAAATTATTCCTGCGGCTTTAAATTATCAAAAAACATTAACCGATAATGTTTGTGGGCTAAAAACGATTTTTTCGGCAGACGATTTTAAAAAAATAGCCTTCACCCAATTAGAATTAATAAAAGAAATTAGTGAACATATTTCTATCATAAAAAAATCTTGTGATGAAATGACAGAAGCACGAAAAAAATCAAATACATTAGATTCAGGAAAAAAACAAGCCCATGCTTATTGTGATAAAGTAAAACCATATTTCGAAATTATTCGACTTAATGTTGATAAACTTGAAAACATTGTAGATGATGCAACATGGCCATTACCAAAGTATAGAGAAATGTTATATTTAAGATAAACTATGCTAATACTACTTAAATTTATATATCCTATTTTTTTAGATTGAAATGAAAAATGATGAAAAAATATCTTCATTTAGTTTATTAAAAAAACTTTGTGCCATTCCTGCTACAAGTGGTAACGAATTAGCTATGAAAGAATTTCTTTTAAATTATATTAAAATAAATTCAAAAAACTGGAAACATCAACCTAAAATTATCTGCGGTAATGGATTTCAGGATAATATTATGTTAATTTTCGGAAAACCTCGTACTGCTTTATTTGCTCATATGGATAGTATAGGATTTACCGTACGTTATGGCAAACAATTAGTAAAAATAGGTGGACCCTCAATTAAATCAGGATATAAATTAATTGGAACAGACCAAAAAGGGAAGCAAGAGGTAAAGTTAAAATTAATAAAAAATAAACAAATAGGCTTGATTAAGCTTGAGTATACAGGAAAAAGAGATTTTGAAAGAGGAACCGAATTAATTTTTAAACCAAATTGGCGCGAAACTTCCGAATATTTACAGTGTTGTTATATGGATAACCGTTTAGGTATTTATACAGCTTTAAAAGTAGCTGAAAAAATAAAAAATGGTGCCATCGTTTTTAGTACCTGGGAGGAACATGGTGGAGGAAGCGTTAGTTATTTACAAAAGTATTTACATGAAAAATACAAAATACAACAAGCTTTAATTTGTGATATTTCTTGGATTTCAGATGGGATTAATTTTGCTAAAGGCCCTGTAATAAGTATGCGCGATAGTCTTATTCCTCGAAGAAGTTATATTAATAAAATTATTTCGATTGCAAAAAAAAATAGTTGTGCTTATCAATTAGAAATTGAAGGAAGTGGTGGGAGTGATGCAAAAGAATTACAAATGGCAGAATATCCATGGGATTGGTGTTTTGTTGGAGCTGCAGAAGAAAATGTTCATACCCCAGATGAAAAAGTACACAAAAAAGATGTGGAAGGTATGATTTTATTATATAATGTATTAATGAAAGAGCTTTAAAATAAAATTAATTTCATAAATCAAAAAAATAATCTAAATAATCTAAGAAATTTTAATTATTTATAATTATGTCAATTATCGGAATTATTCCTGCTCGTTATTCTTCAAGTCGATTTCCGGGTAAACCTTTGGTAGAAATAAATGGTAAAACAATGTTGCAACGTGTTCACGAACAAACCAAGAAGGCAAATTTATTGGATGAGGTTATCATTGCAACTGATGATAGTCGAATTGAAGCTCATGCAAAAAGTTTTGGTGCCAATGTAATTATTACTAATTCAAATCACCAAAATGGAACCGATCGTTGTTTTGAAGCTTATCTTTTAAATAACAAACCATTTGACTATGTAATAAATATTCAAGGCGATGAGCCCTTTATAAATCCAATTCAGATAGATTCGCTTGCTCAAGTTTGCAATGGAGGAATCGAAATTGCGACTCAAATGATTAAATGTAAAAGTCATCAAATACTTTTTGATAAAGGTGAGGTTAAGATCGTTCTTAATCATAAACAAGAAGCTTTATTTTTTAGTAGAAATGTAATTCCCTTTATAAAAGGAAAAAAAGAATCAGAATGGCATAATTGTTATAATTATTTCAGACATGTTGGAATGTATGCCTATCATGTCAAAACATTAGAGCAAATAACAAAACTTCAACCATCTACTTTAGAAATAGTAGAATCATTAGAACAACTTCGTTGGCTCGAATATGGATTTAAAATTAAATGTATCGAAACAGAATTTGATAGCTATTGTATTGATACTTTTGAGGATATTGAAAAGGTGCTTCGTTTAATGAACAACAAATAAAGTTTTTATGAACTCTAAACACCCTTCTCTTATTTCAATAGAAGAATTTAACTATGATTTACCTCAAGAAAAAATTGCCTTTTATCCAACTAAAGAAAGGCACGATTCAAAATTATTAATTTATAAAAATGATATTATACAAGAAACTACTTTTAAAAATATAGATAAATTTTTAGATGATAGTTCGATACTAATTTTCAATTCAAGTAAAGTAATTAAAGCAAGGTTAATTTTTTTAAATAATAAAAACCAAAGTTTAGAAATTTTTTGTTTAGAGCCTCATCTTTTAAATCAAGATATAAATCAGGCAATGACTAAACAAAATAATGCACGATGGAATTGCTTGGTTGGTAATTTAAAAAAATGGGTTGAAAAAGAAATTGTAATTACAAATAATGATATTAAATTGTGTGCTCAAATAGTTGAAAGATTTTCGACACATATTTGTATCGATTTTAAATGGGAACCTTCAAATTTGACTTTTTCAGAAATTCTTGATTGTTTGGGTTTCATGCCCATTCCGCCATACATAAAAAGAAATAGTGAAATAATTGATAACTCTAGCTATCAAACTATTTATAGTGATAAGAAAGGTTCGGTAGCTGCTCCAACTGCAGGCTTACATTTTACCGAAGAAGTATTAAAAGCAATAAAAAAAAAAGAAATAAAAATACACACTATTTCATTACATGTGGGAGCAGGAACATTTAAACCTGTAAAAAGTAAAATTATGCATGGCCACGATATGCATTCGGAATGGATTGAAGTTGAGTTAAACTTTATAATGGATTTAATTAAAAATAAAAAAAAGTTATTTCAGTTGGCACAACTTCATTAAGAGTTATTGAATCTCTTTATTGGATGGGTCTGAAAATTCATAAAAATAAACTTATTACTTTAAAAGATTTAGAAATAAAACAATGGGAAGTTTATGATTTAGATGATTACAAAATAAATCAAAATCAATCTTTACTTGCCTTATCTGAATGGATGCAAAAAAATAAATTAGAAAAATTAATTTGCCGAACTCAAATTTTAATTGCTCCTCCGTATCAACTTAAAATTTGTGATGGAATTATTACAAACTTTCATCAACCTAAAAGCACCTTGTTACTATTAATAAGTGCTATTGTAGGAGAAAATTGGAAAAAAATATATCATTATGCTATTCAAAATAACTTTCGGTTTTTAAGCTATGGCGATAGTTCGCTATTATTAAAATAAATTTATTATAAAATTTGCTTTTTTATATTTATTTTTGATTTAAACCATAATCTATAAAAAATATGAAAAATCTTTACATAATTTTAATCGCCTGTATTAGTTTATCATTAAATGCTCAGTTAACACAATCAAATCATGCTCCATTAGCAAACTATACTTTTCAAACTTATCAATGCGATTCTTCTAATATTAATCTTGCTGCGGCTGGAGCAAACGCCAATTGGAATTTTTCTTCAATTAATACTCATAGTAGTGTATTGCTTAGTTATTTTACATCTACTGTAAATAATCCGTCGTATCCATCTGCAACAATTGCTGTTGGATCATCAACCAACAATACATCGTATTATTCTTCAACAACAAATAACTTAAATTATTTTGGCGGAAATATTTCGTTTGGTTCTATTATTGGGGCTTTAAATTACACTAATAGTCCCTGTATTTTTGCTGTTTATCCAATGATATTAAATAGTATTTCAACATCAACAACAGGTGGGGGAGTTGATATAATTGCACCCTTACAGACTAATGGAACGTTTACAGGCGCCTGCAAAGTTCTGGTTGATGGTTCTGGAACATTAACTTTACCTGGAGCAAATGCTACCTTTACAAATGCCCTTCGAGTTGTTACAAGCCAAACAATTAATATCACGACACCAATAAGCCCTGCTACAATTTATATTGTAAATTATGATTATTATTCTGTAGGCATTCGCGCACCATTATTTTCTATTTCAACATCAACAGCAATATCATTTCAAACAAATATTCAGATATTAGTAACAAGAAATAAAAATGCCACAACAACTAATACCCTAAACACTTCAATTTTTCCAGAAAATATAAATAAACCAATAAATCTAAATATATTTCCTAATCCATCATCAAACGAAATAAATTTTGTTACAGAAAGTATAGATGCAAAATTTATTTTGATAACTGATATTTCTGGTAAAATAATTATTAAACAAAATTTTATTGAAAAAAAGATAAGATTAGATGTAAATAACTATATGAATGGTTTATATAATTATAAAGTAATAAATTATAATAATGAAGCCATTAAATCAGGTAAAATTTCTATTTGTCATTAATTTTAATAAAATTATAAAATAAAATTCTAATTAATAAATTTGAATTAAAATGGATATAGAGGAAAGAATTAATTCTGAAATAAAAATCGCAATGTTAGCAAAAAATGCTAAAAAATTAGATTCCTTAAGAGCTATTAAATCAGTTATTTTAATACTTAAATCATCTACAGAAGGATTAACAGAGGATTCAATTACAAAAGCGCTACAAAAAGAAGTAAAAAAAAGAAAAGAATCCGCTGATATTTATAAAAGTCAAAACAGATCTGATTTAGAAGATATAGAATTATTTCAAGCTTCTGTTATTGAAGAATACTTACCAAAACAACTTAACGATGAACAAATAAAAAAAGAACTTGAAAAAATTATTGCTTCAGTTGGTGCCACAAATGCCTCACATATGGGGAAAGTGATGGGTGCTGCTTCAAAAGTTTTTGCAGGAAGAGCGGATAATAAAATTGTTTCTTCAATAGTAAAGCAAATATTAGGATGAGGTAATTATCATAAATTATTTAATTAAAATAAAAAATCATCTCAAAATTGTAGTAAAAAGTTTCACGAAATTATCTTTTTTAGAAGAGTCATAAAAAAAAAGATAATAGTAAGTTCCATCTGGCATCGGAAATCCATTAGAGGTTCCATCCCAGGGGATATAAATATTTTTTTGAGTGTGTACTTGTTGCCCCCATCTATTATAAATAAACAATTCGAAATTAGGAAACTTTTCTACGTTAATAATTTTTAATACATCATTATATCCATCACCATTGGGTGAAAAGTATTTTGATGCTAAAGCTATACATTCTAATTTTTTAATATCGAAATTTATAACCGTATCTTTAAATTTAGAAATAGCTTTATTTAAAATACTTATATAAACTGAATATTTTCCTGAGTCTAAAGATAATAATTCTCTAACATCCTGCTGACCCGAGCTCCATATAATTTTAATTGAATCTGAATTAGTGGTTCCGGAAATTAATATAGAAGCAGAGCCCTTTTCACATTCTTGATCATTATACTTGCTAGTGATTTGAATATTAGTTTGTGCAAATGAACTTAGAAAAAATAAAAAACAGAAAAAAACTAATACTGATTTTAAACTGATTAAATAATTTAACATAAAATAAAATTAAAGATAAATAAAAATATCAAATTAAAAATTTAGTAATTCTACTTTTTATAATAATTGTATATTTACATATTCAATTATGAAAAATATTATTTCTCCATTAAGTAAAGAATCTCTTTTAGATGAATTGACAAAAGATCGATATGTGAGAAAATCTAATAATGGTAATAAAGAAATTTATATAATTACAAGTCATAATTCGCCAAATTTAATGCGCGAAATTGGTAGATTACGTGAATTAACGTTCAGAAAGGCAGGAGGAGGTACTGGAAAAGAAATTGACATTGACGAATTCGACACTTGTTCGCATCCATACCATCAACTATTAGTTTGGGATCCTGAATTCAAAGAAATTGTTGGAGCTTACCGATATATTTTGTGTAAAGATGCAGAATTTATAAGTGGAAAAGTTCAATTAGCTACTACCGAACTATTTGAATTTAGTGAGAGCTTTTACAAAAATTATTTAAATGAAACGATAGAATTAGGGCGCTCATTTATTCAACCTTCTTATCAACCAAGTAACGATAGGAGAAAAGGATTATTTAGCTTAGATAACTTATGGGATGGTTTAGGAGCATTAGTTATAGATAATCCTTCACAAAAATATTTTTCAGGAAAAGTGACTATGTATACTGATTTTAATGTTACCGCTCGAGATTATATTCTAGCATTTATACAGCATTATTTCCCTGATAAAGAAAATTTAGTTAAACCGATAAATCCTATTAGCTTTAAAACAAATATAAATGATTTTTTATCAGAATTAGAAGGGCTTGAATATAAAGAAGGTCATGCCGCTTTGCATAAGAGGGTACGAGTTTTTAACGAAAATATTCCTCCTTTGATGAACTCTTATATGAATTTAAGTCCAACCATGAAAAGTTTTGGAACTGCAACAAATCCCTCATTTGGTGGCGTAGAAGAGACTGCAATATTAGTCACTATTAATGATATTTATCAAAGTAAAAAAGAAAGACATTTTGATTCATACCTCAAAGAAAAAAGTCAGTTATAAATACCATGCAAATCAAAAAAGCAACTTTTAAACAAAGTGCATCAAGTTTATATGAATGCCCGAAGGCTTCTTTTCAAGAATATGCTTTTATTGGTAGAAGTAATGTAGGAAAATCTTCGCTAATCAACATGCTTTGCAACAACAATAAATTAGCAAAAACATCTTCTACACCGGGCAAAACTCAGCTTATTAATCATTTTATTGTAAATGAAGAATGGTATCTTGTTGATTTACCTGGATATGGATTTGCTAAAACCAGTAAAAGTTCTCGTGCAAAATTCGAAATAATTATTTTTGATTACTGTAAAAAGAGAGAAACCTTAGTTTGTTTATTTGTATTAATAGATAGCCGGCTAACATTACAAAAAATAGATTTAGAATTTATGCTTTGGTGTGCCGAAACAAAAATTCCTTTCAGTATTATTTATACTAAAATTGATAAAAATTCTAAATCAGAATTAAGTCGTAATATTAAAAACATTGAGAACGAACTATTAAAAGTATTGCAAGATATGCCAAATAGTTTCATTACCTCAGCAGTAAAAGGCTTTGGTAAAGATGATTTATTGAAATTTATAGCATTTCAAATTAACGAAACAAAAGTACGATTAAAAAATGAAATGGAATTTAAAAAATAATCCAATCCTAGATAAAAATTAATTAAAGTATTAAAAGAATGGTAAGTGACTGGGATATACTTCAGAGAAAACTCAAAGAACGTTTTGATAGTGAAATGGATTACGATTCAATATTATTTATAATTGGGCTTCAAGAATTAGGAAAGCCATTTAAAAAATACAAAAAAGACGAAAAACTTGAGATCATTCATATCGCTATTTGTAGTTTACTCGAACCTTATGGATTTTATGAATTTATGGGAAAAGATGATGATGGCTGGCCTCATTGGAAGTTAAAAGAAAATTTACCTTTTTTAGATGCAAAACAACAAAATAAACTTATTATTGATTCGATAATAGACTATTTTAAAAAAGAAGAATTTATCTAATATTTTAAAATAAAAATATTTAATATTTAATTTGCTCAATACCTTTTAAGCTATATCATTATTAGCTTATAAAGACAACGGAGATAAAACTTATGGAATACCAATTTAAAGAAATAGAAAAACGTTGGCAAGCATTTTGGGCACAAAATAATACTTTTAAAACAGAAGATAATTCAATCAGACCAAAATATTATGTATTAGACATGTTTCCCTATCCATCAGGAACAGGATTACATGTTGGACATCCTCTTGGATATATCGCCTCTGATATTATTGCGCGTTATAAACGACACAAAGGCTTTAATGTTTTACATCCAATGGGCTATGACAGTTTTGGTTTACCAGCCGAACAATATGCTATTCAAACCGGACAAAATCCAGCAATTACAACTGAACAAAATATTTCTAGATACCGCGATCAACTTGATAGAATGGGATTTTCATTTGATTGGAAAAGAGAGATTCGTACCTCAAATCCTGAATATTACAAATGGACGCAATGGATTTTTATTCAAATATATAATTCTTGGTATAATAAATCTAGCAGTAAAGCTGAAACAATTTCTTCACTGATTAATGAATTTGAAAATTTTGGTAATAATAATGTACACGCATTTTGTGACGAACGTGTTAAGTTATTTTCTGCACAAGAATGGAAATTATTTTCAGAAAAAGAAAAATCTGATGTATTGATGGCCTATAGATTAGCTTATTTAGGTGAAGCTTATGTTAACTGGTGCCCGGCTTTAGGAACTGTTTTGGCCAACGATGAGGTAAAAGATGGATTGAGTGAAAGGGGAGGGCATTCAGTTGAACGTAAATTAATGAAACAATGGAGTATGAGAATATCTGCCTATGCTCAAAGATTAATTGATGGTTTAGAAAATATTGATTGGTCAGAAAGTATAAAAGAATCGCAACGTTATTGGATTGGAAAAAGTGAAGGTACTTCTTTAAAATTTAAAATTATAGATTCGACTTTCGATTCTGAAAATTATATTGAAGTATTTACTACCAGACCAGATACTATTTTTGGTGTAACTTTTATTACCCTTGCTCCAGAAAATGAAATGGTTTTAAAAATAACATCAAATGAACAAAAAATAGAAGTTGAAGATTATATTATTAAAACAAAAAATAAAAGTGAGAGAGAAAGGCAGTCTGATGTAACAAAAATTTCAGGTGTATTTTCAGGTGCTTATGCAGAAAATCCTTTTAATGGTTACAAAATACCAATATGGATTGGCGACTACGTTTTAGTTGGATACGGAACTGGTGCGGTAATGTCTGTACCTGGTCATGACTCGAGGGATTATGCTTTTGCTAAAAATTTTAATTTACCAATTATAGAAGTAGTTAAGGGGGGTGATTTATCAAAAGAATCATACGATATTAAAGAAGGGATTTTAATCAACTCTAATTTTTTAAATGGATTGCAAGTAAAAGAGGCATTTAATAAAGCTATAGAAGAAATTGAAAAACGTTTTTTAGGAAAAAGAAAAACTAATTATCGTTTAAGGGATGCCGTATTTGGCAGACAAAGATATTGGGGTGAGCCAATTCCAATTTATTTTAAAAATGGAATTCCATATGAATTATCAGAAAAAGAATTACCATTAGTACTTCCAGAAGTAAATAAATTTTTACCTACTGAAGATGGTGAACCTCCATTAGCCAGAGCTTCAGATTCTTGGAAAAAAGACGGTAAATATAATTACGAAACCACCACCATGCCAGGTTGGGCAGGAAGCAGTTGGTATTTTTTGCGTTATATGGATTCAAACAATAATTCTGAATTTGCGAATAAAACACTAACTGATTATTGGAAACAAATTGATTTATATATTGGTGGAAGCGAGCATGCCACTGGTCATTTACTATATATTCGCTTTTGGACTAAGATTCTTTTCGATCTTGGTTTAATAATTATTGACGAACCTGCAAAAAAATTAATTAATCAAGGAATGATACAAGGAAGAAGTAATTTTATTTATTGGTTATCTCCTAAAATATCATCTAGTTCAGGTATTAATCAGTCTGATTTTGGACGTATTTTTATTTCTAAATCAATTGCCGATCTTATTGAAAAAAAAGATGTCACAATAATCGATTCTATAAAAAAAAATATTTCTCAAAAAATAAAAAAAGAATTACCGAAGATTCAAGAGTTTATTATTGAGAAAATTTCCGTATTAAAATCTCATGTTGATGTTAATATAGTTTCTAACGATTTATTAAACATTGACGAATTTAAAAAATGGCGAACAGAATTTATCGATGCTGATTTTATTAAAGAAGAAAATGGTGATTTTATTTGTGGTAATGAAGTTGAAAAAATGTCTAAATCGAAATGGAATGTGGTTTCGCCAGATGATATTTGCGATAAATTTGGCGCCGACACATTAAGATTATATGAAATGTTTTTAGGACCTTTAGAGCAGAGTAAGCCATGGAATACTAATGGAATTTCAGGTGTATCTGGTTTCTTAAAAAAGCTATGGCGTTTATTTTTCAAAGATAATGAAGTTTTTATTAGTGATGATAATCCGAGTAAAAGAGAATTGAAAACACTTCATAAAACAATTAAAAAAATTACAGAAGATATTGAAAGATTTTCATTTAATACCTCTGTTAGTAATTTTATGATTTGTGTAAATGAATTAAGTGAATTTAAATGTAATAAACGCGTTATATTAGAACCATTATTAATTTTAATATCACCTTTTGCCCCTCACATTTCTGAAGAATTATGGAGTAGAATTGGCCATAGAGAAAGTATAAGTTTTGCAGATTTTCCAATATTCAAAGAAGAGTTTTTAGCAAATGATTCATTTAACTATCCTATTTCTTTTAACGGTAAGATGAGATTAAACATCGAATTTTCTAATCACTTAACTATTGAAGAAATTGAAAAAGAAGTTATTAATCGAGAAGAGGTAAAAAAATATTTAGAAAATAAGGCTCCAAAAAAAATTATTATTGTTCCAAATAAAATTGTGAATATTGTTTTTTAAGTGATTTGAAATAAATATTTTAATTTTTAAAAAATGCTACCCTTTATGAGTAGCATTTTTTATTTTAATTAAATTATTAATCTACATTATCATGTAAAAATGAATTATTTGGTCTAATTTCAATTTTTTTATTTTCACCTTCAAATAAAGTATAACGAGAAACATTTGATTCAAGACTTGGTATTTTATTTTCGAGAATAATGTTTTTACGTTCAAAAGCAGTTTGTTTTTCAAGAGCAGCTAGACCTTCAGGACTTTTCATTCTTAGGGTAATGTCTTTTAATTTTCGAATTCGATCTTGAGCTAATTTGATTTGTTCTTCGCGACTTATAGTTTCTTGATTAACAATATTCATAGCTTTAGTTTGATCCAAGAAATTTATATTTTTATCGTCGATATTATTAAATGTAAATTCTACAGGGCTATTATTTTCCTGTGAACTTATATTCGTTTCAAAGCGAGAAAAAATTTCTTCTTCTATTTGTGTTGGAATATTTTCAGAAATAGGCGTATCAATTTCATGTTTTGTAAAAATAAAAGCTTCGTCTGTATTAACCTCTTTTGTTAAAGTCGTTTGATTTATAGACTCAGGAGTTTTTTCATCTAGATTTACAATCTTTCTTTCTTTTATCATAGGTGTTTCAAAACCAGTTTCTTGTTTTGAATTGAAGCCAGTTGCAATTATTGTTACGCTCACATTATCGCCTAATGAAGGATCCGTTCCATAACCCGTTATTAATTCAGCTGTTCCGCCTGAGGCCTCTTGAATAAAATCTGTAATTTCTCCAAACTCATCCATATCTATATCATCGGTTCCGCTCATGATATTTAATAATACATGGCGAGCTCCGGTAATATCATTATCATTTAATAAAGGAGAGTTTAGAGCCTCTTCAACAGCTCTAATAGCTCGCTTTTCTCCACTGGCAACTCCAGAACCCATAATGGCTTTGCCGCTATCTTTCATCACAGTTTTTACATCATTAAAATCTACATTAATATGCATGTGTAAACTAATAATTTCTGCAATTGATTTAGCGGCTCCAGTTAATACATCGTCTGCATGAGCAAAAGCTTCGCTCATTTTTAAATTACCGTAAATTTCTCGAAGCTTGTCATTTCCGATTACCAATAAAGTATCAACATACTTTTTCATTTCTTCTAGACCAGTTTCTGCTTGGCTTCTACGTTTTTTACCTTCAAAAGCAAATGGAATTGTAACTATACCAACTGATAAGATACCTAATTCTTTGGCAATACTAGCAATAACAGGCGCAGCTCCAGTTCCAGTGCCCCCGCCTAAACCAGCGGTAATAAAAACCATTTGGGTGTTCTCGCCCAAAAAACGTTTAATTTCGTTAATTGATTCTAAAGCAGCTTCTCGGCCAACATCAGGAATAGATCCGGCACCAAGACCTTTTGTAGATTCAAAGCCTAATTGAACTTTATTAGGAACAGGACTTTTATCCAAAGCTTGTTTATCGGTATTACATACTATGAATTCCACACCTTTTATACCTAAACGGTACATGTGGTTAACGGCATTGCTTCCGCCGCCGCCTACCCCAATTACTTTAATAATTGAGTTTTCTTCTTGTGGTAAATCAAATTGCATCATGATATTATTTTTTAAATTATTATATTTATTTAATTGATTATTATTTAATAGATTAAACATCGTCGCTCATAAAATCTTTTGCTCTATCTAAAAAAAGTGTAAGAAAATTCCCTTTTTTAGCTTGAGAATGATTTGCAATATTTATATTTTCTTTTTCATTGGGAGTTTCGGCTTTAATTGTTTCGTTTGGTTCCATTGATTGCTTAACGGTATTAGTTCCTCTTTTAGAGTCGCGTTCATATTTTTCTATGCCTTTCATCACCAAACCTACAGCAGTTGCATATGATGGATTTTTTAATTCATCATCATTGCCAGCTAAATGTTCGTTTGGAGTTCCTATTCTACAATCCATTCCAGTTTCTAGCATTACAAGGGAAGATAAATGTTTTAATAATGATCCTCCTCCAGTTATAACAATACCTGCTGATAATTTTTTTTCAAGACCGCTACTTTTAATTTCAAATAAAACAAATTCCAATATTTCTTGCATTCTAGCTTGAATAATTCTAGCTAAAAAATTAACAGAGATTTCTTTATGCTTTCGTCCTCTTAATCCAGGTATAGAAATTATTTCGTTTTCTTGATTTTCTTGAGCTAATGCGGAACCAAATTTGACTTTTAATTGTTCTGCTTGTGTTCTAATAATACCACAACCTTCTTTTAAATCCTCAGTAATAATATTTCCACCAAAAGGAATAACTGCTGTATGTATAATTATACTATCATGAAAAATTGCTACATCGGTTGTTCCCCCACCAATATCGACTAATACAACACCAGCTTCTTTTTCTTCACTACTCAAAACTGCGTCAGCGCTCGCTAATGGTTCTAAGTGTAAATCAACAGTTTTATAACCTGCGCGATCTACACATTTAAAAATATTTTTCACAGCAGCTACTTGTCCAGTTATAATATGAAAATTACCTTCTAAACGAATACCAGCATGCCCTATTGGATTTTTAATTCCTGACTCTTTATCAATAATATATTCTTGAGGAATTACATGAATAATTTCTTCTCCTGGATTCATTACCAATCGATGCATATTGTCAATTAAATCATCAATATCTCTTTGATTTACTTCATCATCTAAACTTTTTCGAGTAATCATACCTCGATGTTGCATGCTTTTTATATGCTGGCCTGCAATTCCAACAATTACCTCACCAATATCAACACCTGCTTTATCAGCAGCAATATCTATTGCAGTTTTGATTGATGCAACCGTTTGTTCGATATTAACAACAACGCCTCGATTAATTCCTAGTGACTCTGATTTACCAACTCCCAAAATTTCTATTTTTCCAAATTCGTTTTTTCTACCAACTATTGTTGCAACTTTTGTAGTTCCAAGATCAAGACCAACAACTAATTCAGAAGATTTATCGGTCATTTGTGTAGATTTATTTTCCATGATATTTAATTTTTAGTACAAACTACTATGTTTTTATATTTTAAATTTATAATTGAATATTTAGTCCAACTATCTGATTTATTTAACCCTTGTGAGTAAAACAATTTCAGTTTGTTGAATTTTTCGCTAATATTTTGTGAATTACCAAAAATAATTTTATGATTTCCAATTGCAGGAAATAATTCTAAATCTTTTTCGGTATTAATATTTATTTGATGAATTAACTGAGAAAGAATTGAGTCGCTATTAATATATGTGCAAACATCAAAAATTTCATCTAGTATGCTTAGTTCACTGTATAATTTATTTTTTTTAATTTGAGTAACTGAATATTTTGAACGACTATCAAACGGCTCAAAAATTTCTCCACTCGCCACAACGACTCGAGCAGAGTAATTTTCATTTAGTGGCATTAGTTTTGATTCATTATCTATATAGTAACTTTCACCGTCTTTATTAAAAATTCTTAGTACTGGCGTTCTTTGTTTGACATCAATTTTGATTATCCCATTTATATCTCGATAAACTTCAGCATTTTCTATAGCCGGATGAGAATTTAAATCCATTTCTAATTTTGTTATATTAATTTTTTTAAGAGGTAGCGAAAGGATGGAATCATTTCGTTCGCTAAAAAATTTTTTAATATCATTTGTATTTAAAAATGAAAATTTATCACTATTAAGAATCGTAATATTTATATTTTTAGCAACAATCTTTTTTTCACTTTTAGAAACAAAACTTAAAGAACTTCCAAGACCAGAAATTACAGTAATCCAAAGAAGACTAACTAAAATTTTTCTATAGTTTATTTTTTTCAATTTTAACTTTTATAATATTTAATTGTACTTTTTTTAACTTTTATTTTGTACATTATTGTATTAATCATTGAGAATTTTTTCAATTGGAACTATCAAATTATCAATATCTCCAGCTCCCATTGATAACAACAATTCTGGCTTATTCTTCTTTAATAATTCTAACAAGATTTCTTTAGACACCACTTGTTTATTTATTAATTTCATCTTATTCATCAGCCACAATGAGCTTACTCCTTCGATGGGCAATTCTCTTGATGGATAAATATCAAGTAAAAGGCATTCGTCGAGCAAATCTAAACTACTAGCAAAATCTTCAACAAAATCCCTTGTTCGAGTGTACAAGTGTGGTTGAAAAATACCAGTAATTCTTTTGTCAGGATGTAATTGCCTTACTGAATTAATTATAGCTTTTAACTCCTCTGGATGATGAGCATAGTCATCAATATAGATATGAGTTTTATTTTTTATTCTATAATCAAAACGGCGTTTTACTCCGCTAAAAGAACGTAATGCTTTTCTTATAACATCTCCTTTAATCCCTAACTGCTGTGCAACTGCAACTGCAGCAATAGAATTTTCAACATTGTGCAACCCTTGTAAACCAAGGGTTAAATTTGTTATTGACTCTATTGGACTTTTAATGTCATAATAAAATTGTGCATTTTCTAATCTAACTGATTGTGCACAATATTCAGTATCTAAATTTAAAGAGTAGATAAGGTGATTAACAGGAAGGGATAATTCGTTATGAACATTTTTTTTAACAATCAAAGTGCCATTTTTAGGTACCAAATTGGCAAATAAGAAAAAACCCTCTTTTACCTGATTCGCATCGCCATAAACATCTAAATGGTCTGCATCAACACTTGTTATAAGAGCTATCTGCGGCTTTAATGTTAAAAAAGAACGATCATATTCATCAGCTTCTACCAAAAAATAACTATTTTCATCATTAATATCACCTAATAATAAATTAGTATTATAGTTTTTAGAAATTCCTCCCATAAAAGAAAAACAATTAAAGCCAGCACATTTTAATATATGAGTGACCAAAGTGGTTGTGGTAGTTTTTCCATGAGTACCAGCAATAGCAATGGTTTTAAATTTTTCGCTTATTTGACCTAGTACTTGAGATCGTTTTAAAATTATATAATTATTTTCACGAACAAAAATATATTCTTTATTATCAATTGTAATAGCTGGCGTGTAAATGACTAAAACATCTTCTTTGTTATAATAACTAAATAAGTTCTCAATTGAGTCAACATTTTCATTAAAATGACAGCTTATACCTTCATTACATAGCTGCTTTGTTAAATCTGTTTCTGTTTTATCATAGCCAGCAACCACTTTATGATAATGATTAAAAAATCTTGCCAAAGCACTCATTCCTATACCACCAATACCTATAAAGTAATATAATTTATATTTTAAAATATTCATTACAATTTATAATTTGCCAACTTTAATACTTCTAAAGCAATAATATTTGCTGAATTTAAATGAGCTAAAGCTTTTATATTTAAAGAAAGTTTTTTTTGTTGAGTTAAATCATTTACTAATTGTAAAATAGAATTAACTAAAAGTTGACCTGCCTCAATATCTTTTATTAAAATTGCTGCTTCTTTATTTACTAGCGCCAAAGCATTTTTTGTTTGGTGATCTTCGGCTGCTGAAGGTAAAGGAACAAGAATACAAGGTTTTTCTACAATACATAATTCAGAAATAGCTCCAGCACCAGCCCTAGAAATAACTACATCAGCTAGTGCATATGCTAAATCCATTCGAGTAATAAAGTCAAGAACTTGAATGTTTTTATTTTTAAATTTATTAGCTTCTTTTTTTGCGTCATCAAAATAAATTTTACCTGTTTGCCAAACTAATTGAATATTATTATCTACAAAGCTTTTTAATTTTTCTCTAATTGCTTCGTTAATTGCTTTTGCTCCAAGGCTTCCACCAATAACTAATACTGTTTTTTTTGAAGAATCTAATTTAAAAAAATCAAAGGCCTCATTACGCTTTTCTTTAATTGAAAAAATATCTTGTCGAATAGGATTACCAGTAAGTAATATTTTTTCTTTTGGAAAAAACTTATCCATATCATCGAAAGCAACACAGATTTTACTTACTTTTTTAGATAATAATTTGTTGGTAATTCCAGCATAAGAATTTGGTTCTTGTATTAATGCAGGTATGCCTTTAGATATTGCAGCTTTTAGGAGCGGCCCCGATGCATATCCTCCAGTTCCAACTACCACATTGGGTTTAAAATCTTTTATAATTTTATGTGTTTTTATTAAACTTCGAATTATTAAAAAAGGAAGTTTGAAATTTGAAAAAGTAAATTTTCTATTAAAACCAGCAATAGGTATTCCTATAATTTTATAACCAGCAGCAGGTACTTTTTCCATTTCCATTTTATTTATTGCGCCAACAAATAAAATATCTATATTGCTAACTATTTTTTTTAATTCATTTGCAATAGCAATAGCAGGAAAAATATGTCCACCTGTTCCACCTCCACTCAATATTACTTTAAGCTGTTTCAAGATTTTCTTCTGTTTTTTCTTCAATTCCTCTACTTATACTAAGAATAATGCCTAGCGAAATCATTGTAAACCAAATAGATGTTCCTCCCATACTAATAAGGGGTAATGTTTGTCCTGTAACAGGAAATAAATTTACTGCAACAGCCATATTAACTAATGCTTGAATAGCAAGATTAAATGATAAACCAATGACGACTAAACAAGCAAAAGGTTTATCGTTATCTCGTAAAATTTTAATACCTCTATAAAGCAAAATCATATATAAAAACAAAAGTAAAAATCCTATCATCAATCCGTATTCCTCTATAATAATAGCATAAATAAAATCTGATGATGCTTGAGGCAAAAATGCTCTTTGAATACTATTTCCGGGTCCTTTACCAATAATTCCGCCTGTTGCAATTGCAATTTTAGCTTGTTCACTCTGATAATTACTTCTACTATCGCCATTACTAAAATTTTCTATTCTAGATTTCCAAGTTGGCCCCCTACCTCCCGGAATCGATTCGGGGGATAACCATATCCAAGTAAAAAAAATAGATCCCAATAAAGTACATATTCCTATTGTTTTAAAAATATTTTTCAAATTTATTCCACCCAAAAACATTAACAATAAACAATTTAAAAATAATAAAGTGGCAGTCGAAAAATTAGCAGGTAAAATTAAAACGCAAACTAATCCTATAGGAACGAGTAGTTTTTTGAAAACTGATTTGAAATCTTGTAACTCTTTTGATTTAATAGCTATAATTCTAGCTACATAAATAATGATTATTAATTTAGCAAAATCAGATGATTGAAAAGTTAATTTCAATCCTGGAATTTCAATCCATCGTGAAGCCTCTCCTGAAGATACTCCCTTAAGTAAAGTATATAACAAAAGTGGAATAGAAAGTATAAACCCTATTTGAGATACTTTACTGAATATTGTATATTTTATTTTATGAAATAGATAGGCTATTAGTAAACCAGAAACTATTAGACCAAAATGTTTAATTAAATAAAATTCAGTAGAAATTCCTTTAGGTTTATGAGATAAAGCAACAACTGAACTATAAACTACTAAAATAGATAGTAATGAAAAAAGAAACATTACTGCCCAAATAACCCTATCTCCTTTTAAGTAGTTAAATAGTTTCATTTTATAATCATTAATATATATTCATATTAAATTAATTACTAGAAATTAATTTATTTTATTAAAGACTTCTAACTGCTGCTTTAAATTGCATACCTCGATCTTCATAATTTTGATATAAGTCAAAACTAGCACAAGCAGGAGACAATAAAACAACGTCCCCTTTCTTACCTATTTTATAAGAAGCGGCAACTGCATCGTATGCAGTATCTGTTTCAATTATGGTTTCAACAAAACCTTTAAATGCATTAATAATTTTACTATTATCCTTACCTAAACATATAATGGCTTTGACTCTTGATTTTACAAGCTCAATTAATTCATTATAATCATTTCCTTTATCTTGACCACCACAAATCCAAACAATTGGTTTCTCCATACTTTCAAGAGCATACCAAGTTGAATTCACATTAGTTGCTTTAGAGTCGTTAATAAATTCTATTCCATTAATAGAGGCAACAAATTCTAATCGATGTTCGGCGTTATGAAAATCTTGTAAACTTTCGCGAATATTTTCTTTTCTTACATCAACAACGCGAGATACTAATGAGGCAGCCATGCTATTGTAAACATTGTGCTTACCTTGAAGTGCTAATTGTTCAATTGTCATAATAAAGGGTTCTTGGTTTAGTTTATAATTAAGGATTATTTGGTTATTAGTTAAATATGCGCCAGGTACATTAATTGTTTTTTTTATACTAAATGGGATTTTTTCGGCATCAATAATATGTTCATTCATATATGCTTGAATAGCTATATCATCTGCACAGTATATAAAAGCATTTTTGTTGGTTTGATTTTGAGTGATTTTAAATTTAGATTTTACATAATTTTCAAATTTATAGTCATATCTATCTAAATGATCAGGAGTAATATTTAATAAAATGGCTATATCGGCAACAAAATCAAACATACCATCTAACTGAAAACTGCTTAATTCTAAAACATAGTAATCAAAATTTTCTTTGGCTACCTGCATAGCAAAACTTTTTCCAATGTTTCCCCCTAATCCTACATGATATCCTGCATTTTTTAAGATGTGGTAAGTAAGCAATGATGTTGTCGTTTTACCATTTGAACCAGTGATACATATTTTCTTAGCATTAGTATATCTCCCTGCAAATTCTATTTCAGAAATAACTGGTATACTTTTCGAGATTAATTTTTGTATCAAATCTGATTGATCGGGAATGCCAGGACTTTTGATTACTTCATCAGCATTAAAAATATTTTCTTCTATATGTTGCCCCTCTTCAAACAAAATATTTTCTTTTATTAATTGAGCTTTATATTTATCTTTTATTAAATTTTGATCACTTAAAAAAACATTAAAACCTTTTTGTTTTGCTAACACTGCGCTACCAATACCACTTTCACCTCCACCTAATATGACAATACGTTTGTTCAATTATCTTAATTTTAGAGTTACAAATGTTAATACAGCTAACGCAATTCCTATAATGAAAAAACGCATTACAATTTTTGATTCATGAAAACCACTTTTTTGATAATGATGATGCAAAGGCGCCATTTTAAACAATCGATGAACTTGTGCATATTCTAAACCGTGTTTTCTCTTTTGATATTTAAAAAAGTATACTTGTAAAATCACCGAAAGACTTTCGACTAAAAAAACACCACATAAAATTGGAATTAAAAGTTCTTTGCGAATAGCAATAGCAAATACCGCAATAATCCCACCGATTGCTAAACTTCCCGTATCGCCCATAAAAACTTGAGCCGGATATGAATTATACCATAAAAATCCTATACAAGCGCCAATAAATGCAGAAATAAAAACTACTAATTCTCCGGAATTAGGAATATACATGATATTTAAATAATCAGCGAAAATAAAATTGCCAGATACATATGCTAAAATACCAAGAACAGTTCCTATAATTGCACTCGTTCCTGCAGCTAATCCATCAATACCATCCGTAATATTTGCTCCATTAGAAACAGCAATAATTATTAAAATTACCATTGGGATAAAAACTATCCATCCAAATTTTAAATAATCAAGCCCTAACCATGAAATAAATTTTCCATAATCCAACTCATTATTTTTTAAAAATGGAATAGTGGTTTTTAATGTTTTGGTTGAATGTTGTGCATATTTTGGTGTATTTATTTTTTTTATTTCTGTACTAGAAATATTACCTATTTCGGATGAAACAGAGACTATGCGCTCTTTTACCACAACTTCAGGATGAAGATATAATATACAGCCCACAATCAACCCAATACCAACTTGACCTATTATTTTAAATTTTCCTTTTAATCCCTCTTTATCTTTTTTAAATACTTTAATATAATCATCTAAAAAACCTATACCTCCTAACCATAATGTAGTTATTAGCATTAATAAAATATAAACGTTATTAATTTTCGCAAATAATAAAACAGGGATAATAATTGCTGCGATAATTATTAATCCACCCATTGTAGGTGTTCCGGTTTTTTCTATTTGTCCTTCTAATCCTAACTCTCGAATAGTTTCGCCAATTTGTTTTTTACGAATAAAATTAATGATACGTTTTCCAAATAATAAAGAAATAACAAGTGAAAAAATTAATGCAAATGCAGCTCTAAATGAAATGTATTGAAATACACCTGTTCCAGATAAATGATAAGTTTTATGAAAGTAATTAAATAAATAATACAGCATTATATTCCTAAAGTTTTAATAGTTTCTTTAAATATTTCTAAATCATCAAAATCGTATTTGACTCCTTTTATTTCTTGATATTTTTCGTGCCCTTTACCTGCAATCAAAATAATGTCTCCTTGTGATGAAAAGCTGCATGCTATTTTTATCGCTTCTCTTCTATCAGTAATTCGTAAGACTTTTTTTACATCAGCAGGATTAATGCCAGCTTGCATTTGATTTAAAATTTCTTCAGGATCCTCAGTTCTTGGATTATCGGAAGTAAGAATTACTTTAGTACTAAATTCACAAGCAATAGCCGCCATAATTGGTCTTTTAGCAGAATCTCTATCGCCACCACAACCGACTAATGTAATCACTTGCTCAGAACCAGATCTAATATCTTTTACTGTTTCTAAAACGTTTTTTAAGGCATCAGGAGTGTGGGCATAATCTATTATTCCAATTACTCCATTTGGAGATTTAATATATTGAAAACGACCTTCAACAGAATTTAAATTACTTAAAGCTGTTAATACATTAGTAACATCTTGTTTTAAAAGAATTGAAGTTGCATAGACTGAAAGAGTATTGTAGGCATTAAAAGTTCCAATTAATTTTACCCATACTTCATGATTATCTATATTTAATAACAAACCATTTAAATGACTTTCAATAATTTTACATTTGTAATCGGATAAATTTTTTAAGCCATAGGTATACTTTTTAGCCTTAGTATTTTGTAGCATTATCATGCCATTTTTATCATCTCGATTTGTCAGAGCAAAAGATGAATTTGGTAATAAATCAAAGAATTGTTTTTTTGCTTTGATATACTCATCAAAAGTTTTATGATAATCCAAATGATCATGAGTAATATTAGTAAACACGGCACCTGAAAAATTTATTCCAGCAATTCTATTTTGAACTATTGCATGAGAGCTAACTTCCATAAATACAAATTCGCAACCTTGTTCTTCCATTTTAAATAATAATTCATTTAAGCTAAGCGCGTCAGGGGTTGTGTGGGTTGAAGATGTAACCGTATTATTTATTTTATTTTGAACTGTTGATAATAGACCTACTGAATATCCTATACTTTTAAATAAATTAAATAATAATGTAGCGGTTGTTGTTTTGCCATTTGTTCCAGTAATTCCAACTAATTTTAATTTTCCAGAAGGATTATCGAAATAGTTACAGGCCATAACTCCCAATGCATAAGAAGAATCTTTTACTTTTATATAAGTAATTTGCTCGTTTTTGTCTTTTGGGATTTCTTCACAAACAATTGCGATTGCGCCTAATTCTATAGCTTTTAGAATATATATATGACCATCATCGGCAGCACCCTTAGTGGCAACAAAAAGAGAGTCTTTTTTAACTTTTCTCGAATCAAAAACAATCGATGAAATTGCAACATGAGTTAATCCAATAATTTCTTCAAGTTTTACTTTATATAATATATCGCTCAGTAATTTCACTTATTTTTTTTAAATTAAGGTGAGTATGATTTGATATCCTTTACTAAATTTTTGACCGGCTTCAATACTTTGTTTCTTTACTGAACCAAATCCCAATATTTTAACAATTAAACCATTATTTTCAAGTAAAAAAAGAGCATCTTTTGCTGATAGTCCCTGAAGATTTGGCATTACTCCTTTTTTTAATTGTGAATCAAAACTCAATTCATTAAAATTAATTTTAATAGAATCATTCAAATTTTGTCTAACATATTTAATTGATTCAGAAGTTTGAACTGGAAGAGAAAATAAATTTGCAACATGAGTTAATTCATTCGAAACAGAAGTTATAAAATATGGGTATTTTGAAATAATCTGTTTTTTATTATTGATTGGCTTTAAGCAATTAAGACTACTTGAATATACTTTTTCAGCAATTTCTTTAAAAACAGGAGCAGCTACAATACCACCATAAACGCCTGTTGACGGCTCATAAATAACAACAATACAAGAATACAATGGTTTATCTGCAGGAAAATAACCAACAAAGGATGCTTGATAAGAAGACAATCCATCCTCTTTGTATTTTCCGTTTTTTAAAATTTGTGCTGTCCCAGTTTTACCTCCAACTTTAAATGTATTTATGTTAATTCCTCTTCCTGATCCGTTTTTTACAACTCCCTCAAGCAATTGTTTTGCTTTAACTATAGTAGATGCTTTAACTATTTTTTCATCTATAACCTCGGTATTGAATTTTTTTACTGAGATACCATTTCTTTTTATTTCACTTATAAATTTAGGCTTCACCATTCTTCCATCATTTGCAATTGCATTATAAAAAGTTAATGTTTGTAATGGAGTAATATTACTTTCGTAACCTATACTAATCCATGGTAATGAGGTGCCATACCAATCTTTATCTTTTACTTGTTTAATTTTAGAAACACCTTCGCCTGGAATAGCTAAATTTAGTTTTTCGTGTAAATGAAATAATCGTAATTTATTTGTGAAATCAGATTGTTTATTTGAAAAATATTTCATTACTAACTTACTCGTTCCTACATTCGAAGAATTTTCAAATATTTCTTGAATAGACATTACTGATTTTTTTGGAGGATGCGAATCTTTCATTTTTTTATTAAAATACATGCACTCTCCATTACCTACATTTATTTTATCTTGCAAATTGATTTCATTATTATCAATCACGCTTAAAAAAGAGGCTAGTTTAAACGTTGATCCAGGTTCACTCGAATAACCAATAGCATAATTATAATCTTCGATATAATTTGATGAATCGCTTTTATCCTTTGTAAGATTTGCTATCGCTTTTATCGCTCCTGTTTTAACTTCCATTAAAACAACACAACCAAAAGCTGCTTTATTTTTTATTAATACTTTTTTTAAAGCATGTTCTGCTACGTCTTGTATATTAATATCAATTGTTGTATATAAATCACTACCATCTTTTGGTTCAACTTCATTTTCATTATTGATTGGCCGCCAAACATTACCTGCAATTTTTTGCATTAATCTCTTACCACTAATGCCCATTAAAACAGAATCAAATGCGCCTTCTAATCCGATAGGTTTTATTCCAGGACGTGACTTTCCAATAGTTCTACTTGCTAAATTTTGAAATGGAAGTTCCCTACGATTATTTTGAATAGTTATTAAACCTCCATGTTTTCCTTTTCTGAATAATGGAAATTTTTTTAAAATTTGTAATTCTTTAAAAGAAACATTACGTTTTAATAAAACATAACGTTCTTTTTGATTGCGCGATTTATTTAAAATATTTATATACTCTTTTTCACTTTTATCCTGAAATAAATTATTTAATAAATAAGCCAAAGAATCTCGATGATCATTAAAAGAATTATCTGTAATACCTGGAGCATTTATATCAACAGCAATTTCGTAAAATGGCAGTGATGTTGCAAGTAATGAACCGTTGGCATCAAAAATATTACCTCTTACTGCTTCCATATCCTCTATCTTTGTAGTATAAGCTTTAGCTTTTTCAAGCCAATAGCTTCCTTCAACAAATTGAATAATACAAATACGATAAATAATACTCATTGCGAAAAAGCACATGAGAACATAAATGAGATAAGTTCTAATGAGTATGTTTTTTTTATTTTCCAAAAATTAATTACTTTTTTTATATAAAATAGTACTGTCTACTAATATTTTAAAAGGTGGCACAATAGATTCTTTTAAACCTAAAACCTCAGTAGCCTTCGCAACTTCACTTTGTTTACTCGCAAACATCAAATCACTTTTAGTAGAAATATATTCTGAACGCAGCTCTTTTAATTGATTTGAAACTAAATTGAACTCTCTTATTTTATCATCGGCATAATAACCATTAGCGATATAGAAAATTGCTAATAAGGTTAGAAAAAGAATAAAAGGAAGATGGCTTAATGTTTTTTCTTGAATTAAAAAGGTTCCACTAAATACATTTGATAATCCTTTTGCTAGAACGCCTTTTTTACGTGACTTAACAGTTTTAATTGGAGAATCTGTTAAAGATTCCTCTATAACATTTGTATTTAAATTTTCTTTTTCTACAGTTATATTTTCTCTATACTTATTGGCCACTTGTATTTTGACTATTTTTTTATAGAATACTTAATTCATAATAATTATATTTTTACTGCTACTCTTAATTTTGCACTTCGAGCCCTTGTATTTAGTTTTATTTCTGTTTCACTGGGTGTTATTGGCTTTGTTGTTAGATTTTTAAATATTTTTTTTCTTGTCCCAAAAATTATATCTCTCTCTTCGGCACCTTCTGTATTTCCTGATCTAATAATGTTTTTAACTAAACGATCTTCCAAACTATGATACGAAATCACAACTAATCTTCCCTCCGATTCTAAAACTTCTAAGCACTGAATTAAGCACTCTTTTAATGCCTCTATTTCTTGATTAACTTCGATTCTTAGGGCCTGAAAAACTTTTGCTAAATATTTATGCTCTTCAAATTTTGGCGTACAATATTTTATTGCTTCTTTTAAATCAGTCGTAGTCAAAATTTCTTTTATTTCTCGTGCTTCGCAAATTTGGCCTGCTAACTTAACAGCATTACGAATCTCTGCATACTCTTTAAAAATAAAAACGAGGTGTTTTAATTCATATTGATTAACAATTTTTTTTGCAGTTAATTCGTTTTGTTGATTCATTCTCATATCTAATTCGGTATCAAATCGAATCGAAAATCCTCTTGAAGCCTCATCAAATTGATGTGATGATACGCCCAAATCACCCAAAATTCCATTCACTTTTGTTACACCATGCAATCTCAAATAATTTTTAAGAAAGCGAAAGTTTTGTGGAATCAAAGTAAATCTTGGATCAATTAATTTATTTTTTAAGGCATCAATATCCTGATCAAATGCAAATAGCTTTCCATTTGGACTAAGGTGTTTTAAAATTTCAGCCGAATGGCCACCACCTCCAAATGTCAAATCTACATAAACCGCATCTGGTTTAATTTTTAAATTTTCAATACAATCTTTTAAAAGAACGGAAGTGTGGTAATTATTACTCATCGCCTGAATCGTTAAAGTTTAATCCACCTAAAACATTTTCGGCCAATTTCTCAATATCGATTTCTTGATTTAAAAACTCTTCGTATAATTTCTTATCCCATAATTCAATTACATTATTACTTCCTAAAACTTTTAAATCCGATTTGATATCTGAATAATCTATCAACGATTTTGGTAATAATAATCTCCCAGAAATATCTGCTTCAACATTAGTAGCCCCTCCGGTAAATTTTCTGACAAATACATCGTTTGTTTTAATTAAACGATTAAGCTTGCTTAATTTTTTATTTAATTTTTCCCATTCATGAATTGGATACAACACCAAGCATTTTTGGTGTAGATTTCGATTAATTACAAAACCTTTTTCAAATAATGTCTCCAATTGCTTTTTCAAATCAATAGGGAACATAAAGCGCCCTTTCGCATCCACTTTACAATCGTATTCTCCTATTAGACTTGTCATTAGTTGATTTTAAGATATTTCAACAAAAATATACAATATTTTACCACTTTTTACCATTTTACCCCACTTTTTACCACATTGTTGAAAAATCTAGCGTTATGAACAGCGTTCATAAAATAAAAAAAATGAATTATTTTTTTTATTTAGCTCTTAATGTCTTATAAATAAAAGGTTTAGAAAAAAAAATACATTTTGTAAAATGAAAAAATGTAAAAAAATAAACCATAGATATTAACAAGGAGTGTTAACTAAATGGTTTTTTGAAAAAAAAACAAACTTGTCAATAAAATATGAACTCAACTATGACTAAAAATAAAAAAAAATGTTTTTAAATAAAAAAGCCTGATGAGAATATCCCAACAGGCCCTTTAATAGAATTAACTTTTATTTTAATTTAAAAGCGTCTTTAACTTTTTTAAGATAATCTAATTTTTCCCAAGTAAATAACTCTACTTTAATAGTTTTTGTTTTACCATCAGGAGATTTAAATGTTTTAGTTACCAATTCATTTTTACGCCCCATATGACCATAGGCTGCAGTTTCACTGTACATAGGGCTGCGTAATTTAAATCGTTGTTCAATAAAATAAGGGCGCATATCAAAAACAGATTGAACAATTTTAGCAATTTCGCCATCTGTTATTTTTACTTTAGAGGTGCCATAAGTATCAATAAAAATACCCATTGGTTGGGCTACTCCAATAGCATATGAAACTTGAACCAATACCTCGTTACAAACTCCTGCTGCTACTAAATTTTTAGCAATATGTCGAGTGGCATAAGCTGCGCTCCTATCAACTTTACTTGGATCTTTACCAGAAAATGCACCACCACCGTGAGCACCCTTTCCACCATAAGTATCAACAATAATTTTACGTCCCGTTAAACCTGTATCTCCATGAGGGCCTCCTATTACAAATTTACCAGTAGGATTAATGTGATAATTAATTTTATTATTAAATAAATGAGCGTATTTTGAATAATTTTTCTTTACACGTGGAATTAAAATTTCAATAATATCTTTTTTAATTTTAGCTAACATTTTTGATTCAACATCAAAATCGTCATGTTGAGTTGACACAACAATAGAATCAATCCTTACAGGTTGGTTATTATCATTATATTCTAAAGTAACTTGAGATTTTGCATCAGGACGTAAATACTTAATTTGTTTATTTTCTCTGCGAAGTGCCGCTAATTCTATTAAAATAGCGTGAGCTAAATCTAAAGCTAAAGGCATATAGTTAT
>SXGQ01749684.1_pt1 | contig 28026 bp, 42 predicted proteins | sample 3178371 | NCBI WGS metagenome assembly SXGQ01 (sample SAMN11356859, study PRJNA531348) | freshwater metagenome | isolation source: freshwater sample F1-20 | place: China: Fuxian Lake, Yuxi | collected 2017-12-25 | reverse complement strand
GATTGAAAAGGCAGGCGGGGATGCCTCGGCCCTTCGAGCAGAGCTTGCTCGCCTCAAGGGAACTGCTGCCCCTGCGATTGGCGAGGCCCCGGTAGCTACGCCATCTTCTGCCCCCGGTATCGCGTCAGTGGCTACGCCGAGTCAGATAGACATAGCCAGTGTGCTAAAAGCACCGCAGGGTTCGTATCTGCGTGGCGTCCCCGTTGGCGGAGCAACCGCGACCACAGAAAGGGCGGCTGCCCCTGTTGCTAGACCCGCAGCGGTCACGCCTCGTGCTGTCGCTCCTGCTGGCATCGAGCAACTGCAGGAAGTGGCGGTGACGGGCAAGCGTACCGATCCTTACTACCTTGAAGCGGCTGGCGAGATGTACAAGTTTGCTCCGAGTCGTGAGGACTTCGAGCGTCGAAGCCGCGCAGAGACTTTGGTCGGACTGGGCGAGATCATTGGCGGCGCCACACAGCGTGGTGATATCGCCAAGGGATTGGCTGCCCTGACCCGTCAGCGTTTGGCTGGTGAGCGTGAGATGCAGCGCGAGGAGCGGGACTTCCGCATGGCGATGATGGGGCTTCGTGGTCAGGAGCGAGCAGAGGCTCGCGCTGATACTCGTGAGGCAGCGGCCATTGCTCGCGACGAGGCTCGCTTCAAATTAGAAACCGATCTTAAGATTCGCGAATTGGATATGCGCCGGATGGCCCTCAGGGAAGAAGCCACCGCTCGCGCGGCGGCAGCCAAAAATGATACTGAACGTTTGGCGATTCAGCGCAAAGCAGCTGATCTTGATGAGCAGCTGCTGGAAGACCGCCAGAATCTTCTCAAGGCGCAGGCTGATTACTATCGCGGTAAAGGCGCTAGCACGTTACCATTCCCAGGTCAGAACCAGTTCGCCACAGCACAGGATATCTCTGCTGGCCTCGGACAATAATTGCGGGAGTTTTTAAATGGCAGTTACGCCGACCCCGAAGAAGCGATTCCTTCTTCCGGACAATTCCTTTTTGGAGTTGCCGGATGTAGTCACTGAGGAAGATAAGTACCGCATCTCACTGGATCTCGCTCAGAGATTCCCAGATGAATATGGATCGTTGCTTGATCCGTATCAGACATTAGGCGGCGGCACTGCCGAGTTCTTCAAGGGTATCCCGCGTGGCTTTGCTAGCTCCTTGATTGGAGCAGCGCAAGGCGCTGTGGGGTTGGTAACGCCAGGGGTAGATACCGAGTTCGAATCCAATCTTGCCGCTGCGCAAAAATACATCGAAGACGAAAGTGCATTGGCTCCAGAGGAGCCGTACAAAGACTTCTTCGCTAGCAAACTCGGCTCTGGCCTTGGCTCTGTTGCCACCTACGCAATGCCGGGTGGTATCGCCAAAGCCCTTGGAGCCTCTGCTACTGGCGTGGCTGCTCGATCGGCTGGTCTTGGCATGGCAGTCACTGGCGGTGCTGGTGAGCAAGCGCAGCGCATTCAGCAAGAGCGAAAACTCGGGAACGACATCACGACAGGCAGTGAAGTTGCTGCTCTCTTAGGTGGTGCGGGTGTCGGCGCCACCGAGATGATTCCGATCAATCGGCTGTTCAGCAAAGTCACGCCAGAGACAGGCAGTGCGTTGCTGAATATCTTCTCGCGCATGGATAAGCGCAGCCCTCTGGCTGGCAGTGTATCGGACGACATCATTCGCCTCACCAAGGGTGCTGCCTCACAAGGCTTTGCAGAAGGTCTGCAGGAAGGCTTGGCTGGCATGGCGCAGAACGTCGTCAGCAATGTGGCCTATGACGCTGACATCGAGGTGGGTGATTCCTTCCTCGATGACCTGATGGTGGGTGGCGGTGTCGGTGCAATTGCTGATGTGATCGTGGATGCCATGGGTGGTCGCCGTACCGTTGCCAACAAGATATACCGCGACAAGGAAGAGCAGCTTCGCAAGCAACGCATTGAGCGTTACAACGCCGAGCAAGCAGAAGAATTGCGTAAGCAGCGCATGGACGAGATGATCAAGCGTGGTCAGCCGCCAGAAGGTGTGCTGATGCTGCCGCCTCCTGCTGCTACACCCTCTGCCACGCCCACTATCGATGGCGTCTACACCGTATCACCGGCTAACAATCCTGATCGTTTCACCAGAGCGACGGTATTCACATCGCCGGACGGTAAGGGCGGTCTTTCCACGATGGTCTACAGCCCCGAGAGCGAGGGCTACTTCGATATCACCGAAGAACTGCAGCGTGGCCGCAGCGTGGAAGACGCGGTAGCGATGGCAGTGGCGGGTGACTTTGGTTTCACCCGAGATCTGCCTGCATTGGGATCTGCTGCAATCAAGCAGAGCTTTAGTATTGCCAAGGATGCCACCATCCCGAGCATCGATCCGAATCGAGTTCAGGCAGAACTGGAAGGTGGTCGGTTCTCTGCCCCCAATGAAGACTCGTTTATCAAGGTGCAGCCCCTCCCGAATGGCAGCTTCGGGCTAGTAGATGTCACCACAGGAATGCCTGTTGACGGCGGAATGTATTCCACGGTCAACGATGCTTTTGTCAGCTTGCGGCAAATCAATGATCAGAACGCTGCAATCTCTGCAGCGAATGTCCTGAACTACACCGGCCTTGTTAAGAACAATCCGGCTTACCGACTCGCTGCATCGTTGCGTTCACCCAAGAATCGCTTGATCCAGAAGTCGGTGTTGTCTGCGTATCTGCCTAAGGACAAGCGCAAAGATCTCAAGGATTTCTATTCTCCTGAAGAAGCCAAGAAGCTGCTTGGGCCGAAAGACTTCGACGAGATGATGCAGGGCTTTGGTCAGATCACTGAGATCAATGATCTTCTGCGTAAGTACGTGGCTGATCCTGTTGGCATCGACCCCAACAAGCGAACCATCACTTCCTCTGCCTTGACCAAGCTCGGCAAGGACAAGAACCTTAAGATCGATATCAAGGACAAGTCTTTCAAAGATTTCGCCAAGTACTGGACGGGTGCTGAGAACTGGGCAGATATGTCCAATGGTCAGCGCCTGTACCTGATGACCCGCATTGCCAACAACCCGGCGATGCCAGAGATGATCAAGTTCCCGAATCTGTTTCAGCGGCAGTACAGAAGGCCGCAGTTCGAGGCAGTGCTGGGCAAGCTCGGTCAGGCACAGAAGGATGGCAAGACAGCGGCCATCTCTGTTTCGGATATCCAAAAGGAAACGGGATTGTCTGCCCCTGCTGCCAAGCAGATGTTCAGTGACCTGATCTTCAGTGGTCGCGTTAAGCCTGTTGCTCCAGGCAAGATCCAACTAATCCGCTCTGAGCAGGACTATCAGGCTGAGAAGGCGGCCAAGGCTGCTGGTCTCGTGCAGAACGAGACAATCGAACAGACTGCCGCACGTTTGCGTGGCGCTGGCTTCACCGATGAGTCGGTCAAGCAGGTTGAGAAGCAAGCTCAACAAGTTGTTGCTCCTGCTAAAGCGCCAACCGCTGCGGTTGAAGCTGAGGTAAATGAGCGGGAGACTGCCGCCATCGCAGCGGGTGCTGACCCGCAAGCTGAACGCACCGCATCCACTTTCGACAAGATCATTGCCGATGCTCTGAATCGTTATGGCATCGCCAAGTTGGTGAAGCACCGACTAGAAACTGGCAAGGCCAAGACCCGCACATTAGCGAGTGGTCAGCAGGTCATGCAGCTTGGCTACTTCTCTCCGCTGAAGAAGGCCATCACCATCAATGTCGGCACTTATCTTGAGAACCCAAACCTCTCTGTAGATGAGATCGTTAATCGCATATCAGGAACCATCGATCATGAGGTGATTCATGCGATGCGTGAAGCCGATATGTTTACCGAGCAGGAATGGAACACGCTCTCTAACTTTGTTCGCACTGCCAAGATCAACAAGGAGTTCCTTGATCAGGCTGGCGACAAGACCCTAATGGCTGTTGGCAAGGGACGTAAGCAAGTCACCACCATGCTTGATGAGGTTCGCCTGCGCTATGCAGGAAAGAATCTCAATGAGATGCAACTCGTCGAGGAGGCGGTGGCTGAGAGCTTCCGCCTATGGAGAAAGCATGGTGGAAAGTTTGCTGCAGGCAAACCGGCATCCCTGTTCCAGCGAATCCTCAACTTCGTGAAGTCGTTCTCGACTGCATGGAAGGGATCTGGCGCAACGTCTATAGACCAGATCTTCTCCGCAGTGGCAGAGGGCGAAATCGGAAAACGCACACCAGGACTCTCGGTATTCAACCCGAATGCCGATGCCACTATCCGCACACTCAACTTTGCGGATCAGGAACTATCCAAGGTCAAGAAGACTATCCGCAAGGGTGATGTCGCTCGCGGCCCTGTCAAGTTCAAGCCGGAGTCGTTTGATAAGTCTGCCGACAAAGCCGGTGAGGAACTGGCCGGTTACTTCATAGACAATCGCGGTGTTGCTGGTCTTACAAAAGATCGCATCGACTCGTTGCTCAATGAGTATGGCTATACCTACCCGATATCCAAGGCGAAGGCATACCTTACTTACATCACGCCAGATCAATTCCTTAATGCGACCACTCCAAGGTACTACAGGGAGACCATCAAGAATGAGTCAAGACCTCTTGATGTGAAGGAGCTTGCCGAACAGCGGCAGCCCATCTTCTTGAAGATGAGAAGAACTCCATTCAACCCAGATGGAACGCCAGTAGCAAGCAAGCCCAACGCAAAGACATGGGTTGGCTCTGTGGTATGGGAAATTAGAGGACACGAAGGCCGCCACAGAATGCAGGCTCTTAAAGATGCCGGCGTTAAGCAAGTTCCGGTTGTCATTCAGCTGAGCGAAGACGGCGCTGACTTCAGGTCAAAGCCGGATAACGCCATTGATATTACTAGCAACACTGTATTTATTCATGGTCAAGACTTTTCTTCTCTTGCTACAGAGACAATCAGAGGGGATGACTTTTTAATCTCCAATGTAATGACCCCGATTAGCTATTCCAATGCGAAGACTCTTGAGAAGCGATTTGTTAATCCAGAACTCGATGTAAGCTTTATGGAAATGCCTGTTGTTGAGCAGGAGCTTAACAGCGAAGGCAGGCCGATTTACACGACAAAGCAGGGCATTGCCAACTTCCGTAAATGGTTTGGCGACAGCAAGGCTGTTGATAACAGCGGAAGACCTCTCGTTGTTTACCACGGCATGCCTGGGGAGTTCGAAGGGGAAACCCTGTACGAATCCAAGTACGGTTCCTTGGGCGAAGGAATTTACTTCACGAGTGACCCGAGAGTCGCGAGCCGTTTCGCCACTGGCATTAGGGGCGAAATAGGAAAAGAACCACAGGCTCAAGGTAATGTGGTTCCAGCGTACCTAAAAATTGAAAGACCATTTGATGACGACTTCTTTGTCGGGAACAAAGACTGGCAAGATTGGATGGCCTCCTTTATTAGGTCGAAATTGAATTACAGTCTAGTTAGTTATGGGAAATGGGGGCGTGAGTACGCCGAAGATTTGCTTAAAGATCTTGACAGAAATGAAGCAACATTAAGTGATGTGCTTTTCTTTGGAAGTGACGCATCAGAAACAGTCTGGGGCAAAGACCTTCTTGATGCCGTAAGGAATACAAACTATTTCGACGGGATAGTCTTAAAGAATTCCCCGAAAGGATTTGATGAGTACCTCGTATTTGACAATAAACAGATAAAGTCAGCCGTTGGAAACAGAGGCGGGTTCTCTCAAGAAAGAGATTCAATCTTGGCTCTTGAGATCCCGTTATCAACAGCCGACAACAAGCGAGTCGACGACTACCTAGAGTCCCATGTCGCGAATGTGCCGAAGGGTTACATCCCGAAGGTGAACCCGAATGCGCCTAGGGCTGCCATTGCTGCTGCCATCAAGTATGAGCAGGATGGCAAGGAAGAACCGTTCCCGGATTCGGGACGACAGTTCATGCTCAATGAGATCGCTGAAGAGCCGATTGAGAATGACATCATTGCTGATGGCGTTCGTCGCTATGGCAAGATCAAGCCGGAGGAGATGACCTTCGGCCAGAAGGCAATCTTTATTCTGGAAAGTTGGAAGGAAGGCGGATTCAAGTCTGCCTTCGATGACTTCTCCCGCGTATTCCGCAAGGCAGTAATAGACAGATACAACGAATTCCGCCGTCAGGAAGCCGAACTCATCGGCACTGAGAACGAAGGGATGCTGTTGGCAGAGACATCTGCCAGTGCTGCCTTGGGCCAGCTTGATCGCGCTAGGGGTTGGCTGGCATCTGCCTTCAACTACGGCGGCATCAAGTGGGTCAAGGGTGCGAACATTGTCGCTGCCGATCCGAGTGCGTTCGAGAATGACAAACTCGCTGGCTACATCGATGTCGACACCTCAACGCCGGGTCTGCTCGATATCCTCGGGCCACTGGTCAACGGCTCTGTGCCTAACGGTATGGGGCAGTTCAAGACCTACTCCACGCTGAAGCGCGTACAAGGCTTCAGGAGCCGCGCTAAGGATGCTCAATTTGAGTTGAGCAATATGCCGAAGGAGACTCAGGACGCTAAAACAGAAGCCCGTCGCGCAGCCCTAAAGGACATCATTGCGTCCGCCAACAATGTGCGGCTGGTGGATAACCCATCTGATGCGCAGATTAGCCGATTGATCGAGGAGATCGACACCAACTTCCCGCAAGTGACCGAGGCTCACAAAAAGTATCAGGAGTGGAACAAAACCCTGATCCGGTTTGGGCGGGAAACCGGAATCCTGACTGAAGAATTAGCAAAGCGCTGGGAGGATTGGGGCGACTACTTCCCGTTCTATCAGGAAATGGAAGAGGCTGTCATGCGGGATCAGGGATTCCGCAGCAAGTCCTCGATGACCAAGGTGGACTTCTTCACCAAAGCCTTGTCTGAGAATGCCAAGGATCTGGAGGACGCTGATCCGTTTGAGATGATCTCGAAGAACGCCTTCGGGATTATTCAGGCAGGACTGAAGAACGTGGCTGCTGGCCGCATCCTGCGTAACTCTGAGATCGTGGGAGAAGCCAGGAAGATCACTGGCGCGAACCCCGCCAAGCAAGCCTCTCAGCTTCGCAAGCGCGGCAGCTACATCAAGACCGTGTACGAGGATGGCATAGAGATCTACTACGAGATCGCTGATCCTCTGTTGCACGAGTCGATGATGAATTACGGCGACCCGACTCTGAACACCATGACCAAGATCTTGGCAATGCCTGCCAACGTCTTGCGTGAAATGGTCACCCGAGATCCGGGCTTCGTGATGGCCAACATGCTGCGTGACACGCTCTCGTCGTTCGTCACTAGCGGCACTGGTTACGTCCCTGTCATCGACACCTTCAAGCAATTCGGCATGGGTGAGATCGACACCCTGCTGAAGACGGGTATCGTCGGTGGCTACGATATGTCTGCTGATCCTCAGGATCTGAAGCAGTACATCAAGAAGCAGTACCGCAAGCAGGGGATCGACATGCGTAATCATGCGATCACCAGCACCAATGCGGTTACTCGAGTGTGGGATTGGCTGGGCGATATGAGTACTCGCTCTGACGCCGCTACCCGCATGGCCGTCTATAACGCTGTGCTGAAGCGTACAGGCAGCGAGGCTGCCGCAAGACAGGCTGCCATCGAAGTTCTCAACTTCAGCCGTCGTGGTGGTAATCCGCTGTGGAAGGTGGTCACTGCCTCTGTGCCGTTCTTGAACGCTCGCATACAGGGTCTCGATGTGATCTACCGCTCACTCGGTGGCAAGTACTCACCCTACGAGGGGCTTGAGGATCGCGCTGTCACGCAGAAGCGAGCCTTGATGCGCGGCGCAATGTTGGCCGCCACCACGGGCGTCTACTTCCTACTGATGCAGGACAACGAGGAGTACAAGAAAACTCGTCGTGAGGTTCGTGATGACAACTGGCTGATCCCTGCGCCTGTCCTTGGCGATAAGGTCATGCTGAAGATTCCGATCCCCTTCGAAATCGGTATGCTCTTTAAGGCAGTTCCAGAGACCTTCCTGAACTTTATGTTCGGGGATATGGATGCTCGCGGATTCCGCGATAGCCTTGTCCGACAGGTGAACAACTCCACCAACATCGACATCACTGGCTTCCAGATTGTGAAGCCGCTGGTGGATGTGTGGCGAAACAAGGATAGCTTCACCGGCAAGGAGATCGTGCCTTACTGGGTTGATAAGGGAACCGAGGCTGCCGAGCAGTACGACGAACGCACCACTGAGATATCGAAGTTCTTGGGCAAGGCACTGAATGTCAGCCCGATGAAGATTGACTATCTGGCTGGTGGCTACGGTGGTTCGCTCGGCCTGTCGCTGTTCTTAACGACCGACAAGATTATTCGTGAGGCGTCTGGTGATAAGACCGCAGGCACTCGTGCCGACTACACCGATGTCAACAATCTGCCGGTCATTCGTAGATTCTTCTACGATGCTGGCACCGCAGGCAGTCGGCAGCAGCAGGAGTTCTACGAACTTCGCGACGAAGTAGATAAGACCGTAGCCACGCTTAATAAGATCCAGAAGCGTGGCGATATAGCAGAGTACTACGCCTACGCCAATACCCGCCGTGGATTGCTGGAAATCAAGAGTGATGTGTTGGCAGTGGAGCGTTACCTGAAGCGGTATCGACAGACTCGCGAAGAGATTATTCGCAGCGATCTGCCTGCCGATGTGAAGCGAGATTATCTGGAACAACTGGACGCAGATCGCGATATGCGATTGACCATTGTCCCAGTGATGCGTGAGCGGGGAGACATCCCATCAAGGGCTGCCTCCGCAATAGCCGACGCATTTATCGGCTAAGCATCGAACTCACCTTCCAGTAAGCAGTGTTTGAACTGCTCGATCAGGAACAACATCTCTCCTTTGGATGAGGTGTTGCTTCCTGTTCGGAAGGTGCCATCACTATCAAGGCTGATCACCAGCACTTGACTAACCCCCTTCCCAATAAATCCCTTCAGTACTGTGTCCGCGCTGGGATGTAACTCCGTTACATCGCCATCATTTTTGACGATCGAAAGTTTTCCCTTTTGATCCTTATCTTTCATTTGCAAATTCCTGTTGTTACTGGTAAAAACCACCATCCTTTCCAATCGGGATTGATGGCATGGCTCAGAAGATAACCGATAAAGAGTTCATTGACATCTGGAATGCAGCGCAATGCTCTCCCACGATAGTGTCAAAAATCACTGGGTTCACGGAATCGGCAGTCTACAAACGTAGGCGGGACTTAGCAGACAAGGGGATCATCCTAAAGACGGTACAAAAGCAAGTCACCAGCAGCCAGAGATATGGCTGGGGTGCAATCAAGCAGCAGTTTCCTCTAGAGATTCCCCTCTCAATAGATACCGGTACCATCCTCTGTATATCAGATGCACATTACTGGCCGGGTATCACCACGGTTGCCCACATAGCGGCTGTTGAGTTTGCCAAACAGGAACGCCCCACCATCATCGCCGCTCTAGGCGATATGTTCGATGGAGCCACAGTCTCCAGGCACCCGCCCTTGGGATGGGAGAATCGACCAAGGGTTATTGACGAGTTGGATGCCTGTCGGGAACGAATGAGCGAGTTCGAGAGAGCCTCACCCGAATCCTTGAAGGTGTGGCATGTAGGTAACCATGATGCCAGATTCGATCGAACCCTAGCCCTGAACACCTACCAGTACGAAGGCTTAGCTGGGTTCTCTATTACAGACTATTTCAAGCAGTGGCAGTTCACCTACATGAGCAAGGTGAATAACCAACTGGGTATGCGACACCGGCCTGTCAATGGCGGTGTCCACTCTGGGTATAACTCTGCACTTAAATACGGCCTGAGTTACGCACACGGCCACCTTCACCAGTTGAAGGTCACCCCTGTAGACAATGCTAATGGTCGCATCTGGGGTATTGATTGTGGGCATCTGGCCGATCCTGATGGCCCTCAGTTCGCTTACCGAGAGGGGCTTACCATCGGCGCCTGCTCAGGGTTTGCCCTGCTGTCCTTCTACAAGGGGCAGATGGTGGATGCCGAGATCTGCCATGTAAACAATCTCGGCGCTTTCTTCAGGGGTCAGATGATTGTTTCTCGGACTTTCGCTCCCGACGCTTCTGCCTCTGAAAGCAGTTCGAGCAAAGCAAAGAAGCCTTCCGCCGACCGGAAATCTCGCAAGAGCAAAGGACGCACCTAACGGTGTCCTTGGCAGGCATCCCATGAATCACCCGAAAGTCTAGTGCCTCGGGTGGCTCATCCCCTGCCGGCGAGATCTTCAAAAAGCTGTTCAAGTTCAGCTTCCCTTTTTTTGTTGAGCCAAACTGCTTCTTCCATTTCTTCAATAGCTCTTGCCGCTGCATGGGCTAACTCTCCTATCTGAATGTATCGATCTTCCACTGCCATGACAAAGCATGGCGGGATTTGCCTCAGCTCATCAATCAGCTTCTGGGTTTCCATAATGCCCCGCCCATAAAAAACCCCACCCCGCAGGCGGGTGGGGAATCAACCATCTAAGGAGAAATATCACTATACCAGATCAATCTCAAAATGGAAGCGGATCATCCGGATCTTCAGCTTGGGTGGGCGGGGGGTTTGCCTTGAACCCAGATGATCCACCGCCGTTGTATTCCTTCTTCGGCTTGGCCTCTACCGGCTCATACTTGATGTAGTGGTAGGGGTTGCCTGCCTTGCTCACGCGATTCCAGATCGCGACCTTCAGCGCTGGCTCCTTGCCCTCCTTCAGGAGGCTGACCAACTGCTTGAGGGTCTCCTTGTTGACCGCGAACTCGCCAGTGATGTCCGGCTTGTTCGGAGCATCCTTGTACTTGTTCGGGTAGATCTGACCATCGCCACTAATTCTCTGTTCCATATTTTCCTCACTTTACCTTCGTTGCATACATCTTGAACTTCTTAACGAGATCGTCGTAGCCGGAGACTCCGTCTCCGTCTATGATCTCTCTAAGATCCGAGAACCAAGGCTCCAACTTACGGAAGAATCCGTTGAGTTCAGTCTTGGCCTTGAACTTCGATACGTGCTTGTCAACTGCCTCCAAGAACGCCTGATGTTCCTCGGGCGTCTTGACGCGGCTCGGCGCTACAAACTCCTCTTCCTCGGGCAGATCAGAGCCTGCGAAGATGTAGAGTCCAAGGCCGAACAACGCAAAGCACTTAACAAGGCAGCGCATCTTGGTGTCCGAGATGGCTCGGGCATCAGGGTTCTGCACCGCATTGTTTCGGTTGTCCATCACCGGCAACCACATGTGCCTAGTCACACCTTGCACGATGACCGTGCAGTGGACTGAGCAACTGCGATCAGGGTAGTAGAGGACATCCCTGTCCATACCGTCTACATCCCTGAAGGTTGACCAAATGATCTGCATATCGGGGAAGTGATCCATCATGGTCTGGTATGCCCATGCCCATGAAAGATAGGTCAGGTGACCCTTCTTCTCCGTGTGATCGTTTACGTTCAGCTTACTAAGCGTCTGCCAAATCTGTTTGGCATTGGTAACATCTTCGTTACTCATGTCTTCATCTCCTTCATCGCTTGCCATTGAGAGCAGAACGGTGCGACCTGACACCAGTTACCTTCGCACCGAATATTCTTCCCCTTACGCAGCCACCGATCCTCGTCTGTGCATTCAGGCAGTTCGCCTTTCATGGCAGCCTGATGCATAGCAACGCGCTGTTGCACGAAGTCGGTCTGCTTTATGAACCCCCACAGGGGGATCTCCAAGCACACCACAGGGGACTGCGGGTAGTCAAACTTCTTGTCTGCCTCACTCCGTCGCCAGTCCCGCAAGATAGCCATGATGCGAAGCCGCTCTACCTCGTAGCCATGCTTGCGCCACAGCCAGGTATACAGATTCAGTTGCTGTTCCCACTCAGGCTTATCTGACCCAACCGCATACACGCTAGTGCATTTGTAGTCGGTCAGCATTTTCTCCTTGAGCGACATCGTGTCAGTCTGCCCACTAATCCGCCAGCCGTCGATCTCAGCATAGAGCCGACGCTCTGGGATCAGATTTTCATCCCCTGCGTTAGCGTTCTCCAATGCCAGATGGACTGCCTTCCCGAGCAGCTTGAACACCTCGTCTCGGTAGTCCACCGAGATCTCATCATCGTGCTTCTCCGACAGGGCAACAATCCTAGGCGACTTGATCAACTGTGTGACTGACAGCGTGACGCCCTCGCCTTTGGTATACGGGTCGTTCTGGACTGCCCGTATGACCTCGATAGGGACGTCGTGTTTGTTGGTGTACTGCATCACTTCACCCGATAAACTAAGAAGCTTTTGATCAGCCAGATTATTCGATGCTTCTCGCCCTTGCGATTAGCCAGCTCTTTCTTGATAGCGCGGTAGGTGGCCTGTGTTCCCGCCTTGCCCTGCACCGCGGACTCGACAATAAAGCCATTACCAACATCGACGTTAGGCAGTTTTAGCTTGACCACCGGCCTCATCTCCACGCTGGCCTTCTTCTTTTTGAAATTCATCTCCTTGATCATTTTCTATCCACTCCTGAATGTGATCGATATCGTTCATGATTTTCGCTGTCCGTATCAGGAAATCTAACCCGCCTTCTCTGACCGCGTCGTAGTAGAAAGTGATGGCAGCGACTTCCCTGTACTGATCATCTACCCGATGCAGCCTAGCCATCCCTTTGTCAACCATGAAGGTCAGGCCGAAGTTAGTTAGGTTCTCCCTGGTAGCCGCATGCACAAAGGCAATGGCTATCTCTTGCAGATCTTCGGGAATAGGGGATCGGAACCCCTCAGGATTTCCTTGTCGCATGTCTTTACTCCAAGTATGATCTTTGTTATGAGAAGCTATCTTAGCGAGAAATAAATTGCAAGTCAAGAATTTTTGGGAAGGCGTAATCCATGGAGAGGCTGCCAGCAAAGCCAACTCCCGCCGGTTTGTCAACTTTGGGGGCAAGCCTCGGTTCATCAAGAGCCAGAAAGCCCTGAGTTATGGCGAAGCATTCAAGTTGCAAGTGCCTGAGCTGGAAGAAAAGCTCGAAGGAGATCTTTTCTTCGCAGCCAAAATTTACTACGCTTCACGCAGGCCTGACCTCGATGAGTCACTGATCCTAGATCTACTTCAGGGTCGTGTCTATACCAATGACAGGCAAGTCAAATGCAGATTTGTGCTATGGGGGCTTGACAAAGACGACCCTCGTGCAGAAATCTTCATCTGCTCCATGTCGGACTTCAAGGATCAGTTCAAGGACAAGCTCGGTGTTTTTTGGCACGATGAAGATTGCTAAGCGGGTGGTGTTTCAGGCTATCGAGGACGCCACCGATCTCGATGCTGACATCAGGCAGGATGCCCTGCGATGGATTGGCAGTCAGGACTTTATCGAGGCTTGCTCTGAAGCAGGCATAGACTCTGTGCAACTGAAGAAGTTTGTTGCCCAGATCATGAAACTGCCTGTAGGAATTCGACGAAAACAAGTTCAGTCTTTACTAGATAGATATATATAACTAGTTATATATAACTAGATATATATAACAGTAAGTACATAGGAGTTAGATATATACAGATATAGTTAAGAAACTAACTAAGAAATAAGACATAGTAAGAATTTATATCTAGCATCGGAGGAAGACGCATGCTAAGTATGACGAACGACGACGATGTGATTGGACGGGCAGTCCAACACCTTGACAACGGGCAGCACAAGGTCGAATGTCCTAGCTGCCAACACACCAGAACTAAGCACCGCCACGACCGACCTTTGTCGGTCTACGTGGATGGCCAATCTATTCGATGGACTTGCTGGCATTGCGGGGTTGAAGGCGGCATGGACAGATTTCAAAGCAACGTGACACCGATCAGACAGATACAGGCAGTCAAGGCTCCGAAGCCCGAGATCGTCCTGGCTGATCTCAACGAGACAGACAAAGAGCAGGGCGTTCGCTACCTGAAGGAGCGAGGTATTCCTGCTGCTATCTCCGAGGAGTACTGCGTGTTTGGCAGATGGGGCTTCGCATCTGTCGGCAGTCTTCCGGCTATTGGTTTTCCGTACCGTGAGAACAACAAGATCTTCGCGGTCAAGTGGCGTAGCGCCGATGTTGATAAACACTTCAGCCAACAGGCTGTGTGTGCGAGTTTCTGGAACATCGATCGGGCAGTGCCGGGTAAGCCCCTGCTGATCTGCGAGGGTGAGATCGACGCCCTGTCATGGCTTGCTGCTGGCGTGGATGCCAACGTGGTGAGCGTCCCAAACGGTGCGCCGCAGCGCGTCAAGGATGGCGTCATCGACCCACAGGATGACCGTCGCTTTGCCTATGTCTGGGAAGCACAGGAACTGCTGGCCAACACCGACCGAGTGTACTTCTCGCCCGACCTTGATCCGGCGGGGGAGGCTCTGGTCGAGGAACTCTCTCGCAGGGTTGGCAAGGCCAAGTGCTGGCGGATCAATCTGCCATGCAAGGATGCCAACGAAACCCTCGCTCAGGCTGGCACAGACGGCCTATTGGCGGCTTTCAACGCTGCCAGGCCCATCCCCATGGCTGGCCTCTACGGAGCCGACCATTACGCCCAGCGGTTCGACAACCTCTACAACGAGGGACACACCAAAGGCATAGCCACTGGCATCCCTGCCCTCGATCAGATCATGAGCATCTCCGAGGGGATGATGACCATTGTCACGGGCTTCCCTGGCAGTGGTAAATCAGATCTCATCGATCAGATCTGCCTCAATGCGGCGCAGCAGCATGGCTGGAAGACCGCCTTCTGTAGTTTCGAGAAGCCGCCGCATCTGCACATGGCTCAGCTGGCCTCCAAGATTGTCGGCAAACCGTTCTTCGATGGCATGACAAAGCCCCGTATGTCTATCGAAGAGCGGGATGCTGCGCTAGGCTGGATGCTCGATCACTTCGTGTGGCTCGACTACATGGCCGGCGCGCCAGCCCACATCGAGGGCATCCTCGACTTTGCTCGTGCGGCAGTCATGCGTATGGGGGTGCGGATCTTGGTGATCGACCCTTACAACTTCATCGAGGTGGACACGAAGGATCGACTAGAGACAGACGCTATCAACTGGATGCTCACCAAGGTGCAGCAGTTCGCTAAGCAATCCGGTGTGCATGTGTTCTTTGTCGCACATCCGGCAAAGCCTATGGATCGCAGCCAGAAGGTGGTGACTGGACTCGATGTCGCCAAGTCGATGGCGTGGTTTGCAAAGGCCGATTTAGGCCTTACTGTCACTCGCACTGAGGATGGCCCCGAAGCCCATGTGTGGAAAGCACGATGGCAGTGGCTTGGCAGAATGGGCATGGCGTATTTACAATTTGATCCGGCTAGCACAAGATGGTCGGATCGGCAATACGCCACAGTGAAACCGGATAACTTTGACTGGAACATCGACAACTAGGGATCTAGTCGCCAACGAACTCGGCTCCAACGAACTGCATCGTCGTCATACGGTGCGGTTGGAGTCCGAGGACGGGGTGTTCCTCAGAGCGAAGGTGGTCGATCAGTTGTTGGTCGATCGCCTCTATCTGCAGAAAGCCATCGACGTCGATCAGTACGACGCTGCGATAGCGTTCTACGGATTGGCTCACAGATCTGGGATATTTCCATCATCGATTCAGATGGAGAGGGTGCAGATGTCGGTGGGGAACCGCGCACCTAGGGCTTTGGCCATCCTGTCAGTTGACCGCTACCTGCAGAACCACTGTCCGCCTAGTGGATACCGGGCGGTGTGGAATTCTGTCATTCGAGAACTGCCTTCCCCGATCAGGGAATTGAGAATAGGTCTCGATACACTCAAGGTCTACTTCAACCCGACTCTGAAGCCGGGGTCTCATCGGTCGGTGCGTTCCACCACTGAACAGGCTGAGAGCCTTTTACAGGCGGCTTGTCTTCAACCGGCTGCTCGGTAGCGTACTTCGCTGCCAGCGCCTCCTCGATGATCTCCTGCGGTTTGGCGTCAGGTTTCTTCTTCAGGGTGTTCTTGGCAGCCTTGATGAAACGGGGCTTGAGGGGGTAGTCCTCGATCATGTGGCGGATCTGAGCCGACACTGTCCGCCCCTCGGCTGCTGCGATGGCCTTGACCTTCAGGATCGTTGCGGCATGGCAACGGAAGATCAGCATCTTGTCTTCGTTCTTCTTCTTGGGCATGTCAATCTCGGTACTTCTTAACCTTCTTGGCGATCGCTTTGGGCTGCTTCACGAACTGCTTGCCCTGTGCTTTGCCCTTGCGCTTGGCGGCTGTCGTCTTGGCATACTCCTCCGAGGACAACGCCTTGACTGCTTTCTTCGGCAAATATCTTTCGCCAGTCTTGCTGGAGGGCTTGCCAGATTTGGTCGTCCACTCTTGCTTTGTCCATTTGCTTAAACTCTTCTGTGCTTTGGTTTTGCTGCCGGAGTAGCCGCCGCCAGCGTCTTTGTAACGCTTACCAAGCAGCTGGGCTTTACGGGCCGACCACTGCCCTGCCTTCGTGCCAGCCACGTTCTCGCTCATGATCTGGTTCTTGAGCCGCTCACGCAGACTCGGTTTGGTGTAGGCCATGTCGATCTCCTATATGTCAATACAGATTATGCCACCCTTCGATTGGGTTGGGTGACGTCAGTTCCAGGTTCGTACACAAACTGGGAGCAGGCAGCGTAGAGATGTCCCTCCCACAATGTGCAGTATAAAAGCCAGTCAGTTTTGCCGCCCTTTTGCAGATCATATTGCACTGCTTTTGAGTGGTGGCATGCACCGCATGTGGGCTGGTATTTAGGACGGTCTTGGCCCATTGTCCACCTCCGCTCGCACGACATCGATCCCGCTGAAGTCCACAGGGTCAACCAGTTCTATTTGGTGTCCGCCCATAATCTCTTCGTAGGCAGTCGATAGAGCAATCATCGTCATGCGGAAATGATCCACATCGTGTGGGGTGTGGGTTGCCAAGCCTACCCGTAGCACCCCGTTATTCTCGTAGACATGGTTGACCATGCCCATGCAGATCGAGGCGTCTCGATTGGCAGATATGATGGCAGCGCAGCACTGCGTTAGCACCTCGATCAGCCTCTCCGCAGAACGCAGACAGGCTTCGTCGTTCTTCACGATCAAGATCCTAGGCATCACGACATTGATGTCGATCTCATCTGGGATCACAGGTTTCTTTTTTCTAGCCATTGCCTGCTCCAAAAAAAAGCCCGTTGGGTTTTACGCCAACGGGCAAAGTTCACCACAACCACGGAGTGAAGACGCATGAGATGGGGTGGTGTACACATCCGGATGCTTTCGCATCCTTCTGCGCTGTGGAATTTAACATAACATTGTTATGCAAGGGAGCCATTGCCCCTCATTTTTTCCACGGCCTCTGCTGCCAACCCCATGTAGGCAGCCCCATCTATCCAGTTATCGATATCAGATCCAGTGCGTTCTCGGCAGAGCTTGAGAACCACCATGAATAACCAGCCCTCGACCTCGGTCATCTTGTGATCGGTCAGGGCTTCGAAGGTCTTGACAATCCTTTGCATCGAGCGTTCCTGCCCGTTGTCCCTGCGCTTGCCACGCTCTGCGATCATGGCCTCGGCTTGTTGCAAGATAGACTGCGCTACCGAAACGCCGGGCGAAGATGCGTTAACCATCTTCATTAGATCGGATATGAGAATCGCAGCCTCTGCCATGCAGTCTGACTGCGGAGAGGCATGGTTGTTACCGGCCCACCCATGTAGTTCATATATGAGTTCCTCTGCCTTTAACCGCATCTCAGTGGGTACTGGGGACATCTTTCTTCCTCAGGAAGGGTGGAATGTAATCATCATCAAACGGGAATGGCTCTGGCGAGCCAGTCTCAAGTCGGCTCAGCTTGTCGTTGAGAGACTGAATCCTGCCGTGCAGGGCTTTGATTTCCTGATAGATCTGCTTTTTGAGTTCGTTCTTGTTCGACATATCTTGCTAACCTCTCTCTTGCTGAAAACAAATCTGCTTGAAGTCTGCGGATCTCGTCGCTCAGTGATGTGTATTCCACATACAGGTTCCTCGCTTGCAGCCTAGCAAGCGCCTCGTTAGGCGGGATGGATGAGTGCTGGCTCCACTTCCAAGGCATCCGGTTCATCTCCTCCTGCCAGCTACCTGGAGGTGACTGATCATCAATCATGTCTGCGTCCTCTCTCTAGTAAATTGATAGGGTCATGCAACTGATCTTGGGTGGCAGAAAACCCCTCTCCATGCCCTAGGTTAGTCAACCTTTTGACATCAAGCAATTCGGTGGCTGTCAAGAAACCGGCACATCGATACTTAGGAAATCTGCCCACCATCAGAACAAATAGATCCACCTGCGCGGCATCTTTCCATTTGACTGCCAATAGTCTGCCGCTTTCGTAGGTGGTGGACTTAACGTCCACTGCCCTGCCATCCCGAAGGTAGCAGTCCTCGGCTTTGGTGTGGTCTAGGTCTAGGTCAGGGTAGACATTGGCGAGTTTGCAGAAGGCGATCTCGGCAGCGATACCTTCCAGATCAGTGAGTTCGTTGGACTGATCCCCCATCTTCCGATTAGGCAGCCCCTTATCCCTCGCACTGTCATACCGCTGCTTAGCTAAGTACTTAGCTAACCTCTGCTCTGCATCGCTCAATGTTACATACATGATTCAATCCTCGACCGCCGGGTCAAACTTAAACCACTCGCAGATTTCGTGCATGATCCCTTGCCGAATCTTTTCTTCGATCTGTTCAGCGGAAGGTTTGTCGGTGTGCTTGTACGCTCGGTTTAATCCATAAGCCACGCCATCCTCAACGCACTTCTCAAGCAGTTTGTATACGTCAGGTTTCATGCTTCGCTCCTCGCATCTGTTTGCTGAAAGTATTGTGAATTGATACGTTGTGCATACGATTCCGTTACTCCCCTCTCGCCCGAATCAATTCAAACAGATGCTTCAACAGCGACTCATCGGAATCAGACAGGTCATCGCGTTCAGCGTAGTCCAAAATAATATCCCCTAACGCCTCGCGCTCACGTTCAGCCACCTGCCACTCCAACTCTTTCAGCAAGTCTTCAGTCGTGTCGCCGTGGCCGGTGGCGTAACTTTTACTACGCATCCATGCGGCGACTTTTTCACGCTCGGCGGCGGCAACGAGGGCGGCGAAGTGATAATGGCCAAGGGCTTTGTCTCCCTCAGCAGATTGACGCATCACCTTAAACCACAAAATGTCTAATTCTTCGTTGGTCATCGCGGTTGCTCCTGTTGGACTACCTCAATCTCAGTCCATGCTGCCAGATGCATTACATTCCCATCATCATCTGTGCAATAGGAATACATGCCATCGATGTGGTGGAAGTTTAATTCCATGTCACTCGATAGCGTGTCGCCTAACAATCTAATGCGGCTGTTTCTCGGAACGTCATAGAGTTTCATAACTGCCCCTTCACGATCGGATCGTAGTCCTTACGCACCACGATGTAGGCCAGCGCCTCGCCATCGAATGTACCTTCGGTCACTACCGAAATCATGTAGTCATTGGTTAGTTGATACAAGCATTGCTGTGCTTCTTTCATGGTTTTGAATCCGATCAAGGTAGTCCTAGGCTTCCCGTTCATGCTTCGGCACCAAAGTAGAGGATAATCAATTTCATGGAGTCGATGTGTTCTTGGATAATCCGCAAGTCCTCTTGCTTGTCATTGCTGAACACGCCGGACTCATAGCCTCCCTCTTTGCGTGTCTTGAGATCATGCTTGAGGTTATCTAGTGTCACCATCAACTCTGCCACGATCAGAGACTGGACCATCTCGTAGGTGTGCTTAGTTAGCACAACCTCAAGATTCTCCAGAGTCTTGCAGGCAGTCTTTGCTTTTGCTTTCTTCTTGGCCATGATCACTCCTCCTCTGTTAGTAATGTCATGTTGGTAGGGTCGCACGGAATCCACTGAAACTCGGCAGTCTTCGAGTGATACATTGCCCCGCAACTTTGCACTGCCTGAATCTGATTGACGGTTTGCGTTACATAATGGCCGCCAATGAACCCGACTGTTGTACACACAATGCCGATCAAAAGCGCCATTGTTACTTGCTGTCTGTCTGAAAATGACATGTCACACTCCTGATAACCAATAGCCAAACACGATGCCTGTGCCAAATAAAATGGCGCATAACATCACCTCGGAAACTAAACGCTCTTTGCGTTCTTTATTAATAGCGATCTCCATCTCCGCTATCTGATTGCGAAGACTGGCAATCTCATTGATCTTCTTGTCTAAAGTTTGATCCTTTTTCCTCACGCTAACTTACCTTTGATTGCTTTAGCCCTAGGCATGAACTGCCTACGCATCCGGCGATACTGCGAAAGCAGATCACCATAAATGGTATCGACATTCATGCCGTCATAGGCCGTGTTGTCTGTAGTCCCCTGAGGTACTCGCATCTGCACACTACGCACAATGTAGTTGCTGCGTAGATCACAGGCGGAGTTCCACAGGATCAGGTTCTTGTTTGTTGCTCGCTCGGCATGCATATCGATCACATGAATGATCTCGTGCATGACAAGCCCATCGAGTTGATCGTCATCGAGCAAGTCCACATGGTCGAAGTTGAACATCAGGCGACTGCCGTCAGTGCCAGCCACGGCCAGATGCGGAGCATGCTCGACAGGCAGTCCCTCGATGAAGTCAGACAAGCCAAGAAACTTGCGAGACAACTTAGAAAGGGATGTCTGTATTCGGTTTGCTGCGGATAACATCAGAGAACTTCCTCTTACCAAAGCCTAACTCCATCACCTTGAGTTCCGTTTCCAAGCAATCCACTAGGGTTTTGTGATATCGAATCAGCGTCTGTATCTCCAGCACTCGCTGTTGATGCTGACTCTGCTCGTGGTATGCGCGATGTTGGTCGTAGTCGTCGTAGTAATGATCATCACTGTACTGGCTCATCTTGCTACTCCTTGCCATTCTTTGACTAGTTTAACTATGGCTTCTTTGAATTCTGTTTCATTACCCATCAAGGCATACAAACCTGGCGGACTCTTCACTGATATCAACCAGTAATCGACCAGAAGAAAAACCTCATGCTCAAGGGTTTCATCTGGATGTAATTCCCTTCTACGCTTCCTATTCCAGTCTGCTTCCTCAAGAGCTTTCTTGAGTCGCGCTTCCCGTTCTTCATCTAGGTCATCTGATATATCTGAACTCATTGTCCACTCCTCCACATAACATTGTTATGCGGGGCATAGCCCCGTATACAGCCGCTGCGCGGCTACCAACTCGCCTGATAAATCACCATGCGGTATTCACCTGGCACTCTGTTCTCCATGTCGCTCACCCACAGCAAAGCTCTCTGAAAGATGGCGACATCCTCTGCAACCCTCTCATCACTGGTCTGCGACACACCGAAGAAGAACCCTTCAGTGAACGGCAGTTTCCTTGTTTTGATTGCCGATATGATTTCCTTGAGGTCAGGCTCTGTTAGGTACATTTCTCGGCAATCATCGACACCACTGGCGAAACTCTGCACCATGTAGCCGTGCAGATTAGGATGCTTACGCCAGTAGCCCAACTCATATCGCTTCGATCGCAATCGAAAGCCATCCTCCATGATGTTCTTGCTCGGGTCTTCGAAGTCATCGATAAATGACTTCTCACCAGTTAGGTACATATCAAGTCCCATGTCATCACTCCTTTAGTATTTGTATAAGGTACTCAGCACAGGAAACGTGTCGCCATTTGGATCAGTCGTGAATAATGCTCCTGCGTCGTTACCCTCATCATCACGGCTAGGCCATACCATATGCCCATTGTCCAAATGAATCACAACGGAGCGACCATTCCAGCCGAGACGCTTTGCTTCGTCTTCATCTAAATAACGTACTGCAACAATCTTTCGACCGAGCAAAACAGAGTCGGCTACAGCTAGCCAATGCTCAATGTTTTCAATGGCACTCATTAGTAGTTCTCCGAAGACCATTCGACCTTCATGTTGAACGGTGTAAGACCGTGTTCAGTAAACAGCTCCTCGATCCACTGCGCTGCCATGACCGGATCATCAGCCACGATGTCCTCGCACTCGTCGCTCTCGTAGGCGAACTCCAACAAGGCACTGGCTTTCCACGGCGCATCGTTGACCCATTGCAGTAGGTTGTTGTTGAGCCATGAGTTGTAGGCAGTCTTGACCACGGACTTCATCTCGGTCGGTGAGTTGCGCGATACCTCTTTGCTTTTCTTGTTGTAGGAATAGCCCTCCTCCCAGTCGTAGTAGGAATACTCACCGGCATAGCGACTGCCATAGGATGAATAGACTGAAACGCCAGATGACTTACTGCCTAGTCCGTATTTGCCGGCAGACCATGCGTAGGTATTGGAGAGCCATGCGCCTTGGAAGGTCACGCCTGCATCTCGATTGATGATGATTGATGTCCCGTCGTGGGTCATGAACCCGAACTTGTTAGTGCCGCCGATCAGATCGCCAAGGAACGCCTGATACTGCGGATCGAGCAGTAGTGACGGGTTATACGACACAGCAGGTTCGATGACATTGCGGATGAAGTGCCAGGTGTCTGACTTCTTCTTGTCGTTGTCATTGCCGGATGAAAGGATGCCGTTGTGTGCCATCCAGATGTTCTTGGTGACCATGTAGGGGTGGCAGTTGTCGAGGTCGATGTCACCGTGAGTCTGCATACGGGCATGCCAGATGCAGTCACGACCATCCGCGTACTGACGATAGAACTCCACGAAATCCTGCGCTGTCTTTGGCAGCAACTTCTTGACTACGACATGGCCGGCCTCGGCGTACATGATGCCGATGCCGTCACGGTTCTTGCTGTACACGTCACGCAGGAAGGCGTCATCGAATTGGGTATCTTGCTTCTGTTCAACTAACAAACACATTGTCATTACTCCTTGGTTGATTTGATTGTCGAGCCTTGCATAACAATGTTATGCGGCTTCTTCTTCTGTTATTTCTGCTCGTCCACTGATGCGCTGCGATACATACGCTCGCAGGGTTTTGGTGTCTGCTGCCAACTGCTTGGAGCAGAAGGTCAGGAACGCACCGGCTGACAGTTGGTTGATGCCAGTGACGGCAGGCTTGCAGAACTCCAGTATGGCGTGGCAGAACTCGATGGCTGCAATCACGGCCTCGTACTTGAGACTGCCTCGGAAGATGCGGAACTCGATAGTGCGGCGGTTGGTGAGATTGACTGCCTCATATCTGTCGAGTCCGATGTGGATAGACTTGCCGATCTTCTTGTCGGACTTGATCGCACAGAAACCTGATGAGTAGCGGCGAGCCAATGCGCGGATGAACCACTCGTTTTCAGGTGAGTTGACAAAAGCCACGACCTTCTGGATTTGAAGGTCAGTCAGACCAGAGCGGCTGACATGGACATGGAGACCACAGGTACTGGTGTTGTGACTGCGGATGTTGCGAGTCAACGATTTCTGCTTGAGGAAAGAGAACAGGTCACGGTGTGCGGGTAGCGACATGGGATCGGTGATCATCTCAAAGCCACAGGACAAAGACCCGTCACGCTCGAAGAACAGACGGTGGCCGTTGTCCTCGACATAATCCTTGATCATCTCTGCTTGTGCAGCACGACCGCCATCGACACACTCGACCTCCAACTCGACGCCGAGGAATCTGTCATGCCTGGCAGTCCATTCGTCTGATTTGCACGAAATGCTGTTCTTGGATGAGTGGTAATCGCGAATAATCGGCGGTGAGTACTCGTCGTGGACGTACATCTCGCGATCTTCGTCGTAGGTGAAGTCACCAGTGCTTCTGTCACTGATGGATACCTCGTTCCCGTGCTGATCGAGGGCAGTGAATACATCGTCGTTGTTGATGTAGCGATCCTCGTAGTCTGACCATGTGTAGCTGTCATCACAGCAACTTGTGCAAATGCTGCGATCACCTGCATCGCGATGGTCATCATCTGCGGTGGGTTCGTCGCAGTCCTCGCAGGTAAACATGCCGATCGCGTTCTGCATGTACTCGATAGCATCTTCGCCATCACACACATTGAGTTCGTTGCAGAACCGATACCACAGGCGTAGTCGGTCTGTCGAAATAGACTGATCCCGATAACTGACCTCGTTGTGGTACATCACCCATGGCAGCATGAAGCCTTCTTCCTTACAGGCTTCGGTCAACGGCTTTAGGATGGAATACACGCAGTGATGGCGTGTAATGTTGTGCCGCCCGTCAGTGCCTTCGTATGCGTTGGCACGTTGGGATGGCGTCGAGCTGATGAACTTCTCCATCAGACTGATGGCAGTGTCACGTTCCTCGCTGTACAACTTGAGATAGGCATTGATGAATGATCGCTGCCTGAACCGCGATAGGTCATGCGGATCGTCAAAAGCCCAAGCGAAATATTTTAAGCCGAAAATATGCATGGTCTTCACTCCTTTGCATAACATTGTTATGCGGGGCAAGCCCCGCGTTCACCCGCTTTGCGGGTTTCCGTTTAATAATTATTCAACACGCTAATTATACTCTCTTTTGTATATACGTCAAGTTATCCCTGACTCTGTGTCACCTCGTGTCCGCCTGACACAACGCAGGCGTCATCTATCCACACTGCATCTGCGCCATAGGCTAGTGCGAGCGTCACCACATTCTCGTTGATGCTCTCGATCCAGCTTTCTGCCTCTGGACTGTCTGCGCTGTCGATACCGTCATACTCAAATACCACTGTCACTCGTAGTGCTTTATTGCTCATGGGTTTTTTCCTGATGTTCTACGCATCCAAAATCGTCGCGGGTAATAAGCATTGCAGAATAGTCCTCACCGTCCTGCACAAAGAACTTGCTGTCTTTGCGTCTTTCCTCGTTGAGTTCCTCGTTGTGATCATCGTCGTACCAGTCAATGGCTTCCCAGTACTTGACCACCTTCCTGCATACGCCTAGGTTGGGCAAATCCCAGTCATGCAACTTGTCTTGACTCCATTTAGCCCAGTGCTGGCATGTCTCACACTTCATCATCATGATGGATTGCTCCTGCGCCTTCGATCATCTCAAGTAGGCGCGGGACGTCATCAATAGAACAACGCCCCACGTCGTCCATGCCGTTGTAACTGCCGTAGGGATAGACCTCCCAGTACGCACCATTCCCGTAGTAGCCAAGCGACTGCCTACTATCGAGATAGATGGACTTCAGACAGCCATTGGGCAGCTCGACTTGGAATCTGACCACGGCATCACCGAATGGAGGGATGATCTTCACCTTCCAGTCCGGTTTGAATTTGATGAACGGAATACGATCTATCTCGTCATGCCACCCTTGTTCCCGCTCAATGTGTAGGCGTCGGCCATGCAATTCAAATCGAGCGTCAATCTTCATCTTCTGACTCCTCCTCGCACAGAAACTCATTGTGGTGAGCCATGTCTGCCACATCGTCCTCGCTCATGTAGAGCAGACAGGCGAGGATCACCTGATCCTTGTTGAGCCGACCATCCTCGACCATTTCGAGGATTTGATTAGTCACCTTGCGTGGCATACGTCACCTCAATCCAGTCTGGAGTTGGGACGGGCTGCGATACCCGCCTCGTTGAGTACCTTGGCGAACGCGATGGCATAGGCTTCCTTGCGAGCGATCGACTGACCGCCCTCGCTCACCCACACGCATAGCCCCTTCGGGTAATGCGGACGAGCCACGCCTGCCTTCTTTGCCCATCGCCCGAAGGCAGTGTTACCGGCGAACTCGATCCATGCGAACCCACACGCACCTTCATCGACGTACCATGTGCGTTGCTCGCCCCCAGGTACACCACCTCTTATGACCATCGGTGTCGGATGACAGCCGGTGAGGGCAGCCATTCCTGCGTCATGTGCCTTGTTCACTAAACCCTGATAATCAATACCCATTTTCTTCACTCCTTTTGCATAACATTGTTATGAAACCAAACCCTTTTCCCACATCTTTTTCAGCATCGTCCCATGCACGATTGAATAGCCTTTCTTCTTGCCATCCTCGTTCATCCATTGGGAGTCGCTGATCTCGTCGCTGAAGTCACCGGCGTAGTAGCGACACCAGTGCATAGCGATTGAGAAACTCTCCGATGAGTCGAACCAAGCCCCGTCACGATCCAGACAGGCGTAGAAAGCGAGGTCTTCGCTGTGCAGTCGGTATCGTTTCGAGAATGTTTCCCAGTCCTGACTTGTCATTGCATTACCCTCACAAGTTTGCCGCTTCGAATTAGGGCAGGCTCTGCACCTAGAGCCACTGCCTTCTCATACAGGGCGACGGCGTGGAGTTTGTCTCCCACGACAATCACCTGACCCTTGATCTTAATCGCCCAACGGGATGCCCCCTTGTTGCGGAGGTTGTCCATCACGCGGGCAGTTGTGCCGCCTGTCTGGAGGCGGTCGAATGTAAGTCTGTCAAGTCTCATGCGATTCTCCTTCTGGCTTGTTGAACACCCACGGCCACCCTATCTCCCAACAAGATGGCCTAGGCTGTCCACTACTGCGGTACAGCGATATATGCGGATACTGATGGCAGCGACATAACATTGTTATGTGCTTCAGCCACTAACGCCGCAGGACATACATTGCCTGTCCGTATCGGCTACGGAGTGAGTCATCTAGGCGTCTATGCACACAGGCTTAACACGATCGAACCGGCTATCCGGTGATGTGACCCGACAGACCGCAGTCCATCTATCGTCAATCGTCTACCCATATCGGGCTGTCTAATACCTTCTTGTGTGTGTACACAGAAACCGACTTGTCACGACTTCACTCCTCGCGTGTGCAGCCCACACGCCAGCGCGCTACGCTTCGCTACGCATACAGACGCTATCGCGTCTTTCTACCTAGCAGCCTTCACGCCCGAACAGATTGTCAGTCTGTCCCGATCCTCTTCCAGACCGTTTCAGGGGTCACCGCCCATAACTAGGCTCGCCCATCCCGCCTACCGGCAGAAGTTCACATAACAATGTTATGCAGAGTTAAGTGAATTTCTACTTTGGCTCCGCCATTATAGCAAATGTATATACATATGTCAATACCCCCTGACACTAATATCACCCGTCTGCCTATTGCCTGTCACCCGTCTCACCCTGTACATTCGGGGCATCGAAAAACTGTTATGAGATAACATTACTATGCCGAGCAATGAGCCGAAGATGCAGGGGCTGAAGCCGCTCACTAAAAATGCCATCAAGTTCTGCGAATTAGTGGTGAAGGGTGATCGTCCGGTGCAGGCGTATGCCACAGCGTATCGCCCTGGAGACAATGCGAAGAAAGCGTCTATACATTCTGCAGCCGCCCGTCTCATGGGCGATCCGAGGGTGCAGCGACACATCGAGGGGCTGAAGCGAAAGAGCGAGAAGGCGTTGCTGCAGGAGAGCATCGGGCTGAAGGAGTGGACGCTCACCCGTCTGAAAGAGGAGGCGAGTGACAGCAACAGCCCACCTGCCTCGCGTGTGTCTGCCCTATCAATTCTGGCGAGGGCATCGAAACTGATCGAGAACGGCAGTCAGCAGGTGAATGTGAATGTGGCGAACATCACCCGCCCGTCTGCCGAGGTGGAGAGCGAACTGATCGCCCGTCTGTCTGCGTTAGTGCAGGCGCCTGTCAGCCCTGACGAAACAGGTGATGAGGATGACGACCTGGGCGAGGATGGCGGCGAGGATGACGAAGCGGAAAGCGCGTAGTGCAGCGACATAACATTGTTATGCAAAAAGCAAAAAGCCCTAGGGCGTGAACCCTAGGGCTTGTGTGGTGGAATTGGTGCGGATTGGTTTTTGGTTTACTTAGCGTTGGCGATAGCGTTGGCGAAAATTCCATCGACTCGCACGCGAATCGACTTCAATTCGTCTCTGCCTTTACCCGATACCCATGCGGTGATCACCGTAAGAATATCGGATGGTGTAGAGGCCTGAATTGTGGCCTCCGCCGGTACTGCCTTGGTTGTTGCCTTGGCCGTGGCCGGTACTGCCTTGGTCTCTGCCTTGGTTGCCTTGCGGCCACCCTTGCGTTTATTGAGGGACAATCCCTCCGGCAACATCCGGTTGAGGTTGGTTCGCACTTTTGCCTTGATCTTGGCCGACTTGTCGGCGTCCTTAACCTTGGCATCGATAGCGGCGTTTATCAATTCGCGCCGCGCATTGTAGTCGCTGGCCGTTTTACAGTCTGCGAACAATTCCCGCACGCATGATGCGAACGTGGCGCGTTTTCCCTC
>SXGQ01299293.1_pt1 | contig 28038 bp, 21 predicted proteins | sample 3178371 | NCBI WGS metagenome assembly SXGQ01 (sample SAMN11356859, study PRJNA531348) | freshwater metagenome | isolation source: freshwater sample F1-20 | place: China: Fuxian Lake, Yuxi | collected 2017-12-25 | reverse complement strand
GCCGGTGGGCGAGCCCTTGATGCCGAGCTTCTTCTCGAGCTTGCCGATGGAGAAGCCGGGGCGGTCCTTCTCGACGATGAACGCGGAGACCTTGCCGGCCTCGCGATCGGTCACCGCGAACGTCAGGTAGAAGTCGGCGACGCCGGAGTTCGTGATCCAGTTCTTCGCGCCGTTGATGACCCACTCGTCGCCGTCGCGGACCGCGTGCGTGCGCATGCTGCCCGGGTCAGAACCGGCCTCGGGCTCGGAGAGCGCGAACGCGGGCGTGATCTCACCGGACGCCAGGCGCGGGAGCCACTGCTGCTTCTGCTCCTCGCTGCCGAAGAGCTTGATCGGCATGGAGCCGAGCTCCTGCACCATGAGGATGAGCGATGTCGAGGCGCACGCCTTGGCGATCTCCTCGACGCCGATGTTCAGCATGAGGACGCCCGTGCCGGTGCCGCCGTGCTCCTCCTCGAACGGCAGGCCGAGGATGCCGTTCTCGGCGAGGATCTCGCGCAAATCGTGCGGGTACTCCGCCGTCGCGTCGATGTCGTGGGCGCGCGGCGCGATCTTCTCCGTCGCGATCTGGCGGATCATGTCGCGCAGCTCGAGGAATTCCTGCGGCAGCGCGAAGAGGTCGGTGTGGGTGCTCGTGGCCATATCTGCCCCGAATTGTAGTTGGAAGGTCGCGTATTCGTGGACGCGGGTGTGCCCGGACCACTCCCGATCGGCCCGATTTCCGCCGCCCTCTGCTGCCGAGCACGCCGATGACCGATACTGCAGGTGATGGTCCGTTCTCGCCGCCTGCTCGCGGGCGCGCTCACCGCGCTCGCACTTCTCGGCCTTGTCGTCCTCGCCACCACCGCATTCGGCGGGGAGTCCGAGTCCCGCGCGCTGCGCTCCGTCGCCTCGCCGCTTCCCCTGCCGCCGGAGACGACGCGGATGGCGACCGAGGCGCGCGCCGAGCTTGACCGCGAGGCCCAGCGCGAAGCCGACCGGCAGGCCGATGCCGACGCACAGCGCGCCGCCATGGCGTCGCGCGAGGCCGAGGACCAGGCCGACGATGAAGCTGAGGACGCGCAGACGATGACCGTCCCGGCCGCGCCGTCAGACGCGCTCGACCCCACCGACGCGGACACCGACCAGACGATCGTGCGCGCCGAGGTCCTCGAGAACGGCATCGCGCTGCCGCCGCTGGAGGCGCCGCCCGAGGTCCGCCAAATCATCGAGGCCGGCAACGGCATCGCCCGCACGCCGTATCTGTGGGGCGGCGGCCACGGCAAGTGGAAGGACAAGGGCTACGACTGCTCGGGCTCGGTGTCGTTCGCACTCGCGTCCGCAGGGCTGCTCGATCGCTCCCTGACGTCCGGACAGCTCAAGGGCTGGGGCAAGCCTGGCAAGGGCAAGTGGGTGACGGTCTGGACCCACGACGGCCACGTCTTCCTCGAAGTCGCCGGTGTCCGGTTCGACACGACGGGCCAGAAGAAGACCGGGTCGCGGTGGCAGAACGAGATGCGCTCGCGCGAGGGCTTCGTCGCCCGGCACCCGCCGGGGCTGTAGCCCGCAGGCCGAGCCCGGGGGCTCAGCCCTGGGCTGCGCCGGCGAACTGCGCGCGGAGCACGGCGATCTCGGTGACCGCTGCGCCCACCCATGCCGCGTGCATGACGGCGATCTCGGTGTCGAGATCGTGCATGTACGCCGGGTCGTGGCGCAGCTCGCACCCCATCGCCAGCGCCCGCTCGATACGCAGAAGCTCGAGGCGCTCGTAGATGTCGTTGGGGGTCTGCGTGATCATGTCCATCCAACTCGGTCGTGTACCCAGACTTACGCCTGCTTGACCCTCTCTGGTTCATGGACACGCGACGAGGGCGGATGGAGCGGTGCGTGTGTGGCAAGCTGTCGGGCGCCTTCGGGTTCCCTAAGTTCCTCGACGAGGTCGTACATGCCCCGGTTCCTCCTGCTCCTGTTCGCCGTGCCCCTGCTCGCCTTCGGCCTCGCCGCGTGCGGCGACGACGGCCCGTCCGAGGACGCGCTCGTCGTCTACTCCGGACGCAACGAGGATCTCGTCGGCCCGCTCGTCGAGCGCTTCGAGCAGGAGACGGGCATCGAGACCGAGGTCAAGTACGCCGGCTCCTCGGAGCTCGCCGCGACGCTCGTGGAGGAGGGCGACGCCTCGCCCGCCGACGCGTTCTTCAGCCAGGACGCCGGGGCGCTCGGCGCGCTGCAGAGCGAGGACCTGCTCGCCGCCATGCCGGCCGCGACGCTCGACAAGGTCCCCGAGGCGTTCCGCTCGGCGCAGGGCGACTGGGTCGGGACGTCCGCCCGCGCCCGGGTCATCGCCTACGACAAGCGCGAACTGCAGGAGGACGACCTGCCGGCCTCCGTCCTCGACCTCACCGACGCGGAGTGGAAGGGCCGCGTCGCGTGGGCGCCGACGAACGCGTCGTTCCAGTCGTTCGTGACCGCGATGCGCGCGTCGCTCGGTCCCAAGCGCACGACCGAGTGGCTCGAAGGCATGCTCGCCAACGACGTCCAGGTCTACGAGAACAACATCGCGATCCGCGACGCGATCGCCAACGGCGAGATCGACACCGGGCTGATCAACCACTACTACGTGGCCGAGGCGATCGCCGAGGAGGGTGACGACTACCCGGTCGGCATCTACGAGCCGGGCGACGGCGACATCGGCGCGCTCGTGAACGTCGCGGGCGTCGGCATCCTGGCGAGCGCGAATCAGGCGGAGAAGGCGCAGCGGTTCGCCGACTTCCTGCTGACCGAGGAGAGCCAGCGCTACTTCGCCGACGAGCTGAAGGAGTACCCGGTCGTGCCGGGCGTCGAGGCCGACGCGTCGCTGCAGCCGCTCGACGAGATCGAGCAGCCCGACATCGACCTCAACCAGCTCGACGACCTCCAGGGGACCGTCGAGCTGCTCCAGCAGACCGGGGTCCTGTAGGGCCATGGCCCGCCGCGGCGCACCCCCCGCGCTGCTCGCCGCGGCGGGGCTCGTCGCGGCCGGCGCGGTGCTGCCGGTCGCCTACCTCGCCTGGGTGGTCCTCGGCGATCTGCCGCAGTGGTGGGACACCGTCTGGTCGGCACGCGCATTCGAGCTGCTGCTGCGCAGCGTGGGGCTGGCGGTCGCCGTCACCGCGGCGACCGTCGCGATCTCCCTGCCGATCAGCTGGCTGACCGTGCGCACCGACCTTCCGGGGCGCGGCGTCTGGTCGGTGCTGTGCGCGCTGCCGCTGGTGATCCCGAGCTACATCGGGGCGTACCTGCTCGTCAGCGCGCTGGGCCCGCGTGGTGAGCTGCAGGGCGTGCTCGAGGGCCCGCTGGGGATCGACCGGCTGCCGTCGCTGTACGGGTTCTGGGGCGCGTGGCTGGCGCTGACGCTGTTCTGCTTCCCGTACGTGCTGCTGCCGCTCCAGGCCGTGCTGCGGCGGATGGACCCGTCGCTGGAGGAGGCCGCACGCGGGATGGGGCGGTCAGGTTGGGCGGCGTACCGCAGCGTCGTGCTGCCGCAGCTGCTGCCCGCCGTCGGCGCAGGCGCGCTGCTCGTCTCGCTGTACGTGCTGAGCGACTTCGGCGCCGTGTCCATCATGCGCTTCGACTCGTTCACGCGGGTCATCTACGTGCAGTACCAGTCGTCGTTCGACCGGGTGGGCGCGGCGTCGCTGGCGACGCTCCTGGTGCTCGTGACCCTCGTGATCCTATGGCTGGAGGGACGCTCGCGCGGCGGCGCCCTGCACCGCAGCGCGCCGGGCTCAGCGCGCCCGCCGCGGCCGGTGGCGCTCGGCGTCTGGCGCTGGCCCGCGCTGGGCTTCTGCGCGATGGTCGTGGGCCTGGCGCTGGCGCTGCCGATCGGGATGCTCGCACTGTGGACAACGCGGTCGATCTCCGGCGACATCGAATGGGGGTCGGTGCTGGGGGCCGCCGGGAACTCGCTGCTGGCGGCAGGCCTGGCGGCGGCGGTCGCGGTGGTGTGCGCGGTGCCGGTCGCCCTGCTCGCCGCCCGGTACCGCGGCCGCGCGCCTCGGACGATCGAGTGGGGCGCCTATCTCGGGCACGCGCTGCCGGGCATCGTCGTCGCGCTGGCGCTCGTGTTCTTCGCGACGCGGGCGGTCCCGGCGCTCTACCAGACGCTCTTCATGCTCGTGGTGGCGCTCGTGATCCTGTTCCTGCCGCAGGCCATCGGCGCGATCCGGACCGCCGCCCTGCAGATCGACCCGCGGCTGGAGGAGGCCGCGCGGTCCCTCGGGCGCTCACCGGCGCGGGCGTTCGCGTCCGTGACCGCTCCGCTGCTGCGCGGCGGCGCCGCGGCTGGCGGCGCGCTCGTCTTCCTCACCGCGGTCAAGGAGCTCCCCGCGACCCTGATCCTCTCGCCGATAGGCTTCGACACGCTCGCGATCGAGGTCTGGCGCACGACGAGCGTCGGCTTCTACGAGCGGGGTGCGGTCCCATCGCTGCTGCTGCTCGCCGTGTCGGCGGTGCCCATGGCGATCCTGGTCCTGCGCGAGCGGTCCTTCTCATGAGCGCGATCTCGATCACCGGGCTGCACAAGGCGTTCGGCGCCGCGCGCGCCGTCGACGGCGTGGACCTGTCAGTCGCCGAGGGGGAGATCTGTGCGCTGCTCGGCCCGTCGGGCTGTGGCAAGACGACGATGCTGCGGCTGCTCGCCGGCTTCGAGACGCCCGATGCAGGCACGATCGCCGTCGGCGACCGCGTGGTGGCCGGGGACGGCGTGGTGGTGCCGCCGGAGAAGCGCGGCATCGGGATGGTCTTCCAGGACTACGCGCTGTTCCCGCACCTGTCGGTCGCGGAGAACGTCGGGTTCGGACTGGAGCGCGGCGGGCGCTCTGCGCGCGTCGACGAACTGCTCGACCGCGTGGGGCTCGCCGGGCTCGGCGACCGCCATCCGCTCGCGCTGACGGGCGGCGCGCGGCCGGGCGGGGCGCTGGCGCGCGCGATCGCGTCCACCCCGTCGCTGGTACTGCTCGACGAGCCGTTCAGCGGGCTGGACGCCGCGCTGCGCGCGTCGGTGCGCGGCGAGGTGCGATCGATCCTGCAACGGGCCGGGGTGACGGCGCTGTTCGTCACCCACGACCAGGAGGAGGCGCTCTCGCTGGCCGACACCGTCGCGGTGATGCACGCGGGCAGGGTGGAGCAGGTCGGCACGCCGGAGGAGGTCTACGGCCGCCCGGCCACGCGCTGGGTCGCCACGTTCCTCGGGGAGGCCGACGTGCTCCCCGGCGACGTGGTGGATGGCCATGTCGACTTCGAACTGGGACGCCTGCCGATCGACCCGGGATTCCGCGGCGCCGCCGACGTCCTGGTGCGGCCCGAGGCGGTCGCGCTGTCGCTGGGCTCTGGCGGGTCGGGCCGCCGGGTCGAGGGGCGCGTCGTCCAGCGCGAGTACTTCGGCCACGACCAGCTCGTGCACGTCGAACTGCCGTCGGGCCGCCGGATCCGCTCGCGCTCCTTGTCGCACCCGGTCTGGCATGAGGGGGACCGCGTCCACGTGACGATCGACGGCCCGGTCAACGTGTTCGCCGGAGAAGGATCTCCGTGATTGCGGGTTCTTCGTGGACGGCTGGTTGACAGTCGTCCGACGGACCTGATCAGGTCAGCGGTGCTCCGACGGGAGTGCGCATTCGAGGTCCACGGTCGTCATGCCGCAACCAACCCACATCTACGCGAGCGCCCTTTCGCGCCGCGACCTTCGCCGGCGGGGAAGTCGTACCCCCCACCCCCACCGCCGCCGGCGTTCCCCCCTGATGTGGCGCCTGTGCGGTGTGGCGGCCGGGACTGCGCTGATGCTTGAGGCGCTGTCGCGCCTAGGCGGCTGACGCTTCGACGTTTGGCCGCGTGGTCTCCTTGACCCGCTCGGCCTTCGGCACCGCCCGTCCGGCGGCGCAGACCGCCCACATCATCGTCATCCACGCGACCGTCGCGATGACGATGTGGATCCAGACGACCCCCGCAGGCAGCCCGTTGAAGTACTGGATGGCGCCCACGACGCCCTGAATGCCGATGAGCACCGCGGTGGCCGCGATCGCGTTGAGCAACTGCTTGTCCGCGCCGCGGCGGCGCAGGAGGATCCAGAGGATCACGCATGACACGCCGAGTGCGGTGCCGAGGCGGCCGTGCGTGTGGATGGCCCACTCGACGGTGTCGCTGCCCCGCCAATCCAACCGGTGGACGACCTCGCCCGTGCGGGCGCTCCCGGGGTGGGGACCGGCCGCTGTGGCGACGGTGCCCATGAAGAAGAGGAGGCTGCTCAGCGGGAAGAGCGCCCGCGTGCCCCACACGGCGAGCATGTCCGGGTTGCGTGGCCGGCTGCCGGGCTCGTGCCAGGCGCACCAGACCAGCATCACGGCGGCGATGAGGATCACCATCGACAGCAGGAAATGCCCCATGACGAACCCGGGCTGGAGGTGGTACTTGACCGTCCACATACCGAGGATCGCCTGCATGACGACCCCGAGGGGCAGCAGCGTGCCGAGGATCGCGAGGTCCTTGCGGTAGGGGCGGCGGCGGAAGGCCAGCAGGCCCGCGGCGATGGCGAGGAGTCCGACGAGGCCGCTGATGAGGCGGTTGCCGTACTCGATCCAGGAGTGCACGGTCATCGGGGCGATGACGCTGCCATCGCAGGTCGGCCAGTTCGTGCAGCCCAGGCCGGAGCCGGTCAGGCGGACGCCGGCGCCGGTGAACACGATGAGGGCGAGGCTGACCGTGGCGGAGGTGGCGACCCAGGCGTAGGTGCGTGGGGTGATCTCGGGGAGGCGCATGCCGACCTGACAGGGTAGAGCGCGGGGTGAGATCGCGGCGGGTCGTGGCGCGCTACTCGCGTGCGCGTGAACTGCCGGGTGCGAGCAGCGCGTGGCAGCCCTTCGTCGCCCGGCCGATCTAGACGGGCACGGACGCCGATCCGAGGCGCGGTGCGACTTGAACGCGGATACGCGGGCACGCAGCGGGCCTTGGGCCAGAATGCGCCGTGGCGACGACGATCGAGAGCGGCAGAGCCCTCAGGCTCGGGCCACTAAAGCGTACGTCGGCTGCCTCGTGCGGTCGTGCTCCACGTCACCCGTCCCAGTCGGGTGGAAGACATACGCCGACGGGAAGCCCGCTATGCGTGCGAGCGTGAGCAGTGCCTCCGGGAAGAGCGGGTGATGGTGCGTCGGGTCGAGCCAGAAACCCTTCAGCGCGAACAGCGCATGGGGGTTGACTGTCTCAGCGATGAGTACTCCGTTGTCGCGTAGGCGGCTGCGTGCGAGCCGAAGGAACCGCTCGAGCGCGTCGGCCGGCATGTGTTCGACCACCTCAAGACTCACGATCGCACCAAGCGATCCCTCGGGCAGCCCGTCGAGGTGCTCGTTGACGTCGCCGATGGCGACGTCGTGACCCTTGCGCCTCGCGTGCTCGACCATCCCCGGATCGCCGTCCACGCCGCGCGCAGCTACGCCCGCCGCAGCCAGCAAGTCCAACATCTCCCCGCGCCCGCAGCCGGTGTCGAGCACGGGAGCCGCGTCGCGCAGCAGCGAGAGGTACGGCTCCTGCAACTCGCGCACACGCTCCTCGGTTCCACGGAAGACGTCGGTGAACGCCCGGTACGGCTCGAAGTCGCCGGTTCCTCCGTCGTAGCCGAGGACGCGGCCCGATACCGGATGGTCGCGCAGCGTTGGTGCTCGCCCCTCAGCCATGAACGGCAGGACGCCGTGCTCGGCGAGGTGATGCTCGAGACTGCGCGAGAGAGCGTCCGTCCGCTCGGCAAGCTCGTGACTCCGCTTTTCCTCGACCCGAGCGACGGCTTGAAGCTCGGCCGTCATGCGCCGGAACTGGGCGAGGACCTCAGCGTGCGCGGCCATCCGGTGGCGGTCGAGCTCGGCCGTTAGCGTGCGGACCCGCTCGTCAAGCCAGGAGATCTTGTCGATGAGCTGCGCGTCAACAGCGTCTCGGCGAGCGGTGACCGGCCGGCTGATGCGCTGGCGAACCTGGTCGGCCCGGCCTCGAACGCCGCCGCCGCGCTCGGTGGCTGTGCGAAGCACGGCTCGCACCTCACCTGCTGGCGCGCTCAGGTCCAGCGGCGCGGTCCGCCGGACGCGTAGCGCGTGCGCCCCCTGCGCAGCGAGGGTGGCGTACCGCGCCTGGAGCAGGGCCCCCATCGAGCGGCCCGCGGCATCCGGACCGTGCCCGGCCCGCACCTCACGCGCACCTCGCTCGGCACGTGACGCAGCCTCCTCACGATGCTCGAAGACATAGCGCATGCGGCGAGCGAGCTCGTCGAGATCCGGATCAGCCCACTCCGCGTCGGCCGGGTATGGCTCTGCGTGTTCGCCGACCGGCCGCATCACGAAGTCGACGAGGTACGCGTTCTTCTCATTGAGGAACTCCAGGACGCCGCCGTAGTTCGTAGCAATCACGGGTGTGCCGACGAGCATCGCCTCAGCGAGAGTGAGGCCGAAACCCTCGGAGCGATGCGGGGACACGTAACAGTCGCTGCGCGCGATGAGCGCGTTCTTGTCCCCCACGGAGAAGTACCGGTCGACGAAGGTCACGTCGCTGCGGTCGCCCACTTCGAGGAGCACGCGATCGTGGTGGGCGAACATCGTGTCGGCGTTGATGCACTTGAGAACGAGGTGCGCGCCGCTTCCCTCCTCAAACGCCTGCTTGAACGCACGCACCAGGCCGACGGGGTTCTTGCGGGCCTCCGTTGAGTGGTAGTCGTAGACGTAGAGGAATACGAAGTCGTCCTCCGGCAGCCCGAGTTGCGCGCGCGTCGCCCCAGACACGGGCGGCTCGGCGACTGGGAGGGTGACCTTCGTCACTGGCACCGGACAGCTCGGTTCGATCAAGCGCTTGATGTGGTCAGTCGCGACCCACACCTCATCGATCCAGCGGAACGCTTCGTGCCACGAGGCCGGCAAGTCGCCTACCTCCCACCACCACAATGCAATCGTGTGCCGACCCTCAAAGAAGTCGGCACCTGCCTCCTCGACGAAAGCCGGGATCGCGTCACCGTTGAGACACAGAACGTTGATCGGGTAGGGCGCCTCATCGGGTGTCGCGAACGTGAAGTCGGTGCCCTGGCGGCACGGCGGCACGAACGACCCCTGGACCGGGAGAGCAGGCACGCGCGCCGCGTCGAGTCCGGAGATGACCAGCCGCGCGGCCTCGCCAAGTCCGAGTTCGGACCGGAAGAAGCCGGCCACGTTGACCCCCCACAGTGGATCGCTGACCTCCGGTCCGGTGCTGTCCCACCTGCCAGCTGAGCGGGCATCCGGCGGGATGTGGGGCGGGCGCGGCGGCAAGAGCTCATCGGGGACGAGGTCGCGCCCGTACACCCACACCCACCCGGCATACCCGGCGCCGTCCGAAGCTCGGACATCCGGGTACACCTCGCGGAGGTCGTCACGAGATCGCCACAGCGCGTCGAGGTAGCGCGTCATCCCGAGGTCGCGTCCCCAGTCTGCTGGCTCGTTGAGCAGTGCGTAGAACCGACTCCAGCCGGCCCTGTCCCGTGGGGGCTCCTCGAGCTGGCCGCTGACCAGCGCCTCAGCCATGAGTCCTGCCATCGCAGGAGGCAAAGGCCGTCCGTCAGGCAAGCGCAACTGCGCCGGTCGGCGGCCGTCACTCCCGGCGGCACGCAGACGATCGGTGAACTCCGCAAGAAGGTCTCTCAGAACCGGCTCTTGGCTGACTCGCACACGCGTGAGCCCTGGGTGCAGACGCGTCGGCAGGCCGATGTCAAACTCGGACAGGCGAAACAGCATCGCGGGTACACCGTCGGCACGAACAGTGCCGTCCGTGTCCCGCACGAGCTGGAGGCCCGAAAGGCTCCACCACGCGAGCACCCCGGCGGGCGTTAGCGTCGCGACATCGTCGGGCCGCCGTTCGCGGACGGCGGCGAGCATCGCGCCGAATTCTCCCTCGGCAGGAAGAGCCCAGGGGGTCGCCTCAAGCGCCTCGCGCCAGCCCTGGACGACGTCGCGGGCGGCCGGCTCGCGCCGGAACACGAGAACACCCGGCTCAACGGGGTCAAGGCGAGCGAGGTCCTCGGCGTCCGGATGCAGCCCATCGTCGGGCGGCGCCGGGACATCTCTTGCAACCATGGTGATCGGCGCATCGGCGAGCAGCGGCTCGACCGTCCCCAACAAGACAGTGTCGGGCGCGAGAACGACGATCGGCCCGCCCTCCTCTTCCAACTCGCGCTCGAGCATCGTCGTCAGCGCCATCAGGGTGGCCCAGGCGGGTGCCAGAAAGGCGACCTGCGGCGGCGGGACGTCGAGCCCGAGTTCGGAAACCCCTACGCCTTCAGCACCCGGCGGCACATCGGTCGGCGTGGCGCGGTCAGCCAAGACAACGACCACCCGCGCATCGGGATGCCGCTCGAGCACACTTCGCGCGAGGACTCGTGCGAACGGCAGCTCGGGGGCGAGCGCGACGGTCAGGAACGTCAGCGGGGGGCCAGCCATGAGCAGCCGATCGTAGCCGTGTGGCCCCACCGAGGGCACCCCGGCCACGGCCCACAGCCGCGTACGTGGCAGACTGGCGGCGTGCCCGGCTTTACGTCCAAGGTGCGAGACCTCGCGACCATCGACGCGTCTCTCGCCCGGTCCTCGTTGCTCACCCCTCGCCAGCGCGCGGCCTTCTGGGCGCGCCGCTACGCCAGCGTTGCGCGCAGGCGCCGGGAGGTCCTGTATCTCGGGACCACCTTCAGGTTCGACAACCCGTTCACGCCAATCCTGCTCGGGGCGTACCCCGAAGAAACCGAGCGGCTCGTCCGTTTCATGGGGGGCCACATCGACACAGCCGTAGACATCGGCGCGAACCTCGGTCAGTTCGCAGTGTCGCTCGCGCACGCCTCACCCGGCGTCAAGGGGTGGAGCTTCGAGCCTAACCCGCACGTCGTGCCGCTGCTCAAGCAGAACACGGCCCTCCTGCCGTCCTGGTGCGTTGTTCCGCACGCGGTGAGCGCGAATTCCGGCGACCGCCTTCTGTGGTCAGTCCCGGACAAGTCCGCGCAGGGCAGCTTCGTGCGAGCGAACTCGGAGTCCGGCATGCCCGCAAGCGCCCAGTCTGTGACGGTTGCCGCTGGGCCGCTCGACGCGGCCACCCGCGCCGAACTCGGCATCCCAGATCACATCGACCTCATCAAGATTGACGTGGAGGGCGCGGAGGCCGAGGTCATCCGGGGCGTTGCATCGCTTTCGTGGACGTGGATGGCACTCGAAGTCTCCACCGATGCCCGAGATGGTCTTTCGCTGGACGAAACCCTGGATCTAGTCTCCGAACTGTGGGGCCGCCGTCCCCGCGTGGTATGGGCGTCCACGCCGCCTGCGCACGCGATTGCGCGGGACGTGATCTTGCAGCTGCCCGAGGCGGCTACTGCCGCCAGCCCTCGCGGCTGAGCATCTGCGGCCGCAGCCGGCCACGAATGACACCGGATGCGTAGACGCCCAGCGTTACCCAGCAGGCCACGACGTGCCAGGCCCATGCGGCCGGGTCCGCTACGTGGCGTTGACCAATGAGCGCCTGGCGGACTACCGGCACGACGAGCACCGTCGCGAGGACGAAGTCGACGATCGCACGTGTCCGCCGGCCCTCTGTCCACGGATAGGAGCGCGTGCCCTCCCGAGCGAAGTAGAAAAAGTCGTCGACCCTGCGGCGCGTCTTCCGCCGGAACTGAACAATCCCGTCACAGAAGATATGTCGGACAGCAACGTCCGGTCGACCGACCACGGTGTATCCCTCCTGGACGAGGTCGTGCACATAGTCCAGGTCGAAGAGGTAGTCGCCCACGGGTAGCACGTCGTACATCACACGCCGGATCATGAAGCCGTTGGCTCCGAGGACCGGAACCGCCTTCGGGTCAAGCTCGATCCGATCCCACCCCTCGCGAGGCTCCGCGCGGTGCGGGGCGTCAGTCCAGCGACCTGTCACCGCGCAATCGCGCGCGTAATTGCCGGTAAAGATCGTCAGCGGATCGGCGGCGCCAAGATGCCCGTGCCAGCGGTTGATGAAGTTGTCTGCCGGATCAGCGGCAAACCTGGCAGGCTCGCAGGCGAACACCTGTGGATCCTCTGAGAACGGCTGCGCCATCCGGGTCAGCCAGTCACGCCCGACAAGGATGTTGTCCGAGTCCAGCAGCAGGACAAGCTCGCCGGTCGCGGCCTTCACGCCGACTGCCTTACCCGCCTCGCCAGACTTCAGCGGATTCTCGAGTACCCGCCCGCCGTAACGCTCGACGATCTCACGAGTGCCGTCGGTGGACCCGGCGTCCGGGACGATGAGTTCAACATCGCCTGCGTACTCCTGGGCGTGCAGGGCAGCCAGACAGGCATCAAGGTGCCGCGCCGCGTTGAGGGTCGGGAGCACCACACTGATGCTGGCGGCGTCAGGCATGCAGCGCTGCCAGGAAGGTATCGGTGGTCGCCTCGTAGGACAGCCCACGTGCACGCTCCCAAGCGGCCCGGCGCACGTCGTCGTACCACTCGCCCTCGCGTGCGAGGCGGATGAGGAGCGCACCCAGGGCCGCGGTATCTCCACGCGGGGCGAGGCAGGCAGGATCGGCGATTGAGTCACGGACGCCAGGGACGTCGTAGCCGACAGATGGCGTGCCGAGCGCGGCTGCTTCCGTCACCGTGAGCCCCCAGCCTTCGCGGTGCGACGCAAAGACGTGGACGGCCGCTGCGGCCATCAAGGCGTGCTTGTCGTCCTCACTGACCCGACCGTGAAACGTCACATTCTGGAGTTCGAGGCGGGCGACCTGCGCTGCAAGCTGCTGCTGGTACGTCGGCTGTCCCGCGCCCACGATGTCGAGCCGCGCATCCGGGATCTCGCGCTGGAGCGCGGCGAAGGCCTCGATGCTTTGCTCGGCATGTTTCGCCGGCTCGAGGCGTCCGACCACGATGACACTGAAAGGCTGTCTCTTGTCGCCGAGTTCCTCGACCGCGGGGAAGGTGTTCGCCATCGGGATGATCTGGATCGCGCCCCCGGGCAGTCCGAGCGCCATGAGTTCATTCCGTGTGGAGGCGGAAATCGTGATCGCCGGGGTTCTCCGGTACAGGCGCAGGTACCACGGCTCGAGCACGTACCCGACCGGCGCGATCAGGCGGAACACGCCGCGAGTCTGACGCCACCAGTATTCCCGCGCCGTCTGGAAGATCAAGAGCCGCCGCTTCGCGCTCGAAACGTACAGTGGGGTGAAGAACGGGATTGTGTTGACTTGATCGACTATGAGATCGTAGTCGTCCTGGCGCCGCCGCAGCCACCGCCACGCCTGGATGTGCACCGTCCACTGCCGGCCTCGGCGCAGCACGCGAATCCCGTCGACTTCCTCCACCGGCGCAGCACCGGGCCACATCGCAGAGAACCACGTGACGTCGTGGCCGCGCTCGACCGCCCGGCGCAAGGTCTCGTGCGTCAGGTTCTCCGCTCCACCACCTTGCGGGTGACCGGGCGAGCGCCAGCTCAGCATGAGGATCCTCATCTAGCGTGCGGTGGTTCTAACACGTAGACAGTGTTGGGACCGAAATGCGGGGAGAGCCGGCAGACCAGCCGGTCTCCGGGGAGGTTCCAAACGGGGACCGACGTGATGTCAAGCACGGTGAAGCGTTCACGGGCGAGAAGGTCGAGCAGCGCTCGGTGGGTGAACAGCCTGATATGGCCCTGGGTCGGGTTGCCCTGGCCGAGGCGCTTGAAGCGGCGGCCAAGCACGACGTCGGCCGAGTTCTCGACGAACAGTGGGTTGAACCCGAGCACGAGCAGAATGCGATTCACCCAATACGCCAGGTTGGGCGTCGATAGCACGATTATGCCGTCGTCGGCGGCGATACTCGCGAGTTGGCGCAGGAGGCGGTCAGGCGAGAAGACATGCTCGATGACCTCCCCGCAGAAGATGACGTCGAAGCGCTGGCTCGGAAACGCGGAGGACAGCTCATCGCGGTCGAGATCGAGGGACGCGTAGTGCTCGAGCTCTGCGGCAATCGACTCCTTTACGTCCGTTCCGAAGTACGTATCCGGCGCGGTGATGCCCTCGCCGAGAACCGCGTGCTCGCCGCAGCCTACGTCGAGCACCGCAAGGGGCCGCCTGGCACGGGCACGTTGGCGACGGTACGCCTCTAGGAAGACGTCATGACGCTCGACCGGACGATCGTAGGTCGCGACCTGCTCGTAGAACTCGGTATGGACATCGGCGGTCCTTCTCGTCATCTGCGCCTCAGGCTGAAGGTCGAGGGCGTCGCAGGATCGCGTGGAACCACGATTCGTTCACTGCCAGGACGATGATCGTCACGGCGGCCTGCACGGTCGCGACCTGCACCGGTGAGTCGTGGAAGGTAGCGATTCCGATCACTTGGAGGCCGACTCCCAACGCGAGCACCATCGTCCACCGGCGGTCCGAGATCGTCACCGCATAGACGACGAGGAGATACAGCATCGACAGTGCTGCTCCAGCGATGACGATCGGCAGTACACCGCCTGTGGCGTCCTCGTAGCCTGGGCCGAACATGACGCGGACGAGCAAGCTTGGCGCCACGACGGCCGGGAGCGCGGCGGCGCCCGCGGTTACAAAGACGAGCAATGCGGACCGTCGCAGCACCTGACGCTGCTCGGCGACAGAACCCCGGCTCTTCGTCGCATCCGGCACGAGGATGACGGAGATCGCCATTGGCAAGAACATCACGAGCTTTCCGACGGTCGCTATGGCGGCATACATCCCGACCTCTTCGGGCGGGAGGAACAGCGTCGCGAGAAGGAGATCGAAATTTGAGAGGACGGCGAAAGCCACGAATGCAGTGCTCGCATGGATCGTTCGGACGTCTGGCCTGCGGCGGAGCCCGGCAGTCGCGGCCCCGGACCCACGGCTCAGCACAAGGTCGCGCAGTAGCCACGCAGTGCCCACGAGCACAACCGCGACGCCGAACGCCTGTCCGGCGATAGCTCCGCCCGCACCGCCACCCGCCAGCACCCACGGCACGCCAAACGCGATGCGCGAGACCGCGACTGCAAGTTGCATTGTCCCGAATGCGGCAAATCGCTCCATTCCTTGGAGCACGCCCAGGGCCACCGGCTGCAGAAACGCCAGGACGATGAACAGGCCAAGCGCGACCGCCGGGCCAGGCTGGCGCAAATTGAACGCGCTAACGATAAGCGGTATGCACGCCGCGTAGACAGCGCCTACGACGCACGCGATCACGGTGACGTGCGCAATCGCATGCCGAACGAAGTACCTCGCCCGCGCGAGGTCGCCGGCCGAGACGTAGGTCGTTATCCGCTCGGCGATGACGGTCTGCGCCGCGGCGGTCGGGACCACCACGATGACGGCGAGTGCGAGCAGCGCCGTGAGCTCACCAAAGCCCACCGGGTCCAGCAGCCGACTGAAAACGAGGTTCGACCCGTAGTTCAGCGCGCTTGCGCCGACCGTCAGCACGGCGAGCGCAGATACCCCGCGCCGTGTGCGCATCGACACCCGAGCCGGGGTGGGCGGCGGCGGGGTGACGGCGATCTGCGGAGGGCGCTCCGCGGTCGGGCTGTCTCGAATGAATCTCACGGAAAGCGGGGGGCCAGTGGACGTCGAGAGTGGATAACGTCCCGACAGGGGAAAAGGCGCGGAAACCTCGCGGAAGCGTAGCGTTGATCCTGCGGCCCGAGCTACGCGCGAAGGTCCGAGCACCACCCATCACCCCCTCGTACCTGCATGCCCAGCCGTTTGGCTCTGCTCACATCTCCCACCGGCGACGTTCGCCGCTTGTCCTGGTCTACGCCGGTCGTCGCCCCGACGATCGCGTCGCTCGCGTACCTCGCGTACGCGATCTGGCTGACGTGGCCGATGCCTACCCACCTCACCGACGCGGTGTGGGGTCCGGGCGGCGACGTCGTCGGCAACCTCACCGGGTACCGCGAGCTTGCGCAGCATGCGTTCCCGTTCCTCCCGGGCCGGATCGAGAGCTTCGCCGCACCAGAGGGCCTGGACGTGAACTACCCATTCCACGTCGCCACGTGGCCGTCGTCACTTCTGATGTACCTCGGGTCGCTGGTGTTCGGCGCCGTCGTGACAATGAATCTCCTCGTCCTCTCGGGCTTCGTCCTCACGGGGACCGCGACGATGCTGCTGGTCCGCCGCCAGACAGGGGATGCCTGGGCAGGCGGCGTTGCGGGCTGGGCGGCGGCGTTCTCGCTCAGCAACGTCTTCAACGCCGTGTCGGCGCCGGATTTCGTGCACCTCTGGGTCATCGTGCTGCTCGTCTGGCGCGCAATCGTCGTGCAAGAGGCTCCAACCCGCCGAAACGGGCTGCTGCTCGGCGCCGCCGCCGTCGTCGCGGTGTCCTGGAACCCGTACTTCCTGCTCATGGGGACGGTCGCCTTCGCCGCGCTGGCGGCGGCGACGCTCCTCGTCGCGTCGTTCGATGGGACGTTCGGCGCACACGTGCGCAGCCTCGCTTGGGCGGTCCTCGTGCTCGTCGCCGCCGCCGTGGTCTACGGAACGGTCACCGCGACGGCGGAGCACACCGGTGTGCGCGAGCGTGCGCTCGGGGAGGTCTACCTGTACTCGGCTCGCCCGGAGGAGTTCCTCGACCCGCCACCGTCAAGCCGCATCCTCGGATGGCTCGACCTGCCCGCCTCGCGGACCGGCGTCACGACGACGTTCTACCTCGGGCTTACCGTCCTGACCCTCGCACTCGTCGCGTGCGTCGCAGCGGCGCGACGGGGCGCACGTCCGCGGCTGCGCGCCGACGTCGTCTCGCTCGTCCTGCTCGCAGCCGCAGCGCTCGTGTGGTCGATGCCGCCGACCCTGGCCGTCGGAGGCGTGACGATCCGCTTCCCGGCCTCGTTCGTCGGCGAGGTGACGACGACATGGCGCATCTACGGGCGGTTCGGCCTCATCGTCGGTCTCGCGGTGTGCCTCCTCGCCGGGATCGGTCTCGCCCGGCTGCGCGCCACGCCGCGGGCGGGCCTGCGCGCGGCGGTGCTCGTGGCAGCCGCCGTGCTTGTGTTCCTCGATGTCCGCGGAGCGCGGTACGCGATCACGAGCTTCAGCCCCGAGCCACCGATCTACGCGACGCTGCGCACCCAGCCCGCGGGCGCCGTCGCTGAGTACCCGCTTATCCCGAGCACCGCCGGCCCGTACGACCAGCTCTACCGGCAGGAGTTCCACCACCGGCGTCTCCTGAACGGCTATGACCCCGGGACCGCTGCAGAGCGGCGCGCGCTCACCCTCACCCGGCTCGACGACCGCACCGCGCGCCGGCTCGCGAAGCTCGGTATCCGCTACGTGCTCCTCCAGCGTAACCGGGAGGTGCCGGTGGGCCTCGCCCCACCTGGAACGCCGACCCGCGCGTACCGTGAGATTGCCCGGGACGATCAGTACACCCTTTATCGCGTGGCGGGCGCTCCGGCGGCGCCGGCCGCGGACTGAGCGTCAGGGTGCGACCATCTCCGAGCCGCGGGCCTCGGCCATCTGCTCGCGGGAGGCGACGACCGCATCCATCCGCTGGCGCTCGAGCGATGCGAACCGGCGGACGTACCAGTGCCGCAGGTGAATCCGGTATGCGATCGCAAGCGTGTCGAGCATCATCTGGTGCACGGCCTTCCAGTTGATCTGGGTGCCGGAGAACCGGTACTGGAGGGCGATCGGGATCTCCTCGACGCGGTCGAAGCCGAACTCCGCAGCCACGGCGAGGACCTCGAGGTCGAACGCGTAGCGCTTGATCAGCAACAGAGGGGCGACGACGTCGATCGCCTCGCGGCGGAACAGCTTCGCGCCGACCTGCGTGTCGCGTGCGCTGAAGCGGAACAGGAACGCGACGAGCCGCTGGAAGCCCCACGAGTACAGGCGCCGCAGCCACGGATACGTGACCTCGCTGTCGGGGTGGCGCTTCGAGCCGATCACCGCGTCGACCGGTTCCTGCTCGAACCGCTCGGCGGCCCGAAGGATGACTTCGGGTTCGATGTCCAGATCGGCATCGAGCCAGCCCACGAGCCGCCCCCGCGATGCGAGCAGTCCCTTCGTAACCGCCTCCCCCTTCCCGGCGTTCGTGCCGTACGCGAGGACGCGCACTCGAGGGTCGGAGATGGCGCGAGCACGCTCCTCCGTCCGGTCGGTGCAGCCGTCGCAGACGACGATCACCTCGAAGCTTCGCCCCTGACGCGCGAGCGTTTCAACGATGTGGCTCACGTTCTCTTCGACGAACGACTCCCCGTTGTAGACGGGAACGACGAGCGACAGGTACATAACTGGTGTGGTCATTGGCGGTCGTCCACGGTGATCCTCGGGGGCGTGACCCGCAACCCGATGGCCCGCAGATCCCCGTTGCGCAGCACGGAGTCGACGATCGTCGGCGGCGGATCGCTAGACATGAGTAGCTTCTGCGATCCCTTGCGCAGCCGCATCGGCGCTCTCACGTTCACGGTCTTGCCCACCGGGATCTTGCGCCGGTAGACCTCCTTGCCGTCGAGCGAGAGCACCATTGCGCGGGGCTCGTTGAAGCTCGTGGCGGTGAAGGTCATCGTCGCCTGCCGCACGTTGCGTGACGAGTAGATCGTCATCTGGCTGTCCGGGTTGCGGGTCCAGCGCCACCGTCCGGTGGCGTCGACCTCGAGGTCACCCCACCCGGCGTCGAACCCGACGACCGCGTAGTCAACCTGGCGCGAAGGCCTGGGCAGGACCTCGTAGATGATCGCGTCCTTCGTGCGCTTGTACAGCCTGAACCAAGGGTTCTTCGCGCCATCCGTGGGCTTCATCTCCTCGACGGGGAGCGCCGGCTGGTAAGGCGGGAACGTCGGCGCAGGAAGGTCGGTGCGCATCACCGCGTACTTAACGCCCGCCTGCGAGAGGATCCTCCCCGTCAGGTAGCTGTCCGGGTCGTCGACCGAGCGTTGGAACGCCTGCGACTCCGGGGTGAGGGGCGGATTCACCGTCGGGTGGCCGTGGCGGGTCTGCCAGTAGTTGTCCTGAAGGCTGCGCGGCGACGAATACTCGCCGAGCGGGTATTCGATGACCGGCGCCTCACCGGGCAGCTCCTTCACGGCCTGCACCCATGGCGGAGTGCTGAGGTCCACGAATCGGCTGGGTGGCACTCCGATGAACTCGAGCAGCACGAGGCCGGAGAGCGCGGCAGTGGCCGCCCACGGAATCCACGGGCGCCGGTCGGCGCGAAACCGCGCGAACAGAAGCGTGAGGCCGACGGCTGCTAGGGACGCGAGCACCGTACTCACGAAGACGAACGCACGCCCGTAGTAGCGGAAGTTCGGCGACAGGTCGTAGATCCATGCAACCGGTCCGTCGAAATGCGGATTCGTGCCGGGGGAGAGCCAGTCACCGATCGAGGTGACCTCGTATGGGATCTTCGGCCCCAGCGTGAGGAGGACGCAGAAAGCCGCCCCTAGCAGCAGCGGGATGAACGCGACCCGCGCCGCCGGTCGCGCGCGCGACCACCACACGAACGCGACGAGCGCGAGTAGGCCCGCAACGACGCCGATGTACACGCTCTGCTCGTACACGGGCAGGATCCCGGTGTGCGTGAGGACGACGTCGCTCGTCAGATTCCCGAAAACCGGGTTGTCGTGCGGAGGCAAGACGTATTGCCATGGCCGCACCGCGGTGTAGTCGAGGTCGGCCTCCTGTCGCGCGTACGTTCCCTGATCCGACAGGACCTTGCTGATGAGACTGATCAGCAACGGTACGGCGAGTACCAGGAACGTGCCGGCCGCGACCGTGCCGCGAGTGACGACGAATCTCGCTCCGTCACGCAGCGCCGCAGCCACACGGTGCTCACGCCGGGCGCGCCAGAGGCCCACGACCGCAACACCGATGAGGAACGGAATCGCGAACCAGATCGCGAACCACCCGTAGTAATAAGACGTGATCCAGACGAGCGCGAACGCCGCACCGAGCCACGCCGCATCGACGATCCGCCCGCGCCGCACGGCGACGAGCAGAGCGAGCACGAACAACGGCGCGACGAAGATGCTCGCCATTGGCGGGTACTGCATCGACATCGCCACGTGGAATGGAGACGCGGAGAAGATCACTCCCGCGAGGAGCGAAGCGGGCGCGCTGCCCGTGAGGTACTTCGCGAGCGCGTACATCGACACGCCCGAGAGCGGGAACGACACGAGGACCATGAGGTTGTAGGCGAAGAGCCCGTCGCCGATCGAACCGAAGAGGATCGCGATCAGCCGGTCGTACGGCTGGATGTACCGATCGTCGAACTCGTAGCCGAATGGAAACTGGATCTCTCGGGTGAAGCCCGTCGACTCTGGACCCCAGAATGCCTCGTGGATCCACTTGCCGTTCCAGATGCCACCCCAGTTGTCGTTCCCGAACCCGAAGAAGCCGCTGCTCATATGCGTCACAAGCGGCCAAGTGAGGACACAGCCGAGAACGAGGAAGAGCAGCGTAATCGGCAGCCACTCGCGTAGCAGTGCCTGCCCGAGGGAGCGCGTCCCGGAATCGTCGGGCTGCGGGGTTTCGGGCCCCGGCTCGGTGGCGGTGGGGGTCTCGGTGCGCGTGGACATTGGGAACGCGGAACTGCGCGCAACCAGCGGTTGCGCCGTGGGGCTGGGCGGTGATGCGGACGCACCCGTATGCCCGCCGGGTGGGCGAACGTTAGCGGCTCGGACTGAAACGCAGCCGGTCAGCCGAGGTTGCGCCGTCGCAGCCGAAGCGCCAACGCGCGGGCTCGCGCCCTTGCCCAGCGATGTGCATCCGCATGAGGGAGCATCGTCGCGCGCATGATCCCCCCTGCCGCGTCCGTCGAGAACCGGGCCGCTAGGTCGCGCGCGGCGCGTTCCCCGAGCCGCCGGCCGAACTCGGGCTCGGCGACGATGCGCCGCATATGACGTGCAGCGATATCGAGGTCCGGCTCGGCCCATTCGCCGTCGGGCGGGTAGGGCCCACCATGCGCCCCGATGGGGACAAGTCCAGCCGGTACGAGCAGTGAGTTGTCGTCCGTCATGTAGTCCAGGTTGCCCGAATAGGCGGTGGCGATGACAGGTTTGGCGCACGCCATCGCCTCGGCGGGAGTGAATCCGAATCCCTCGGCGCGGTGCAGCGAGACGACCGCGTCACTGCGCTGCACCAGCGCGTCCATCGCATCCCGGCTGATGTACCCGGGCAGAACGTAAACGTCCGGATGCTCCGCGGCCGCTGCAAGCAGCGCGGCGTGCTCCTCGGGATGAGCGTCCTCGTCGATGCACTTCACGACGAGCGACGCGCCCTCGCCAGGCCCGAACGCGCGACGGAACGCCTCGATCGCGCCGAGCGGGTTCTTCCGCGCCACGCCCGAGTAGTACCCGAACACCGTGAGGAAGACGAAGCCCTCGGGCATACCGAGCTCGGCGCGCCGGATCCGCCGCGTCCGGGCGCGGCGGACCGGGATCCGCACTGGGGTTACCGGCACGCCGGACGAGGCCGCCGGGCCCGCGAGCGCCGCCGCGACGTGCGTGGAGCCCGCCCACACCTCGTCGACGTGAGCGAACGCCGGGTGCAGCGGCTCGGGAAACGACGAAACCTCCCACCACCACAGCCCGATCGTGTGGCGCCCACGGAAGAATGACGGGCCAGCCGCACCGGCAAACCCAGGTGTCTCCACCGCGGTGAGGCAGAGCACGGTGACCGGGAACGCCGCCTCGGCCACGCCGACGGCGCCGAACCGCACCCCCTGGCGCGATACCGACGTCTCCGGCGGGAGGACGGGAAGCACCGGGATCCGGGCTGCGTCGAGCGCGGCGACGACAGCGCGCGCCGCCTCGCCGACCCCGGACTCTGCGCGGAGCGGGCCGACAACGTTCACCCCGGCTATCCGTGGCTCACGGCTCACCCGGTGAACCCTCCGCGCTGGCGCGCAACGGGCACGACGTGCGCGGCGCGGTCGGCCCACAGCCCCGGATTGTAGAAGGGGTCCGGTCCGCACCCGGCGGCGAGGTCGACGAGTTCACTGGGGTCCAGCACGGCGCCGCGCGGGGAGCCGCCGACGAGCCTCATCCGCGCGTGCGGGGTCACGACGACCCGTGTATCTAAACGCAGCGTCGTGGCCACGAGCGCGAGGCGATTGAGCGGCGCCACCCCCCCGGCAGCGAGGAGCGCCGCGCGGTCGAACGCGACCACGCCGGCGGCGGCGGAGCGGTTCGTGACCATCGTGAGTTCGGGGGGTGGATCCTCAGCGTCGGGGTCGGCGCCCGGATGGACCGGCAATGGGACGCCGCGCGGCAGGACGACGCCGGCGTGGACCGTCGCGCCGTCAGCGTCCACGACCAGCGCACCGGCCGCCCCGATCCCCGGCTCGCGCACGAGACCCGCGAGCTCGTCGAGCCAGTCATCAACCTCCGGCACGCACCTGTCTTCGAACAGCACGACCACGGGCGCGGTCGTTGCCGCCACCCCGGCGGCGGCCAGCTCACCCCACGTGGTGCCGCCCGCCGTGACGACGGTGACGCGAGCGCGGGGGTCAGCCTCGAGCAAGGCGAGCGCGTCCGGCGCAGGTGAGGGTCCCGGCACCACGAGGTCCACGACGAGGTCCGGATCGCGGTCGTGGACGACCCGGTACCGACCCGGGATCGGCAGGCGAACCGCGCGTGCCGGGATGCCGGTGCGGTCCAGGTGATCCTGCACGGCGGCCGCGCCGCGCTCGAAGGCCTCGGGCTTCGCGTCGGCGTCCTGCGCAGTCGACGCGGCGTGCACACCCCAATGGTGCAGCACTTCGGGAACATGGCCGACCTTTGCCTCGGCGTCGGCGAGCCGCAGAACGAGGTCGTAGTCCTGCGCGCCGTCGTACGCACTGCGGAAGCCGCCGACCTGCTCGATGAGCGCCCTGCGGTAGACGCCGAGGTGGAGCGTGTACATGCACGCCCGCAGGTACTCCGGCGACCAGTCGGGCTTCAGCGAGGCGGCGAACCGGGCGCCGCCGGGGAGCTCCTTGTCGTTGTCGGTGTAGACGACGTCGAGGGAGGGATCCGCGACCAAGCGGGCCCCGACGGCCGCGAGGGCGCCTGGCTCGAGTGTGTCGTCGTGATCCAGCGGGGCGACGAACTCCCCGGTCGCCAACGCGAGCGCGGCGTTCGTCGCGGCGCTGATGCCGCCGGCGATCTCGGCACGAGTGAGGACCACGCGCGTGTCCCGCGCGGCCCGTTCGACGATCTCGCGGACGGCAGGGTCGGTCGAGCCGTCGTCGGAGAGGCAAAGCTGCCAGTGCGGTGATGTCTGCGCGAGGACCGAGGCGATCGTCCGCTCCAGCAGCTCCGGGGCCGGATTGTGAACGGGGACGAGGAAGGACACGCGCGGATGGGCGCCCACGGCGGGACCGAAGACGACGTCCTCGTCCCGTCTCAGCACCGCTCTCGCGCGCGCGAGCGCACCACGCGGATCTGGGGCTCCAGCCAGCAGCACCGGGTCCCCCCACGCCGCCCAAGCCCACTCGGGCGACGCGCCGTCAGGCAGCTCGGTGCGCAGCGCGAGCCGGTGCTCGGTGGCCGGCAGCCCGCCGAGGTCGAGCTTCAGTGGCAGCCATCGACGCTGCTCTGGAAACCCGGCCGGGTCGACTAGGCGCTCGGTCCGCCGCACCTCGCGACCCCGTTCGTCGAGGACCACCGCGACGAATCGCACGCCGCCGACGTTCCCGAGCGCCTCCGCGATGCGAATCCCGGCGAACGCGCGCAGTCGCAGCCTGCCACGGGGGATCACGCGCCACGTCACCTCCAGCGGGGGATCGGCGAGCAGGCCAGGCAGTGCGACATCGTCGATCACGACCTCGTCCGTCCAGCGCGCATCACCGTCTGTCTCGCTGAGGAGCCCCGCGAGCGGGATCCGCGTAACGCCGGCCGCCACCCGCCCCCCGGCCGCGGCAACCACGACGTCCGGCCGGGCCCGCCGGGCCAGCCCCTGCGCCTTCGCGGCGGCCCGCCAAACCCGCGAGCGCGACACGCTGTCGAGCTGCGCCCGGGCCGCCGCCTGCTCACGCCGCACGCGCGCGAGCTCGTGCTCAAGCTCCTCGACACGCAGCCGCAGCCGCAGGACGTCGTCGGTCGCGGGATCAGACACGGCCCGGACCTTACCCCCGCGCTCAGTAGGATCGTGCCGTGGGGTCAGGCCGAGAGAGCGGCGCGAAAGAGCGTGCCAGCGCGCTGCGCGCGCAGATCCTGGACCTCGTCCGCGAGTACCACGATGTCGCCTTCCCCGCCCGCGATTTCACCCCGGGCACCACCCCCGTCCCGGTCGCCGGCCGTGTCTTCGACGATCACGAGGTCACGCACCTCGTCGACGCATCCCTCGACTTCTGGCTCACCGCTGGCCGCTTCGCGTCCGAGTTCGAGCGCCGCTTCGCCCGCGAGGTGTTCGACCTGCGCCACACGCTGCTCGTCAACAGCGGGTCGTCGGCGAACCTCGTCGCGGCCAGCGCGACGACGTCTCCGCAGAACGGCGCGCGGCAGGTCAAGCCCGGCGACGAGTTCATCACCGTCGCCACCGGGTTCCCTACGACGGTGAATCCCTACATCCAGCATGGTGTGGTGCCTGTGTTCCTCGACGTCGACATCGGTACCTACAACATCGATGTCACGCACCTCGAGGATGCGCTCAGCCCGAGGACCCGCGCGGTCATGCTCGCGCACACCCTCGGCAACCCGTTCGACCTCGACGCTGTCACAGCCTTCTGCCGCGAGCACGACCTCTGGCTCATCGAGGACTGCTGCGACGCGGTCGGCAGTACATACCGCGGCCGCCAGGTCGGCTCGTTCGGCGACCTCGCGACCGTGAGCTTCTTCCCCGCCCACCACATGACGATGGGTGAAGGCGGCGCCGTGCTGTGCAACAGCGGCCGGTTGAAGGTCATCGCCGAGTCGTTCCGCGACTGGGGCCGCGACTGCTGGTGCGAGCCGGGCAAGGAGGACACGTGTGGGAAGCGGTTCGCGCAGCAGCTCGGCGACCTGCCCGCGGGCTACGACCACAAGTACACGTATTCGCACCTGGGCTACAACCTGAAGGTCACCGACATGCAGGCGGCAGTCGGAGTGGCGCAACTCGACAAGCTCGACGCGTTCACCGCAGCGCGGAAGGCGAACTTCGCGCGACTATACGACGGGCTCGCCGACCTCGAGGAGGTCTTCGTTCTGCCGCGGGCGACCGAGCATGGCGATCCGTCGTGGTTCGGCTTCCCACTGGCGGTGCGGCCCGGAGGGCCGATCGACCGGAACACGCTGGTGCGCAGGCTCAATGAGCTCAGGGTCCACACTCGGCTGTTGTTCGGCGGGAACCTCCTGCGCCAGCCCGCTTACCGCGGGATCGAACACCGAGTCGTCGGGACGCTCGACGACTCCAACTACGCGACCGACCACGTCTTCTGGCTCGGCGTCTTCCCCGGACTCCACGCCGCGCACATCGACTACGTCATCGACGTCGTACATGAACTCGTGGACGTCAGCGCGTCGCCTGGTGGCGCCCGATCTGCGCGAGCGTCGTAGCGCGGACGTCACCGCCATCCCGGTAGGCGAGGAACCACTCGACGATCGCGTCGAGCGCGTCGCCGACCCCCCACTTCGGCTGCCAACCGAGCCGTTCTCGCGCCCGCGCGGAGTCGAGAGTTAGAAACGGCGCCTCATGCGGCGAAGGCCGCTCATCGAGCCTCCAGCTCAGCTGGTCAGGCCAGCGTGCAGCGAGCCGCTCAACAATGACCCGGACCGGCTGGGTGTCCTCCGGGTCTGGTCCTAGGTTGAAGCCCGTGTCCGTCTCCGGCTCATCGACGAACAACGCCTGGGCAAGCATGAGATAGCCGGCGAGTGGGTCGAGGACGTGCTGCCAGGGCCTGATCGCGTCCGGGTTACGGATCTCGATTGGCGTGCCGGCGAGCGCGGCACGCATGATGTCCGGAACGAGCCGGTCCTCGCCCCAGTCGCCACCGCCGATAACGTTGCCGGCCCGCGCGCTGCCGATCCGGGCGGACCCGGGCTCGTGGAAGTACGAGCGGCGATACGCGTCGGTGACAAGCTCGGCCGCCCCCTTCGAGCTCGAGTACGGGTCGTGGCCGCCCATCGGGTCACTCTCGACATACGGGCGACCGACACCCCGATCGTCGTAGCACTTGTCCGATGTCACGACGACGGCGGCGCGCACGGATGAGAGGTGCCGGACCGCCTCAAGAACGTGCACCGTGCCCATGACGTTCGTCGCGTACGTCGCGACCGGCTCTGCGTAAGACCGGCGGACGTACGGCTGCGCGGCGAGATGCAGCACCACATCCGCACCGGCCCCTTCGACCGCCTCGGCGAGGCGCTTGCGATCGCGCACGTCAACGCGTAGGTCCTGCTGGAGATCGTCGGCGACATTCGCCGCCGTATAGAGCGCAGGCGCGTTGGGCGCCTCATCCGCGATCCCGATGACCCGCGCACCCATGCTTGCTAGCCACAGCGAGAGCCACGCGCCCTTGAACCCGGTGTGCCCGGTGACAACGACGGTCCTCTGCGCCCAGAAGCCCGGGTCTACTCCCAGGTCCGCCACGGGGGGTTCCCTTCGTCCCAGAGTCGGTCGAGGGTCAGCCGGTCGCGCAGCGTGTCCATCGCCTGCCAGTAGCCCTCGTGTCGGTACGCCGCGAGCTGGCCATCCTGGGCGAGCTTCTCGAGTGGCTCGTTCTCCCAGGGCGTCGCGTCTCCGGCGATGTAGTCGCCGACCGACGGGTGGAGGATGAAGTACCCGCCGTTGATCCACGCGCCGTCACCGCGCGGCTTCTCGTGGAAGCTGCGAACGAGTGTCTCACCCGGATCCAAGCCGACCGCCCCGAACCGACCGGTTGGCTGCACCGCCGTGACGGTCGCCTTCCTCCCGTGGTCGCGGTGGAACCCGCGCAGCGCGCCGACGTCGACGTCGCTGACGCCATCACCGTAGGTGAACAGGAACTCGTCCTGATCGGCGACGTACGGCAGTACCCGCTTCAGCCGGCCACCCGTCATGGTCTCCTCCCCGGTCTCGATAAGTGTCACGCGCCACGGCTCGGTCGTCGATGCGTGGATCTGCATCTCACCGGTCCGCATGTCAAACGTCACGTCCGAGGTGTGGAGCGTGTAGTTCGCGAACCACTCCTTTATGACGTAGCCGAGATGGCCCACACAGATGATGAACTCGTCAACACCGTGCGACGAGAGCTGTTTCATGATGTGCCAGAGGATTGGCTTGCCGCCGATCGGGACCATCGGTTTCGGGCGGCTCGATGTCTCCTCGGCCAGCCGAGTACCGCGTCCGCCCGCGAGGATGACCGCCTTCATGCGGGCGGATCCTATTGCCGAGTAGCCTGCCCTGCCGATGCACGTCCGACCAACCTCGCTCGATGGCGTCCTACTCGTCGAACCGGCTGTCCACGGCGACCACCGCGGTTTCTTTCACGAGAGCTACCGCGAGAACGACTGGTCCGCGGCCGGCATCCCGGCGACCTGGGTGCAGGACAACCATTCACGTTCGCGCAAGGGCATCGTGCGCGGCATGCACTTCTCGATCGGGGACGGCCAGGCCAAGCTCGTGCGTTGCGGCCGCGGGAAGATCCTCGACGTGGTCGTCGATCTGCGGCGCGAATCGGCGACGTACGGTCGATGGGAGGGTCACCAGCTCGACGACGACACCCTTAAGCAGCTCTACATCCCGATCGGCTTCGCTCACGGTTTCTGTGTGCTCTCCGATGTGGCCGACGTCATCTATAAGTGCTCGTCCTATTACGACCCAGCCGTCGAGCGCGGCTTCCGGTTCGACGACCCCGACGTGGGCATAGCCTGGCCGTCCGACCTCACGCTCGATGTCTCAGAGCGTGACCGTACGGCGCCGTTGCTGCGCGACATCGCCGCCGAACTCCCCTTCTGACGGTTTTCGCATCTTTCCGGTCCGCCGCCCGTTGAGGGCGGAGATGTACGAGGACCACGTATCGTGTCGCCGGTGACCGTCGCAGCCACTGAGAGCGCGGCGGAGGCCCGTGCGGCGGGGAAGCCCGGCATCCCGCCCGCCATCGAGATCAGCCACGTCTCGAAGACGTTCCGCCTCCCCAAGCAGCGTTACAGCACCCTGAAAGAGCGGGTGCTGCATCCGCT
>SXGQ01192323.1_pt1 | contig 28038 bp, 26 predicted proteins | sample 3178371 | NCBI WGS metagenome assembly SXGQ01 (sample SAMN11356859, study PRJNA531348) | freshwater metagenome | isolation source: freshwater sample F1-20 | place: China: Fuxian Lake, Yuxi | collected 2017-12-25 | reverse complement strand
CGTCATCGAAGGTCTGAGCGACGGTCGCTGGGCGTTGATGACCAAGTTCCATCACTCGTCGATCGATGGTGGCGCCGGAGTGGCGATGCTCAACATGCTCACCGACTCGACACCCGATGCGGTCTCGACGATCGAACCGATCGCCATCGAACCCGAAGATCTTCCGAGTGGCGCGCAACTCGCGCAACGTGCCGTCACCAAGCTCGCGTCGAATCCCGTGAAAGCGATGCGACTGTCGCTCCGCGTGGGGCAGGGGATCGCCGGTTCACTCGGTGTGCCGTCGCTCGAGGACGGAGTTCGCCGGGCGCGACGCGCCCTCCGATCGGTGAGTCGTCGTCCCGATCCGGAGAGCCCGGTCGATCGGGTGCGACTGCCGCTCACCCCCGGACCACCCACACCGTGGAATCGCACGATCACCGCCCATCGACGATTCGCGATGCGTTCGGCCTCACTTGAGAAGTTGAAGGCGATCAAGACCGCTTCGGGTGGCACGGTCAACGACATCGTGATGGCGATCTGCACCGGCGCATTGCGCAACTATCTGATCGAGCACGAAGCGTTGCCCGATCGGCCGCTGCGGGCCATGGTGCCGGTGTCGTTCCGCACGGGCGACGAAGAGGTGCCCTGGACCAACATGGTGTCGGGCATCGTTGCCGATCTGCCGACGACCACCGCCGATCCCAAAGAACGTGTTGCTCTGTGCCACGAGGCGATGGAATCGGCCAAGCGGCAATTCGAACTCATTCCGGCCGATGCGATCGCCGAAGGTGCGCAAGCGACGTCGCCGCTCCTGGCTGCCGCGGCGTCGCGACTCGCGTCACGACTTCGTTGGGCCGATCGCGCCAATCTGCTCCCGTTCAACGTGGTGATCTCCAACGTTCCCGGACCGCGCGCGCCGATGTATCTGTCCGGGGCCAAGATGGAGAACTACATCCCGATTTCGATCGTGACCGACGGGATGGGTCTCAACATCACCGTGCACAGTTACCTCGATCGTCTCGATTTCGGACTCATCGCCTGTCGCGAACTCGTTCCGGACCTGTGGCACCTCCTCGATCTGCACTTCGACGAGATCGACGAGTTGTCGAAGGCCTACGGCGTCGAGTGACGAACGATCGCCACATGCGTCTCGACCGTGCTCCGATCACGATCTGCTTCGGCGGCGGTGGTGGTTATGCCTACGGCTTCAACATGGGCGTCGCCGAAGGATTGCTCGACGCCGGAATCGACGTCTCGTCGTGGCCGATGATCGGGACCTCGGCCGGTTCGCACGCCGTGGCATCCATCGCCCACGGACATCGATTCGCCGACCTCGCTCCCGAGTGGTCGGCCCTCGGGCAGACGATCAACCGACCCATCTGGATCCGGGCGAGCGACTTGTCGGAAGCCTGTTACGCGGGCGATCCGCTCGGCGGGCCGTACGGCGGTGTCGCCGTCCGCATGTTGACCTATCGCCGTCGCATTCTGTGGGCCGACGAAGTGAGCGCGGTCGACTACACCGCGGCGAGTTCCACGGTCTTTCCGGCGGCGCGACCGCACAAGATTCGCCGACGCCGCTACATCGATGGTGGTTTCCGCAGCGCGGCCTCGGCCGATCTTGCGCCAGCGGCCGACCTGATGTTGCTCGTGACGGCGTTCGCTGATCCGCGCCAGGGAATTCTCGGGCGTGCGGGGCGTTGGCAGGCCCGTCGTGAGATCCCCAAGTGGGAGCGGCAGCACGGCGGGCGCGTGATCCACATCGGTCCGACCGATGAGATGACCGAGATCCGGATGCGGGGAGTTCGGGCCCTCGGCGACATCGAACTCGGTCGGGCGGTGTACGAACTCGCGCGACCCCTCGGGCGATCACTGGCCGACCGTCTGCGCTCCGATCACCCGGGTCTCCTCGCGGCGTGCACCAAGATGGCGTGAGTTCCACCGAGCCACCACCCGACCGAGGAGAACACATGAGCCTCACCCTCAAACCCGGAGCCCGACTCTTCAGCGCCGTGTGCACCACCGAACTCATGGTGGTCAAGACTCCGAAGAAGGAACTCGCCATCACCGTGGGTGGGGTCGAGCCGTTGTTGTCGGCCGCCGGCCGTGACACATCGGGTGCCGTGGCGGCCGGTCACGACGCGGGTTGTGCGATCGGTAAGCGTTACGTCGACGAATCGGGTGAACTCGAACTCCTCTGCAGCAAGGCCGGCCCCGGTGTTCCCGCGGTCGATGGTGTGGTGTTGACGATCAAGGACGCCAAGAACCTTCCGGCGAGCGACTGACGATTCGGGCCGACTCCGTGCCCGCTTCGCCGGAGGAGGCTTGTGCGAGAATCTCGTCATGCGCCTTCGTCGACACTTACTCCTCGCCCTTCCACTCGCTCTGAGCCTCATCGCTTGTGGTGGTGACGATTCCGCGACGTCGACTGAAGACGCTCCGGCGGGCACCGAATCACCTGTCGCCTCGCCGACCGATGCACCCGTTCCGCCCACGAGCACCGCGGGCAAGGACACGCCCGCCTCCGGAACGCCGGCTACCGAGTCTCTCTATCTCGAGGTCGACCTCGAGGATGACGCGCCGGTCGACGCGTCGGTCGTGGTGGGATCACCGGTCACCATCGTCATCACGAGTGATGAGGAACACGAGTTCCACTTGCACGGGTACGACATCGAGTTGTCGGGTGACGAAGTCACTTTCGAGTTCGTCGCCGACTCGTTGGGTGAATTCGAACTCGAGACCCACGACACCAGTGAGGTCGTCGTGGTTCTCGATGTGATCGCCGAGTGACCGGTCAGATCGGACGGCAAGGCTGACCGCGGAGTGATCCGCACGCCGGCAACCCGGCTGGCACGCTCACTCCCGGAATCACCGGCAGCACGATCGACGACGGGTGCTCGGCATCGTGAAGAACCGTCACCTTCTCGCCGGCGCTGATCGAGCGGAACGACCACACGCCGCGGTTGCCACCCGGCGCGTCGATGGTGATTCGTACCTGGGATCCGGCCCGGAACGCATGGGCGAACGGGAAGATGTCGACCCGCGCGAGTACGGGTTCGCCGGGAACCAGCGGTTCGGCATCGGATTCGAGGTGTGTCTGCACGACGTGCAGTTCGGTCGACGAATCGTCGAGGGCACGATGGCTCGCCCGTAGCCAACCGCTCTGCACGTACATCTCGTTTCCGTCGGGTCGGATCTCACTGATCGTCACTTCCAGATCGGTGTCGGTCGCATCGGAACTGATCCAGAGATCGGCCGATGCCGAACCGATGAGCACCAGATCCTCGGTCAGGGGTTCGGAGGTGAAGACCGCAGCCGTACCTTCCGGATTGCGAACCCAATCGAACTTCACGTCGGCGCGCCAGATTCCCGAGCCCGAGCCGGTGTAGAAGGTGCCGGGCACCGCGGTCGGATCGGCCGTGTACTCGGTGCCACCGGACGAGACGAGGGAAGGTCCGAAGCGGCCCGAGTCACCGAGTTGCCACCTCGTGGCCACGGTGGAGGGGATCGGCCACGAATCGAAGCCAGCCGACCAACGATTCAGTGGTGCGGCGGACGGCTGACCATCGGCCGCGCCCTCTTCGAAAAGCACTTGGATTCGAGGTTCGTTCGAGAACGCATCGAGTGCGTTCGAGTAATCGAGGCCGACGAAGCGATTGGGGGCGACGATCGGCGTCGGTACGCCGTAGATCGCCGACGCAAGTGTCGGCGCGGCGGCGATGGCGGCCGTGAGATCGGGGACTTTCTTGGCGACGAAGAGTGACAGGAACTCCACGTAACGCGGAAGGACTGCCGGTCCGATCGACTCGGTGTGCAGCCCGTTGAGGAGTGTCACGTAGAGGTCGTCGGTCGACGTGAAGTCGTCGAGGAGGGCCGGAAAGTGGCCGCCGGTCTGTTCGTCCTGCCATGCGCCGGCCATGAACACCGGGACTTCGATCGAGCCGACGAACTTCGACGGGTTGATCTCGTCGCCCAATTCGGCCGAGTAATAAGGGTTGGCATCGATCTCGGCTTCGAGGTCCGGGTTCTGCAATCGGAGTTTCTGATTGTCGGCGCACACGGTGTCACCCTCGTCGGCTCGCGTCTTGGTCCATTCCTGACCGAAAGGAGCGGCCTCGGCGACTCGTTGTGACGTCCACTCGACGGCGAAGCCGGTGTTCAAGATGCCGCCTGGATACAGCGTCGATCGGTAACTGTCGTCGAGGACCGAGAGCGGTGTGATCGCCGACAGGCTCGGCGGACGGGTGGAAGCCACGAACAACTGGCTGATGCCCGGGTAACTGATGCCGACCATGCCGACTTGGTTGAACTCGACCCACGGCTGGGCGGCGACGGCTTCGATGGCGTCGTAGCCGTCGAGCAGCTGCGCCTCTTCGAAGAACCGGTAACTGCCTCCCGAACATCCGGTGCCGCGCATGTTGACGCCCACGTAGGCGAATCCGAGTGCGTTGTACAGGAGCGACAACGTCGAGTCACCCGGATTGCTCGGTGCGTACCCCGAGTATTCGAGCACGGTCGGATACGGACCGTTCTCCACCGGTCCGGGTAGCGAAACGTTGATCGACAACGTGGTTCCGTCGCGTGTCGTGAGATAGCCAAATCCACCCGCGGGCAGAACCTGGGACGAATAGAACTCGGGAGCCGGAACTGCGTCGGGGCCGTAGACCTCCACCGGCTCACTCGACGCCGATCCGTCCTCGGTGGTCACGCGATAGGTGCCCACTTCGACGCGACGGAAGAGGAGTGAGCCCTGTTCGTCCACTTCACCGCGGGCCGTCTCGCTTCCATCGTCGGCCAACACGACGAGGGTCGTACCTGGTTCCGCTTCGGTGATGGTGATCATGTGGGTGCCAGGGTTCACCGAGAACTCGGCGGGAACCGCGATCACATCGTTGGGCGCCTCGGATGCGCTCGTCGTACCCGAATCATCACCACCACAGGCCGTGACCGACGCGAGGCAGATCACGCCGACCGGAATCAGAGCGGTGAGCGGGCGACGGAAGCGGTTTTTCATGGAGGACCTCGATGTCAGGGGGAAACGTGCCGACTGTAGGGCGCGGTATGCGACACAATGGAGTCGTGGCCCGAAACGTGATCGCCGACGGAATCGATCTCGATGCGATGATCGACGACGTCCGCCGACTCGTGTGCATCGAGTCCCCGTCCCGTGATCTCGATGCACTCGAACGCAGCGCGCACGAATTGGCCTCCATCCTCACCGAGCGGCTCGGGTCGGCGCCGACGATCGTGGCCAGTGCCAACGGTCCGCACGTCCACTGGTCGGGGGGTGGAGCGCCGCGCGTGTTGATCGTCGGTCATCACGACACCGTTTTCCCGCTCGGCGCGCTCGCCCAACGTCCGTTCACCGTGGAGGGCGGTCGGGCGACCGGCCCGGGTGTGTTCGACATGAAGGCTGGAATCGTGCAAGCGGTGCACGGCGTTGCTTCCCTCGCCGACCGCAGTGGGGTGGAGATCTTGATCTCGGCCGACGAAGAGATCGGGTCGGGGGAGTCGCGCGAACTCATCGTCGAGCGGGCCCGCGCCTGTGGTTCGGTACTCGTGCTCGAACCGAGTGCCGACGGTGGTGCGCTGAAGACCGCGCGCAAGGGAACGGGAACCTTCGAGGTGCTCGTGTCGGGTCGGGCCGCACACGCCGGACTCGAACCCGAGAAGGGAGTGAACGCGCTCGTCGAGGTCGCCCACCTCGTGCTGAAGATCGCGACGTTCGGCGACCCGAGTCGGGGCACGACGGTCACGCCCACGGTGAGTTCATCGGGCACGGCCGACAACGTCGTTCCGGCACTCGCGCGCGTCCTCGTCGACTGTCGTGTCGTGGAGGCCGACGAACGCGAGCGGGTCGAGAAGTGTTTCGCCGACCTCGTGCCGACCGTGGCGGGAGCGAGCATCGAAGTCCGCGGGGGATTCAACCGTCCGCCCATGCCGCCCGCGGCTTCGGTCGATCTGTTCCCGCTGGCTCGCGCCGTTGCGACCGAACTCGGTTTCGGCGAGATCGACGGGGTGGCCGTGGGTGGCGGCTCGGACGGCACTTTCACGGCGGCCGCTGGTGTTGCGACGCTCGATGGTCTCGGAGCCGTCGGAGGCGGTGCGCACGCCGATCACGAATGGATCGACGTGACCGTCATGCCCGATCGCGCTCGTCTGATCGCCGGTCTCGTCGGGCGATTGCAGGACCGCGGCTGATCGATCGCTCGGCGAGCGAAAGTCAGCTCGGCGGATTCTCGTCGCGCCGTTCGTCGAGGAATCGCTGGAACTCGGCCGCCAGATCGTCCCCGGACGGAAGCGCAGCCTCGGCCCGTCGATCGAAGTCCACCTCGAGCATGCGAACGTGCGCACGCGCTTTCTGATCGGCTTCCACGAGATGATCGTGCAGTGCGCGGGCGCGGTCGATCTCTTCGCGCAGGCCGGCGTGCTGAGTGGGAACGCCGAGCACGTGTTCGAGATGGCGTAAGAGGGCGGCCGACGATTGCGGGTGTTCGGTGTTGCCCAAGTAGTACGGCACTCCGACGCGTAGAGAGATCGCCGGGAGTTCTTCGCGCTCGAATTGCTCCTGCAACACCCCGGCCACTCCGGTGATTCCCTGATAACTCGGTCGCGCGAGGCCGAGGGTGCGCGCGAGTCGCGGATCGACCGTGCTGCCCACCACCGGTGGCACACGTGTGTGCGGGATGTTGTCGACGGCCGCGCCCACGGTCACGATCGCCTCGCAGCCGAGTCGCGTGTACGTCGCGAGGAGGCAACGGACGAAGGTCCGCCAACGAACGTGTGGTTCGACGCCCGACATGACCACGACATCGCGGGCCGCATCGGGAAAGCGCAACGCCACGATCGAATTGTCGGGCCAGTCGATGAAGCGGTCGCCGTCTTCGTCGAGTCGGGCCTCGGGTCGAAGCCGGGTGAAGTCGAAGAACGGATCCGAATCGATCAGCGCGACGTCCTCGTATTCGGTCTGGGTGATCAGGTACTCGAGTGCATTCGTCGCTGTTTGGGCGACGTCGAAATATCCACTCAGGGCCACCACGAGCACCGGCCGGCGGAGCGGCTCCGACAAGCCGTACCAGGTGAGTACGTCGGCGACTTCCATCAGGACGCGAGCTGCCCGACCACGTGATCGATGCACGCGGTGAGTGCGGTGACGTCATCGGGGTCGATGGCCGGGAACATGCCGACCCGAAGTTGGTTGCGGCCGAGTTTGCGATAACTGTCGGTGTCGACCACGCCGTTGGCGCGCAGTGCGGCGCAGACGTCGTTGGCATCGACGCCGGTGACGTCGATCGTGCCCACGACATGTGATCGCTGCGCCGGATCGGCGACGAACGGTGTGGCCCAGTCACGCGCCTCGGCCCATGAATACAGAGTCGAAGACGACCGGCGCGAGCGTTCGTTGCATGCAGTCAGTCCGCCGATCGAGTTCATCCAGTCGACCTGCTCGGCGAGCATCACGAGGGTGGCCAGAGCGGGTGTGTTGTACGTCTGGTTGGCCACGCTGTTGTCGAGAGCGATTTTAAGGTCGAGTGATGCCGGCACCCACCGCTTGCTCGCGCTGATGCTCCGGATGCGATCGAGTGCGGCCGGCGAGCACGCGGCGATCCACAGCCCTCCATCGGAGGCGAAGCACTTCTGGGGCGCGAAGTAGTAGACGTCGACCTCGCGCGGGCTCCACATCAGGCCACCGGCGGCCGACGTCGCGTCGACCACCACCAACGCATCGCTCCCTGACGGACGAACGAGGTCCATCATCACGCCGGTCGAGGTCTCGTTGTGCGTGAAGGCGTGCACGTCGACTGCGGGATCGGCGACCGCGGCCGGATGGGTGCCGGGCGCGCTGTCGATCACGACGGGGTCGGCGAGATGCGGGGCCGCCTTGGCGGCTTCGGCGAACTTCGACGAGAACTCACCGAACACGAGGTGCTGACTCTTGGAGTCGATGAGACCGAAAGTTGCGACGTCCCAGAAGACCGTCGAGCCACCGTTGCCGAGCACGATCTCCCAACCATCGGGCAGGCCGAACAACTGTGTGAGTCCGCTGCGAACTCGACCCACGAGATTCTTCACCGGCGCCTGACGATGCGAGGTTCCGAGCAGTGCGCGACCGGCCGCCGAGAGAGCATCGATCTGCTCGGGACGGACCTTGGACGGGCCGCAACCGAAACGTCCGTCGCGGGGGAGGAGATCGTCCGGAATCCGAACAGAACGGGGGTCGGTTGTGCTCACTGTGTAAGCATGGCAGGCATGAGTTCGTCCCCCCAACGGAATCGCACATCTTCTCGACTCGCGGCCATTGCGGAATCCGCCACACTCGCGGTCGATGCCAAAGCCAAGGCCCTGAAGGCGGCCGGGGAGAACGTGATCGGCTTCGGTGCCGGCGAGCCGGATTTTCCGACTCCGGAACACATCGTCGAAGCGGCGGTACGCGCGTGTCGTGATCCGAAGTTCCACCGGTACACGCCCGCAGCCGGCCTCCCCGAGCTTCGCGAAGCGATCGCCGCCAAGACGCTGCGCGACAGCGGCTTCCAGACGACGGCCAATCAGGTTCTCGTCACCAATGGGGGAAAGCACGCGGTGTTCACCGCGTTCGCGGCGCTGTGCGATCCCGGCGACGAGGTCATCGTGCCCGCTCCGTACTGGACCACCTATCCCGAGGCGATCACTCTCGCCGGTGGCGTTCCGGTCGTGATCGACACCACCGAGGAGACCGGCTTTCGGGTCACCATCGATCAACTCGAGAAGGCACTCACCCCACGGACCAAGGTTCTACTGTTCGTGTCGCCCGACAACCCGTCGGGTGCCGTGTATCCGCCCGAGGAAGTGAAGGCCATCGGCGAATGGGCCGTTCGCAAGGGTGTCTGGGTGGTGACCGACGAGATCTACGAACATCTCACCTACGGGCCACACCGATTCACGAGCATGCCGACCCTCGTGCCCGACCTCGCCGATCAGTGCGTGATCGTGAACGGCGTCGCCAAGACCTACGCGATGACCGGCTGGCGCGTGGGCTGGATGATCGGCCCCCCCGACGTGATGAAGGCGTCCATCAACTTCCAGAGTCACGCGACGTCGAACGTGAGCAACGTGGCCCAGGTGGCCGCGTTGGCCGCGGTGTCCGGCGATCTCTCGGCGGTGGCGATGATGCGCGAGGCCTTCGAGCGGCGTGGTCGCACGATGCACTCGATGCTGAGCGCCATCCCCGGCGTCACGTGCATCGAGCCACAGGGTGCCTTCTACTGCTACCCGAACGTCACCGGGCTGCTCGGACGTACGTTCAGCGGCAAAGTGGCGGCGACGTCGATGGATCTCGCCGACATCGTGTTGTCGGAGGCCAAGGTCGCCTTCGTTCCCGGCGAAGCGTTCGGCTCTCCGGGTTACGCGCGATTCTCGTTCGCACTCGGCGACGCCGATCTCGAAGAAGGCATTCGCCGCATCGCCGAATTCGTCGCCCGTTCCTAGCCCCGATCGCGTTCGGCGGTCGTGATGATCGCCCGACTCACCACCACAGTGAGTGGTGGCGGGCCAGAACCGAGACGAGCACCAACACGGCGATTTCGGCGACTTGTTCGGTGGCCCCCAGGAGATCACCGGAGAATCCGCCGATCTTGCGATCGGTCCACCGGCGCATTGCCCCGACGACGAGAATCGTGATCACCACGACGGGTGCGATCCACCAGCCGATCAGCAAGGCACTGATCGTCGTGCCGACCGCGATGCCGAGGGCAGCGTTTCCTCGTCGCATACGGGCGACGTAGTCGGCTCCGAGACCTTCACCCACCGCCGGTTGACCGACGAGCATCACACCGAGTGCACCGGCCCGCGCCATCGAGTGCGCGCCCACGGCGGCGGCGACCGCGACCTTGGGGCCGACTTCCACCAGCGCGGTGAGAGCGACGACACGAAGGACGACCGACATGACGATGGCGGCCACTCCGTAGGTGCCGTGACGCGAGTCCTTCAGGATGCGCAAGCGATCCTCTCGGGTCCAGCCACCCACGTAGGCATCGGCGACGTCGCCGAGCCCGTCCTCGTGGAAGCAGCCCGTCACCAGAAGGCCGGACGCGATCGCTACTCCGGCCGCGACCGCGGGAGAAGCCCAAGGTTGCAGGAGAGCGGCGATTCCACCCACTGCGCCGCCGATGAATGCACCGACGAAGGGGAACCAGGGCACGCTGCGAGCAGTGTCGAGATGTCGGCGCGTGCGCACGGGTAGGCGGGTCAGGAAGATGACGGCACCGACGAGTCCGGTCATTGCGAACCGAACCATTCGGCGAAGGTCGGAACGTGGCTCACACCCGCGCACGCCATGCGGACGAGGGGAACCGCGGCCATGGCTCCGCTCGCTTCACCGAGTCGGAGCCCGAGATCGACGAGCGGTCGGGCGTCGAGGTGGTCGAGGACCCGCGTGTGACCCGGTTCGGCCGAGCGGTGACCGATCCAACAATGGTCGAGGGCTGAAGGCGCGCACATCGAGACGGCGAGGGCCGATGCCGTCACGACGTAACCGTCGAGAACGACGGGCAGGGAGCGCTGACGCGCGGTCACGATTGCCGCGGCCATGGCCACGAGTTCGAGTCCGCCGACTTCGGCCAGAACGTCGAGTGGTGAGGCATCGGAACGCTCGCGGCGCAGACGGGCGACGGCGTCGCTCACCGCGCCGACCTTGACGGCCAAGGACGAGTCGTCCACACCAGTGCCGCGGCCGACCCAGACCTCGGCCGTTGCGCCGAGCAATGCGTGACACACCGCGGCCGCGGCCGTCGTGTTGCCGATGCCCATCTCACCGATCACGAGAAGATCGGTATCGAGCGCCTCGACCGCCCGACGAGCGGTCGTCACCACGTGGTCAAAACGTTGCGCAGGCACGGCGGTGGTGGTCCGGATGTCTCCGCTCGGATCGTCGACCCCCACATCGATCACGTCGACCGTGGCCCCGGCGATCTTGGCCCAGGCGTTGATGGTCGACGAACCTGAACGGAACGCGGCGACCATCGACGATGTCACCTCGATCGGGTATTTGCTCACACCTGCGCTCGCGACTCCGTGATTGGCGGCGAATACGAGGGCGGCTGGTCGGTCCACGACTGGGCGCGAGTTGCGCTGCCAACCCGACACCCAGATCGCGACGTCGTCGAGGGCCTTGGTGGCGTCGAGGGGACGCAGGATCTCAGCGACTCGCTCGCGCACCGCAGTTCGTGCGACCTCGTCGGGTTGGACGAGATTCGTGAGTTGGGTCTCGAGCCAGGCACGAGTCATGGCGCGATCTCAGCGATCGGTCGCAGGGTCAGGGCTCGGCCGGCCACGAGGAGGAACGATCGTTCACTCGCGTCCACGAGGATCTGGTTCACGCGCCCGAGAAGATCGCGATAGCGACGACCGAGTTCGGTCTCGGGATGCACTCCTGAGCCGACTTCGTTCGTCACCACGATCACCCGCGCCGCGGAACGCGACGTCGCCTCGGCCAGTCCGCGGGCGCACGTCGTGATCGTGGCGTCGTCGTCACCGCGCCACATCAGGTTCGACACCCACAGCGTGATGCAGTCGATGATCACCATCGATCCGGCCGGTGCGTCGTCGATGATCGGTTCGAGGTCGTGGGACTCCTCGATGGTCGGCCAGTCCGGCCGCTCGGCCCGGTGGTGGGCCACCCGATCGCGCATGTCGTCGTCGATCAGAGGCGCAGTGGCCACGAACGTCACCGGACCCGCGTGCCGGGTCCCCCAGTCGACGGCCAGGGTGCTCTTGCCACTGCGGGCGCCACCGATCAGAACCGTCAGCATCAGTAGTCGATGCCGCGTTTGGCGGCGATCCCCGAGTCGTAGGCGTGCTTCACGTTCGTCATCGAGGTGACCGTGTCGGCGATCGCGATCAGTTCATCGGGTGCATCGCGCCCGGTGCAGATCACGTTCACGTGGGGCGGTCGGCTCGTGATCGAATCCACCACCGACGAGACATCGATCCAATTCCACGTGGGCAGGTACGTGATCTCGTCGAGAACGACGAGATCGAAGTCGCCGGTCGCGATGAGATCGGCCGCCGTCGACCACGCCGCACGCGCCACGGCTTTGTCGTGTTCGAGATCGTTCGAATCCCAGGTGAATCCGGCGCCGAGTGAAAGCCACGTGACCCCGAGGCTTTCGCAGATGCGCTGTTCACCGACCGCCCAGTCGCCCGACTTGATGAACTGCACCACCGCGACCTTCCATTGGCGAGCGAGGCCGCGCATCACCATGCCGAAGGCCGATGAACTCTTTCCCTTGCCGTTTCCAGTGAGAACCACCACGAGCGATTCGGCATTGCGAAGACCGGACGGACGTGGATCCTCGGTCGGCGCTTGGTGCTCGGTCACGGCGGGGAGGCTACGACTCCCTGCTCACGGACAGGAAGTCCTCGTCCTCGCGACGGAAGTGTTAGGTTCACCGAGTCGGCAATAGTCGACACATTTCGACCCAGCGAAGTCCGGTGAGATCCCGGCACTGTCCCGCAACGGTGGTCTGAACGTGGAAATCCACGAGCAGCGAGTCCGGTCGCCTGGCCGGAATGCGATACCGAACCCTCGAGGCAAGGGTGGATCGCGAGAAGTTCTCGCACTCCTCTTGCCTCCTCTAGGCAATGAGGAGGCTCTCATGAAGAAAGTCATTCGGCGATGTTCCGCCGTGATGGTGGCCGCACTGCTCATCGGAGCATGTGGTGGCAACGACTCGGAATCCTCGGATCCGACTGGTTCGCCGGCGGAAGCGGAAGCCTCGATCCCGGCGGATTCCCCCCAGCGAATCGTGTCGCTCTCACCGAGTCACACCGAGATGCTGTTCGCCATCGGCGCCGGAGACCACGTGGTGGCCGTCGATTCGTTGTCGACCTACCCGGACGAAACTCAGGCGGTTCTGACCGACCTGTCGGCGTTCGAGCCGAATGTGGAAGCGATCTCGAAGTACGAGCCCGACCTCGTCGTCATCGCTGACGATTCGTCGGGAATCAGCGGACAGTTGGCCGCCATCGGCATCGACACCTGGATCGGCCTGGCCCCGACCACCATCGACGAGGTGTACGAACAGGTCACCGAACTCGGCGACGTCGTCGGGCGGGCCGACGGCGCGACTGCGCTGGTAGCGGAGATGAGTTCGTCGATCGACGAGATCGTGGCTGGTGCGACCGCATTGGCCGAACCGCCGACCTACTACCACGAACTCGACGACACCTACTTCTCGGTCACGTCGAACACGTTCATCGGTTCGCTGTATTCGATGCTCGGTTTGCGCAACATCGCCGATGCCACCGAGGGTGACACCGACTATCCGCAACTCTCGGCCGAGTTCATCGTGACCCAGGATCCGGATCTGATCTTCCTCGCCGACACGAAGTGCTGCGGCGTCACCGCCGACACCGTTGCCGGTCGACCCGGTTGGGAAGGTCTGGCCGCGGTCATGAACGGGAACGTGATCGAGATGGACGACGACATCGCGTCACGTTGGGGACCGCGAGTCGTCGACTACCTGCGGGCGATCGCCGAAGCGATCGCCGGATTGGCGAACTGATCGCATCATGACCACGTTCGCTCCCGCATCGGCGGCCACCACGGGCCGACGCTCGTGGTGGATCGTGTTCGCCACCGTGCTTCTCGCGCTGGCGTTTCTCTTCGGGGCGATGATCGGTCCAGCCGGTCCGGCTTGGTGGCGCGTACCCCTCGAACTCCTCGATCGTCTGCCCTTCGTGCGCGTCGACAGCGGGGCCTCGGAACTCCAGAGCACCGTGCTCTGGCAGATCCGCATGCCGCGCGTGGTTCTGGCCGGCATCGTCGGCGCGATGTTGTCTTTGGCCGGCGCGAGTTTTCAGGGGGTCTTCCGCAACCCGCTCGTCGATCCCTATCTGCTCGGCGTCGCAGCTGGCGCCGGGCTCGGGGCCACCGTGGTCATCGTCGTGAATCGGGCAACCACCCAATCGTGGCCGGTCGACCCGCTGCCGCTGGCTGCGTTCGTGGGTGGCTTGGTCGCCGTGTTGCTCACGTACCTCGTCGGTGCGGCCTTCGGAGCGTCGAGGGCGTCGGCGACGCTCGTTCTCGCCGGGGTTGCGGTCACGTCGCTCGCCACGGCGATCCAGACGTTCATGTTGCAGAAGAACTCCGAAGTCGTACGTCAGGTTTATTCGTGGATCCTCGGCCGACTCTCCACGGCCACGTGGGACGACGTCCGCTTGGTCGCTCCGTACGTGATCGTCAGCGGGGGAGTGCTTCTCGCGCACCGGCGACTGCTCGACGTGTTGCGCATCGGTGAGGACGAAGCGCAATCCCTCGGTGCGCCCGTCGATCGCATTCGCCTCACCGTGGTAGTGGCGGCGACCCTCGGAACCTCGGCCGTGGTGAGCGTGAGCGGACTCATCGGATTCGTCGGCATCATGGTGCCCCATCTCATCCGCTTCCTGGCCGGTGCGAGTTATCGCCGATTGCTACCCCTCTCGGTTCTGCTCGGCGCCGCGTTCCTGATCCTCGCCGATGTTCCCGGTCGGATCCTGTCGGATCCGGCCGAGACACCGATCGGTGTGGTCACCGCGTTCATCGGCGCCCCGTTCTTCATCGTGGTCCTGCGCAGCCGTCAGGGGGTGACGCGATGACGTCGTTGTCTTTCGCCGGCGTATCGGTTGCGTACGAGAAGGCGACGGCGGTGCATCCGTTCACCGACACCGTGCGACCCGGCGAATGGCTGTGCCTCATCGGTCCGAACGGGGCCGGCAAGTCGTCGCTGTTGCGTTCGGTGGCCGGGCTCGTCAAGTACTCGGGTCAGATCCTGATCGACGGCACACCGCTCGACCTGCGTTCCACGCGACGACGCGCCTCGTTGGTGGCCCACGTGCCGCAGGCACCCTCGATTCCCGATGACATGACGGCTTTCGAGTACGTGTTGTTGGGTCGCAATCCTTACGTGACGTACTTCGGACGGGAGACCGCCTCGGATCGCGATCTCGTACGCAACGTTCTCGACCGACTCGACGTCGCCGAATTCGCCGATCGTCGGTTGGGCACGCTGTCGGGTGGCGAACGACAACGGATCGTGATCGCCCGGGCGTTGGCGCAAGAGGCACCCATCCTTCTGCTCGACGAACCCACGAGCGCGCTCGACATCGGCCATCAGCAGCAGGCGCTCGAACTCGTGGATCGTCTGCGTCGGGAGCACGGCCTCACCGTTCTGTCGGCGATGCACGATCTCACCTTGGCCGGTCTCTACAGCGATCGACTGGCGTTGCTGCATCAAGGCCACTGTGTGTCGAGCGGCCCGGCCGAGCACGTGTTGCGGGCCGAGACCCTTTCGGAGTTCTACGGGGTCTCGGTATCGGTGCATCGCGATCCCGACGGCACCGTGGTGGTGGTGCCGCGGCGCACCATGCCGCTCGCCTGACCGAACTACGATTTTCCGGTGGAGCGAACCTTCGACCCCGTTCGCCTCAACCGTCAGGTCGAGGGCATGTCGGCGGCCCATCAGCGGATGCTCAGCGGTCTGGCCGAATTGACCGACGCCGACGTGAGCCGGGAATCGCGGTTGCCCGGTTGGAGTATCGGACACGTGCTGGCGCACATCGAACAACAAGGTGACAGTCTCACGCGACTCTTCGAGGCCGCCGAGAACGACACGGTGGGTGAGCAGTATCCGGGTGGGATGGAGGCACGGGTGGTCGCCATCGACGCCGCGGCCACCCGCTCGGCATCCGACCACGTGAACGGCATCCGACGTTCGGTGTATGCCCTCGAAGGCGTGATCGCCCGTGCTCGATCGGGCTGGTACGGCGACGCGCGGATGGTGACGGGCATCGTGATTCCCATGACCGATCTTCCCCTTCGCCGCTGGCGCGAGGTCGAAGTGCACCTCGGTGATCTCGGCTGGCGCGAATTCGACGGACCGGGTTGCTGGTCGACCGATTACGTACGCGAAGACCTCGCCGTGATGTCGATGATGTGGAAGTCGCGAGGCTCGATGGGTCTGACCGACCTCCCGACCGCCGTGCGACGAAGGTCCGACGCCGAGAAGCTCGCGTGGCTCATGGGTCGTCTCGACATCGAAGATGTGGAACCGGCGCGGGTGATGGCATGAAACTTCTGCGTCGAGCGCTCGCCCTGAGCGCGTTGGTGTGGCTCGGGACGGGAATCGGTTCGGCGAGCGCGCACGCCGATCTCGATTCCTCCGACCCCGCGCCTTCGTCGGTGTTGGCCGAGGGCCCAACGGAGATCTTCCTCGATTTCAGCGAACCGGTCACGACCTCGTCGGACTCGATCGAACTCTTCGATCAGGACGGCCGACCGGTCGCCATCGACGCGGCCAAGGTCTCGGCGAGCGATGTCACGGTCGTCGTGGCCGATGGACTCCCTGAACTGAACGATGGTCTGTACGTGGTCGCCTGGCGGGTGGTCTCGGCCGATGGGCACGTGGCCGAAGGTGCCTACACCTTCGAGGTCGGTGCAGGAGGAGCGACGATCGACGCCGGCGGTCTCGTGTCGACGGTGTTGTCACAACGTGAGGCGCAGTCGGGTCTCGGCCTCGGCATCGCAGTCAGTCGATTCCTCGCCTATCTCGCGCTGGCTCTCGTGGCCGGAGGAGTGACGCTCATGGCCGCCGAACGCCGGGTCGCGCCCCGGGTGTGGTCGGTCACGGTGTGGTCACTCGGCATCCTCACCGTGGCGACTCTCGGTCATTTCGCGTTACAGGGTCCGTACTCACACGGCGCCGATTGGGCCGATGCATTCGACTCCACGCTGTGGTCGTCGGTGCTCGACACCCGTCTGGGCGCGGCACTGATCGTTCGTTTCGCCATTGTGGCCGGCCTCGCCGTGGTGTTGATGGGTGTCGTACCCACCGTCGATCGGAGTCGCCGACTCGCGAGCACGTGGTGGCGTTCGGTCACTGCGTTGTTGGGTACGGCCACGGTGATCACCTTCGCCGCTGCTGGGCATCCGAGCGCATCGCATCTGGCCGGCCTCAGTGTCGCCGTCGATGCCGTGCATCTCACCGTCGTGAGTCTCTGGATCGGGGGGTTGCTCGCCGTCTTGATCGGCGGCATCGACGAGCCCGGGCGGTTGGCCCGGTTCTCGCGCGTCGCTACCTGGTCGGCACCCATCGCCTTGGCCACCGGCGTCTGGCAGGTCCACCATCTCGCCGGCGGACTCGCGGCGCTCGGTGAGAGCGCGTGGGGTCGATCGATTCTCGTGAAAGTGGCCCTCGCCATCGGAGCGGTCACGTTGGGTGCGGTGGCCCGAACTCTCATCGGTCGTCCCACCGGTGACGAGCCGACTCGACGCGCGCTTCGTCGCATCATGACGGTCGAAGTCGTGATCGCGCTGGCGGTCTTTGCGACGACGGCCAACTTGGTCGCCGAGCCGCCGCGCGCCACGACGAGGGTCGCGGTCTTCGAGACGACGATCGCCCAGGGTTCGCTCATCGCCGACGTCACGGTGACACCGGGTGTCGTGGGGAGCAACGAGATCCACGTGGTGATCACTCCGTCGGGGGGCACTCTCCAGCGGATGTCGTCGTTGACCATGCGCATGATCCAGCCCGATCCGTCGCTGCCGCCACTCACGATTCCGGTCGCCGAGGCCGGTCCGAATCACTACGTCGGCAACGTGGCGCTCCTCTCGGAAGGCACGTGGACGCTCGAGATCCTCGCTCAACCCGACCCTTCGACCTCGGTGCGGCTCACGACCGAAGTCCCGGTCGCCGGCTGATCGTCCGACGACCCGACGACCGATCAGTCCAAGCGGCGTTCGACCACGTGGTGGGGAAGTTCGGTGACCGGTTCGATGAAGCCGTCTCCGACCACGGAGAAGCCGTGACGTGAGTAGAAGGGGAGCGCGGAATCTCGCGCGTTCGCCCACACGTGATCGAAGCCGCGTCGACGCGCTTCGGCGATGCCTGCTTCCAGCAGTCGGCCACCGAGCCCCGTGCCCTGCAAGGTCCGGGCCGTGGCCATGCCGCGCAATTGGATCGCCCGATGGCCAGTTGGAGCCGGGCGTTCGAGCCAGGTGCTCGTGGCCATCACCCGATCGCCGTGATCGAAGGCGGCGAGGTGGATCGTGGTCGGATCGTCGTCACCGTCGAAGGTGACCGATCGGTTCGCCATACCGCGTCGCAGAACGTCGAGGCGTAGTGGTCGGATCTCGGCGGTCGTCGCCGGACGGATGCGGTACGAATCGACGCCGACCGGTTCGGTGCGCCCGCCGTCGGCGGCCGATCGGTACATCGCGTCCACCACCTCGTGGGCTCGCAAGGCGACGCGCGCATCGGGGAACGATCGAACCTTCTCGTGCGCCGCCATCAGGAATGCGGCATCTGGATTGGTGTGTCGAGGTGCCAGACCGTGTGTGGCTTCGACGAGCGCGTCGCCGGCCAGCGAACCGACGTTACCGTCGGCATCGGACCACGTGACCGGGCCCATCCAGTCTCCCTCGATCGACACGTAGCGACGTTCGCTGAACACCTCGACCCGACGCAAACTCGGACGGGCGAGATTGTCGTGCCAGACGCTCGACAGAGTTCCCGACGTCGATCCATCACTTCCGAAGGAGACGACCGCGTTCACGACGTCCTCGATTCCGTCGTGTCCGTGGAAGTTCGACCAGCGGGCATTGACGGATCCGATCGGACCGACGAGTGCATGGAGCATGTCGATGTCGTGGATGCTGTGTTCGATCAGGGTGCCGGCTCCGGCTTTGGTGCGGTCGCGACGCCACGAAGACGCGTAGTGACCCTGGATCGGGATGAACTGATCATCGCGGAACACCACACTCATCACACGGCCCGCTTCCGGGGCGGAGATCAGTTTCGCGGCCCAGAGATAGGCCGGTGAATGCCGCAGGACGAGTCCGACCTGGTTGGTCACGCCGGCGGTGATCAAGGCATCAGTGACCCGGTGGGCATCGTCGAGATTCGTGGCCAAGGGCTTCTCGCAGAAGACCGCGAGTCCGCGAGCCGCGGCCGCTTCCACGAGGGGAAGATGCTCGGAGGTCCATGTGCAGACGTACACGGCATCGCACGAATCGAGGACTTCGTCGACCGATGACGCAACGGTATGGCCACTCGCGTTCGCGAAGCGCTCGGCTCGGGCCTGATCCGGATCGAACACGCCGGCTCGCGCCACGGTGAACGGCAGATCGGCCCGGCGGATGCTCTTCGAGTGGTACTCGGCGATGAGTCCGGCCCCGAGGAATCCGATGCGCAGCGAGTCGACCACGGCGGAAAACTACTGGGGAACGGCGCCGGTCAGGTCGGTTCGTCGGTGAGGTCCGCGAGGTGATGATCGGCGTCGGCGACCCGACGGACGTCGTCGTCGTCGTGGGTGACCAACAGCGCGGTGGTGTCGGTGTCGTGGAGCAGATCGTGCACGAGTTCGGCGAGTCGGACGCGTAACTCGTTGTCGAGACCGCTGAAGGGTTCGTCGAGGAGGAGGACCTTGGGTCGAGGGGCGAGAGCGCGGGCGAGGGCGACCCGACGTTGCTCACCACCCGAGAGGGTTCGCACGCTCTGGTGGGCGCGATCGGCCAATCCCACTCGGGTCAGCCACTCGGCGACCGAAGCATCGATGTGCGATCGCTCGAGTCTCTGCATGCGCAGACCGAACGCGATGTTGCCGGCGACGTCGAGGTGCGGAAACAACTGCGAGTCCTGGAAGACGAAACCGACCGACCGTCGGTGCGTGGGCACCGAGGTCACGTCGTGGCCGTCGATCAGGACACGGCCGTGATCGGCGACGAGGAGTCCGCTCACCACGCGCAGCAAGGTGGATTTTCCGATTCCCGACGGTCCGCGCACAGCGAGCGTGTGTCCGGTGGGAACGGAGAACGATACGTCGTGGAGAACGCGGCGGCCAGCGATCGAAACGCCGATCGAGACGAGGTCGAGGCTCATGTGCGGAGCCCCCGATCGAGGACGACGATCACGAGCCCGGTGAGCACCAGCAACAACGTGGCGGCCGCCGAACCGGCGGTGTTGCCGACCCCACCGCTGCGCCCGAGCAGGGATTCGACGAGGAGCGGCAGAGTGCGCGTGTCGCGTCGCGTGAGGAGACTCGTTGCTCCGAATTCTCCGAGCGAGACGGCGAGCGACGTGGCCGTCGCGGTGGCGAGGGCCGGACGCAGGAGTGGTAACTCGACCGACCACCACGCGCGCCAAGGTGAAGCACCGAGAGTCGCCGCGGCCTCGCCGAGTCCGGTCGGAACCCGGGCCACGAGCGGCGCGATCGATCGGAGTGCGTAGGGAAGAGCCACGCTCGCGTGCACGGCCGGGATCAGCCACCACGCCGAGCGGAAGTCGAATGGCTCGACGTCGTAGGTGATCAAGATGCCGAGTCCGACGACCACGGACGACACGGCAACCGGCGTGGAGGTGATCAGGTTCACGAGACGCGAATTGCGACGCGGTCGGGCGATGAGGATCGCGAGGGGCACCGCCACGATCGCCGCGATCACGGCGAATCGGAGGGAGTTACCGAGCGCTCCGACGAGGTCGACTCCGGTGAGACCCGCGTGATCGTGGCCGAAGACCGCGCGCCAACCGGCGATGGTCCAGCCACCGGCACCGCGGAACGATCGGGTGACGAGGGCTCCGATCGGCAGGACCATGCACACGGCGAGAGTCGTGACGTAGACGACTCCAACTCGGGGAAGTCGTCGTCGACTACCAGTCGCCAACGTGGTGAGAGGTTCGCCACGACGGGTCGCCGACCACGTGACCACGACGAGCATCACCACTGCTTGGACGAGGGCGAGGGCGGCGGCCCCGGACGGATCACCGAATTCGATCGCGCGTCGATAGATCTCGACGTCGAGCGTGGAACGCGTGGCACTGCCGAGGATCCGCACGATGCCGTAGGACGTCGCCGACAGGACGAAGACCAAGCCGGCCGCGGCGATCACGGCCGATCGGGTGAGCGGCCACACCACGTCGCGCACGGTACGGATCCGATCGGCACCGAGAGTGCGGGCGGCATCGACGAGGTCGTCGTCGATGGCCGAGAAGACGGGTGTCGTGGTGCGCAGCACGACCGACACGTTGAAGAAAGTGTGGGCGGCCACGATGGCCACGAGACCGCGTCCCCCGGGCACGAGCGCGAGAAACGCCGCGCCCACCACCACGGTCGGCAACACGAACGGTGCGCCGAGGACGGCTCGGATCAGATCGCGACCCCGAAATCGATGACGGGCGACGATCCACGCGGCCGGTAGGCCGATGACCAGAGTGACGGCGGTCGAGATCGCCCCCATCCAGATCGAGAACCAGGCGGTACCGGCAACACCCGGTCGACGCCAGACCGCGAACAGGTCGCCGGCTCCCAACACGTTGGCGACCAGACCGAAGAAGGGAACGATCGTCGCGGTGGCCACGAGGACGATCGCCGGGATGCCCCGGAGCAGACCCGAGCCATCGCGATGCCGCGCGAGCTCGCTCACGACACGATTCGCGTCCATGCCTCGATCAGTCGTTCGCGGTTGGTCTCGATGTAGCGAGCATCGAAGAAGAGCGGCGTGGTGACGGCGGTGGCGTAAAGAGTGAACGACTCGGGAAGTGCGACCTGTGAATTGCTCGGGTACACGAAGATGCTCTCGGGTAGCAACGACTGGAATTGTGCGCTCACGAGATAGTCGACGAGCGAGCGAGCCTCGTCCACATGATCGGTGCCCCGCAGCACTCCGGCGTATTCCACCTGGCGGAAGCAGGTCGATTCCATGACTGCCGTGGGAGCCGGGGCACCCGTCGGCAATGGCGACGTGGCGAAGATCACCTCGGCGGGCGGACTCGTGGCGTAACTCACCACGAGCGGGCGCGTGCCTCCGTAGCGCGTGAACTCTGTGTAGTACGCCTCGTTCCAACCGTCGACGACGAGGATTCCGTTGTCGACCAGCGCCGTCCAGTAGTCCTCCCAATGATCGTCTCCCTGGTCGGCGATCGAGCCGAGGAGAAAGGCGAGTCCGACCGACGAAGCGGACGCGCTCGGCGTCACGAGCAAGTTCGCGTACTTCGGGTCGATCAGATCCGCCCACGACGTCGGGGGCTTCAAGTCGAGGGCCTCCAGCGCGGCGACGTCGTAGTTCACGCACACGTCACCGAAGTCGACCGGGGTGACGGTGTCTTCGGTCGTGGCGACGAGTTCGTCCCTGATCGGAGCCGCGTCCGACACGTACGGATCGAACACCCGGGCATCGATGGCGCGGGAAAGAAACGTGGTGTCGACACCCCACATCACGTCACCTTCGGGGTTGCCCGACGTCAATGCGGCCTTGGCGATCATCTCGCCGGTGTCGCCGGCGGTCGCGATCCGGACGGTGATTCCCGTCTGCCGAGTGAATTCGTCGAAGGCTCCCTCCGGGGGTGTGAACGATTCGTAGGCGACGAGCGTGAGCGTGGTCGCGCGCGCGTCATCCGATCCGCAGGCCGTGAGGGTCGCACCCAGGAGGACCGTCGCCACGAGAGCGGCTCGGCGGACGATGGCAGTCGATCTCATGAAGGCTCCGTTTCGGGGAAGTGATTGGGGATCACCACGGCCACGACTCCCGATTCGACGGTGACGGTGACCTCGCGCTGTGAACATTCGTTACTGACTCCGCGTGCCGCCGAAGCGTGCAGGGTCTCGTTGCGGAGCGGCCACCGAAGGCCACTCGTCGTGACCCCGTGTGCATGACCGGCCAAGGGGATGAGACTGAGGGTGGTTCCGATCGTCAGGTCGAGAACGACGGCGCGACCGCCGTGCACGATGTGCATCGAATCGCGACCGAGCCGGATACTCAAACGTTCGAGCACCGTGAGGCTCGGATCGGCTGCCGCCGACACGATGCCGAGGACATGATCGATACGGTCGCCACCTCCGGCGAGGATCGTGAGCGAGCGGGTTCCGTGTTCGACCGCATGGGCGATGGCGAGTTCGGTGTCGGTGAGGTCCTTGTCGCGTGGGGCCTCCACGATCGTCATACCTTCTCGCCGAGCTGTTTCGAGGGCCACGGCGCCGACCGAGTCCATGTCGCCGATCACGACACCGGGGCGGAGTCCGAGGGCGAGCGCATGATCGAGACCGGAGTCGGCACAGATGACGAGATCGACATCGTCGAGTCGATCGAGGGCCGTCGGATGGGGCGGATCGCCGCCGGTCACCAACAAGACGTGTCGTTTCATTCCGCTCCCTCCGCTGGCATTACCCAGATCAGGTTCACGGGTCGGTGGAAGCGTCCACCCTCTCAGCCCGCCGATCGTGCGAGCTCCCCACTGGGGGCAACGCTACCGTTCTCGCCGTCGAGAGGAGTGGGCGATGTCGGGACAATTGAGTGGTCGGGTGGCGTTGGTCTCGGGTGGTGGACGCGGCATCGGTCGGGGGATCTGCGAATTGCTGGCCGAACACGGCGCGGCCGTCGCCGTCAACTACCGACGCGACCGCGACGCGGCGCTCGAACTCGTCGAATCGATCAATGCACGGGGCGGACGGGCCGCCGCATACGAGGCATCGGTGGCCGATCCGGAAGCCGTGGCCCGGATGACCGACGCCGTCGTGGCCGACTTCGGATACGTCGACATTCTCGTGTGCAACGCCGGTGTGGCCTCGAAGGGCATGCCGGTGGCTCTCACCGAACCGGCCGAACTATCGAACGTGATCGGGGTGCACGCTCTCGGTCCGCATTACATGGCTCGTGGCGTGCTGCCGTCGATGCGCACCCGTCCACGCGGCGACATCGTGATGATCTCGTCGGTCGCCACGTCACACATGGGACCAAACGGTGCGCCGTACAACATGGGCAAGGCGGCGATGGAGGCTCTGGCTCTCACTCTCGCCAAGGAAGAACGCCCGCACGGGATCCACGTGAACGTCGTGGCCCCCGGACTCGTCGAGACCGACATGGGTGTCCGCCTGGCGCGGGCCATGACCGGACAGCGCGAAATGCAGGATCTGCGCAGTCTCGATCAGGGATCACCATTCGGGCGGGTGTGCCAGCCTCTCGACGTGGCCAACGTCGTGTTGTGGCTCTGCAGTGAAGGTGCTTCCTATGTGACCGGTCAGCGCATCGAGTGTGACGGAGGCGGGCCACGCTGAGATCCCGGCGTCGATGGCCGTGCCGAACGCAGAGGTAGCCTGCGCTGCGTGACCCCTCAGCAGAGCCCCCTCGCTTCGCCCCTCGCGCCGACGTCGGCGACCGGATCCGAACCGATCATCACGATCACCGAGGCCGCGCACGCCGAACTCGTGAAGTTGCGCGATGCCGAAGAGGATGCGCCGGCCCTCGGACTTCGACTCGAGATCGTCAGCGGTCCGGGTGAGGAGTTCAAGTACGACCTCTCACTCGACGAGTTCCGCAAGGCGGCGTTCACCGATGAAGTCCGGACTCACGACGGTCTGAAGGTGATCGTTCCGGCCAAGGATGTCGAACTGCTGCAGAACGCGGTACTCGACTTCACGTCGTCGGGTGGCCTCGTGATCCGCAATCCCAATCGCCCGGTTGCTCCTCAGATCGACGGACTCGTCTCTGGTGACGAGCTCTCAGCCGAGATCGAAGCGGTCATCGTGGGCGAGGTCAACCCGGCTCTGGCCGCGCACGGAGGTTTCGTGACCTTCGTCGGGCACGACAAAGAAGGAACCGCGTATCTCACCATGGGCGGCGGATGTCATGGGTGCTCGATGAGCCGCATGACGATGCTCGAAGGTGTGCAGACGACGGTGGTCGAGAAGGTTCCGGCCATCAGTCGCGTCCGCGATCTCACCGATCACTCGTCGGGCGAGAACCCCTACTACAACTGAGTCAGTTCGAAACGGCCTGCGGGCCGCGCACGAGTCGTCCCGGAAGTTCACCCGTGAATTCGTCGTCGGCGACCGTCTGCACTCCACGCACGAACGTCGCCGCGTAACCACGTCCGCGCTGAACGAGTCGTCGACCTTGCGCCGGGAGATCGAAGGCCATACGCGGAACGTCGAAGCCGAGCCCGTCGTAGTCGATCACATTGATGTCGGCCCGGTGTCCGGGTGCGACGAGTCCGCGATCGGTGAGTCCGTAGAACTCCGCGGTCTGGCGGGTCTGACGGTGCACGATGTACTCGAGGGGAAGTCGCGGGCCGCGCTGGCGGTCGCGGGTCCAGTGCGTGAGCATGAACGTGGGCATTCCACCGTCGCAGATCGCCCCGCAATGGGCGCCGGCATCGGAGAGCCCCATGCGAGTGTGCGGATGGAGATGGGCCTCGTAAGTCATCGAGAGATCGCCGTACGAGTAATTGAAGAATGGCGCGTAGATCATTCCGTGTCCCTCGTTCGACACGAGTTGATCGAGGATGATCTCGGCGATCGGTCGACCGGTTCGCTGGGCGATGGCGGCCACCGAGTCGTCGCGGTGTGGTTCGTAGTCGATATCGGATCCGTCGACGAGCCACATGCCTGATGCCTTCTCGATCACGATGCGGTGGAAGAGTCCGCCGTCGTCGGGAATCTCTTCGATGATCCGCCGACGGCGTTCGGGGTCGGCGAGCGCTCGAATCCGTTCGTCCATCGGAAGGTGTTGCACTTCGGCGTAGGCCGGATGGAAGAGCAGCGGGTGCACGCTTCCGTGAAGGCAGTACATGATGCCGATCGAACGTCCGGCGACCTGTGTGTAGATCGGGATCCCATCGGCGTGGGCTTCGGTGAGCAGGCGGAGGACCGAACGCCAGAGGTCGGGCGATTGGTCGGTCTGACTGAGGTTCACACTCACCGGCCGACCCGTACGACGGGCGAGTTCGCGCATCCAGATCCACTCTTCACCGGGCACCCGGATGTGTTCGGGAGAGAACTGGAAGTTGCCGTGTCCGACGCGGGCCATGGCCGTCGCGATGGCGAACAACTCCTCGGCTTCGACCATCGTGCCCGGTACTAGTTCGCCACTCTTCGATTTGTGCAGGGGAGTGCGACTGGTCGAGAAACCGAGTGCACCGTGGCGGAGTGCCTCCTCGACGAGGCGCGCCATGTTCTCGCGATCGTCGGCATCGGCCGGTTCGTTGTCGGCCCCGCGTTGTCCCATCACGTAGGCGCGCAACGGACCGTGGGCGATCTGGGTCCCGATGTCGAGGACGAACGAATGTCGGTCGATGGCATCGAGGTATTCGGGGAAGCTCTCCCATTGCCAGTCGATGCCATCGGTCATGGCCGAGCCCGGAATGTCCTCCACACCTTCCATGAGTTCGATCAACCACTGATGCCGGTCGGGATGCGCGGGAGCGAATCCGACTCCGCAATTGCCCATGACGGCGGTCGTGACTCCGTGCCACGAACTGGGTGTGAGCCACGGGTCCCACGACACCTGGGCGTCGTAGTGGGTGTGCACATCGACGAATCCGGGTGTGACGAGACGACCCTGTGCATCGAGTACCCGATGAGCCGACTGAGTGGAGATCTTCCCGGGACTCGCGACGTCGGTGATGATGCCATCGTCGACCGCGATGTCGGCGGTGCGTGCAGGGGCGCCGGAACCATCGACGAGATGGGCGTTGGTGATGACGAGTTCGCTCATGGTTCGACCCCTTGGTCGAACGCTAACAGAGGCGCCCGATCACCTCGTCGTGAAGGATTCCGTTGGTGGAGATCGCGGTGTCGCTCGTGTAGTCCCGATCGCCGAATCGATCGGTGTGTCGTCCTCCGGCGGCCTCCACGATCGCCTGCACCGCAGCGTTGTCGTAGGGCGCGAGTCCGACCGCATCGACGGCGATGTCGACGGCACCTTCGGCCACGAGCATGTGCTGCCAGAAATCCCCGTAACCACGGGCGCGATACGACTCCTGCTGCAGGCGAACGAGTCGATCGGTGAGGCCGAGACGATCCCATCCGGCGTTGAAGGTGACGCTCACCTGCGCCCGGTCGAGCGTGTTCGTCGAGCTGACTCTCATGACGCGGCCGTCGGCGAAGGCTCCGGTGTCACGGGCCGACCACCAACGTCGACCGAGAGACGGGGCCGAGATGACGCCGAGGATCGGTCCTTCGTGACGGTGGACGAGTGAGATGAGAGTCGCCCAGATCGGAACACCGCGCACGAAGTTCGACGTTCCATCGATCGGATCGATCACCCATTGCCAGTCCGATGACTGGTCGCCCACCACACCGAACTCCTCGCCGTAGATCGAGTGGTGCGGACGGGCTTCGGTGAGGGCGGCCACGATCGCTTGCTCGGTACCACGATCGATTTCGGTGACTTCCGATCGATCGGCCTTGTGTTCGGTCGTGAACGAGCGGGCCTCGAACGCGGGTCGGGTGATGTGGTCGGCGATGTCGGCGACGGTGAGTGCGAGTTCGAGTTCGGCACCGAGCCGATCGAGAGCGGTCATCGGCTGTTGACGACCGCCGCGATGCCCTCGGCGTCGAGGCCGATCTGGGCGAGCAAGCGGTCGGGTTTGGAATGGGGCAGAAACTTGTTTGGAACGCCCATGATCTCGACGTGGGTCGCTGAGTTGCGGGCCGCGATCTCGGCGGCGATCGACATGCCGATGCCACCCTCGCGAATTCCGTCCTCCACGGTGACCACCAGTCGATGACGGGCGGCGTCGTCGCACATGAGCGGATCGAGCGGAGCGCACGAGCGAACGTCCCACACCGTGACGTCGGTGCCTTGGGCGGCGAGGACATCGGCGGCTTTGAGTGCCGCGGCGACCATCTTGCCCACGGCCAGGATGGCCACGTCGGACGAGCCGGCCCGCACGATTCGCGCCTGCAATCCCGAACCGACCTCGGACTCGGAAACCTGACGCGCCGCTCCCTTGGGGTAGCGAATGGCCACGGGTCCGGCATCGGCGAGCGACACGGCATCGTGCAACATCTGCTGAAGTTCCTGGGCGCTCGACGGCGCGAGCACCCGCATGCCGGGAACCTTGGAGAGCAGGGCCATGTCGTACACGCCGTGGTGACTCGGGCCGTCGTCGCCGGTGATGCCGGCGCGGTCGAGGCAGAAAATGACGGGGAGTCGGTGCAACGCGACGTCGTACACCACTTGGTCCCACGCGCGACTGAGGAAGGTCGAATACAACGCGACGACCGGTCGTAGTCCACCCATGGCCATTCCGGCGGCTCCGGTGACCGCGTGCTGCT
>SXGQ01089503.1_pt1 | contig 28073 bp, 28 predicted proteins | sample 3178371 | NCBI WGS metagenome assembly SXGQ01 (sample SAMN11356859, study PRJNA531348) | freshwater metagenome | isolation source: freshwater sample F1-20 | place: China: Fuxian Lake, Yuxi | collected 2017-12-25 | reverse complement strand
ATTTCCTTGAGTTTAAGAGCGCCCTCCAGGGCCAATGGGAAAAGCGAAAGGCGGCCTAGAAAAAGAAAATCCGAATGGTGGGCGAAGCGCTTCGCGATGGCCTTGATGTGAGGTGCTTGCTTGAGCGCCTCACGCACGAGGTCCGGTGCCCCTTTTAAAGCGTTCACGTAAGTTACTCCGTCGCTGAAGCTCATGTCGCGCAGACGGGCAATGTAGAGAGCGAGCATGGCTCCGAGCAGGATCTGGGAAGTAAACGCCTTGGTCGAAGCAACGCCGATCTCGGGGCCTACATGCTGATAAATGCCGCCGTTGGCCTCGCGGGCGATGGTGGATCCGACGACGTTGTTGATTGCGAGCACGCGGTAACCTTTTCGTTGGGCTTCGCGCAGCGCGGCCAAGGTGTCGATCGTCTCGCCGGACTGGCTCATGACAAAAAAGAGCGTGTTGCGATCGAGCGGCGAGTTGCGGTAGCGGAACTCCGAGGCGTAATCCACCTCGACGGGAAGGCGGGCAAAGCGCTCGATCAGATGCTCGGTCACGAGGCAGGCGTGCCAAGCGGTGCCGCAGGCGCAAAACATGAACCGATCTACTTGGCGCAGCTCGGACGCAGTCAGATTTAAGCCGCCGAAGTTGGCGGTGCTGCTGTCCTCCGAAAAACGACCGCGCATGGAATTCTCGAGCGCGAGCGGTTGCTCGAAGATTTCCTTCTCCATGAAATGCGCGTGAGCCCCCAGCTCCGCATCGGCGATGCTCCAGGTGACTTTGTCGACAAACGGCGACACTGCTTCTTGGTCGAGCGTGGTGATCTGAAATTCCTTGGGCGTGAGGCGGACGATTTCTCCGTCCTTCAAGTACACCACGTTTTGGGTGCGCGCGACGATCGCGGACACATCGCTCGCCACGATGTTTTCGCCGTCGCCCAAGCCGAGGATCAGCGGCGAGCCCTTGCGGGCGGCAACCATTTCGCCCGGGAGATCGACGCACATGGTCACGATCCCGTAGGTACCCTCGGCGTGGAGCAGCGTTTTGCGGACGCTGGCGAAGAAGCGGTTCTCACCCACGACCTCGGGCTCCTTGGCGTAGTGATAGGCGATCAGATTGCAGAGAACCTCGGTGTCGGTTTCGGAGGAGAAGGTGTACCCCTTTGAAACCAAAAACTTTTTCATCGAAGAGTAGTTCTCGATCACGCCGTTGTGGATGAGGGCGATTTTTCCGTCGCTGCTCACATGGGGGTGGGCGTTTGCATCCGTGACGCCGCCATGGGTTGCCCACCGGGTGTGGCCGATTCCGAAGGTGCCGTTGAGGTTGAACTTAGCCACTTCGCGTTCCAAGTTCGCCACTCGGCCCGTCTTCTTGACGAGGCTAAACGCCCCGCCTTGTAGGATCGCGACACCCGTGGAGTCATAGCCCCGGTATTCAAGGCGCTTAAGGCCTTCTAAAATAAACGGGGATGCTTTTTGTTTTCCAACGTAGCCGACGATTCCGCACATAGATTTGATTATTGAATTGCGACTCTGTTTGGGCGCCGAATTCTCGCAAGCGTTTCCCAAAAATCACTTTGAACTATGACCGAACGACGTAAACAAACCTTGGCTGTGGTCATGGGTGGAGGCCGGGGCACCCGGTTGTCGCCGCTAACGCTGGAGCGTTGCAAACCCGCGGTTCCGTTGGCCGGCAAGTACCGGCTCGTCGATATCCCGATCTCCAACTGCATCAATTCCGAGATCAACCGGATCTTTTTGCTCACCCAGTTTCAAACGGCGTCGCTGCATCGCCACGTGCAGGGCACTTACCATTTTGATCCGTTTGGCGGTGGCTTCGTTGACATCATGTCGGCCGAGCAGACGGAAAAGAACGTGGATTGGTATCAAGGCACCGCCGATGCCGTGCGGCGAAATCTCGTCCATTTCCGCTCCTTTGAGCACGATCTCGTGTTGATTCTGTCGGGGGACCAACTTTACCGGATGGATTTCCGCGCGATCATCGATCAGCACGTCAAAACGAAGGCTGACGTGACCATTGCGGTGATTCCGTTTCCGGTCAGCAAGGTCGAGGGTTTGGGGCTCACCCAAGTCAACGACGACCTTACGATCCAACGTTTTGTCGAGAAGCCCAAAGACCCGGCGGTGATCGCCAGTCTGACCCTCAGCCCGGCTCTGGAGAAATCACTGAAGACTCCTTCGGCCGAGCCGCGCTGCCTGGCTTCGATGGGTATTTACGTCTTCAACCGTGAAGCGTTGGCCGAGGCGCTCGACAATCCGATGACCGACTTTGGTAAGGAAGTGATTCCCAGCCTGCTTGGGCGGAAGAAACTCTGCGCCCATATTTTTGAGGGTTATTGGGAAGACATTGGCACGGTCAGGGCCTTCTTTGAGGCCAACCTGTCGCTCGCACAGCCCTTGCCGCCGTTTAATTTCTTCGACCCTTCGGCCCCGATTTACACTCAGGACCGCTACTTGCCGGCGTCGAAGTTGAACAACTGCCGCATCAATCACGCCGTTATTGGTGACGGTTCGATTCTCGCCGACTCCGTGATCAAGCGTTGCGTGTTTGGCATCCGGTCGTTCGTCGACGAAGGATGCGTGCTCGAAGACTCGATTGTGATGGGATCGGATATTTACGAGACCGAGGCGCAATTGGCCCTCAACATCGCGAAGGGTCGGCCGCATCTTGGTCTCGGGAAGAACTGCCGCATCAAGGGTGCGATCATCGATAAGAATGCCCGAATCGGTGATGGCTGCGTGCTGGATGCCACCGGTAAGCGGGATGGCAACTATGTCGGCGGATCGGTCGTGATTCGCGACGGCGTGCTGGTCGTGCCGAAGGGCATAGCTTTGCCCCCGGGCACGGTGGTTTAGCTTAAGGGCCGCCCCAACGAGCGTAGAGGCAATCCGCGATTTTAAAGGGCTGGTTCGCCCACCTCCTCGGGCGGGATGGCAGCCATGTCGGCTGTCTACCTCGGGAAAATGGGGCCTAAAACCGCGAGGGGTACATGGCATCTTGAGGTGCACCGTAGTGCTAACTGGGCCCAGGCACTTGACGACTTTGATAGGGTTCTCGTTCGACACCGCCGCACGACCCGTGCTGGCTGTCCTTTCCGCTCATGCAATCTCCCGTTCTTACGACCATCGCGATCACCGGTTTTTCGGTGGCATTTTTCCATGCGGCGATTCCCACGCACTGGTTGCCGTTTGTGCTCGTGTCGCGTGCGCGAGGCTGGAGCAGAGCGAAGACGCTGGCGGTGACGGTCTTTGCCGGAATGGGCCATGTGGCGCTGACGAGTTTGCTGGGCTTGGCGATCGCGTGGTTCGGCTTCCAGCTCGATGAACATGCCGGTGAGCTGTTCACTTGGATCGTAGGAGGACTGTTGATCGCGATCGGAGCCTACTATTTCTGGCAACAAGTGCGGGGGGGCGGCGTGCGACACCATCACTTTATCGGCGGCCAACATCGGCCGAGCGCGACGTGCGGTCATGATCATGCGGAGGCCAACAGTCATTGGGACACCGAGCTGAAGGAGAGCCCGTTGGCGTCACGCAAGTCGGGCGATTGGGCTGCGATCAGCGGCTTGTTTGTGATGCTGACGCTCTCGCCCTGCGAAGGATTCCTGCCGGTTTATCTTTCGGGGGTGCAGTTTGGCTGGACCGGATTTTTCGTGCTCAGCGGGATTCTGGCGGTCGCGACGCTGTTCGGAATGCTGCTCTTCACCTGGCTGACCTTGTTGGGCTTCGAGCGGTTCTCCGTGAAACAATTCGAACGCTACGAAGCCGCTTTGCTCGGGGTCATATTCACCGTGCTCGGCGTGCTGATGCTCGTTTTGAAGCACGAGCATTGAGCCGGGCGGTTACTTTTTCTTGGCTGCCGGCAGGCTGAATTTGATCATCGGTTCGGCGGCGGCAGCGGAGCTTTTCTCCGCGGTCGTGAGGGGCGCGGCGCTGAGATTCGAAGCGGGCGAGGGTTTGGCGGTCGTCGCGACCGACCGGGAAAAGGGCAGGGAGCCGGCCGGCAGAGCGGCAAAGCCTTTTTCGATGAGGTCGGCGGTCCTGAGGTCGCGGGTCCGGCCCTTGTCGACTTCGCCGTTTTTTCCGAATGAACCCATAATGACGACAATCACCCGCCGGCCGTTGCGCTGGGCGGTCGCGCTCAGGCAGTAGCCGGCGCCGGCGGTGTAACCGGTTTTTAGCCCGTCGACGCCTTCAACTTTTCCGAGGAGTTTATTGTGATTCTCCATGCGCTGGGCGCCGTTGGGTCGGCTGGTCCCAAATTCGCGGACGCGGGCGGACGTGTAAGTCAGGACATCGGTTTCTCGGAGGAGGTGGCGGCAGAGGACGGCAAAGTCCCGCGGTGAGGCAAGATCGCCTTCGGCGAGGCGGCGACTGGCGGGCGGCAGTCCGTGCGGCGAACGGAAAGTGGTGTTGTTCATGCCGAGCACGCGGGCTTTGGCGTTCATCAGCTCGACGAAGGCCTGAGTGGAGCCGGCGGCGGCGATGGCCAGCGCGTGGGCGGCGTCGTTGGCCGATTGAATCATGAGAGCATAAACCAGCTCCTCGACCGTAAAAACCTCCTTTTCCTTGAGGTAAACTTGAGTGCCGCCGATGCGGGAATCGGCCGCCGACACCGTTACCGGAGTGCCGAGGGTGAGAGCGCCGGCGGCGAGTTTGTCGTGGAGCACGGCGTAGGTCATGAGCTTGGTCATGCTCGCGGGCGGCGTGACGACGTCGGGGTTGCTTTCGAACAGCACTGCGCCGGTGGCGGCGTCGGTGACGATGGCTCCTTTGTAGGTGCCGAGGTCGCTGGTGTCGGGGCGCGTAGGCTTGCTGCGAGTGGAGGCGGCGAGCGGGACGAGCAGCGAGAGAAACAAAAACGCGAAACGCGGGAGAATCATCCGCCAAAGCGAGAAAGATTCGCCGGTCGGCGCGAGCGAAAAGGAGCTTCTGGTGCGGAAGAATTAGGGTGCGAACGGGGCGCCGCCATGGACTTTGTCGCCGTCGCGTTGCCAGCGGTAGATCAGGGGACCGCGGGCGCGGTCGAGCTGTTTGTAAAGCGCGGGGTCAGAGCGCTTCATGAGCTCCAACGCGGTGAGACCTTGGGCGTCGCAGTTCAGGAACCGGGCGTAGGGTTTAAAGTGTTCAGGTCGGCCGATGATTCGGGAAAGGTCGGCCGGAGCGGAAACCGCGGGCGGACGATCGAGCGCGAAGAAGGCGTAGGGCAAGCTGCGCAAATCGATGCCGGCGCGTTGGCCGAATTTTACCCAATCGGGCATGGCAAAAATCTCGGAGGGCGGGGCGGCGAAGAAGTGGCACCAATCGCGCGTGTGCTCGGGCAGAAACATGCCGCAAGGGCCGGTATGAGTGCAGGGTGCGATTGTGGTAAAGGAGGCGCGGAGGGGTTCTCGGATGGTGCCAAGTTGGCGGCTGACTTCGTGGGTGCCGGGCTCGACCCAGATGACGGCGGCGGCACGGGCGACGAGCGCGTCCAGCTCGGCCCGAGCGGTGGGATTGAGTTCGTTGAGCACGTGGCTGACGATGAGCAGCACGACGGCGCCATCGGGTGGAAGCGTGCCAGAGACGTTGAGCGCAGGGAACTCGCGACGGGCGGCTTCGGCGGCGAAGTCGATGGCGAGAGGCGAGTGATCCCAAACGTGGAGGGAGTCGAAGTTTTCCGCACCGAAGTGGGCGAGAACGCGCCGACCGGCGACGCCGCTGCCGCAGCCCCAGTCGAGCACCGTGCGCGTTGCCGGGCGCCAGCCACGGAGGCGGAGTTCGGCAAGGACGGCGTCCCACTTCCAACCGATGCGGGCGCCATAGGTAAAGTCGTAGCTGGCGAGAGCGGAGCGTGTTTGCCAGTAGGGGCCAGCCGCGGCGGTGCCGGAAAGGAAGCCGGTGCGGAGGCGGTCGAGGGCGGGCCAGTCGAGTTCGGTCCAGGTCATGATTTGCAACGGAGAGTTACCACCAACGAAATCCGCCGGTCGGTTGGGCGCTTTCGATGGTCACGCGGCGCGGGGCGGAATCCCCGGGCGAAAGGATCTCCAGCGTCAGGCGCGTGCCGGGAGGCCGGTCGATGAGCACCGAACCCAGCTCGCTGCGCCGGCCGACACCTTGGGCGAAGGATCGGACAGCCCGAGCATCCAGCGAGAGGATTTCGTCACCGACTTTCACGCCGGCTCTTTCGGTCAAAGAATCGGCCGGGATTTCGGTCACCAGAATCCGGGCGATCCGGTCATTGTTTGAGTCGGCGATGACTTTCAGGCTGAGCGGAAAACTGGTGATCGGTTCGGCTTTGACGCGGAACGGCGCGACGGTGACGGCCCCGGCGGCTACCGGTTTTGCGGCGACCAGGGAGGCAAACGCGGAGGGGAGGGCGGTCAGTTCCTCGCGAATGATCTGCACGATTCCCCATCGCTCCGCGCCGGTGGCGAACGCGAAGATTTCACAGCGGTAGACTCCATCGGTCGCCCCGACTTCGAAGCGGGTGAGTTGTCCCGGGTAGCCAAGACGCTCGGCGGCATGGGTCTCCAGAGAGGTGACGGGCACCGAAAGAACGATTGCGATGACTTGGTCGACCAACGCCGGCAGCGGCCCGGGATCTGAATCGGAGGCGGATCGATTGAAAATGAGCGCACGGGCCGGGGCGGCCGCGCGAGGCGTGAGCACAGCGACGAGTTTAAGACCGTCGTCGAAGGTGCGCTCACGGGGGAGCAGGCGCCACGGGCCGTCGGGATTTTCGAGCGCGAGGGGAAGCGGCGGGTGGTCTCCTCGGCCAACTGCGCTGAACAAAACGAACAGGATAAGTCGAAGTAGAGGCGTCTGAATCGACACGTGGAAAAGGCAAAACGAGGGCGTGGGGTGACTCAACCTCGTTTGCGCGTGGGGCGTTCTCGTCGGTTCAGAGCGCAAAACCGAGATGGGTGGCCAAGCGTTGGTGCCTAATGCCGTAGAAGCGGGCGAAGTCGCGGATCCGTTCGGCGATGGGGTCGTCGGACGCGGCGGCAGGACGGGTGCGTTGGGCGACGATGAGGAGATTTTTGGCGGTGTGCTCGGTGGAGATAAATTCGAAAACCTTGGTTTTGTAGCCGGCCCATTCGAGGAGCAGGGCGCGGAGAGCATCGGTCACGAATTCGGCCTGACGTTCTTGAAAGATTCCGTGGCGAAGAGCGTCGGCGAGCACGGGGGGAGCAAGCAGTTGGGGACGAATTTCCTTTTGGCAGCAGGGAGAAACGATCAGCAAGCGGGCACCGGCGTTAAGGCCGAAAGCGAGTGCGTCATCGGTGGCGGTATCACAGGCGTGCAGGGCGATGAGCACGTGGGTAGATTCCTCGATCTCCGTTTTTTCATTTTCGATCGAAGGCGCGGGAATCGGACCGGCCGTGAAAATGAGGTTGGTGACGCCGGTTTCCCGGGCGACGCGGTTGCAGAGATCGACGAGTTCGGTCCGGACTTCGCGGCCGGAGACAGTCGCGCGTGAACCGAGCAGCGTGGCCACCGCAAAGGTGAGGTAACCTTTGCCGGAACCCATGTCGGCGATGCGGAGCGGCGTTTCAGACGGACCAAACGTCTCGGCGACCAACGGCTCGATCAGCTCGGCGAATTTCTGGATCTGGCGAAACTTGGCGGCCTGCTCAGCCCGGGGCTGGCCTCGGTCGTTGGTGACGCCGAGTGCGCGTAGCCAAGGAGTGTTGGCCGCGATCGCGTAGTGCTTGGCGTGATCATGGGAGCCGGGAACGGGCGCAGCGGTGGGCGCAGTGGTTTTCGAACGGACGCGTGCGGAGCCATCGGGTTTGGTTTCGAGCTGGATCGAGTGGGTGGCGGTGAAAAGGTGGGCGTCGAGAAATTCGCGGCCGAGAAGGTAGGTGACGAGGTTGAGTCCCTCGGCCGGAACCAAGTTTTTGGTGATGTCGCGTTGGGCGTGTCGCCAGACGAAGGTAAGGTGTGGTCCGGTTTTGAGGGCGACCGGACGGATGAAAATATTTTGCAGGGTGGAGTCCGCGGGCGGCGAGGCGGGTTTGCCAAGGGTGAGTTTGATGAGCGTTCCCTCGGTCAGGGTGGCGGACAGCAGCTCAAAAAAGCGGGCGCGAGCGGGAATGATGGGCATCCCGCAACGCTGCGGACTGCGGGGCGGCTTGGCCATCTAAAGCAAAGGCGATCGAACGTTACCCCGCGAGTTGGCCTGCGGACTTGCGCCGGGGTGTTTTTCCGGAGTCGGCGACACCGAAGGAAGGCTCGGTGAGGGGTTAAGAAACACGCTCAGCGTTTGAGCTTACAGTTTGGCGAGGGCGTCGGCGGCGGGTTTCAAATTTGGGTCGAGTTTCAATGCGGCCTCGAAGGAGGTGCGGGCCGCGGCTTTGTCGCCCTTTTTTTCCAAGATGACGCCGATGCGAAAATGGGTGCCGGCGTGACCGGGTTGATTGGGTGGCGGGGTCAGGTCGAGGCAGCGCCGCAGGGTCTCGAGGCCACGGTCGAGGTTGACCCCGGTCGTCGAGGCGATTCGGCCGATTTGATAGAGGGCGAGGTAGTTGTCGGGTTTTTCCTGCAGAGCTGCTTCACACAGCTCGGTCGCTTCGGCGAATTTTTTTTCACCGGACTTGAGTGAAATCAGCGCGGTCAGGCCGCGCGCCGGGTCGCGCTTTCGGATCTCCTCGGCCTGTGCGTAGGCCTTGCTGCTGCTGCCGCCGGCGATCCAGGGGGCTTGGGCGTAATACTGCATGAGACCTTCGCGGGCATCGAGATAGTCGGGGTTGAGTTCCACGGCGCGGATCATGGCTTCGCGGCCCCGGGTGGCGGCGGAGAGCGAGCGGGTTTTGCCGGCGAGTTGGAGGGAGCTGCCACCGAAATCGCCCAGATAAGTGGCGTTGGTGGGCTCGAGTTCGGCGGCTTTGGCGAGCCAAGGCACAGCCTCGTCGAGGGCGGTGGTGTCGCCGCGTCGGCGGATGGTCATGCCGTAGTAGTAGGCTGCGGCCGCGTTCTTCGGCTCGGCGGCGGTGATTTTTTCAAGGGCGAGCCGGGCCTCGGGGTATTTTTTCGCTGCGTAAAACGCGATTGCTTCGCTTAACGAAGTCGCTCGGGCGGCTGAAACGACGAGGCTGAAAACCAGCGCAAATCTGAGCAAGTCAGAGCAAAAGGAACGCGAGTGCATCGGCTCTCTACGACTGCGGAGGAGCGGAAAAGTTTCAAGCCCGCGGTGAAGCGTGCGGGGCGACGGAAGCGCCGGCCAAGACCGAGGCTACTCGTAGCGGAGGGCGTCGATCGGGTCGAGTTGAGCGGCTTTGTAGGCGGGGTAGAAGCCTGAGATAATCCCCACGAACGCGCTGCCTACGACCGAGATCACAATCCACATCGTGGGCACTACCACCGGCCAGCCGTTGTAGGCCGAGAGAAGTTGAGAGCCTCCGATTCCTATGCCGACGCCGATGAGGCCGCCGAGCGAGCTCAGGAGAATCGCTTCGATCAGAAACTGCGTGAGGACGTCTCGGCCATGGGCACCGATGGCGAGGCGGATACCGATTTCGCGGGTGCGCTCGGTGACGGAAACAAGCATGATGTTCATGATGCCGATGCCTCCGACGATGAGGGAGACTCCGGCGATGCCCGCGAGCAATCCCGTCATGGTTTTCGCCGTAGCGGTGGCGGCGGTCGCGAGTTCTTCTTGGGTGCGGACGGCGAAGTCGGGTTCGCGACCGCGGCGGCGTTGAGTGAGGAGGTCTTCGACGGCGAGCTTAACGCTCGCGATGTTTTCAGGGAGATCGGCCTGGATGCGGATCATGCTGATATTGGTGCGTCGGGAGACTCGCTTCATGTGCGAGGTGTAGGGGATGAGGACGACATCGTCTTCATCGGAGCCAAAGATACTGAATCCCTTGGGCGTCATGACGCCGAGGATGCGGAAGGGGAGATTGCGAATTCGGAGCGTTTGGCCGACGGGGTCTTCGTTGGGGAAAACTTGGTCGGCGACGGTTTTTCCGATGACGCAGACCTTGGCGAGGGACTTGACGTCTTGGTCGGTAAACATGGACCCGGAGGCCATCGGCCAGTTGCGGACGTAGCCGTAATCGGGACCGACGCCGTTGACGTTGGTGTTCCAATTAAGACCGTTGGCGAGGATTTGGTTACGGTCGCGAATCTCGGGGCTGAGGCCGTCGATATCCTTCACATCGGCGAGAATGGCATCGGCGTCCTCCGGGGTGAGGGAAGTGGAGCTGCCCCAGCCGCCGCGGCTGCCGCCGCTTGAAGAGCTGCCGGGCATGACGGTGATGAGGTTCTGGCCGAGGGAGGCAACTTGGGCCTCAACCTGGGCCTTTGCGCCGTTGCCGATGCTGACCATGGTGATGACGGCGGCGACACCGATGATCATGCCGAGGGCGGTGAGCATGGACCGCATGGTATTGCGCCGGAGGGCGCGGAGGGCGACGCGGAGAGTATTGGTAAAGCGCATGGCGGAGTCGTCTCAGGCGGCGGGGTTAGCGGTGAGTTTGGCGGCGGTCTCGGCGGCTTGGATCCGCTGCATCTCGGCGGCGGCGATGGAGCGATCCTCGACGGGAGCGTCGCGGACGACGACGCCATCGCGGAGGATGAGATTGCGCTTGCAGTAGCGGGCAACGTCGAGCTCGTGGGTGACCATCACAATCGTGATGCCCTGGTCATTGAGTTTCTGAAAGACACCCCTGACCTCGATGGACGTTTGTGAGTCGAGGTTGCCGGTGGGGTCGTCGGCGAGGAGGACTTGGGGCTGATTGACGAGACCGCGGGCGCTGGCGACGCGTTGCTGTTGGCCACCGGAGAGCTGGTTGGGCATGTGGTCGGCGCGGTTGGCGAGACCGACGATCTCAAGGCAGTGCATGGCGCGCTCGCGAATCTCGTCGGCAGAGGCTTTGCGGTGGCGACCGTAGAGCATGGGAAGCTCGACGTTCTCGAGCGCGGTGGTGCGGGCGAGGAGATTGAACCCTTGGAAGACGAAGCCGAGCTTCTGGTTGCGCAGATCGGCGAGCTCGTTGCGGTCGAGTTTGTCGATATCGATCCCGTCGAGAAGGTAGGAGCCCTTGGTCTGCCGATCGAGGCAGCCGAGCATATTCATCAGGGTGGATTTGCCGGAGCCGCTGGCACCCATCAAGGCGATGAACTCGCCGCGCTGGATATCGAGGCTGACGCCACGGACGGCGTGGACGGGAACTTCCCCGGACTCGTAGATTTTGTGGATGTCCTTGATTTGGACGACAGGGGGCATGAGCGAGAATCGGGGGTCGAATTTCGGAGCGTTGAGCGCGTTGGCGGTGGATTAGCGGCCACCGCGCGAGCTACCGGGGCTGCTGCCGCCGAAAGTGCTGCGGCCGCTGAAGGGATTAGCGGCGCCGCCTTGGGCGCCGGGGCCCCCTGGGGCGGCAGTTGCCCCGGGCATAATTACGGCGGTGATGACGTCGTCGCCTTCGGTGAGGCCTTCGAGGACTTCGGTGGTGAAACCGTCGGAGACGCCGAGCTTCACCGAGATCGCCTGAAGTTTCTTATCTTTATCCGCAGCATTCGGATCGACGAATTTATAAAGCGTGCGCTGCACCACGGTGTTGTTGAAGCCTTGGTCACCGCTAGAGCTGGGGCCTCCACCGCTACGGCGGCCGCCGCCGGAATCGCCACCGCCCTTGGAGCCTTTGGGACGACCGCCAGGGGTGGCGAAGCGGGCGGCAATAAGTTCGGGATCCAGGCCCTTGGCCTTGGCGAGGACCTTGGCCTTGGCGATTTGGTCGGGAGAGGCAGGGGTGCCGCGCTCGAAGCCGATCTCGCGCATGATGGCCATAGTGGCTGCCATGCGTTCGTCGTCAGTCATGTTGGTCGCGGCGCCGGCAGGTGCGGCCGTTTTCTCGGAGGATTTGGCGACGGCTGGGTTTGCGGGGGTGACGGCGAGGACCTCGGCGGGGATGCGAACGCGGAGGGCACCGTTGGCGACCCGGAGGACGCCGCTGCGTTGTTGAACGATGATGGAAACGTTGGCGGTCATGCCGGGCTTGAGTCGGCCGTCCTCATTGGCGACGTCGATGATCGTGGCGTAGGAGACGACGCTCTGACTGATACTGGCGGCGTTGCGCACCATCCGGACCTTGCCGGTGAAAGTCCGGCTGGGGAAGGCGTCGACGGTGAACTTGACGTCTTGGCCTTCCGCGATCGTGCCGATATCGGCCTCGGCGACGGCGGCGTTGATCTGCATGCGCGTGAGGTCGTTCACGAGGGTGAAGAGCACCGGGGCGTTCATGCTGGCGTTTACGGTGCGGCCCTTGTCGGTTTTTCGGTCGAGGACCATGCCGTCGATGGGCGAGACGATCGTGCAGCGCGAGAGGTCGAGCTTGGCGTTTTCGACCGCGGCCGTGCGGGTGAGCATGGTGGCGTTGGACTGCGCGAGTTGGGCCTCAGAATTGTCGAGCTCCGATTGGGAGACGAGGTTCTTCTCTCTGAGGCCGCGAACGCGCTCGGTGTTGAGACCGAGCAGGCGGTTATTCGCCTTGGCCGATTCGTAGTCGGCTTCGGCCTGTTTGAGGCGCTGGGTCGGGGTGGCTTCGTCGATGCGGGCAAGGAGGTCGCCGGCTTTCACCTTGGAGTTAAAGTCGACAAAGACCTCCTTGATTTGACCGGAAACTTGCGCGCCCACATCGACGGTGACCACGGGCTGAAGATCGCCGGTTGCGGTGACGGATTGGGTGATATCTCCGCGGGCTGCTTTGGTCGTCTGGAACTCGGGGGCCTTGTCGGTTTTTACCTCATAAAAGCGCCAAGTTAATCCGCCGCCGACCGCGAGGATAAGGATCAAAATGATGAGACCGCCGTAGCTTTTGGATTTGGCCATGATGAAAGGAGGGAAAGGGGGAATGAGTGACGTTGGAAAATATAATCTGGCTGGGTTATGCCGTTTGCGGGAGTTAACCAAACAGGCCCGGCGGTCCGGTAGCGCAAAGACGCGACGAAGGCCAATAGGTAACAAAGATTTTGGGTAATCGAGCGGACGGACTGTTTAGCCGGTCTTTCCGGTCGAACGGGAAAAAGCGCGGGCGAGTTCCTCGGCTACATTGGGCGGGACGAAATGACTGATGTCGCCGCCAAATTTCGCGACCTGCTTTACGAGGGTCGAGCTTGTGTAACTGAATTGCTCGTTGGGCATGACGAAGATCGTTTCGATTTTGGGCTGAAGGTGGCGGTTCATCAGCGCCATGTTGAATTCGAACTCAAAGTCGGAAAGCGCGCGGAGACCGCGGATGATCGCGTCGGCTTTTTGTGCGAGGGCAAAGTCCACGAGCAGACCGCCGAAGGTGGTGGCCGTGACGTTGGGGAACGGGGCGAGATTGGGCGCGAGCATCGCCAATCGCTCTTCCGCGGTGAAGAGCGGGCCTTTGCCGGCGTTGTGGGCGACGGCGACAGTGACGCGGTCGAAGAGTTTTGCGGCCCGGGCAAGGACGTCGAGATGTCCGTAGGTGATGGGGTCGAACGTACCGGGATAGATGCAATGGCGCATGGCGAGAGGTGTTTAGAAACGAAAGTCAGGTCTGGCAGATTGGCGATGATGTTTTCGCCCGTGGTCGGTTCGAATAAGCGCGAAGCCCTAACAAAAAACGTACGAACGGGTCCGGGATTGATTTCGGGCGAGGCGCGTGCGTTGGTGGAAGCCCTGTCATTCTGATGCTAACCCTGCCCAACATTCTCACGTTCTCCCGATTGCCGGCGATGTTTGCGATCGTCGGTTTGATGAACGCAGAGTTTCAATGGGCGGCGACGATCGCATTCTGGCTGTTCATCGCGGCGGCGCTCACGGATTGGTTGGACGGAAAACTCGCGCGTCAGAGCAATACCGTTTCGACGTTTGGCCGCTTCATGGATGCGGTCATCGACAAGGTACTGGTGCTGGGGATCATGATCGCATTCGTCGCGGGGAACGGGTATTTCATGGGTTACAAGGTCGCCGGGATGCTGCTGCTGCTGTGCATCCTTGGTCGCGAGTTCATGGTGTCGGGATTACGGATGGTGGCTGCGACGAAAGGCACCGTGGTGGAGGCCGACGCGGGCGGTAAAGTGAAGACGTTTATCCAACTGAATGCCATCGGCTGGCTGATGGGCGCAAGGATGCTTGAGCAGGATTTTGCGGATTTGTTTGCCGGCGACGCGCGCTGGCAAGTCACTGGGGTTCACCTGCTCGGGTTGAGTTTGTTTGTGCTGTCGGCGGTCCTGACGGTGACCTCGGGGGTGACGTATTTCCGACGTCACGGACACTTGGTGTTTAAGTGAGCCCTGCTATGGGACTCGCGCATCCAAACTGGCCGCGGGCCCTCCCAACTTGGCTTGTGGTCGGTGCGGCGACCTTGGGTCCGATTGGTCGGCTGCTGCCGGCGCCCGGAACTTGGGGATCGCTGGTCGGAGTGGGCGCGGTGGCGGGAATTTTGCTCGGGTTTAACGAGGGGGTGGGCCCGGCGGTCTTGCTTGCGGCCGGTGCGGTGGGCGCTTGGTGGGCGGTCGGAATTTGCGGCGAAGCCGAGGTGCGGCTTCGGAAGCAAGATCCGGGTGAGGTGATTTTGGACGAATTCGTTGCGATGCCGTGGTGTTTTCTGGGCTGGCCGGTGTTGGTCGGCGTCTGGCCGGCATGGGTGGTGCTCGCGCTGGGCTTCGGATTTTTTCGCTTCTTCGATATTCTGAAGCCGCTGGGGATCGCCCGGCTGCAAGGCTTGCCGGCGGGGTGGGGCGTAGTGGTGGACGATGTCGCGGCGGCGCTGGCGACGTGCGCGGCATTGCACGCGGCGCAACTTATTTGGCAGCTCGTTTGAGCCGGGCCGTTGCGCTAAGGCAGAGCGAGAAGCGACTCGACGGGGACTTTGACGAGGAGACCTTGGCGGAGGACATCGACCGAGAGGACGATGCCGTGGGGATTGCTCGGATCGTCGACGAAGCCCTCAAGACCGAAGAGCGGGCCGCTGATGATTTTGACGCGGCGACCCTTGGTGAAGAGGGGCATCACGCTGACCTCGTAGCCGGACGCGACGATGGCTTTGACGTCGGCGAGCTGGCGAAGAAAGGTTGTTTCGTCGGAGACAACGATGGCGCGGGCGAGCAGATCCTGTTGATAAATACGGCTCTTTTCTTCGAGGGGCACGCAGGCGAAGACATAGCCAGGAAACAGGGGTTTGGTGAATTTCTTGGTCTGCTGCGCGTAGTGGCGGACACTCGTGATGAGCGGCAGGTAGTGGTCGAACCGCTCGGCCGCCATGAGGGCGGCGAATTTTTTTTCGCAACGGGGTTTCGCGTGGCAGACGAACCACGTGAGGGCTTGGGCGGCCCGAGCGGGCGGGATTGCGAGATCGGGAGCGGACGGCACAGGAGGGAATCAGAGCGACTTCAGGCGTTGCAGGGCCTGGACGTAACCGGGAAATCCCTGGCCGCAAATCATCGCGCGGCAGGCGCCGGCGGTCATCGAAGTGTGACGGAATTTTTCGCGCTTTTTGATGTCGGAGATGTGGACCTCGATCGCGGGTTTGTCGGAAGCGGCGAGCGCATCCCGCAGGGCTATGCTGGTGTGCGAGTAGGCGCCAAAATTGACGATGAAGGCGTCGATACCGCGGTCGGTGAGGGCGTGGATTTTATCGACCAGCGCGCCCTCGTGGGCCGACTGGAAAAACGTGGGCGTGAACCCCAGTTTCTTTGCCTCGGTACGGATGAGCTTCTCGAGGTCTTTGAGCGTGGCTGAACCGTAAATCTCGGGCTGGCGCTTGCCGAGGCGGTCGAGGTTGGGGCCGTGGAGGATAGCGATGCGTTTCATCGGAGAGGTGGAGCGTCCATCACGAAACACACGAAAACCGCGAAAGGGGAAGACCAAGTTTAGCAGGGCGCGGGACTAAAGCGGGTTTTCGGTGGTGATGAATTCCCACGGGAGATTGAACTTGGCGGCGAGTTCGGCGGCGAGGGCGCGGACGGCGTGGACCTCGGTGGCGTAGTGGCCGCAGAGGTAGAGGTTGAGTTTTTGCTCTTGGGCAAAGTTGAAGTGTTCTTCGCGCAGTTCGCCGGTGACGAGCGTGTCGCAGCCGGCCGAAGCCAAAGAGGCGAGGGCGCTGTTGCCGCTGCCGCTGCAGAAGGCGACCTCAGCGGGCGAAGCGGGGCCGAATTCGATGGCGGTCACGCGCGCGTAAAGTGATTCGAGTTTGGCTCGGAGCGCAGCGCGGGTGGAGGATTGGGCGGCGATGGCGCCGATGGGGCCGCCCTCGTTGGGGAGCCAAGTGCGGGTGACGGTCAGGCCGAGCTGGCGGGCCAGAAGGGCGTTGTTGCCGAGTTCGGGATGGGCATCGAGGGGAAGGTGGCTGGAGTAGAGCGCGCAATCGGCGCGGAAGAGCGTGGCCACGCGATCGTAAACCGGCCCGGTGAGCGGGCGGGGCATGTCCCAATACATGCCATGGTGAACAATGAGGAAATCGACGCCAGCGGCGGCGGCTTTTTGAAACGGGACGACGCCCGCGTCGACGGCAGCACCGATTTTGGTGGCGCGGCCGGAGTTGGCGACTTGGAGGCCGTTGAAGGCGGAGGGAGCGTCCTTGAAGGCGGTGCGGTTGGTCCGCTGATCGCAGTAGGTGACGAGGTCGGCGAGGGTGGGCATTGGGGATTCGGAATAACGTCAGACGCCGAAGCGGCAAGAATGGGCGCTAAAGCCGGCACCGAAACTGACGAGCCAAAAATCACCGTCGGCGGCAGTGGGAGTGGCGGTGCGGAGGGTTTCTTCAAGTGCGAACAGCACGGAGGGGCTGCTCATGTTGCCAAAATCGCGTAGGACGCGGGCACTGGCGTCGAGGGAGTGCGGGGCGACGACGGGTGCGAGGGCATCCAAGACGTCGCGGCCGCCGGGATGGGCGACGACGCGGGCGACGGGGCGCGGGCCGCGGGCCGCCCAAAGTTCCGTAACGGCGGACGCCGCGAGTTGGGGCACGGCGCGGTCGAGGAGGTTGCGCAGTTTGCCGTCGCGGTGTTCGAAGCGGAGTTTGTCGCGATCGGCGGGACGATGGAGCGTTTGAAAATCAAACGCGCGAAGACCGGTGGGCCCGGGCGTGGCACACCAGAGGGTGGCGGCGGCACCGTCGGAAAAAAGACAGGCGCTGATAATCACGCCTGGGTCGTCATCGAGAAAGAAGACGGCCGAGCAGATTTCGACGGCGATGCAGGCGACGGTGGCGCCGGGCTGCGCGGCGAGCACGTGACTCGCGGCCCGCAGCGTGGGAATCGCGGCGCCGCAACCGAGACCGACGAGATCCTGGAGAATCGCATCGGTGCGCAGGCCGAGTTGTTCGGAAACGTAACTGGTGAGTCCAGGGCAGAGGTAGCCGGTGCAGGTGCAGATGAGCAGGGCGTCGAGGTCCGAGGCTTTGAGGTTGGCTTGGGCGAGCGCGGCAGTGAGAGCGCGGGCGGCAAGTGCGGGGCCTTCGGCGCGGAAGATCGCGTTCAATTCGTCGGAGCTCCGGTCGAAGATCTTTTCGATGTCGGGCGCGGCGAAGTGTCGGGTCGCGATACCGTGGTCGCCGCGCAGAATACTGTGCAGAATCAGTCGTGAGCGTTTTTGCAGTCGGGCGCGGACGGGAGACTTTTCCACGATGTCCCAGCACTGGCTTTGGGAAAACTGCGTGGGCGGGACGGCGGTGGCGAGGGCTTGGAGGAACATGGGTGGGGACGGCTTAGTGGAGCAGGGCGTAAAGGGGGCGGAGCGGAAGCACGCGGGCGCGGGTGAGTTGCGCGAGCATGAGTTGGAGGTGAGGGCGCAGAAAAAAAGGGTGCAGGGCGCGGGCGGCGGTGAGGCGGACCCGAAAGCGGAGGTGAAGTGCCCTCGCGGTCGTAGCGCAGGCGGCCGACCAATCGGAAGATCCCTGAGCGTAGGCGAGAAGAGGTCCGAGTGCGCTCTCGGCGCTTTGCAAGGCCACCGCCATGCCGTTGCCGGTGAAAGGCGGAATCAAACCAAGGGCGTCGCCGAGGCGGATAATGCCGGCTTCGGGAGCCGGTGCGGAGTAGTCGAGCGCGGCAACGGCGCAGCAGCTGGCGGGGTCGGGTGCCGCTGCGCTGATGCGCGCAGCGAGGGGACCGAGCCCGATGGCGGTGAGGTAAGCGGGCAGCAGAGCTGGGCCGGCGGCGGTGATGGGGCGGCGCCGAAAAAGGCCGCAGACGTTGACGGCACCGGACTCGGTGGTGGCCAGGCCGACGTAGCCTTCGGTGCCGAGGTGGAGCTCGAGGTCGCGCGTGAGCGTGAGGCCGTGCACATGAAACTTAAGACCGAGCCAAGGTGAATCGCGGCGGGCGCGCCCGGTGGCGAGCACTCGGCCGGGCGCGGCCGAAAGATCGACGGCGCGGGTCTCGGAGCGAAGTTCGCCGCCGGCGGCGACAAAAGCAGTGGCGAGACGGGCGTCGAGGGCATGCCGGCTGAGTCCGAGGGCAGGGGCGGGGAGTTGTTGAACGCGGATGAGACGCGCGCGGTGATACCACGCGACCGTTCGATGGTGGAGGGCGTCGGCTAAAAATGGGGCGAGTCCCAGGCGGGCGATGGTGTCGGGTGAGAGACCGGCGATGAAATCGCCACACACCCGATGGCGTGGATAACGGCCGGCGTCGAAAAGTGTAACGGGCACATCGGCGCGGCGCAGGGCGAGGGCGAGGGCAAGGCCGGCGAGTCCGCCGCCAACGATCTCGATCGGGCGGGGCAAATTCATGTGCGGCGCAACGCAACGAGGCGGTAGGCGCCGAGTAGCGAAGTGGTGACGCGCCAATCCCAGTGCGAAGGTTCGAGGCCGAGGTAGCGGGGGAGTTCATCGGCGCGAAAACCGGCCGCGATGCTGACGTGCGCGTCGTGGAGCGTGACGTGATTGGCGCGGAAAAGCGGGGCGAACGCGGCGAATAGTTTTTGAAATCGAGTGTGGCGGGCCGGTTCGGAGGCGACGATCAGCCGGGTGTGGGCGCGGAATTGTTCACCGAGTGCGGCGAGTTCTGCCGTGGAGAAATGGTGAAAGACGAGATTGCCGATGATCGCGGGGTAGTCGGCGTAGTTCGAGAACCCGAGTAGATCGGTTTGGTGCCAAAGGCGCGAGCCGGGCCAAAGGGTTGGGCGGGAAACTTGGTCAAGCCCATCGGTAGCGACGCCGCGGGTGTGCAGGGCCTGACTGAGTTCACCGCTGCCGGCACCGAGCTCGAGGGAGTTTTCGCCGGGAAGAAGGAGCGGCGGCAGGGTGCGGAGGAACCAGCGGGAGTTGCCCATGATGCGATTGATCAGGCGCAGGTCTCGGCGGCTGTGGATGGCGTCGGGATGATGCGGCGGGAGTGAATCGAGGATTTCTGGCTGGAGCTGGCGAAGCATCGCGAGTCGAAGGTTGCCCGGCGGCGCAAGGGTGTCCAGTGTGCCGCGCAGTTTCATCCATGAGCAAAGCCGACACGCCCGTAGACCTCATCGCCCAAGCGGCGAAGAAATTTCCGCACCGTCCCTCATGGGACGAGTACTTCATGGCGACGGCGGTATTGATGTCCACGCGCTCGAACTGCGAGCGACTCCATGTCGGGTGCGTTATCGTGACGGGCGGGGCGAGGAAGAACCGCCTCGTGGCGGCGGGTTATAACGGTTATCTGCCCGGCACGCCGCACGTTTCTCGGCTGCGCGACGGGCACGAACAGGCGACCGTCCATGCGGAACAGAACGCGGTGGCCGATGCGGCGCGGCGCGGCAGTTCGGTCGAGGGTTGTGTGGCCTACGTGACGCATTTCCCGTGCGTCAATTGCGCCAAGATTTTGGCGGCCGCGGGAATCGCCGAGGTGAAGTATCGCACCGACTATCATAACGATCCGTTGGTTGCTCCTTTGTTGGCGGACGCCGGGGTCAAGATTTTGAAATTGTGACCGTAGCCAGGAATCAAACGGATCCAACCGATGAAGCGCGAGCCACGAGAGACGAATGAAGAGACGTTGGCCGGTGCATTGTTATTGGCGCACCCAACGCTCAAAGAGGCCAATTTTAGCCGCACGGTGATCCTGATGTCCGCCCACAGCGCAGAGGGTGCGATGGGGGTGGTGTTAAATCGGCCGATGGGGAAACGGCTGGGTGAATTGCAGGGGGATTTTGCCCTCGGTCCGCTGGCGGGTGTGCCGCTATGCAACGGGGGGCCGGTCGAGCAAAAGCAGCTCGTGTTGGTCGCTTGGGAGAGGAAGGACAACGGGTTTCGCCTGCACTTCGGGATCGAACCGGATCACGCGAAACAACTGCGCGACACGGAGGACGCGGACTTGCGGGCCTTTGTGGGTTATGCCGGGTGGACGGGTGGACAGATCGAGCAAGAGCTCGAGCGGAACACATGGGTCGTGGTGACGGCGCCGCGCGATCTTTTCAGCCTGCCAATGGACGCGAGTTTGTGGCGCACGTTGCTGGCGCGGGAGGGCGCGGAGTGGCGGTTGTTGGCCGACGAGCCGGAGGAAACGGGGCAGAATTGAACCGGGCTAACGACTGCAATTAGCCGCGGCGAAACGGCCCACGCTCAGAGCGGACAATTCAGTTGACAGGGGTTGGAGCGGACTCTGTTTTCACGCGTTTTATGAAAGTCGTTTCCTCTATCAAATCTGCCAAGAAGCGTCACCCGGCGTGCCAAGTGGTGCGTCGTAAGGGCAAAATCTATGTGATTAACAAGGTCGAGCCGCGTTACAAAGCGCGCCAAGGCTAATTAATCCCTCTTTTATTACGATGAAACCCGAAGGCCATCCCATTCTCAACGACGTTTGCTTCCTCGATATCGGAACCGGCAAACGCTTTCTTACCAAGTCCACGATGAAATCTGCCCGCAAGGAGACCATCGAGGGCATCGAGTATTACGTCGTGATCCGCGATGTGACGATGGACTCGCATCCCGCCTACACCGGCGAGAAGCGTCTCGTCGACACGGCTGGCCGCGTCGAGAAATTCACCAGCAAGTTCAAGCGCGTCGCGACCAAAAAATAATTGGATCCGACTAGCGCTTTGGTTTTGGAAGACCCTCCGGAAACGGAGGGTTTTTTGTTGCCGGAGCGGGGCGCCGGGAGCGTCTATGAGCGGATGCGCCCCTCAAAAATCATCGCCTTTGACTGCGACAGCACGCTGAGCGGAATCGAAGGGATCGACGAGATGGCCCGATTACGGGGCGCCGCGTGCTTTGCGGAGATCGATGCGATGACGCGCGATGCGATGGAAGGGCGTATTTCGCTCGACCGTATTTTTGCCCGGAGGCTGGACATCGTCCGGCCAACGCGGGTGGAAAGCGCCCTCATCGGGCAGCTTTACATCAAACATGTTGAGCCAACCGCATTGGCCACATTGGCGGTGTTGCGGGCGGCAGGATGGACGCCTCTGATTATCAGCGGCGGTTACACGCAGGCAATCGAGCCGCTCGCCACGTTCCTCGGCATTGACCGGGTTGAAGCCGTGGGCCTGCGGTTTGACCTGGCGGGGAATTATGCGGGTTACGAAGCCACGCATCCGGCGAGCCAGCGCGGCGGCAAGCCCCGGATAATCCACGCGCTCCGGGAGGAGCTGAAGCCCGAGAAGATCGTGATGGTAGGCGACGGCGCGAGCGATTTGGAAACCAAAGGAAGCGCGGACGTGTTTGTCGGTTTCGGCCGCTACGTGTCCCGGCCGGCAGTAAAGGCAGGGGCGGACCAATTTGTGGATTCGCTCGCTGAAGTCGCCAGCTTGCTGATTGGCGAAAAAAGATAGACCGGCGGGTGGAAATCGCCGGGTTTTTTTGCAGCAGATCGAGGGCTGCTTGACGGGGTGCCTCGCTCGGCGATTCTCGTGGCACGCATGATTTCGTGGTTTTATCTGATAGCCGGGCTCGGTCTGCTCTATCTGGGAGCGCAAATTTTGGTAAAGGGAGGCGCAGCGCTCGCGCTGCGACTGGGGCTGAATGCGCTGGTCGTCGGGCTGACTGTAATCGCCTACGGTACGAGCAGTCCGGAGATGGTGGTTAGCGTGAGCGCTTCGCTTCAGGACAACGGGGCGATCGCGATCGGGAACGTGGTAGGTTCCAATATCTGCAACATCGCGTTGATTCTCGGGGTGTGCGCGCTCGTTTCGCCGCTTTCGGCTTCGGCGCAGATCATCCGTCGGGAGATTCCGATCATGATCGGGGTTTCGGTGGTGCTGGCGGCGATGCTCTGGGACGAACAGTTGAGTCGCCTCGAGGGCGGGGTGCTGTTTGCGGGCATCGTCGTTTATACAGTGCTCACCGTGCGCGAGGCGCGGGCCGAGACCAAAGGAAAGGCGGAGCAGGAGTATGGGGAGGATTTTCCGGCAGGCTCGATGGGACTGGGGAAATCCGTGCTGTTGGTGGTTGCCGGTCTCGGAGTGCTGGTGGTGGCTTCGCAGCTTTTCGTTGGCGGGGCGGTCGTGCTGGCCAAGTCGTGGGGTGTGACGGAGGCGGTGATTGGACTGACCGTAGTCGCGGTCGGCACCAGTATGCCGGAGTTGGCCACATCGCTCGTGGCGGCGGTGCGCGGGCATGGTGACGTGGCGATCGGAAATGTGGTTGGATCGAATATTTTCAATGTGCTCGGGATTCTCGGAATTGCGGCGTTGATCAATCCAATCGACACCAGCGGATTGAGCCGGGTCGACTTGGCGACGATGGTAGTGGCCGCGTTGGCGATGCTGCCGGCGGCGCGTTCCGGCGGGGTGATTTCGAGGCTCGAAGGCGCCGTGCTTCTGTTCGCTTATTTCGGGTATACTGCTTGGTTGGTGGCACAGACGATCTAACTCAAACTACTTAACCTTAATTCATGGCTGCACTCTCTACCCCTGCTTTCCCTCCGACATTGAGTTCCTACCCGGAAATGCTGGGAGCAGGCCTGACTGAAATCCTGTCGTCGCGAATCCAGATTGACCCCTTTAACTTGGTTGCGACGGTGATCTTCTTGCTCGCGATCGCACACACGTTTGCGGCAGCAAAAATTCAGCATCTTGCCCATGTCGTCGAGAAACGACACGCGCAGCGACTCAGGTCAGCCGGCCGGTTTACCGATAGCACCGGCGACGGAAATCCGGATGAGGTGAGCTTCACTGGAAAAGTGCTGCACTTTTGCGGAGAGATCGAAGCGATTTTCGGGATATGGGTGATCGCATTGGCAGCGGCGATTGTGGCCTTAAAGGACACGGCTACGGCGATCCACTATTTGGCTGATACGGTGAATTTTACCGAGCCAATGTTTGTCGTGGTGGTCATGGCGATCGCGGCGACCCGGCCGGTCCTGGGGCTCGCGGAACAGGCGCTACGGAGCGTGGCTAGGTTGGGCGGTGGCCGGCCGGCGGCGTGGTGGCTGGCGATCCTGATTTTGGCTCCGCTATTTGGCTCCTTTATCACCGAGCCGGCGGCTATGACGATCGCCGCGCTACTTTTGGGGCGGCAGTTCTACGAACTAAATCCGTCGCCTCGGCTCAAGTATGCGACGCTGGGTTTACTGTTTGTGAACATTTCTGTAGGGGGAACGCTGACGCATTTTGCGGCGCCGCCCGTGCTGATGGTAGCGAAGCCTTGGAACTGGGACTTCGGGTTTATGCTCGTGAATTTTGGTTGGAAGGCAGCCGTTGGAATCGTGGTCGCGACGAGTTTTTACTTTGTGATGTTTAAAGATGAACTACTTGGCCTGAAATCATCGGCCGCTGATGCCGCGGTGACGCAACCGGAACGAACGGTGCCGATATGGATCACCTTTGTGCACCTGGGATTTCTAGGGTTCACGGTTTGGATGGCGCATTACCCGGTTTTATTCATCGGAGGATTTCTGTTTTTCTTGGCGTTTACTGAAGCTACGTACCACCACCAGTCCCGGTTGGAATTGCGCGGACCCATGTTGGTGGGATTCTTTCTCGCCGGGTTAGTAGTCCACGGCGGGTTGCAGGGGTGGTGGATCGGACCCGTGCTGAAAAGCATGGGCGAGACGCAAGTGTTCTTCGGCGCCACGGTGCTGACCGCATTCAACGATAATGCCGCAATCACTTATCTCGCGACGCTGGTGCCGGGGTTTACTGACGGTATGAAATACGCAGTCGTTGCCGGGGCGGTAACGGGTGGCGGACTCACGGTCATTGCAAACGCGCCGAACCCAGCGGGGCAGACGATCTTGAAAAAATATTTTCCAGAGGGCGTTTCACCGATGGGTCTGTTTTTGGGGGCGTTGGTGCCAACGCTCATCATGGGTGTGTGCTTTATGTTGTTCTAAAGAGACGGGCTGGTCCCTCGAAGAACATCGGGCCGCTCCTTGATCAGGGAAACAGTCCGCGAGCGGCTTTGGCGTCGGCGACCCGCTGGATGCCGAGGGTGAGCGCGGCGAGACGACGGCTGAATTGGAATGTGGCCTTCTGCGCATCGACGGCGGCTTTGGCTTTGTCGAGGATGCCGAAGAGCTTCGTGATGACTTCCTCGCGGCCCCAGTAAAAATTGGAGAGATTTTGCAGCCACTCGAAATACGAGACAATCACGCCGCCGGAATTGCAAAGAACGTCGGGGATAATCTCGATGTCGCCGCGGGCCTCGATGATTTTGTCGGCGGCGTTGGTGGTGGGGCCATTGGCAGCTTCGGCGAGGACGCGACATTTGAGCTTGGCTGCGTTCTGATCGGTGATGACCCGCTCGAGGGCGGCCGGGACGAGAACGGTGCACGTGAGCTCGAGCAGCTGTTCGTTGGTAATCGCTTCGCCGCCATCGAAGTCGCGGAGGGTTTTCTGGTATTGAACGTAGTTGAGGGCTCGTCGGACATCGATGCCCTTGGGGTTGTAGTAGGCCCCGGTGTAGTCGGAAATCGCGATGATCTTGGCGCCGTAATCTCCGAGGGAAAGGGCGGTTTCACTGCCGACGTTGCCGAAACCTTGGATGGCGACCGTGGCCTCGTTGATCGGAATCTTTAGGTCTTCGAGATACTTTTTGACCAGGTAAGCCACGCCGGCGCCGGTCGCCTCACGCCGTCCTTGCGAGCCGCCGAGGGCGATGGGTTTGCCCGTAACGATCGCGGGGGAGACGTGGCCGATGTGATTGGAATAGGTGTCCATCATCCAGCCCATGATGCGCTCATTGGTGCCCACGTCGGGCGCCGCACCATCGATGTGGGGTCCCAGGAAATTGACCATTTCCTGCATGTAACGGCGGGAGAGATGCTCGAGTTCGTTCAGGGAAAGATCATTGGGGTTGACGATCACTCCGCCCTTGGCGCCGCCGTAGGGCAAGCCGACGAGGGAGCATTTCCAACTCATCCACATGGCGAGCGCGGCGACCTCGCCGAGGGTCACGTGCTGGTGAAAGCGGATGCCGCCCTTGGAGGGGCCGGTGGAGAGATTGTGTTGGACGCGGTAGCCCTCGAAGACGGTCACGGAGCCATCGTCGCGCTTCACTGGCAACGCGACGGCGAGACAGCGGCGGGGGTATTTGGTGCGATCGCGCAGCGCATCGGGAAGGTTGATGGCATCGGCGGCCTGGTCGAACTGACGGCAGGCCATCTTGAAGACTTCGGAGTCGTAAAGGGACGAAACAATGGCTTTGGACATACGAATGGGCGGAAGGATTCCGCATCGAGGGTTGATGATCTGAGCCGAGAGGCCGGCCGTTGCTTGTGGGTGGAGAATGGAATAAGGGCAGGGGTTTAGCAATTGGCTTCAGGCCGGGGGAAAGCTTGCATCGCTTTCACTTATTCCACGCTCGTGGGTCTTTGTTAACATGGGAACTCTGATAAATTTTACTCGCTGGGTGCTGGGTAAAACTGCGGGTGCGGGTTTGATCCTAGCCGTGGGCTTGGCGGCGGCCGGGCTTTGGGTTTATTTGAAGGATAACGTGAACTTGCTCGACTGGCGGCGCGAGGTCGTCGCGACGTTGAGCGGAGAGCGGGCAAAGGTGCAGGCGGCGCTGGGCGATGTGCAGCAACGGATGAACCGGACGGCGGCAGAGATTGCGCGTGAGCAGGCCAAAGCAGAGCAGGCCGACAAGGTGGTGGCGCAGCTTAGGGCATTGGAAAGCCTGTGGGACCGGCTCGTGGGCGATCCCGAGCAACAACGCGCCAACGCGGAACAACGCCGGCGGATGGAAGCGGTGAGTGCGGAGGCCAAGGGCAAGGCGGCCGGTTTGCAGGAAGTGCTGATGCGCTCGGGGTGGGAGCGCGACGGGTTGCTGCTGGCGCTGGGAAAAAAAGATGCGGAGCTGCGCGAGGCGCAGAAAAACAAATCAAGGGTGCAGCAATTTATCGAAGACGCCTGGTTGCGGTCGAAGCCGTGGATAATCGGGGCGCTGGTGCTGTATTTTTTTGGTCCGACGGCGGGCAAGTTGCTGCTGTATTTTGGGGTGGCGCCGTTGATCGCCGGTGGAAGGCCGGTGCGATTGACGCCGGACTTGGCCGTATTGCCGGAAGTCGCGATGAGTCGGGTCTCGGCTGAAATCAGGCTGGATCCGGGTGAACGGCTTTGGGTGAAGGGGCAGTTTTTACAGGCCTCCGACGAGGGCGTTACGCGGGCGACCAAATATGTCCTCGATTGGCGAATTCCGGTCACCTGCGTGGTGACGGGACTGGTCGAATTGATCGAGCTCAAGGCGAAGGCCGGTTGCGGCGAGCAGCGGCTCACGTTGTCGAATCAGGCCAACCCCCAAAGTGAACTGACGGTACTGACGCTGCCGGCGGGAGCGGCGGTCGTGCTGCGGCCGAGTTTTTTGGCGGGCGTGATCGTGCCCGAGGGGGCGCGACTGGACCTGCGGAGGCGGTGGCAGTTGTTCCGCTGGCAAGCGTGGGTCACGCTCCAGTTTCGTTTTTTTGAATTTGCGGGGCCGTGCCGTCTGATTGTTGCAGGCAGTCGCGGCGTGCGCGCGGAGCGCCTGGTCGATCGTGAAGGCAATCCGGCGCCGGCGCGGCGGGCGAATCAGGATGCAACCGTGGGCTTCACGCCCAATCTGTCCTATCGGCCGGTGCGGGCGGAGACGTTTTGGAGTTACTACCGAGGGGTGAATCCCTTGTTTGACGACATGTTTGCCGGGCAGGGAATTTTTCTGTGTCAGGAAATTTCAGCCGACGGCGATGCCCGCCGGGCCCGGAATTTTTGGAGCGGGCTGTGGGGCGGTTTGACCAAGGTGTTCGGGCTTTGACTCAAAGATACGTGGCGGTGGAGTGGCGGGCTATGTCTACGAACGGAGCAGAACAAGTAGCGGTGCTGTTTGACTGGGACGGGGTCATTATCGACTCGTCGCGGCAGCATGAGGAGAGCTTGGAACGACTCGCCCATGAGGAAAAGAAGTCGCTGCCCCGGGATCATTTTACGGTGGGGTTCGGGAAGAAGAACGAGTGGATCATTCCGAGTTTGCTGCGTTGGACGGACGATGTGGCGGAGGTGAAACGGCTATCGTTGCGCAAGGAGGCGCTTTACCGGGAGATCATCGTCGAGCGCGGACTGAACGCCTTGCCGGGCGTGCTGGTATTCCTGGAGCGCCTCAAAGCGGCCGGCGTGCCGAACTGCATCGGCTCTTCCACGCACCGGGAAAACATCACGACGACGCTCGGGGTGCTTGGTTTCGAGGGGCTGTTCGGCGGAATGGTGACATCGGAAGATGTGAACCAAGGGAAACCGCATCCGGATGTTTTCCTGAAGGCGGCGGCGAAGACGGGAGTGATACCGGCGCGCTGCGTGGTTTTTGAGGATGCGTTTGCCGGGATCGACGCGGGGCATGCGGGTGGAATGAAGGTGGTGGGCGTGGCGACGACCCACCCGGCGGAGGCGCTCGCCGGGAAGGTGCACCGGGTCGTGGGGCGGTTGGACGAACTGACGGTTGCGGATCTGCGAGGGCTGGTTTCCGGTTGAGGTCATGCTCTTCAAACTCGCTTCCGACTACCAACCGACGGGTGATCAGCCGCAGGCGATCGCGCAGTTGGTGGCGTCGATCAAGGCGGGAAACAAGCACCAGACCTTGATGGGCGTCACGGGCTCGGGGAAGACCTTCACGATGGCCAATGTGATCGCGCAATGCGACCGGCCGACCCTCATCATCTCGCACAATAAGACGCTCGCCGCCCAGCTCTACTCGGAGTTCAAAAATTTCTTTCCCGAAAACGCGGTCGAAT
>SXGQ01717363.1_pt1 | contig 28102 bp, 27 predicted proteins | sample 3178371 | NCBI WGS metagenome assembly SXGQ01 (sample SAMN11356859, study PRJNA531348) | freshwater metagenome | isolation source: freshwater sample F1-20 | place: China: Fuxian Lake, Yuxi | collected 2017-12-25 | reverse complement strand
GTTCCTCCACTCGCCGCCGCCGATCCTCCGGTCCCTGCACCCCATCATGGACCAATGCCTGATGATGAAGGGCATCTCGGGCGTGCCAACCACACCCTTCGGCGGTGCCCCGCATGCCCTGGAACTGTCCACCTGGCTCACTGCGCGGTTGCCCGACGCCGACTCGCGCGACCGCATCAACATCTCCATCTCCGCCGACCAGATCATGGCCAACTATGTCGGTGCCCAGACGCTTCTCCCGTCGCTGGAACTGGCCACGATGCCCCAGACCTGGAAGGAGAATCAGGAAGGCCTGCATGAGGGATACTACAACCACTGCAGTTTCCGCTCACCCACCCAGCCGGTGCCGGCCGAGACCGATCCCCGCAATGTGTTGAACCGGCTCTTCGGTAAGCGCGGCAAGGCCGGCACGGTCACGCAGTCCAACCCGCTGGATCGGCAGATGCTCGACCGGGTGCTCGGCGGCGCCCGCGACCTGCGCCGCTCCCTGGGCCGGGGGGATCAGCAGAAGCTCGACGAATACCTCGACAGCGTCCGCTCGGTGGAACGTCGCATCGCGGCCATTGAAACCCGCCAAAAGGAGGCGGCTCTGGAGCAGAACGGTGTTGCTCCCTCCAGACGCCACGCCAACGACTCGGCACCCATCGAGGTGAAGATTCCCGAAGGCGACAGGCGCAGTGACTACATGCAGGTCATGTGCGACCTGACCGTCCTCGCCTTCCAGACCGACACCACACGCGTCAGCACGTACATCAGTTCCCGGCCCAACGGAGCGTCCTACCCCGAGCTGGGATTCTCCGACCAGCACCATTCGCAGACGCACTACGGCAGCGATCAGGAGATGATCCGCAAGGTGGCGGCCATCAACACGCTGAACATCGATCAATTCGCCTACATGGTGAAGAAGATGCACGCCCTGAAGGAGGGGGATGGCACCCTGCTCGACCACTGCATCATGATGTGGGGCTCGGGCCTGGAGGACGGCGACAAGCACCGACGCGACAACCTCCCCTTCATCATTGCGGGAAAGGGCGGTGGTTCCCTCAGGACCGGACGCTTCCTGCCCAACGTGCAGGGCAACCAGGGCGACCTGCTCACCACGCTGCTGTCCTGCGCCGGCATCCCGCTGGATCGCCCGATCGGCATCGCCACGAAACAGATCACCGAGATGAAGACCTGAGCAGATCGGACCCCATCCTGCAGAACCGACAACCGCAGGCCATGCCACGGGCATCGCGGACACTGAGTCGGAGCAGGTGGAGATGTCCTTCAAGGAGGGGGTCCACAAACGAATTCCGGAGGGCGCCACGCAAGGAGCCGCAGGTTGAGCGCAGCGACACGACCAGAATCCAACAACTCAGATCTTATTTCACCCCGGCGGTGTGCCAGCTCCATCGGGACAGTTTCGAGTTGCGGGAGAACTGAAACAGCCGCGCCTGAACTGACGAATCTACTGACGATCAGGGGTAAAACGGGGTCGAAGAACCCCAAAACCCTCGAATTCCCGTGGAAAAACGCGTTGGAGGCGAGGGTCGGAATCGAACCGACGGATGGGGCTTTTGCAGAGCCCTGCCTTACCACTTGGCGACCCCGCCTTGAACGGCTAACGAAGTGAACGTCACAGACGGCGTTCGGGCAAGAGGGATTCGGGGCGAAGAGCGAAAAGCGCCAAGGCGAAAGGCGCACACCACAACGGCTACCAGGTCACCACGGAGTCCGCTCTGAAGATCGCCTCGACCAACCCGCGGTAGTCCAGTGGTGATGTCGTCAGGTCCACGACACGGACCTCCAGCTCAGGCTCGCGTCGGATGGCCTCGAGCAACTCCGCCTTCGAAGGATCCAAGGGACGGGTGAGGATGTGCAGCTGGATCTTCATGGTCAGAACCTCAACACGTATGTGCAGCTCGCGATCCGACGGGCCAGCTCGGCCGCCGGGATCTCCTCGTACGGCACCGACGCCTCCCCTAGATCCGACAGATCCGGAGCCCCCTGCTCCACCCAGACCGGCCTTCCCCAGTCGCGGATGATCGGCAGATAGCGCGAGAAGTTGTCCTCGTCGACCAGCTCATCCACGAACTCACCCAGCGCGCAGACCGCAGAGGCCTCGAGATAAACTGAGACCTCCGCCTTCTTCCAGGCACCAATGCCGGCAGCAATGCGGATCGCCTCGGCCGGACGCGCGCTCGTCCGGGGATCTCCCGATACGATGAAGAGGACCTTGGGGTTCATGGTGGGCTGGAACTCAGTTGAACGAGACGAAACGATCGGTGCCGGCGATCAGGTCGCTGACCACGGTCAGGCCGGCGAAGGCGGCGGTGCCGTCGACCGGCACTCCGTGCCGATGGGCCCCGTAGGCGCAGGCGTAGAGCTTGAGCCCCCGGCCCTTCAGGGACTGGACCTCGGGCCGGGCCACTCCCTTCACGGCCTCGTCGATGCAATACGCGTAGACATCACAACCGGCCTCCAGCGCGGCGGTCACAACCCCGAATGCATGGCGGAACGAATCGGTGTCCGGCGACGACGACACCAGGACTCCGAGCTTCCGGGCGCGTTGAGGTGAATCCTGTCCCATGGGGTCAGGCTAACACCCTCTCACCGACGCGAGAAGCCATCAGGGTGAGGAAGTGGGTGGGGTGGGCGCGGACCCCGGGAGAGTCGGGGAATTCTTGGGGAACGCCAGCGGGTCCAGTGGGATCAATGCCTGGGGTGAGGTGGGCGCTCCCGCGCCCAGTGTCGCAGGGCACTGCGACACCCACCACCAACAGCACCCACCCTCAACGCTCCACGGCACCGGGGAGAAGGCGGGTCGGGTTTGGGCCATCCTGATGGGGGCCAGGGAGGCCGTTCCAGGGGATGAGAGGGACCGATTTTCACAGCTCCGTTTTCGACCTCGCCGCAGGTCGGCACAGAATTCCATCCGGTGTGGAAGAGGGAGTTTGACAACGCCCAAACAGTTACCTACATCGGGTTCGCACTCCGCTCCATCCTATGCACCCATTCCCTCTTCCCCGGTTTGGTCGTCCGTCCAAGGACGCCTTCACCCTGATCGAGCTGCTGGTCGTGATCGCGATCATCGCCATCCTGGCCGGCATGCTGTTGCCCGCCCTCGGCAAGGCCAAGGACAAGGCCCAGATGACCACGGATCTCAACAACGTGAAGCAGATCCTGTTGGCCAACCACATGTATTCGACCGACAACAATGACTACAACGCCCACTGTGGCTGGGGGTCGGATCTGACAGGTCCTGACTGCTGGGCGTATGCCACGGCCAACAAGGGCCGCAGCACCGCGCTGTCTCCGACCGCCACCGCCAACGCGGTCGCCAACTGTGCCGGAAAGGATCTCAACTCATCGCAGTGGACCAACCAGCTGGCCTTCTTCCGAATCAGTCAGCTGGGGCCGTTCCTGCAGACCCATCAGGTGATGTGGTGCCCGAAGGATGTTGCGCTCCGGAAATCCAGCCAGAAACAGCGCACCGCGTGGATTGGACGCCCGGTCAAGGTGACCTCCTACTGCATGACCGGGAACGTCGGTGGCTACACCGGGACCAAGGGTGCGGCTCCGTCGCCGGATGGACGCACGTTCAAGATCACGGACTTCATGCCGACCGACTGGCAGCTGTGGGAGCAGAACGAGGCCGAGGCCTTCTTCTTCAACGACGCCGGCAACAATCCGGAGTCGATCGGCGAGACCCTCTCCATGCGTCACTCGGGCGTGGCCAATAGCATCGGGCTTCCCTTCGCCAGCGCCAAGTCCCTGCCGGGCGGCGCCGTCGTGGGCCGCTTCGGCGGCAGCGCGGACAACGTCAAGTGGGTCAAGTGCTATGACCTCGTGAACAAGAGGGTTCCGGTGCCGAACGACCTGCTCTGCGGTCCCCGGTATCGCTGATCCACAGCCCGCGTCCCCCATGAACCTCTCACGGATTATATCCACCGGGACCGTGCTGGCCGCATTGCTTCTCACCTCACCCGGTTGCAGCAAGCCCCCGGCAGAGGATCCCAGCGTCATCAAGGCGGTCGACAGCATGCCCGGCTCAACGGAAGTCTGGGCCTCGGTCGACAAGAAGGACTACGACGGTGTCCTGACCGCCCTCGGCAAGGTCCGGGAAAAGATCACGACCGAGGAGCAGAACACCCAGTACATGATCCTGGCCTACAAGGTCCGGGAGCGCCTCACCGAGACGGCCCCCAACGATGCCAAGGCCATGGAGGTCGTGGCTCTGCTCCGGGGTTTGACGACCGGGCGCTGATCCCTGTCAGTGTCACAGACAAGGGCGTCCATCGGGACGCCCTTTTTTGTTTTCGTTTACCATTTGACACACCCCCTGACCTTCCCTGACAACACGGGTCTCTTGGCGCGTTCGTCTATCGGCTAGGACACGGCCCTCTCAAGGCTGAAAGACGGGTTCGATTCCCGTACGCGCTACCAAACCCAGGTTTTCCCCTTCCTGGTCCCCTCCTTCCTCGTTCTCCGCTCCTGGTCCGATCCCCGATGGCGTTCCAGGATTCCCACTGAAGGATCCCGCTCTCGAAAGAGCCGTCACGTCACAACTTCCAATAGGCCGGGAGATCCGGGACCGTCTCCGTTAGTATCTCGAGCACGGCACGCCGATCGGATTGGGTCAGCCGCGCCCACTCAGGCGACTCGTCCTCGCCATTGAGGATCGCCCACAGCCGATGGTAGATCCGGGTCTTCAGCTCCGTCGGCAACGTCCTGAAGGCCTCCGAATGGATCAGGTAGCTACACGGATACCGGAACATCCGCCGCTTCAGGTCGAACTCCCGCAACGACCTGCCCTTGGCATCCCTAACCCCGTCCTTCTGGAAGGCCGCGGCGAATTCCGGGCTCCCCGAGATCGGTGCCGTCAGCGGGATTTCCTCGATGAACAGGAGGTAGCGGAGGAACGCCTCGATCGGGCTCTTGATGTAGTTGCAGTGTCCGTAGGCCTTGAGCTGGATCGTCGCCTCGTACTGGAGCCGGGTCAGGAAGTTGTGCATGTGGGCCTGATGATCCATCACCATCAGGGCGACAATGTCGCTCGTGCCCTTTGGATAACGCCCGACGTCGAACTGGGACGGGAGGTCCATGAGGGAGGACTTGTTGCCCACGAAGTTGGGCTCCCTCATCTGGCGGGCGTGATCCCCGGCCCCGACCAGGTTGCCCCGATGGATCTGGGCCCCATGCTGGCCCGTCACAAACCACCCACCCCACCGCTCCACCAAGGGCGTGCGATGGGTGATCACTTCGCCGCCCGACAGGAGGTCCTGTACCCCGTTCTCGTCGGTCGCGAAGGACCGGATGAGATGTCCGGGCACCCCCATGGTCTTCGCCCCGGCATGACACTCGAGACAGCTGTCGGTCCGCATGAACCGCACCCGGTTGGTCCGGCGGTTGTCCAGCGTGTAGAACACACCGCCCAACCGGGGATCCGCCATCGACAACTCGAGGACCGGGGATCCCGGCACGTACCCGACGTACACGTCCTCGTTGAAATAGACGGCGCGGGGATTCACAGGGGAGATGCGGTCGCGCTGGAATGAGGTCTTAGAGAACACCAGCATCTGGGACGCCTCTGGAACCTGGAGCGCACCCAACAGGGATCGGAGATATCCGAACCGCTCCTCCCAACCGAGGGTCACCTGCCCCGCGTCGAGCCGCTCCTGGAGTTTCTGGATGGGACCCGTCGCGGCGGTCTTCCCGTACTGGATGTGGTCCTCCTCGAACGGCACCAGATGGGTTGACCCCTGGAAATCTGCTCCCGACACCGGGCCGAGGAGCAGAGCCACTGCCGACAGCACGACCGTATCACGCCACCCGAAGCACAGCGGAGCTTTCATGGCCCCAATACGCTATCCCGACTTCCGCAGCCGAGCGAGTTTGGCGAGGAGGTTTTTGAAAATCGGGCCTGAAGTGGAGGCGAGGAACCGAGAGGCCGCCACTGCAGCGTCTCCACATCCGTCCCCCGTCTTCAGAGATCAACTGTCGGCCTTCAGGTCTCGTCGCCCCTCGAGAGCCCGGCTCAGTGTGAGTTCGTCCGCGAATTCCAAGCCGCTCCCCGCCGGCAGCCCCTGCGCCAGCCGGGTCAATCGCACCCCACTGGAACCCAGACGCCGCGCCAGGTAGTGCGCCGTGGCGTCGCCCTCCACATCGCTGCCCAACGCGAGGATCACCTCCGAAACGCCTCCCGATTCCAGCCGCTTCTCCAGTTCGGCAATCCGGAGATCCTCCGGCCCCACCCCGTTCAACGGACTAAGCTTCCCGCCCAGCACGTGGTACCGCCCACGAAAGGTTCCCGACTTCTCGAGGCTCAGGACGTCCAGGGCCCGCTCCACCACGCACAACAGCGTCGGCTCACGTCGGGGATCGGCACAGACGGGACACGGCTGCGTCTCGGTCAGCGCCCCGCATTCGCGGCAAAACCCCACCCGTTCCCGGGCCTCGACCAGCGCCGCGGCGAGATGTCGGACCGATTCCGGATCCGACTGGACGACATGCAGCGCCAGCCGCTCGGCGGAGCGGGGACCGATGCCGGGCAACTGGCCCAGGGCGGTGGCCAGCTGGATGATCGCGTTGGGAAGACGAAGGTTCGACACAGGAGACGTCCAGAAACGTCCTTCGATGATGGAGTCGACAGGCCAAAAGGAAAGGGTTTGCCCACGAGCCCCAAAGTACGGCGGATGAAGGCGCGGACCTAGGACCGGATTCCCTCCAGGCCTGTCTTAGAACGACATCCGGAAGCGGAGGCCGAAGCCGTAGGCCTTCGGGAGCCGGACTGGCATCGGTGAGTTCACCGGGATCTGGCTCGGGTCGAAGAATCCGAGGCCATCCGACTCCACCACGAGCGGATCCACCCGGGTCCGGAGGAAGTGGTTCCAGTTGTCCTCGAACCGCTGCTGGTCGGCCGATCGCCACTCGCTTTGGAGGTCGATCGGGCGCGTCGGGGTTGAACCTGCAGCCCCGGCACTGGTTCTCCCACCCGCACCGGAGCGATCGAACGCGATGGCCAGCAGCAGATCGTCGAAGGCCTTGCGGGTCTCTTCCGGACGGCGCATCGGCTCCGGGAGGATCCGACGCCAGGCCTCGGTCTCGTAGGCCAGGTAGGTCGGTGGCTCCACGACCAGCTCGGGCTCCGGCGGGCGCGGCGGCTCGGGCGGCGGGATCACCACCTGGGGAGGAACGGGAGGCACCTGCGGACCACCCACCCGCCAAGACCACCAAACAAGGACCACGACCACGGCAACCGAGATGAGGACCACCCACCAGACCCGTTGCCGCCCCAGTTTCATCATCGTCAATACAGCACTCCGAGCACCCGGGAGCAAGCCGACGGGTTCCAGTCACACGACTACTTCGTCGGGTTCGCTGCCGCCCAGCCCCGGACGAATCCGATGCATTGGGCCACGTCCGGAACCGAGTGGTCCCAGTTGTACTCGTATTCACAGCTGATGTTGCCGTCGAACTTCTGACGCCGCAGCTCGGCAAGCACCCCAGCCATGTCGGTCGATCCCGTGCCGAAGATCAGGTCGTGCTGTCCCGGACCGAGCTTCTCACGCTCCTTGGCATGCATCGAGATGACCCGGCCCTTGAGGGCCCGAAGCCCATCGACAGCCCGGATGCCACTGGTCTGCCAGTGGCCGATGTCGGCACAGGCCCCGATCCGGGCGTCGCGATTCCGGACCAGCTCGGCCACCCACTTCGGATCCCAGATCTTGTACGCCGGGTTCTTGGGCTGCTGGGCGTGGTTGTGGAAAGCAACCCGGATATCGAACTCCTTCACCAGCGGCTCGAAGGTGTCGATCGCGTCGGTCGACTCCGTGGTGATCGCATGGAGACCGAGTCCCTTGGCGAACTGGAAGAGCTTCCGGGCGGCGGCGGCGTCCTTGGGAATGTCCACGACGCCATAGTTCACCGCCTTGAGGCCGTGCTTCTTGAGCTTCTCCTTGAGCTTCTCGACGGCCGCCACGGGCATCTCGTGTCCCACCTTGGTGCCGCGGTCCTCCGGGCTGAGGGCCTGGCCGGGGTAGAATTCGATGACCTTGCCGCCAGCCGCCTCGGTCTTCTCGATCGCCTCGAAGGCAGTGAACCGGTTGAAGGTGTAGGCCTGGCATCCGATCGCGAAGCCGCCGACGCGGTATTCGGAAGGAATCGGATCCGCCCAAAGGGATCCAGCGAGGGCAACGAGGGAGACGACACCGACGAGTCGTGAGATCAGAGGAATGGGATTCATGGGAGACACGTCAAATCAGACAACATCATCCACCAATCCTCAACCCTGCATCGGGATTCTCGATCTCTTTTCCGCCGCCGGGTGGGCGGAACGCTGTCGGCCACAGGCCGCACCCGCGCGGCTTTGCGTCCAGGGGGTTGCCCTCCCTCACACCCAGGTCTTTCCCTGACCAGCCGGGTGCGGGTCACGGCCCCGTGGGCACTCGCGCACCCAGTGATGCAGGGCACTGCATCACCCACCGAGGCCCATCGGTGACGTTGGCACCTGCCACGTCACCCCTTACCGAGCCACCGACGGAGCATCCGTCTGATGTTCGCCCAGTTCCTCGAGGCGTACCGGGCCGTCAGTCGCCGCAGCCGGAACGGGTCACCGCCCGGACGGTTGAGTCCGGGATCGGTCGTGCACGCGGTGACAAAACCCGCCTCGTACACCAGATCGCGGACAGCAGGATTCCAATCGCCGTAGGGATAACAGAAATGACGAACCGGATGCCCGAACAGATCCTCGAGCCGAGCCTTGCTTCCAAAAATCTCCTCTCGGGCCTCGGCCAACGGGATCCGGGTCAGCCACGGATGGGTGCGGGTATGGGCTCCGATCCCATGACCGGCCGCCATCCACTCCCGGACCTGCCCGACATCCATCAGGAGTTCGGAAACCTCGCCCTGCTGCTGTTCCCAGACATTGGTCTTTCCAAGAAGGTCCGACACAAGGAATTGGATGGCGTGGAAACCCGACTCCCGAAGCGGGTCTAGGCCGTGGGCCAGCACATTGACGAACCCGTCGTCGAAGGTCAGGGCGACCCTCCTCGCATCGGTGCTGGAGACCAGCCCCTCCATCGACACGGAGCGATATCCGGCCCGTTGGAGATCCTCGAGCTGCTGCTGGAACAGTCGGGAGGGGACATACAGCCCCTTCAATCGGACACCCCGAGGTCGGGGGCCCAGCTTGTGGTACATGAGGGACAAGGCGCCCCCATCGAGACTTCCACCGCCAAACGATCCCAAACGGGTGAACACCGCCGGAGTCCCCACAGGAAGGGAGGCGTGTCCATCGGAAGGAATGTCCGTCTTTTCGAGCACTCAGGAGCCCCTGGTCCAGGATCGTTTCAAGGGGCAGGCGTGAGTCTGGGTTTTCAGCCTGCAAATCCCAAGTCCCGATAGAGGGCAAGGGTGTCCCGGACATACCGAGCCAACGACACCCTTCCAGCAACCCGCTCGTGGATGGAATGCCGTTCCGCCTCAGGGATCCGGGATCCAAGCGCCACCCGTTGCATCGCTTCGGCCAGGGCACCGATATCCTCTGGTGGTACCAATGCACCCTTGCCCCCGAAACCAAAGGCCTCCGGGATGCCATCCAGGAACGACGCCACGACCGGCCGACCACAGGCATGGGCCTCCATCACCACACTCCCCATGGCCTCGGTGCCGATCTGCGGATGCACCAGGCAGTCGAGGGCGTTCATCACCAGAGGCATCTCCAGGGAATACCCGGGCAGACAGGCGACTCCCTGGAGTCCCAGTCGCTGGATGTCCTCCTCCAGCAGGGGGCCCATGTTGCCACGGCCGATGATGACGAACCGCGCCTGGGGGACTGCCTGACGGATCCGGGCAGCCGCCGCCAGGAACTCCCGATGGCCCTTGCCCCTCGGGAGCGCATAGCCACCCACCACCCCGAATGCGAAGTCCCCGGGCGAGAGACCCCAGAGTCGACGCAGCTCGAGCACTCGAGGATCGGACTCCGGCAACGGCTGGAAGCGGTCGAGCTCGAACCCGCCGTAGATGACACGGATCTTCGACCGCCGGCCCCACATCGGCGGACGCCAGTGACGCTCGCGCTCCGGCGAACCCGGATCCGAATGCCCCTCCCGGAGGACCCGTGCGGTGAACTCCGAACAGGCCACCATCGCATCACAGAGACTCAGGACCAGGAACCGCCCCGGCAACGACCCCGGGCTCTTGGCGAGATGACGCGATAGAACGAGTCGGGGCCGACGCCCAGAGAGACGGGTCGCCAGGATGGCCGGCCAGTAATCCCGTCCATGATGGGCATGGACAACCTGGATCCGACGGCGACGGATGATGCGGGCCGCCCGGGCGATGTACCGAAGCTTGATGAACCCCTCGTTTCCCGTGTCCTCCAGAGGCACGCCGGACTGCACTGCCACATCCGCCTGCTCACGGTCCCTCGGCCCTGCGAGAGCAACGTCAACCCCCTCCTGATGCAGGCCAATGGCGAGCTTCACGCACTGGTCGTCCGTGCCACCACCATGGAGCAGCGTGTTGAGCTGGAGGACTCGCGGGTTCATGGGATTCAGCCAATCCGGTGCCGATCGAGCCCCCGCTCGCATCGTGGCTGCCCCGACGCGATCGTCCTCCGCAGCCGCTCGAGACTTCCCTGGACATGATCCTTGGGAGCCGATGGGTGATCGAGATGGAAGGTCACGGCACGACCATGGACGAGCTTGCGCCAACGTCCCAGATGGTAGAGCCGCGTGCCGAGATCCGAATCCTCCCCGATGCCCCATCCGGTGTAGGCCTCGTCGAAGCCATTGATGGCAACCACGTCCTCCCTCCAGGCCGCCATGTTGCAGCCGATGATCCCACGCTGCGCCTGGTCGCGCCGGATCCACGAGAGCGGCAAACGCAATCCCTTGGCCGCCCCATGGATGCGACCCAACAGCATCCAGATCAGGATCGGGGTGTGGCCCAACCGGAACTGTCCCACCCATTTTTCACGGACGAAGCACCGGCGACCCTGGACCCAGCAACCCGGCTCTGCCAATTCGGCATGGTCCTCGACAAACCGGGGGTGGGGAACGCAATCGCCGTCCGTGAACACCAGATAGTCGCCGGTCGCCTCCAGGACCGCCTGGTTCAGAATGATGGTCTTCCGGAAGCCATCGTCCGGATGCCAAAGATGTCGAAGCGGAAACTCAGTGTGTGCCCTGGCCCAGGCCTCCAATATCACACGGGTCCCGGGCCCCGAGCCATCATCCGCCACCATCACCTCATGGGGGCGGATGGACTGACCCCGGAATCCATCAAGCACCAGCCCGAGCGTGTCGGGCCGGTTGTAGGTGCTGACAATGACGGAGATCCTCGGGAACGCCATGCTCGGGGCTCCGAGGCTAAGTCGGTGGGAGGCTCACTTGCGAGACAAGTCCGGTCCGATGCGAAGGACCGCTCCACCTTCGAGCCATCCCCGAACGGGGTTGTCGGCCCGGAGGACCATCAAGTTCCCGGGACGCGGGGCCTGAGGAACAACCACTCCATGCCGTGGGCGCGTTTCTCGTCCAGGCATCGTCGTCGGAGCCCCCTGGGCACGAGGGAACCCCACCCGACCTGATGACCGGGCCAATCGGCATCCGAACGGGGCGCCTGGCCAATCCGCTCGACGTCGTGGGTCGCTGCAAATCGCTCCGTCAGCATATCCCGGATCCCTGGCACCACCCATTCATGGAGCTCGACCACGACCAGGCACCCGGAGAGCCGTGGCACGACCGACCCCGACAAAAGATCCCGCTCTCCCCCCTCCACGTCCAGGATCACAGCGGTTCGGGCTCCCGGCTCGAGCGCACGCGCCAAGGACTCCAACGTGCAGTGCCCCTCGATCACAATGCGCTGGGCCACGCCATTGAGCTCGGCCATTGCCTTCAGAAGTCCGCGCCCCCGCTCTTCCGACTCGAAGGCCACAACCCGCGCCATGGGGAGCGCCCTGGCGAGCCCGACGGCGTAATAGCCCTCGGCGGCCCCCACATCGACGATGCGGTCGGGCTGCGCCTCGAGGATCCGGTGGATCGCGGGATGCAGTTCCCGCTCATAGGTCCCGAGAAGCTTGGGAGGGAGGACACTCCCCACGCTTCCCGAGACGTATCGCATGCCGGAGAAGGGCCCCTCTAGGACACAGCCCTTTGAGGCCGCCCTTGCGATGCGTTCAACGATGAAGGTGTGACCGCCCATGGCCTACGTTTCCTCCGCAGGACCGCGGGTCGCCACGGCGCCCCACCCAAAGACAGAGATCCCCGGACGTTCGGGGCCGTCCACCGGACGTGTGACGCACACGACCGGTGCGGGAACGAAACGTTTGGAGGTCGACATCCTCAAGATCCGACTAGGCTATTCCTCCAGCTTGGGCCGAGGCAAGGCCCACGGGACCAGGACCGATGGATCGGCTTGGATCGCAGCGTCAGGTCTCCATCGCCCCCACCACTGTTGCGCTTCCGGGCCACACTTGGTCCCCTCCGTACCCGTCGCCGTTGCCCTTTGGAGCCCATTCTCCGGAGCGGGCATCACGTCAGACGTGTCGGATGATTCACCAACCCCAGAAACCTCGCGACGGGCACCCGAGGCAGCAGTCCCCGGTCCACCTCTTCCTCCATCATTTCAAGTGGGGCGGCGGGATCGAACGCTACGGAATGGATGTGAGTACCGGGATCCGGGATCTCGGCCGAACCGTCCAGGTCCACGCCCGAAAGGTCGACCCCCAGGTGGCCACACGACTTGCCATCTCCGCCCAGGCCCACCCGGTGTGGGCATTCCCCAGGCGCCTCCGGACATGGACCCTCTACCGTCGGATCGAGCGGCTGCTGCCCCGACTGGAAGGTCTGCAGATCGCCCTGGCCACCGTCCCGGCCCGGGATGTGGTGGTGTGCGCCGGGACGCATCTCGGCTACCTGAAGCATCTCGGCCGAAAGCCAGGGTTCTTCGACCGCCTGCAGATCCGCGTCGAAAACGCCAGCTACCATTCCTCCCGCCGGGTCGTGTCGTTCTCCCGTCTCTGCGCCGATGAACTCGTCGACCTGTATCGGATCCCACGAGAACGGGTCACGGTCCTCTACCCCCCCATCGGCAACTCGTTCACCCCGGCGTCCGATCCGTCACAGCGGCAACGCCACCGGAGGGACCTAGGACTGCCAGAGGATCGGACCGTGATCCTGTTCCCGTCCACGGGACACCGGCGGAAGGGATTGGATCCAATCTGCAAGGCTCTGGCTGGACTGCAGGATCCACCGCTCCTGGCCATTGCCGGCAAGCCCCCAGGCCGGCAGAGGGAACAGCTACGCCTGAAGGACGGGCGGCCAGCACCGGTTCAGTTCCTGGGCTACATCGAGGACATGGAGGCGGCCTACCGTGCCGCCGACTTCACCATCCTGGGCTCCTTCTACGAACCCTTCGGCATGGTTGGCGCCGAGTCGGTCCTGTGCGGCACCCGCCTGCTGTTCGAGGAGCGGGCAGGATGCCTCGAGGCGGTCGATCCAGGGGTCGTCGAGACATTCTCGGTGCATGACGTCGAGACGATCCGCCGAGCGATGCGCCAAGCCGTCGATCTCGCCCATGGAATGAGGCACCGGATCAAGGATCCCGGGGCAGCCCTCCGCTACGATCCGCGCCCGACAAGCTATGCCCGTGCCCTGCTTGCGCTGGCCGAAGGCTGAAAACCAACGCGGTGCCCATGGCGCCACCCCTGACCCAGCCGATCCCTGCCCTCGCCCTCGCCGGCCAGGATACAGGCCAGGGATCCGGCAACCCGCAGCGGCCAAGACTTCGGTTGTACTCCGCAACGCCGCTTGGTCTCATCGTTCCCCATGGCCGTCAGCGAGCCGCCTTCCGCATCCATCCGACCCCTCCGATATCCGCCCCAGTTCTGGCGTTGCCTCAGTCGCTATCGCTTCCTCATCCAAGGCTTCTCCACCTGGCCCAGGTTCCTCGGACGGAAATGGGGTCCGGCGGACGGATCGCCCCTGCGGATGACGACGAGGGACGGGCTCATGATCCTCGTGCCCATCCCGCTGCTGTTCGCCTTCAAGGACATCTTTCTCCATCGAGCCTACGCACCTCCAGAGCTCCTGGATGTCCTGCCGGAACGACCCGTTGTCGTCGACCTCGGGGCCAATGCGGGCTTCTTCTCGCTCTTCGCCCTCCACGTCCGTCCCGGGGCACGCTGCATCTCGTTCGAACCCATGCCCGACAACTTCGAGATCCTCGAGGAGAACCGTCGCCTGCAGGGCCCGAAGGCCTGGAAGACCTTCAATCAGGCGGTATCACCCACGGCCGGAACGGCCACGCTCCGGTGCCCGGAGGGCTCCGGTCCGTCGACAGTGTCGACTCTCAGGGCCGATGGGGCCACGGCACACGCACGAACGTTCGAGGTCCGCACCCGGACCCTAGATGAGATCCTGGAGACCGAGGCGGGAGGATGCTGTGACTGGCTCAAGATCGACGTGGAGGGATTCGAGTATGAGATCCTGTACAACCTCTCAGCACAGGGATTCCGTCGGATCCGGACCCTCGCCATCGAGGCGGATCACATGGACGAATCCCGGAACAACCGGGAGGCCCTCGCACACTTCCTCGCCTCCATGGACTTCGACGTGCTGCTGGCGGACGACGCCGTGCTGTACGCCCTGAACCGGTCGTACCAACCCGGCGCCTAGGGATCGCGCAGCCAATTCGCAGAGGGGCAACAACTCCGATCCAGAAGGCGTGTTCCGGTGGGGTGGATGCCACCGCGATCGCGTGCCGTCCCTATTCCAGAACCGGAGTGCAGGGCCCATGGGTCCAGCGCCAGATCCCGACGTGGATGAGGCCGAGGGTGATCAGGAGCAGCCCGAGGGAGGCGACCCCGGCCACTATTCCGGACCCGGGAAAACTGCCCGCGGCCACCAGGAGGGCGAGGGCCATGTTCCGGTTGAGGGCTCCAAGGCCCAGGACAAGGCCACGACTCGGCTGGTCCCGTCCCCCAAGCCAGCCGAGGACCCAGGAGATCTCGGCGACCACCCCCATGGCCAGGAGGCCCGGCAGCCCGACCGCCAGGACCGCATCGGCCTCCGCGACCACCACATAGGCCAGCGAGACGGCCCCCACCGCCTGCGCCACGACATCCACCGGCTGCACGATCCGCGCCGCGATCACGGGAAACCGCGCGCGCACCGCAAGACCCAGGACGAGCGGCAGGGGCGCGGTGGCCAGCAGCGTCACCAACATCGGAACCAGATCGAACCGGAGCGGTCCGACGGAAGGCAGGAAGGGCGCCGCGACCCAGCAGACCATCGGGGTGAGGATCGAGGACAGGACCGGGAACACGGCCGTGAGTCCCGCCGCCAGGGCGAGGTCCCCGCGGGCCATCCGGGTGAACACGGGAACCACCGGCGCAAACGGCGCGGCCCCCAGGAGAAGCATCGACATGGACACCTCGGCCGGCACCCGGAAGAACCGGGCCGCACCGACCGTCAGGATCGGCACCACCCCGAACTGGAGGAGCGCCAGCCTCAGGAACCGCCGCCCCAGGGGCACGGCACCGTGGATCTCGCCCAACGTCAGCCGCAGCCCCGTGGTGAACAGCAGGGAGAACAGGGCCGAAGCAGTCAGGATCCGGATCAGGGACACGGGAGAAGGACGAACAGCAGTGCCTTCAGTCTGGGGAGAGGTCCCGGATTAGAGAAGCGTGCATCCACACCCCGGCCGAGGGCGTCCCGGCCCCTGTAACCCGATCCCGGACTCGCCACTCTTGTTCCGTTGGCCCCCGACCTGTCGCTTCCTGCGTCCATCCCTTGTGGGATGGCGGACGGGCCGGGTGTCCCGAATCGCTCACAACACCCCTGCTCAAACCATGAAGAACGGAACCTGGACCCGGATGACCCTGACCCTCGGACTTTGGATGCTCGCCTCGGCCGCGCCGATGGCGGAGGACGCCAAGGACGCCAAGATCGAACCCACGGGCAAGTGGACCTGGACAATGCCGGGCCGCAATGGCGGACCCGACCGCAAGAGCACGCTCGACCTGAAGGTCGACGGCGCCAAGGTGACCGGAAAGGTCTCAAGCCCAGGTCGGGACGGTCAGCCCACCGAAACAGAGATTGCCGACGGCAAGCTGAAGGACGGGGAGCTCTCGTTCTCGGTCACCCGGGAGTGGAACGGCAACAAGATGACCGCCAAGTACAACGGCAAGGTCGCCACCGACAGGATCACCGGGAAGATCTCGGTCGATCGCAACGGCGAGGCCATGACCCGTGACTGGGAGGCGAAGAGGGAAACCACCGCCCCCGCCAAGTAGCACGCATCTGCCACTGCCTTGTCACCCGTCTCCATTCCGCCCCGGAGCCCATCGCGGCCGGAATGCTGACGGGTTTTAATCTTTCCGTACCGATCCACAGGCCGGTGGATTATCTTCGCAATCCTCGTCGACTGCAGAACGTCACCCAGACCTTGATCCACTGAACGCCATGGCCCACCGCAAGATTCCCGGAAGTCAGTCGATCCATGTCAACCTCTCGAGGACCCTCTGCGACGCACTGGAAAAGCGGCGGCGTGAGACAGGCGAGACCCTGGATCACCTGGTGCAGACCTGCCTTGCCCAGGCGCTCGGCGTCGAGCACCACACCGTCTATCAGGTCTCGACCTCCACGGCCTTGGTCGAGGGCGTGTACCAAGGATGTGTCACGGTCGAAACCCTCAAGAGACATGGGGATTTCGGCCTTGGGACCTATGATGGCCTGGATGGCGAGGGGCTCATGCTGGAGGGACACGTCTACCAGGCGCGCGCCGACGGTTCCGTCGTCGAGGCGGCGGATTCCGCATCCGCACCCTTTTGGGTGAGTGCCGAGTTCGAAGCCGACCGGATGGCCATCCTTGAAAACGTGGACAGCTGGGAGGACCTCTGTGCGCAGGTGGATCGCCACCGGCTTTCCCAGAACCTGTTCGCCGCCATCCGGATCGACGGAACCTTCGACGAGATCCACTACCGGGTCGCGTGCAAGTCGGCTCCCGGGACGGATCTGGTGACAGCCACGAGTCACCAGGCCGAATTCACGCTGAAGAATCTCGAGGGGACACTGCTGGGTTTCTGGTCACCGGCCTATGCCCGGACCTTCAACATCCCCGGGTACCACCTCCACCTGCTGTCGAACGATCGGAGGCACGGCGGCCATCTGCTGGGCATCAAGGCCAGGAACCTGAAGCTGCGGATCATGGACGCCAACAACCTCGTCATGGCGCTGCCGGAATCGCCGCAGTTTCTGCAGGCCGATCTCACCGCCGACCCGACCGCTGCACTCAGGAAGGCGGAGGGCGTCCACTGAAGTCTGCGAGAGTTCGGATCACCGATCCCGACCCGGCTTCCGACCCGGCCGGGAGAGCGACACCGCCAAGGATCCATCTGCACGGGTAGGTCGGATCCCATGACCGGTGCCGCCGAGCCCTGCGGCACCCCCTGTTGCCTCCATGGCCGGTTCTGATCCATCCGTCGCGTGCATCCTCCAAATGACCGTGTGGATCATTCCCGCCGGATGGTTTTGATTGCACTCCGCCGCCATCTCCCGTTCAACACGCGGGTGCACATCAAGCTTCTCAACATCCCTGGATCCATCGTCGCACCCAAGGGATTCCAGACCGGCGGGATCTTCTGTGACATCAAGCGTCTCGGAACCGGCAAGGGATCGAACAAGGGGGCCAAACGGGACCTCACCGTCATCGTCTCGGAGGTCCCCTGCTCCGTCGCCGGGATGTTCACGACCAATCAGGTCTGCGCCGCACCGGTGAAGGTCTGCATCCCCCGCGTCGCCAAGGGCATCGCCCAGGCCGTCGTGGTGAACTCCGGCAACGCCAACGCCTGCACCGGACGCCAGGGCATGAAGGATGCCCGGGAGATGGTCCGCCTCGCCGAAAAAGCCCTCGGCATCGCCGACGGACTCGCCCTCGTCGGATCCACCGGCAGGATCGGGGTCACGATGCCAATGACCGAGGTGCGGTCCGGCATCGCAGGCGCGGCGAAGATCCTCGGGGCGACCCCTGACCACGCCACACAGGCCGCCGAAGCCATCATGACCAGCGACACGCGCCCGAAGGAGATCGCGGTGGAGTTCCGTCTCGGCGGCAAGACCGTCCGTCTCGGCGGCATCTGCAAGGGGGCCGGCATGATCCAGCCGGGCATGAGTGCCAACGGGGCCCGGCCCGCAGCCCTCCCCAGCGGCCTGCACGCCACCATGCTCTCCTTCATCACCACCGACGCGGCGATCGAGGCCAAGGCCCTTCAGGCCGCCCTCCGTGAGGCCGTGGCCCACAGCTTCAACCGCATCACGGTCGATGGCGACATGAGCACCAACGACACCGTGCTGGTGCTCGCCAATGGACTCGCCGGCAACGACGCCAAGGCCTGCTCCAAGCTCAAATCCAAGGACTTCGCCACCTTCAAGGCCGCCCTCCAACACGTCTGCCTGGAACTCGCGAAGAAGATCGTCCGGGACGGCGAGGGCGTGCACCGCGTCGTGACTGTCAAGGTCTCCGGTGCGAAGTCCGTCACCGAGGCGGATGCCGCCGCCCGCGCCGTGGCCAACAGCTCCCTGGTCAAGACCAGCTGGCATGGAGGGGACCCGAACTGGGGCCGCATCATCGATGCCCTCGGATACAGCCCCGCCACCATTGCCGAGGACCGGGTCGACATCGGCTACAGCGCCTCCGGCTCCAGCAAGATCCTCTGGAGCCTGAAGCGGGGCCAGCCCACCAAGACGACCTTCCGTGACCTCTGCGCCGCCGTCGCGCCGAAGGAGTTCGACCTCCACATCCGGTTGAACCTCGGGAAGGGCGAGGCCGTGATGTACGCCGCCGATCTCACCGAGGAATACGTCGACTTCAACAAGGGCGATGTCACCGATCCGGGTTCGCTGGGTGGTTGAAGCCGCGCCGACCTATTTCCCCGTTCCCCACCCGCCCCCTCCACACCCCCACCCGCATGCAGGACCTCATCTCCAAGGCCGCCACACTCCTCGAGGCGCTGCCCTACCTCCAGAAATTCAGTGGAGCCACCTTCGTCATCAAATACGGGGGCTCGTTCATGGATTCGCCAGACCCCGCCGTGCGACGGGGAGTGGCCCGCGACATCGTCTTCCTCGAGGCGGTGGAGATCAACCCGGTCGTCGTCCACGGCGGCGGCAAGGCGATCACACGGGCGATGGAGAAGGCCGGACTCAAGGCACAGTTCGTCCAGGGCCAGCGCGTGACCGACGAGGCCACGGTGGCCGTGGTCGAGCAGGTGCTGTCCCGGGAGATCAACCCGGAGGTCGTCAACACGATCAACCAGCTCGGGGGCGTGGCCCAGGGATTTGCGGGTTCCGACATCTTCACCTGCCGCAAGGCGCAGCCGCTCGGTCCGGATGGAACACCGCTGGACCTCGGCTACGTTGGCGAGGTGGTCCGCGTGAACACGGCACCCCTCCTCGATTGCCTCTCTCACGGGTTCACCCCCGTGATCAGCCCGACCGCCCGGGGCGAGGACGGCAAGATCTACAACTGCAATGCCGACGTCGCCGCGGCCATGGCCGCCATCGCGCTGAACGCCCGCCGACTCGTCTTCATGAGCGATGTGCCGGGCCTCCTACGGAACCCGAAGGATCCCTCGACCTTGATCCGACACCTCAGTCGGGATGAGGTGGGTCCGCTCAGGAAGGCGGGTGTCATCGACGCGGGCATGATCCCAAAGGTGGACAGCGCCCTGAACGCCCTCGGGGCCGGGGTCGAGAAGGTCCAGTTCGTCGATGGCCGGGTGCCGCATTCGATGCTGCTCGAGATCTTCACCGACGACGGCGTCGGGACCGAGGTGGTGCCTTGAACATGGCTGGGTTGGGGGTGGGCTGAAACGTCCCGATCCCAGTCCGGTTTTCGCTTCCGCTCGGGGTGTCGATTCCCGAGAATGCCGCTCCTGACTTCATGAAATCCCCCATTCGCGTCGCCGTGACCGGTGCAGCCGGTCAGATCGGTTATTCCCTCCTCTTCCGGATCGCCTCCGGATCCATGTTCGGCCCCGACCAGCCGGTCATCCTCCATCTCGTCGAGGTCGAGCCCGCCCTCAAGGCGCTCAACGGTGTCGTGATGGAGCTGGACGACTGCGCGTTCCCCCTGCTCAAGGGCGTGGTGCCCACCGCGAACCTCGACGAGGGATTCCGCGGAGTGAACTGGGCCCTGCTGGTCGGCAGCGTGCCGCGCAAGGCAGGGATGGAGCGTAAGGACCTGCTCGGCATCAACGGTAAGATCTTCACCGGCCAGGGTCAGGCCATCGCGCGAAACGCCGCGTCGGACATCCGGACACTCGTCGTCGGCAATCCCTGCAACACCAACTGCCTCATCGCCATGAACAGCGCCCGGGAGATCCCGTCGGACCGCTGGTTCGCGATGACGATGCTCGACCAGAACCGGGCGAAGACCCAGCTGGCCAAGAAGGCCGGGGTCGACATCACCGCCGTCACCAACGTCGCCATCTGGGGCAACCACAGCTCCACCATGTATCCCGACTTCCCGAACGCGAAGATCGGGGGCCGGCCAGCAACCGATGTCATCACCGACGAGGCCTGGTTCAAGGACACGTTCATCCCGACGGTCCAGAAGCGCGGCGCCGCGATCATCGAGGCCCGAGGCCTCAGCTCCGCCGCCTCCGCGGCCAATGCCGTCGTGGACACCGTCCGCGCCCTGAACCATCCGACCGCCGATGGGGACTGCTTCAGCGTGGCCGTCTGCTCCGATGGCAGCTACGGCATCGAGAAGGGCCTCATCTACAGCTATCCGATCCGCAGCAACGGCAACCGGTGGGAGATCCAACAGGGCGTGACTGTCGGGGAGTTCAGCCAATCCAAGATCGTCGCCACCGAGAACGAGCTGAAGGAGGAGAAGTCGCTCGTCAGCGACCTGCTGCCGAAGTAATCCGGGGTCAGGTGGATGCCTTCCGCAGCGGGTGGCCCGCTCGGGAGGCCGTGTTCCTGCAAGGCACCGTCTGGTGGCTGCAGCAGTGCACTGCGGCAACACCCAGGCCTGCTCGATGAGCCGGGCGGATTTCATCCGGATTTGGAGAGGGGGAAATCGACCCTGGTTCATGACCGGGGCGCAGGAAGATCTGCTTGGGCTCACCGCACCCCAGATAGAAGGCGAGGGTCGGGAATGGCGGCTGACCCCGTGCCGGCTCAGCGATCACTGGTGCCACCCAGGATCCGTCACCCCATCCAGGACCCCCAGCCCCCCGGCCAAAGCACTGCACCGCTGAGGCAAGGCCGGCAGCTCCAACCACGCGCCCACCGCCACCCGCCCTCGGGGAGCACGACCCACGTCCCACGAATCCCACACGGATCCTTGGTCCAGGGATACCGTCGAGGTACCGTGTTCCTTCATTTGCCGCCTCACAGCAGGACGGACGGAACACTCATGAACCTTGGCTGGATGTTGGATTTCCCGTGGAGCTGGACCCTGCTGGCCGGCGAGTGGCTGGTCCGGTTGGCCATGCTGGCCTACATCCCCCAGCGCCGTCCCCCAGCCGCTGCACGCACCTGGCTCCTCCTGATCCTCCTTTTCCCCTGGGCCGGGCTCGTCATCTACCTCGTCTTGGGCCGGATCCAAGTCCCCAAACGACGCCGCACCCTCCTCGAGAAGCTGTCGCGGACGATCCGAGGCGCCGCCAAAAGATTGCCGCCGGAGATCCGGACGCCGATCGACCAGCTCCCGGAAGGCGTCGCCAACGCCGCACGCCTCGCGGAACGACTCACCGCATTCCCCATGCTCAGCGGCAACACCGTCGAGCTCCTCTTCAACTACATAGACTCCCTCGACCGCCTTACCGTCGATATCCAGAACTCCCACCATCGCGTCCATCTCCTGTACTACATCTATGGCGACGACGATGTCGCCGAACAGATCACCCAGGCCCTCGAACAGGCGGCCCGACGGGGTGTGCAGTGCCGACTGCTCCTCGACGGCATCGGGTCCAAGCAGGCTCTGAAGACAGTGGCACCACGGCTGCGCGCCGCCGGCGTCGAGGTCACCGAGGTGCTGCCCGTGCGATTCCTCCGACCGCGCGGCACACGGGTCGACATCCGCAACCATCGTAAGGTGGCCGTGATCGACGGCCGGATCGGCTACGTAGGTTCCCAGAACATCGTCGCCCCCCGCTTCGTCCCCGGATTTCCCAACGAGGAACTCGTCGCGCGCGTCACCGGCCCCATCGTGTCGGAACTCGAGGCCGTCTTCTGGGTCGACCGGCTCCAGGAAACGGAGCCCGCGGCGGATTCCGGCCCTTCATGGGGCCCCGTCATCCGCACGGGCAACGTCTATGCCCAGCTCATCCCCAGCGCACCGAGCTACCGCCAACAGACCTTCGCCATGCTCGTGGTCTCCCTGATCCACCAGGCCCGCCGGAACGTCACCATCACCACCCCCTACTTCGTTCCCGACGAACCCTTCCTCGCCGCCCTCCGGACCGCCATCGAACGCGGGGTCCTGGTCCGCCTGATCGTCCCCCTCCACTCCAACCAGCGCCTGACCGTCCTCGCCCAGTCCTCCTACTACGAGGAACTCCTCGAGGCTGGCGTCGAGATCCACCAATACCGCACCCATTTCCTCCACGCGAAGAGCCTCGTGATCGACGACGACCTTGTGATCATCGGCTCCAGCAACATGGACATCCGGTCCTTCGCGATCAACGCAGAGGCCAACTTGATGATCCATGACGCCGACGCGGCTCGTCAGGTGCGTGACCTGAACCAACGCCACCTCGACCAGAGCGATCGGCTCACGCTCGAGACCTGGAAACGACGGCCGCTGGGGATCCGGATCGCCCAGAACACCGCACGCCTCGCCGATTCCCTGCTCTGACGCCAGACGTCGGGTATCGCCCCGCACCCGTCCCCAACGATCAGCGACGATTCGACAGCTTCGCCAGCAGGCGGAGGATCTCGAAGTACAGCCAGACCAGGGTGACCATCAGGCCGAAGGCCGCATACCACTCCATGTACTTGGGCGCCCCAGAACGGGCTCCCTGCTCGATGAAGTCGAAATCGAGCACCAGATTGAGGGCGGCAAGGACCACGACGAACGCACTGAATCCGATCCCGATGACGCCCGAGCCGTGGACCGCCATGAACATCGGCACCCCGAAGAAGGAGAGGCCCAGCTGCACCAGATAGAAGAGTGCGAGCCCGATCGTGGCGATGATGATGCCCCGCTTGAACGACTCCGTCGCCCGGATGATGCCGCTCTGATAGGCGAAAAGGAGGGCGGCAAGGGTGGCCACTGAGCCGCCGGCAGCCGCCACGACGATCCCGGGGTATTTCTGCTCGAATCCCAGGGAGACGCCCGCGAGCACGATGCCCTCCAGCATCCCATAGACCGGAGCCAGCACGGGTGACCACGACTGTTTGAATGTCAGGGCGATGGCGATCAGGAATCCAAGGAGTCCAGCACCTCCGACAAACGGCCAGACCTGCGCCCCCTTCTGGGCCAGGGTCCACGTGGCGGAACCGGTGATCAGGGCCAGCACCAGCAGAACCGCGGTCTTGCCCACGGCACCCTGGACAGTCATCGCCTCATCGAGGGACCGGGACGGAACAAACGGATAACGACGGAAGACGGGATTCGAAGATTGCATGGGAATAGGAAGCCCAATTTTTCTCAAATCTGCAAAACCCGTTTTGCTCCCAAACCTCTGTGCCCCGATAGAGGGTTGAGGCCTGCAGGCCCGTCCCAGCGCCCCGCCTGCCCCGATGTATGGACCGGGCCCTCCTGTTCGAACCCTCAACCATCCTCCCCTGTCCCTTGGCATCCTTCCCGCTCACCTCCGCAGTGATGAGATCAGATGAACATGCGATACCGCAGCCAGAGATCCCGGAAAATCCCCAGTCTGCAGGGGCGCAGCACCCGCTCTAGACCTGCCCCCAAAGGCTCAGTGCCCCAGCCCGTTTCACGAATGAGGGAAGACCTCCGCACCCCAAAAAGATCTTCGTTTGGTACCGCAATTCATCTAAAAAGTTCCTTAGGAGGTAGTTCGGAAACCATGGAAGTGGGCATCGCATTCATGCGGTTTCACGACCTCCACCTTTAAAGTCATGACCTCTGCTGAAAACGTATCCGTGCGACACCAGGAGGCCAATTCCGAGGCATGGGATCTGGTCATCCACCCAACCGCCCCGTGGTGGGATCTTCAACTGCAGGACGTCTGGCGATACAGGGATCTAATGTGGATGTTCGTCCGAAGAGACTTCGTTTCCGTCTATAAGCAGACCATTCTGGGCCCAATCTGGTTTTTCGTTCAACCGCTGCTCACGACGGCGATGTTCACGCTGATCTTCAGCAATGTGGCCAAACTGCCCACAGACGGGCTACCGCCCATGCTCTTCTATTTGGCGGGGATAACTCCTTGGAATTATTTCGCCACCTGCCTGACTAAAACATCATCCACGTTTCTCACAAACGCTCATATCTTCGGAAAAGTCTATTTCCCAAGGCTGATCACACCCTTGTCCATTGTGATCTCGAACCTAATCCAATTCGCGATCCAATTTGCCCTCTTTTTTGGGTTCTTCCTCTACTATTGGGCAAAAGGATCGCCCATGAACCCGAATTGGATCGGAATTCTAGTCCTGACCCCGGTCTTATTGGGCCTCATGGCCCTGCTGGGTCTCGGAAGCGGCATTATTATTTCCTCGCTGACGACCAAATATCGCGACTTCACCTTTTTGGTCGCGTTCGGCATCCAGCTCGCCATGTATGCAACCCCAGTTATCTACCCGGCGAGTATGGTGCCCGAAAAATACCGCGTTTGGATGGATTTGAATCCGATGTCGCCCGTGATCGAAACCTTCCGAGCCGTTTTCTTGGGGGGGCCAATCCCATGGAGCGGACTCGCATTGGCTACCCTTGTGACCCTTCTCTCCGTTTTGGCCGGAATTTTGTTGTTCAAGAGGGTGGAGCGCGACTTCATGGATACCGTATGAAAGAAATCAAACCCTGCCCAAAACGCAGGCTGATCTCCGAAGGTTTCCAAAAAAGATTCCCACCTAAAAGACACCCCTCGCCAAACAAATGAGCGATACCGTCATCTCCGTCGAAAACGTCTCCAAGATCTACCGTCTCGGCGAAGTCGGAACGGGATCCTTGGCCCACGATGTCAATCGTTGGTGGCACCGAGTCCGAGGCAAAGAAGACCCCTATTTGAAGGTTGGCCAAGTCAACGATCGGACCAAGTCAGTCAAGGGTTCATCAAAAGAAAAAGGGCAGCCCGATGACTGGGTCTATGCCCTCAAAGACATCAATTTCGAAGTCAAGAAGGGAGAGGTCCTAGGAATTATTGGGCGTAATGGCGCCGGTAAAAGCACGCTGCTCAAAATACTCTCCCGTGTGACAACCCAGTCCTCAGGCCGAATCAAGGTCAAGGGCCGCATTGCCTCCCTCCTCGAAGTAGGTACGGGATTCCATCCGGAACTCACAGGTCGGGAGAACATCTTTTTGAACGGGGCAATCCTCGGGATGCGCCGTGCTGAAATTACTTCGAAATTCGATGAAATTGTCGAGTTTTCTGGGTGCGCCCGATACATAGATACTCCAGTCAAACGTTATAGCTCCGGAATGTATGTCCGGCTTGCATTTGCTGTGGCAGCGCACTTAGAGCCCGAAACGCTTATAGTCGACGAAGTGCTAGCAGTGGGAGACGCGTCATTCCAGAAACAGTGCCAAGAGAAAATGCGGATAATCGCAAATGCGGGCACGACAGTCTTAATAGTCAGCCACAACTTAGACATCGTAACGAAACTGTGCTCACGAGCAATACTTCTTCAAAACGGAACACTTACTCATGAGGGGCACGTTAAAGATGCACTAGAAAAATATAACGAGAGTAAGAAATCAAAATTAGATTCTGGCAATTTGCGCAATGCAAACCGCATAGGAGACAAGACGGCTCAGTTTACAAAGATTGAAATATTTAACCAAAATAAAGACATAACAAGGAAAATCAAATCCGGAGAGCCGATACAAATTCGCCTAGAAATCGAATCAACGCAAAACCTTGACGACATTGGGATTGCAATTGCATTTTCCTGCATAACAAATCATCGTGTTATTACAACCTGGAACCGAGAAACAGGCGATAGGATAAATTTGAAACCTGGAATTAACACAGTCATCTGCAGTCTAAGTAATCTACCCCTCCGACCAGGACACAAACTTTGGTTAGGCCTATGGCTCGAATATTCCGGAATCGTCGCGGATACCATAGAATTCGCTGAAGAAATCGAGGGAGATACAACCAACAAATTGACAAGTCAACTATCCACAGATTCCATGCAAGGAACCCTTACGACAAATTTTGAATGGAGCTCATTAAGTGGACTAAATGCATAAGTTAGTCATTTTGACCGAAATCCAATTCACCCCAACACAACACACCGAATCACACCCGAGATGATTAGTATAAACAGTTTGATATCACACATTGCAAACAAGCGCCACTTCAAATCTGTTTATCAAAAGTACAAACAATTTACAATGATACCAGAGGCGTCGTTCTACGACAACCTCACACTAGCAAGCTCAGTAAAGGAAATCCCTGGCTGCATCGTCGAATGTGGCGTATGGCGAGGGGGAATGAGCGCAGGAATCGCATCGGTTCTTGGCACAAAAAGAACTTACCATTTGTTCGACAGTTTCGAAGGGTTACCCCAAGCAAGTGAAATCGACGGACCTTCCGCAATCGCTTGGCAGAATAATTCAAAATCTGAGGCTTTTTTCGACAACTGTTCCGCCACGCCCAACTATGCTGAAAAAGCGATGCAAATTGCAGGCGCAGCCAAAGTAAACATTGTCAAAGGATGGTTCAATCAAACCCTTCCACAATACCATTTTGAGGATGAAATCGCGCTTTTGCGCCTCGATGGAGATTGGTATGAATCAACTCAAGATTGCCTAAACAACCTCTACAAATTAGTTACACCCGGTGGTCTAATCATTGTAGACGACTATTACGATTGGGACGGATGCGCCCGCGCTCTACACGACTTCTTAAGCAAAAACAACTTGACCGATCGAATAAAATCAATAGGAAGGACTTGCTACTTGGTAAGAGGCAAATCCATAATTAAAACCTAGACCTAATGAATATCAGTTACAATCACGACCAAAATACACATAGTCTCGAAGGGCCCCGAGTGGCTTTTGACGTGCTGTTCAAAAATAAGACTCCACGAAGTCTACTTGATTTTGGCTGTGGACTTGGAACATGGATTTCAAGCTCCATAAAAAATGGCGTTGACGATGTTTTTGGCGTGGATGGCGTAGACATACCAAAGGAAAAACTTCTTTTTCCAGCTGACCGATTTCGCGTAGTCGACCTTCGATCACCGCTTGACCTTGGACGTCGATTTGATGTTGTTATATGCTTCGAAGTAGCAGAGCATTTGGATTCAACATTTGCTAATGTCCTTGTCGATACACTCGTTCGTCACTCTGACAGTGTCTACTTTTCGGCAGCTTGTCCCGGACAAAATGGGCAAAATCATATCAATTGCCAATGGCCCTCCTGGTGGCAGGAGATTTTCAACGCTCGTGGATATCGATGCGATGACTCGGTGCGATGGGCTCTATGGAACGAAAAGGCTGTTGAGCCTTGGTATCGACAAAACATGTTTATCGCAACTAAGGACCCCACTATGGCTGGAACTGAGCCCAAGCTTAGGCCCGTCATCCATCCAGAAATGTTAAGGCATATTCGCCAAAAAACTGATTCACCCTCGGTTTTCCAACAAATTGAAACGGGAATGATGCCTCCACTTTGGTATGTGCAGACACCAATTAAAGGTATCATCTCAAAAGTAAGGCGTCGGTTTAAGTCGTAGTTGCTTAAGGTAGGGTGAGCCGTGAAACTTTTGCTTGAAACCCAGCAATACAACTCATTTCAAACTCAAAACACTCCAAATCCAAACTAAACTATTTTATTATGTGAGAGTAATTTCAGCGCAATCTCACTGGTGGTTTATCAAATAGTCACCAGTTTAAGCTATACAAGCAGCATGATAGTTTTTAAAAAAAGCGCGCCAGGATGAAAGTGGTGCTGGAAAAACATTCGCACCCACTT
>SXGQ01327107.1_pt1 | contig 28102 bp, 29 predicted proteins | sample 3178371 | NCBI WGS metagenome assembly SXGQ01 (sample SAMN11356859, study PRJNA531348) | freshwater metagenome | isolation source: freshwater sample F1-20 | place: China: Fuxian Lake, Yuxi | collected 2017-12-25 | reverse complement strand
CTGTCCGTAGTGCGACGTGTCCGAGGGAAGCTTCGGGACCGAACTATCAGCGATGTGAACCGCCGATGCAGATAGATACGTCGCACCGAAGAATAACTTTAGAATTATTTAATGATTTCAGGTGCGAAATCACTTTGTCCCCCGGGGCCAGAGCAGAATCCCCACAAGCCGCCCTACCCTCTCTTATAGTATCCGAACTATTATTTTCACTTTTTCCTTAATATCATCCCAACGCGGCCGTAACGCCCTAGGCGGCGGGTTATCTCGAGCCGGGTAGTAATCGATGGGAAATGCTGCGTTCCCAGGGGTGAAAAACTTGAATGCGCCCCCCTCCCAGGCAGTTTTGCCCGCTAATTTTCGCTAATTCCCGCTAATTTATGGAGCCGAGCAGAAGCGCGCCAACCCTAACCTCTGTGATTGCCGCTCCGCGCGGGAGAAGGCGTGGTCGCGCGTGGTCAGTGAACTGAGGCCCCAGTACGCCAAGGCGTTGACCAGTTTTGCCACGTGATTAGCTGCGGAAACTACTACGCAGAGGTATTCGCGAGCGATAGGTCACCGGCGGGGTTAAATGCCTGGGCGCGGTGTGCTGCGAGAAAACGGAATGAAAGGTACACGGCTACGTTGACATGCGGAATCATTACCACGTGGCTTGACCAGCTGCCTCAAAGCGATTGTATTATAAATATGTCCACTATGACCATGCGGGTTGACCGCCGGAAAGTGAACGACGCGAAGACTATTCTTGCTGGAATGGGACTGACCCCACGGACGGCGATCGATGTATTTCTTGCTAGGGTAATCAGCCAAAAAGCCATCCCGTTTCCGCTGGCGATGGCAGATTCGGAATACGCCCTCACTGAGTACGGCGCGACCGCGGAGGAGCTGGCGGGATTTGACCGTCGTCTGAACCGAGTGGTCGCGGCGGAAAAAAAACGCGGAACGATAAGGAGCGTAAGCGGTATCGCCTCGCTCCGGGAATGAAGCTGGCGTCGCTATCATCCTTCCGACGCTGCGTGAAGGGATTGACCGACGAGCGGATGGCGGAGGTGCTGGAGGCCATGAAGCGGGCTAGCCAAGCCTATGGTCAGCCCCACCTCCACGCGGGAATTTGGCGGCGGCCATCCGCCGAGATTTTCTGTCGGGCCGCGGAGGTGACGGTGATTATTTTCGCGCGGCCCAAAGTTCGGCGATGGGCACGGCGAACATCTGCGGTCCGAAGGACAAAGCCGAGTCACCATCGTAGAGGACGATTCCGCAGCGAAATGCCGCGCCGGTCGCCTCTTGCAGTCGTTTGAGTCCACGAAAGTCGTACTCACCGACGGTGGATGATGCCTTGACCTCGACGCCACTGATGAGGCGACCGTCGCGTTCGAGCACAATATCAACCTCCAGTTGGTCCTTATCCCGATAGTGAAAAAATCGATGGTTTCCGTCGGTCCAAGAGGACTGGTGACGCAGCTCCTGGTATACAAATGTCTCCAGCAGTTGCCCAAAGAGCGACCGGTTTTCTTTCAACGCGGCGACATCGGCTCCGAGCAAGGCGAGGGCGAGGCCGGTGTCGGCCAAGTGCAACTTCGGCGTTTTGATGAGACGACTGAGGCGGTTGCGGTGCCACGGCGGCAGGATATCGATGAGGAAAACTTGCTCCAGCAAAGTCAGGTATGCGCGACTCGTGGGTCGGCTCAGCTCAAATGGTCCCGCCAGCTCGCTCGCATTGAACAGCCGTGAAGTTTGACCGGCGGCAAGTTCCAGCAGTTTCGGCAGTACCTCGAGGGAGCGAATGCGCGTCAGGTTGCGCAGGTCGCGCTGGGTGATCGCAGCGACATATTGCAGTTGCCACTCCCGTCGCCGTCGCTCGGTGGTGCGGGCCAGAGCGGCTGGAAATCCCCCGCCTGCGACCCGCTGCAGCAATGCTTCACCCAGCCTGCCTCCCGTCGTAATCGGAAATCTTCCGCCAAAAATTCTATCGATAAAACCGGTCCTTGGGGCCCGCCCGCCCATCTCGACTTGCGTGAGCGGCCCCAAGCGCAGGACCTCCATTCGACCGGCCAGGGAGTCGGCGAGTTTCGGGAGCAGGAGCACGTTGGCCGAGCCCGTCAGAATTAGCCGTCCGGGCCGGCGGTCTCGATCCACCAGTCCTTTGATCGACGTAAACAGTTCCGGGATGCGTTGCACCTCGTCCAATACGGTCCGCTCCGGCAACTCGGTGCAAAATCCCACGGGGTCCGCTCGCGCCGCGCGGAGGACATTTTCGTCGTCAAACGTGAAGTAAGTATAGCCATGTTTCCTCGCCACAACCTGGGCCAGGGTCGACTTGCCGCATTGCCGCGGCCCATGGATCAGTACAACCGGGGTGTCGGCTAGGGCCTCCTCCAATCGGACCAGTGCAAACCGGGGGTAGACTTCAGGGTCACTCATGGCCGGACAGCCTGCCGCCCGTCCGTCTAAGTGAAAGAATAAAGTCGTCTATCTGAAAAAATGGAGTCGTCTATCTGAAAACTTAAAACGGGCCCTTGGTCTAAAAACGGTCGTTGAACCACGGATGGACACGGATCCCAAACCGGTGAGAGCTGGCGATTGATTCTAAATTGTAGGGCCTCACCTTGCGTGAGGCCGTCCCGTCTGTGGCACCCGACAGCCTGAGCAGAACGGCTCGACACGAGGTCGAGCCCTACAAAAATACGGGCTTTTCTTGATCCGGATTAATCCGTGTCCATTCGCGCCCATTGGCGGTTAAAAAACTTGGAGGGTTGGGCTGCGACGTTCAACCCACCCTCGTCATATCGCCCGCAAGCGGGCTCCTACCCCGGAGGCCGTGCCCTCTGTGGCGCGCGACACTCTGGGTGGCCCGGCACGAGGTCGGGCCCTACACCGATGCGAAATTGTAGGACCTCACCTTGCGTGAGGCCTTTCCCGTCTGTGTGTCAGCCCCAAACATTCAGACTTTACCCACAGATTGCGCAGATACGAACCGGATAGAAGGCGGCAGAGTCGAGGCGCCGGTGGTTTTATCGGGTATTCATCTGTGAAATCTGTGGTCAAAAACTCCGGTTCCTAAAGTCCGCTTATTACGGGCTGTTGGTATCAGTTAGTCGCATCGAGAGCGCAGCGAGCCGATCGCCCGGCACGCCGGCCGCCCCCTCATCAAACCGCGCAGGCGGTTTTCTGGCCCACGGCTGACCGAGCGCCTAAGTGTTTTATATTATATTCGCCTCATTTTAATTGTTTTAAATGCGAAATAACGATTTTGTGCGAATATGGACCCCGTGGGATATACTTGGCTCAGGCAGAAATTTGGCCTCCTCAAGTCAGAGCTTGAGCACGAATCCTATTTGGGTAGCCGCGCTTCCCTCACCCATCAGAAAAACGGCCGCAAAACCGAGACCTTTTTTCGCCAATACGCCCCAAGATCATTTGAGGATCCGCTGGAGCACGTCGAATTTGGATTAAAATACGACGGCGTGGAGTTGGCGTTCCTGCGCGAAGTGTTTGGCCGGCTCACTCCCGACCGCGTAGCCGCCTACATCCAGCAAAGCCCTACAGGGAAATACGCAAAGCAGATCGGGTTTTTCTACGAGTTCCTGACTGGCGGCCAACTCCCTATCAATGGGCTGGCCGGCAACTATGTCCCCGCGCTCAACCCCGCGGACTATCTCACCGCCGCTACCATCAAGAATTCCCGCTGGCGCGTGGACCACAATCTTTTGGGCACATCCGCCTTTAGCCCGACCGTCCGTTTGACCGACGGCATCAAGGCGGGATTGGCCCGGGACTGGAAAGGCCAGATTGCGGCGGTGCTGGCGGACACGCCGCCCGCCCTCCTGTACCGGGCCTTAAGCTACCTGTATGCCAAGGAAACGCGGTCCTCCTTTCTGATCGAACGGGAGGAACCTGAACGTGCCCGCGAGGAACGCTTCATCGCCGTCCTACGGGATGCGGGCAAGGTTCCCATCGAGCAGGCGCTCACCATCGAGCGGCTGGTCGCGCTGCAGAATTCCATCGTGGATCCGCGCTACGCCGAGAAGGCCTACCGGAAAATCCAGAACTACGTGGGCGCGACCCTGCCCGGATTGCGGGAGCAGATTCACTACATCACGGTGCCTCCGGCCCTCGTTCTTTCGCTGATGTCCGGTCTCGCCGCGACGGCCAACCGGCTGGAGTCGGTCTCCCCCGTCGTGCAGGCCGCGGTGACGGGTTTTTTGTTCGTCTTCATCCATCCTTTCGAAGACGGCAACGGCCGGCTCCACCGCTTCCTGTTCCAGGATGTGCTGGCCCGTCGCGGGGTGACGCCGAACGGTGCGGCGTTGCCGATCTCCGCGGCCATTCTGGACAATATGGACGCCTACGACGAGGCGCTGAGGGATTTCTCGGTGCGCACCATGGCCAAGTCGGTCTACACGACGAACGCGAGCGGGGCCGTCACCCTGACCAATCCCAGCGAGGTCGAACCCTTGTGGCGATTCCCCGACCTGACGCGCCAGGTCGAATACCTGATGGCCGTCATGTCACGCGCGATTGAAGCCCTGCCGCAGGAACTCGGCTACCTGCGGCGCTATGACCGGGCCCGGGCCGAAATCCGCGGCGTCGTGGATCTCCCGGACCAACGGCTCAACTCTCTACTGCAGTGGCTCGATGCCGCCGGCGGGAAATTGTCCAAAAACAAGCGGAAGCAGTTTGCTGAACTCACCGACGAAGAGATCGCTAGCGTAGAGCGGGCGTATGCGGATGGCTTCGCCGCGGAATAAGGCGGTGAGCCGACCTCATTTTTTTGACCCTATCTTGCTGAATTTCCTCTGCCTTTTCAGGCCGGATTCGACCGGCGCCTGAACCGAGTGGTCGCGGATAATCCATAAAACGTTCGTTGAACCACGAATAGACCCGGATCTCAAACCGATGGGCGCAGCGAACAGATCAGACCATGAGGGTGACTCAGGATGCCGTGCGCAGGAGCCCGCTTGCGGGCGATTCGAGGCTGCGGCGTTCACCACACCCCGTCATATCGCCCGCAAGCGGGCTCCTACCCCGGAGGCCGGGCCCCATTTTGATCCGGCTTAATTCGTGTCCATTCGCGGTTAAACTGCCGGGGGTACCCGCGATCGCAGGCGCAGCTCAGGCCGTGGTCAGCCCGCGCGTGATCGCCGTCGCCCCAGCGGGGAAAGCGTAGGGCACACCCTCGCGCGTTTCCCCCAAAAAGAGATTGCGCGCGCTCGGGTGAGAACGAATTCTCGCCCGATAAACATATGGCACGGGTGATGTTGATTTCCGCTTGAGTACCCCACCCCCAATTTCGGCGGGTGCGACCAAACCCGTGCTGAGCGAGATCGAGCTGCGGCAACGCATCGAAGCCTGCCCTAAGCTAGCGTCGTTGCGCAGCATCCACGGCGCCCTCGCCGACCTCCTCCGCAACCACCACTCTCAAGCCGGCCAATTCGCAGAGATCATCGCGCGCGACCCTTCCCTCACCGCCCGGCTACTGCGCATGGTCAACAGCGTGTACTTCGGCCTCGGCACCCAAGTCGGTACCATCGAAGACGCCGTCCTCTACCTCGGCCTCCGCCAAATCCGCTCGCTCGCCCTAGCCACGCCTGTCCTCGAAGACATGAGCGCCATGGGCGCAAGCGGCCCCCAAATATCTTGGCGCGATTTCTGGTTGCATACGCTCGCCTGCGCCTTCGCCACCCGCGACCTCCTCAACCAGTCCGAAGTCGCCGTCGACGACGATACCGACTACATCACCGGCCTGCTCCAAAACGTGGGTAAAGTCGTCATGGCCAAAGTATTTCCCGCCGAATTCACCCAACTCACTCTGACAGCTTACGAAAACGAAGCCCAAGTCCTCGCCGCCGAGCGCGCCCTGCTCGGCTGGGACCACGCGGCGATCGGCGCGCACTATCTCGAGAACCACAAGATTCCCGCGGAGATCGTCGAAGCCGTCCGCTTCCATCACGATCCGCTCCACGCCCCTGCGCGTAAACACCTCGCCGCCGCCACCCATCTCGCCGACGGCTACGCGCGCCTCGCCGGCCTCACGGGCGGAGTCGAAGCTCGGCCCGCCCCCACGGAAGATGAGCTCATCGCCGACCCGTGCGCCGCCCTGATCTGGGGTGACGAGCCGGCCGCCCGTGCCGCGCAGATGCGCCCGCTCACCGACAGCATGCGTCGCCTCCCTGAGTTGGTTAACGCACTGCTCTGATCCGCCCCGCACCGCTGATGAAGCCGATCCACGCCGCCCTCTCCTCGCCCGATATCGCGCCTTGGCACGGGAGCAACGAACTCGCGCTCATCGTCAGCGACGCCGGCGCAGTCCTCGCGGCCAACCTCGCCTTCGCCCGCAAAGTAGGGCTCAGCCCGGAGGCGTGCCTCGGTCGCGCCGCCGCCAGTTGGTGCCCGCCGGAAGAACAGACCGCATTCACCGCCCGCCTCGCAGCACTCGCCGCCAAGCCCAAGGCCGGCGCCTTCGACCAACGCTGGCAATCGGTCCAAGGCTGGCGCTGGATCGATTGGGAGACCACGCGCGTGACCGGCGGCCTCCGCCTCATCGGCCGCGACGTTTCCCGCCACCGCCTAGCCGAGGGTCACCTCGCCAAACTCTCCCAAGCCGTCGAGCAAGCGCCCGTCGGCATTTTGCTCACCTCGCCCACCGGCCACGTGCAATACATGAACGCGGCCTACAGCGACTACTCCGGCTTCACCCTCGAGGACGCCCTCGAAGCCGACCTGCCCATTTTGAGCGAAGGTCACCCAAGCGACGCCTCCTACCGCCAATTTTGCGCCACCGTCGCCGCCGGCTCCGTGTGGCAAGGCACGCTCCACTGCCCGACCAAGGACGGCCGCCTGATCTGGGAACGCGTGATGGTCTCGCCAGCCATGGACGCCCAAGGCGGCGTGAGCCACCTGCTCTGCATCCGGGAAAATCTCACCGCGCAACGCGAGCTCGAGGAAAAACTCGCGCGCGCCGAGCGCCGCCTCGATGACGAGCTCACGAACGCGCCTGGCGACAGCCTCGGCGAGGAAGCGTTGCTCACGTTGCAGGGCGCCGCCGCTTGGTCGAGCGAAGCCGCCAGCCTCAAAAAAGGCGCCAAAGCTACGCTCGCCCGAATCGCGCGTGTCACCGACGACATCGCCCAGCGCCTGCAAGCCCGCGAACCGCGCGCCGCCAGTGACGGTGCGGCCGTGTCGCTCACAAGTTTGGTCGATGCTTGCGCCCGCTCGCTGCGCCCCGCCCTACCCGCCGGCCGGAGCATCGCGGTAAAAAACATAGGTTCGGTGCCCCGCGTGGCCGGTGAAACCTGGCCGTGGATCCACGCGTTGAGCCTGGCCACCAAACATTTTTTCTCCGGCGCGGAATCGACCGTCGCGGTCACGCTGACGACGCGGCACGTCAAAGGCCGCACAACGAGCGCCGCGCGCGCCGGCGTGGTCCAATTGGAAATCAAACGACGGGCAGGCCGGGGCCCCCGCGTGCTGGATGGGCCGGATGAATCGCTGTTTCGTGATTCCGATCTAGCCTTCATCGCCGGCGTCGTGACGCAGGCTGGTGGTCGGGTCGTCTCCGGATTTGAAAACCCTTGGATCGACGATTTGCGAATCGAGTTACCCGCCGTAACCGAGTGAGCGTGGATAATCCGTGTCCACCCGTATCCATCCGTGGTTAAAAAACTACGAGGGTTGGCCTGCGACGGACTGCGGCGGCGTAGAAGCTTCTGAGGTAGGAGCCCGCTTGCGGGCGATAAGACGCGAGCGAACAGCGCAGCCTCACATCGCCCGCAAGCGCAGCCTCACATCGCCCGCAAGCGGGGCTCCTACGCACGGCAACCTTAGCCTCACATCGCCCGCGAGCGGGCTCCTACGCACGGCAACCTGAGGCTTTGCTAGTGGTATCAGTTGCTGCCGGGGACCGACGAAGGGGCCGCCGGTTTGGGCGCCAACATCGGCATCGCCAATTTGGGCAGCGTGAACTTCGGAGCGACGGCCATGCCGGCGCCACGGTTGCTCCGGGCGAGATCGGTCAAGACCTCTTTCCGTACGATCGAAATTTCGCGCGGTGCGGCGATCCCGAGTTTCACCAGATCGCCTTCGATCCGAGAGATGAAAATCTCGATGTTGCCACCGATCACGATGCATTCGTTAACCCTACGAGATAGAACCAACATGGTATTATGCCTCCCCCAAGATGTATGGGGCGCGGTAGCCCATGTAGTTGGAAATCACGACCTGCTTCGCTTGCAGGGTGCGGCGGTTGACCACGATCGGGCCGGTGAGGTTCACGCTCGCGCTGGCCGGGACGGTGTCGCGCAGGGTGACGATGTTGAGCACGAAAGCATCGCCGGAGGCGCTGATTTCGAGTTCGTCGGCGTCTTGGTCAAACAACTCGGGGCTGTAGTTTTTAACAAAGCCGTTGGGCTCGATCACCAGGAAGTTGATCGGTTCGGCGAGGCCTTCGAAGCTGAGCCACATAAAGGGCTCCTGATCGGGCAATTTTTGCAAGGTAGCAACCTTCGCGTCCGGCAAACCCACGAGCCCCTGGGGGAACTCGAGTTTGAGCGGCAGCTCCAGTTGACCGGTGTCCACCGTGCAACTCACGGCGCCATACGTCTGTTCGGTTTGCATTAACATAAAATTAAAAGGTCAGATTTGGGAGGGTGGGTTATTTGAGGTAATCGAGAAGCGAGAGCTTGAAGAGATTGGCCGTGGAGCTGAGCGCGGCTTGGTAAGAGGTTTGGGTCTCGGTGAGGCGAATCATCGAGGTGGCCATATCGGCATCGGTATCGCCGGAGATGAGGCGCTGCAGATCGCTGGCGCGGCTGGTGAGTTGAGCTTGGTTGGACTCGATGCGCGTCTGGACTGCGGCGACGGTACCGATGGCGTTGATGAAGGTGTCTTCGTTGTCGGCCATCGTGGTATTCATGGCCACGACCGTGGTGTTGTCACCGGTGGCCAAGGCGTCGCGCAAGGTGACGACGTTGTTCAGAAAGGCGGCGATTTCCGGGTTGGTTGTCGCGGCGCCCGGCGAGGGTGAGACGGCGCGGCCATCGCCCATGGGCACGGTGGCATCTTGATCGTTGCCTACGTAGGCGACCGTGGTGATCGCGCCGGCGGTGTCACGCGTCGCCGTGTACGGCTGCGTATCAACGGCGGTCCCGGCAAAAATGTAATCGGCGCCAAAGCGTGAGTTGGCGACGTTGGTGGCCTGCTCGAGCAGTTGCGAAACTTCCGCACCATAGGCGGCCATGCTTTGCGGACCGGCGCCGGCGGAGAGCGAGGTCAACTCGCTGATGCGGCTCGCGATCTTCTGCAGCTGCGTGAGCGCGGTGAGCGAGGACTCGGAACGCGATTTGGCCATCGACGCAGCGGACTGATAATTGCCCACGCGCTCCGCTTCCATCTGGCGGTTGAGCACGCGACTGGTCGCGGCGGGGTCATCGCTGGGCTTGAGCAAGCGGCGACCGGTGGCGATGGTTTGATGCAGACGCGCCTGCTCTTCACTGAGTCGACGAAGATCGTTAATCGCCGTAGTGGTAACAAAATTAGTGGAAACGCGGAGCATAGTGAAATGTTAGATCAGTTCCGACCCATGCTGTTCACGACGATGTCGAGCATTTGATCGATGACGGAGATCACGCGGGCCGAGGCTTGGTACGCGCGTTGAAACTTCATCAGCTCGGCCGCTTCTTCATCGAGCGAGACCCCGCTCATGCTCTCGCGCTGGCCGCGAACGGCGCTGAGCACGCCGGTCTGGTTTTCGTGCTGCATCCGCGACTGCGACAGGCTGTAGCTAAAAAGCGAAATCGCGGCGGAGTAGCTCTCACCCATGGTGCCATCGATGGCATCCCCGGTGGTCGACGAGAACGACTGAATATCGAGTTCTGAAATTGCTTGGGCGACAGATCCATCGCCGGCCGCGCCGCCGGCGACGGTAGCCCGGACGTTAAGGCCGGACAAACCACTGGCGAGTTGAATGGAGCCGGCGTCGGTACCCGCAGGATCGAAAAAGTTCTGCCCAGCGCCGCCGGGATTATAGACCGCGTTGACGGAGGTGACCATCTGCTGGGCCAACAGATCGAGGCTATCACGCAACGTCTGCAGAGCGCCATCGCGCGCGGAGAGGTGGCCCTTAATCGAACCACCGGTGAGCGCCAGCGCGGTATCGCTCGAGGCGATCGAAATCGTTGCGCGCTCGGGCCGGAAAGCGAGCGTCTCAAGCGTAGTGCCGGCGGAAAGAATGACCGTATCCACGCCGGCAGCCGACGTGGCCGTGATCTGAATCTGGTTCGGCGCATCGGGCAACGTGGTGGTCTTGAAATTCATGACCTGCGCCAAATCTTCGACGCGGGCCTGACGCTGATCGCGCAACGTGAGCGCCTTGGTGCCCGTGTCGCTTTCTTGCGAGGCGATCATCAGGTTCAAGTCTCTGATCGTCGTGAGCAACAAGTTGGCCTTGTCCACATCGTTGCTCACTTGATCCGAAAGATCGGACTGCACTTCCGCGAGACGATCGTTGGAAAACTGAAAACGCTCCGTCATCGTCTTCGCCGTCTGGACAAACATCTGCTTCTGCGTGGAATTGGTCGGATCGGCGGAAAGTTGCCGCGCCGCGCCGAAAAATCCGGCCATCGCGTTGGTCAAACTGTTGCCGCCCGTCGTCGAAGCGAGACTGGGATCGCTCACGTTGGAGATTGTCTCGCCCATGGCCGCCTCACCGCGTTCGTAGGCGGCGGACTCGGCTTCGAGGGCGGCGGCGCTGGACTTCTCGCGCACGACCTGGCGGTCCAAAAGAGCGTCGCGCACCTGCTGGACCTCGATGACATCGACGCCCACGGAGGCGCCGCCGGTGGGGGAAACGTCCCCGAAAATCACGCGTTGGCGGGCATACGTGGGATTGTTCACGTTGGCCATATTACGACCCACGGTTTCAATCGCGCGCGACTGCGACCGCAGGGAGGAAAGCCCCATGCGCAGAACATCGTAGAGTCCGTTTTCGGCCATGATCGTGAAAGTTTAACCTACCTGCTGCAGCGAAGGCACCGAGACGGCCTCGTCGGCCAACCGGCCTGAAGGAGCGTACGTCGCGCCCGCGGAACCGGGCATGGTGCTACCGACGAGTTCGCGGTGGAGCTCTAACATTTTTTCCATGAAGGCATGATTCTGACGCGCGCGCCGGCGTACGCGGTGGATGAGGTGGTTGATCTCATCAATAAAGGCTTCGAGCATCGGACGCTCATCAGCCGGGAAAAAAGGCAGGAGCTGGCGCAGTGTGCTACCACCGGGCTGCGCGTGCGAACGGGCGAAGGCCACGAGCCACGTCTCGCGGGCTTCGCGGTACTGGCCGGCTTCGAGGACTTGTTGGTCGATGATGGCCGCGGTGTGTAACACCTTGTCCACGTCGCGCCGCCAGAGGTGGCCTTGCTGCTCGTCGAAAAGCGCGAGCAAGCTGCCGTAGCCAGACATTTCTTGGCGGAGTAAACTTACAATTTCGGATGATTCCATGATCATGATTTTGAGGGCACGGGCTTAGGCGCCGCGCTGGTCGGAGGAGAAAAGTGATGCTCGAAACCGGCGGAAAGGCCGCCCGCACCGTTTTGACTGAGGGAAGAAACTAAAGCGTCCTTGATGAGGTGGGAGTACATGCCACCGCCGCCTCCGCCGGAGGAGCCTTGAAGACCCTTGAGCATCGGCTCGATGACGGGATCCATCATCTCGCGCATGAGCAACGACCCAAATTTCGAAGCGACCTTCGCGCGATCGGCGACGGAAAGCGGTTCGTGACCTTGGCCAGCCGCCCGCCCGTTCTGAGCGATGAGGGCGCTAAGGTTGGCGTCCGAGGTATTGATCGAAGCGACGTTCATGGTTAGTTAATGACAAGCTCGGCTTGCAACGCGCCCGCGGATTTGAGCGCTTGTAGAATGGCCATCATCTCGCGGGTGGTGACACCGAGGGCGTTTAAAGCGCCGGCGAGTCGATCGATGGTGGGAACTTCCTCGACCACCGAAAATTTACCTTTGGCTTCCGTGACCTTGGTCTGCGTCGTGGGCGTGACGGCCGTCTGGCCGCCGGCGAGTGCGTTGGGCTGGGAAACGTTTAAGGTGGAAGCGATGGAAACGGTGAGAGCGCCGTGGCTGATGGCGACCTGGGAGACGCGCACGCTCGAGGTGGCGACGATGGTGCCGGTGCGCTCGTTGATCACGACGCGGGCGATGGAATCGGGGCGCACTTCAATGGTGCCGACGTCAGCCAAAAAAGTGACTTCGCGTCCGAGGTAAGCCGGGGGCACGATCACCGAAATCGAGGCCGCATCAAGGGCCGTAGCTGCATCGGGGAAAGCGGCGTTGACGGCATCAGCCAAACGGCTCGCGGAAGTGAAATCAGGGTTGAATAGTTCGAACGAAATGGCGCCGTCGCGCACGGTCTCGGTGGGGATCTCACGCTCGACAATCGCGCCGCTGCTAATGACGCCGACCGTGGGGTGATTTTTTTGCACGGTAGCACCACCGGCGCCACCCGCGCCACCGATGAACCCACCGACGGCGAGGCCGCCCTGGGCGACCGCGTAGACGCGGCCATCGGCGCCCAGCAAAGGAGCTTGAAGCAGCACGCCGCCTTGGAGGCTTTTCGCGTCTCCCATGGATGACACGGTCACATCGATGCGTGCGCCGGGTTTGAGAAACGGCGGGATATCCGCGGTGATCATGACCGCGGCGGAATTTTTGGCTTTGATCTGCGTTGGGTCGACGGTGAGCCCGTTGCGTTGCAGGATATTGGCGACCGAGCGCAGCGTCGTGACCGCGTTAGAATCGCCGTCGCCGGCCAAGCCGACCACGATGCCGTAGCCGATCAATTGATTGGAACGGCCGCCGCTGACAAACGACATGTCCTTGACCCGCGATGCACGCAGCACCGGAGCCAGCACCATCAAAGCGATAAAAAGGCGGATGAACATGGGACGTTTTTAGAAGGGACGAAGCGCTTGGTAGAGTTTGCTCAACCAGCCGCGCTTCTGCGCGCTGCTGAGTTCGCCTTCGCTCAAGAATTCTAGCCGGGCCTCGGCGATATTGGTCGAAAGGACCGTGTTGGCCGGAGAAATATCAGCGGGGCGAACGATGCCGCGGAGCACAACGTGCTGGGTCTCGCCGGAGAAACTCACCCGGCGAGCTCCCTCTAGGACGAGGTTGCCGTTTGGCAGTACGTCGGCAATCAGCATCGCGGCGCGGCCCGTGACGACTTGGGAATTATTGACCTTGCCGCCACCGCTGTAGTCGGACTTTCCGCCCCAACCAAAGCCGGGCAGCTGACCGCCGTGCGTGCCGAGGCCGCTGACGGAGGGAGGAAAAAGAAATTGGCTCACCGCACCTTGGGCGGCGTCGGAGGTGTTGGTCGTCTTGTTGGAAGATGAGGATAACGAGGTGGATTCAGCGATGACGATGGTGATGATATCACCGACCCGGGAGGCTTTGGGATCGGAGGTGAGGGAGAGCTCGCGCGAACCGGCGGCCAGCCAGAGCGACTGCGCCGCAAGCGGGCCGGCCAAAGCGAAAAACAAGCAGGTGAGACTAAGTTTCATGATGAGTTAGAGACGGATAACGGCGCGGCTCTCACCGGTAACTTGGGCGGTGAATTCACGGTTCGATTGCAGATTGCGGATGCGGATCGTCTCGTTGCGGGCGCCGTCTTGCATGGCCATACCCTTAAGCGACACGGAAACCGGACCGCTTTGAGCGAGAACCTCGACCACCTGGCCACGACGCACCACCGGACGGGCAGCCAAATCACGCCACGTGAGCAAACGATCCGGCGGCACCGCGCGGGTAAAGATATAATCCCCTTGGGGCACGGAGGACAACGCCTCGCGATCGCGCAGCACATCGATGCGGACGGGTTCGAGCGCTGAGAGATCGAGTAAGTCGCCGCGCTGGCTGGGTTGGCGGAGTTTCCAGCCGGAGCGCCAAAGATTCGCACGCAACACGACCGTCTGTTCCTGGCTCGCCTCGCCGAGCACTTCCGTGCGCACGCGCAGCAAGAATTGCGCAGAAATACCCGAGGGGAATTCAACGACCGAAACCGTCGCGCCGGCCTTCGGCGCGAAATTGCCGCCGTTTACCGGCACGAGGTGAAGGTCACCTTCGAGCCCGAAATGCGCGTGGATCCGCTCGGTGAGCTCGGCGACCCAAACGGGGGCTTCGTTTTGAGCGCGTAGAACCACCGGCGCTACGAGCAGGCTGAGGATAAGGAAAAAACGGGTGATCATAATCAGCGTTTCAGCTCGTTGACTTTCTGGAGCATTTCATCGGAGGACTGGATGGCCTTGCTGTTTAATTCATAGGCGCGCTGGGCGAGAATCATGTTCACCATTTCCTCAACGATGTTGACGTTGGAGGTCTCGACGTAGCCCTGCTGAATCGAGCCAAAGCCCTGTTCGTTGGGCGCACCGGCCTCAGGTGTGCCGCTGGCGGCAGTCTCGCGGAAGAGATTGGAACCGAGGCTATCGAGACCGGCAGGATTGGCGAAGCGCGAGAGAGTGAGACGGAAGGTCTGCTCACCAGCGGCACTGCCCAAGGTCACCTCACCGTTTTCGGCTACGGTCACGGAGGTGGTGCCGGGCGGAATCGCTTGAAATCCGCTGAGCACCGGCAGGCCATCACTGGTGACAACTTGGCCGGTGGCGTTAATCTTGAAGGAAGCGTCGCGGGTGTAAGCTAAAGTGCCGTCGGGGCGTTGGACCTCGAAAAAGCCGTCACCCTGAATCGCGAGATCGAATTTTTCGCCCGTGGCAGTAAGCTGACCTTGGGAGAAAACTTTGGAGGTGGCAACGACGCGGGTACCGTTACCGACCTCGATGCCGGTGGGGAGTTGGTTACCGCCGCCGTTTTGAGCACCCGCTGCCCGGGGCTTCTGGTAAAGCATATCTTGAAATTCGATCTTGCTCCGTTTGAAGCCACGAGAGTTCACGTTCGCGAGATTGTTGGCGATCGTGTTCAGGTTGAGCTGTTGGGCCTCCATGCCCGTGGCAGCTGAGTAAAGGGAGAGATTCATGGTGCAGGTTTACTTGGGGTGGAGGGTCGCAAGGGATTAACCGAGGGTGTCCAGCGTGCGTTGGAGCAACTGATCGCGGGTGGAGATGATTTTCTGGTTAGCTTCGTAGGCGCGGGCAATCGAGACCAGGTCGATCATCTCGCGCATCGGGGAAATGTTACTGCCCTCGATGTAGCCCTGCATGACGCTGCCGCCGGCTGCGGCAATCGGGGCTTCGTCGGCGGTCGGCAGAAAGACGCCACCGCTCAGCGGCTCCAATTTCTGCGGGTCGGCAAAGCGACTGACCGCAAGGGTGTCGACGACTTGGCCGGCTTGACTGATCTCGCCATCGGCATCGATGGAGATCGCGCCGCCCGCCTGCAGAACGATCGGCGCGCGACCGGCCCCGAGCACGGGTAAGTTATCCGCCGTCACCAAGGTGCGATCGGCGCGCACGGACAATTGGCCGGCGCGAGTAAAGCCTTCGCGTCCATCCGGGAGGCGCACGCTGAGAAAACCATCACCCGAGATCGCGACATCGAGATCGCGGCGAGTCTGGACCATTTCGCCCGGGGCGAAATCGAAACGGACGCGGGCCGAAGGGAATGAACCACTCAAACTTTCATCGGATTTAAACTGGCCCGTGCGCAGTTCGCCGGAGGGCTGAGCAGAGAACTGGACCAACTGGCGCTTAAACCCTGGCACCTGACTGGCGGAGATATTATGCGACGAGGCCTGCTGCCAGCGCTCAAGGGCGGCGAGAGCTGCGGTATTTTGATAAAGGCCTACGGTCATGACTTCGATTAAGCATGCGCAATGCCATGTTTTTATTTAGTTGATATTCAGCATTATACATTTCAAGTAAACGCACAGGCAAGTTTTGCCTTTGCCCTGCTCGCAATTGTTTAGATTGCCTTTTGTAGATGATGGAATCAGCTCACCTTTCCCCAGACGTCCCAGTCGTCTAACCCCTTCTAAGGCCTCAATGAGTAACTCAAATACGGTCCCCGTCTACGCCGCTACCGGTCGCGCGACCGATAGCGAGGAAGTTGAATTTTCCGCCGAGCAAGTCGGCTTCGGCGTATGCCTGATTGTCCACGACGCCCAAATCCATGCCAGCGCGATTGCCCACGTGCTGATGCCCGACTCCAGCAGTAATCCCACCTTCGCCCGGAAAAACCCCTTCGGCTTTAGCAACACCGCCTTCCCGGCATTAATGGAATCATTACGCGGCGCCTCCCGCAATTACGCCGGCGACGAGGCTTGGACCGAAGCCAAAAAACGCCTCAAAGTTTACCTCATTGGCGCCAGCGAAATCACCTCTGCCCAAGCGAGCGCCACCGAGCCCAACATCGACCTTAATATTGGAAAATTAGTCGCAAACCGACTTCGTGATTTAATCAAAACCGAGGGCCTAGAGCCCCCGATTGAAGCCCTCGGCGGCGCCAGCATCCGCGACGTCTCGATTCGCAACGGCACCGGCAAAATCCTCATCGAAGTCCCAGGCCAACCGGAGAAAACCTTATGAGCGCGGCACATAACGAAGAACTCATCGAGCGCATCACGCGCCAAATGGGCGAGCTCCCCACCTCGCTTGAGGTCGTTTGCCGCCTGATGTTGATGTTACGCAATCCCACTCAGGAAAACGAACACGTCGTCACGGCACTTTATTCTGACCGCCAGCTCTCCGGGCAGTTGGTGCGGAAACTCGAATCCAACGAGGAGGCCCAGGTGGACGAAAAGGGCAATATCATCGAACGCAAACGCTCCGAAGCCGAGGTCCTTCAAGTCCTCGACGGAGCGGTGCTGCAGATGGGTTACGCTGCGATCCTGCGCCTCGTTTCCGCACTCAGTGTCGGCAAATTGCTCGCCGCCGAGCACAAAGGTTACGGCATGCAGCGCCGTGAGCTCTGGGTCCACTCCGTGGTGGTCGGTCTGATCGCCCAAAGATTGTGCGAACTGCTCGCCGAGACTGGCCGAGATACCATCGACCCTTCCCTCGCTTTCATCAGCGGCCTCATGCACGATACCGGTAAAGCCGCCCTGAGCACGGAACTCATGCTCAAGTTGAAACAGGTGAACGAGGCTGCCCTCGAAAAAGACGCTAACTGGATCAAACTTGAAAATGAATTTTGTCTCATCGACCACGCCTCACTCGGCGCAAGTCTGATGCGAAAGTGGAAACTGCCCAAGGAAGTTGTCGACGCCGTCGCCTTCCATCACCAGCCCGCTAAAGATCAGAAGCTCGCCTCCATCATCCACCTAGCCGACTACTCCTCCCGCTTTATCTCAAATCCGGGCGGCTGGTCTAGCTATGCTGTCACGTTCGACCCCGCCGCCTTGGCTACCTGCAAATTACGCCTCGACGATATCCAACGGGTCGTATTCCACGTCTCCCAAGACCGAGCGACGGTGGATACCTATTCCAATATCTAAGCCGCTCGCCGGCCCCGCTAGTCCCCGCCGCGCAACTCGGCCCTCAGCCGGGGTCGTTTTGTTTCGTTGTCCTTGATTTGAACGGCCGAAGCTCGCAGCCTCCGGATTCATCATCATGCCACTATGAAACCACTGTTGCTGCTGCTTTTGGGGTTCCTTTTTGCCGTGATTGCCCCAGCCCAGATCGAGGGAGAGTCCGCCGCCGAACTCATCAAACGCGCTGAACTTGGAGACGCCGTTGCCCGCGTAAAATTGAGCCTCATTCGCAGCGGCGGCGAGAACCAGCTCGCCTCCGAAATCCAAACGGCCCGCTGGTACCAAGAGGCCGTCGAACAAAATAACATCACGTCTCAATATAGTCTCGGCCTAATGTTTGAATCCGGCGTCGGCGCCACCAAAGACGCCGCCGAAGCCACCCGCTGGTTCCGCATGGCGGCTGAGCGCGGCAACAACGCCGCCCAATTCAAACTCGGCAACCACTACGCCGCCGGCGACGGCGTCGCCAAGAACCCTATCGAAGCCGCCCTCTGGTTTCGTCGAGCCGCCGAACAGGCCAACGTGGGCGCCCAACGCAACCTCGGCCTCATCCTCCTCAATGGCACCGGCGTCGCCAAAGACATCGCCCAAGCCGTCCAATGGCTCCGGAAAGCCGCCGAACAAGGCGACGTCACGAGCCAATACAACCTTGGCATCCTCTTCGGCAGCAAACTCGCCAAAAACTCCTCCGATTCCGCCCGGTGGTACCGCAAAGCTGCCGAACAAGGTCTAGCCGCGGCCCAGTTCCAACTCGCCCTACTTTGTGAGCGCGGCGAAGGCACCACCAAAGACGCCGTCGAAACCGTCCAATGGCTCCAGAAAGCCGCCGAACAAGACCACGCCGAAGCTCAAACGCTCCTCGGCGAAAAATACGCCACCGGCGACGGGGTCCCAAAAGACAATACCGAAGCCGTTAAATGGTACCGCAAAGCTGCTGAACTCGGCAGCGTTTCGGCCCAATGTAATCTAGGCTTCATGTACGCCACCGGCGGCGGCGTCGAAAAAGACCCCGCCGAAGCCCTCATTTGGTTTCGCAAATCAGCCGAACTCGGCAACGCCATCGGCCAAGTCAACCTCGGTATGCTCTACCAAACCGGCAACGCCATCGGCCAAGATTTCTTCGAAGCCGCCAAATGGTACCGCAAAGCTGCACTCCAAGGTAATGAGCTCGCCCAGTACAACCTCGGCCTACTACACGATGCTGGGGCCGGCGTCCCCAAAGACAGCGTTGAAGCCGTTCGCTGGATCCGCATGGCCGCTGACCGGGGTCACGCTGCCGCCCAGACTAACCTCGGGGCCAAATACGCCACCGGCGACGGTATCCCTAAAGACCTCGTCGAAGCCCACGTCTGCTTCAACCTCGCCAGCGTCAAGGGCAACCCCACCGCCCAACGTAACATGGTCATGATCGAACGCGACATGACCCCCGATCAACGTGCCAAAGCCATGGAACTCGCCCGCAGCCGCTTCGCCGCCGCCGCCAAGCCCGAGGCCAACGCCCCTTCCCCTCGCCCCGTCCCATGACTCTTTTTATCGCACCAGGCCCCCACCAAAGAATGAAATTAGGCCCCCTCCTTGGTGTTTCCCGGCCGCAAACGTTCGCTTCAGTTCCGCCGGGCTTCTAGCGGGCGATTTCCAGCAGATCCGGCAATTCAACACGTTTCTCGTAAAGCGCTTTGCCGACGATCACTCCGTCCAAGTTTGCGTATCGGCGCGAAAGCTCAGCCAGCTTTACCACATCCTCCCGCCGGCTCACGCCCCCGCTCGCGATCACGTTGAAATTTCCGGCGTTCAACATCGCTTCCTGCGCCGCGAAATTTGGCCCCGTCAACATTCCATCGGTGCCGATATCCGTGTAAATGATCGTGCGCACGCCGAGCCCATCCATCCGCTTCGCCATTTCCAGAGCCCCGGTGCCCGTCGTATCGACCCAACCCTTCACCGCAACTTTCCCGTCCTTCGCATCGATGCCCACCGCGATCTTCTCGCCGAACTGCTGCACCAACTCGCCGACGAAACGCTCGCTCTCCGCCGCCCGGGTGCCGATCACCACACGGCTAACGCCAAAACTCAATACGCGCTCCACGGTCTCGCGCGAACGCATCCCGCCACCGAGTTCTACCTTCAAACCGGTCGCGACAATTTCTTGAACCGCCGCCAAGTTTTGCGATTCGCCCGAGAACGCCCCGTCCAAATCGACCACGTGAACCCACGCGCTGCCGGCGGCCTTGAACTCCCCAGCCACCCCAGCCGGCTGCTCGGCGTACACCGTCTCCTGATCAGCTCGTCCTTGCAGTAAACGCACGGCTCGTCCGCCTCGGATATCGATCGCAGGATAAATAGTCATGAGAGGAAAACGCTTTGCTCCCCGGCCCCACGGTGCGAGATTAAATCTTATGTCGAACTACCAAGTCCCCGCTTTTTTGGCCGACCTTCTCCACGCTCGATCACCCTCCGGTTATGAGGGTGAGGCACAGGCGGTCTTTGACCGCTACGTAAAACCAGCCGCCGACATGTATGCAAACGACGCGTTGGGTAACCGCATCGCCACCCTGAATCCCAAGGGCGATCCGGTGCTGATGCTTGCCGGCCACATGGACGAACTCGGACTCATCATCACCTACGTCAACAAAGACGGTTTTATCTACTTTGACACAATCGGCGGCCACGATCGCACCGTGATTTCAGGACGCCGGGTCATCATTCAAACGGCCACCGGCCCCGTCAAAGGCGTCACCGGCAAGCGTGCGATTCATCTCATGGATGAAGGTGATCGCAAGAAAGTCCCGGAGATCCACGAAATCTGGATCGATATCGGTGCCCGGTCGAAAAAGGAGGCCCTTGAACGCATCGCGATCGGAGACGCTGCGACTTACGACCATGAGCTTGAACTTATTCACGGAAGCATCGGCACCGCTCGCGCCTTCGACAATAAAGTCGGCGCTTACGTCGTAGGTGAAACGCTCATCCGGCTGGCGAAGGAAAAGAAGAAGATTTCGGCCAAGGTTGTCAGTGTCGCGACCGCCCAAGAAGAAATCGGAGTCCGCGGTGCCACCACTGCCGCTTACGCGGTGAACCCGCACATCGCCCTCGCCGTCGACGTCGGCCACGCCACCGACCACCCGGACTGCGACAATCGCAAATACGGCGAGACCAAACTCGGCGGCGGCCCGATCATTTGCCGCGGCGCAAATATCAATCCCAAGATTTTCTCCCGCTTGGTCGCCGCCGCCAAGAAACTAAAGATCCCCTACCAGATTGAAGCTGACCCGAGGCCGACGGGCACTGACGCCCGCGCAATTCAAATGGGCCGAGGCGGTGTCGCCACCGGCTTGGTCAGTATTCCGCTGCGCTATATGCACACCCCGAGCGAGATCGTGGATCTCGAAGATGTGGAGCGCTGCGTCCAGCTCTTCGTGGAGTTCGCCAAGGGGCTCGAACCAGGCGATTACGCCCATTGGTGAGCGTCAGGACCGCGCAAGGCGGCTGAGCCTCACGCCGCGTTCTCGGTCGGCTCAGTTTTCGCCGCGCGTCTAAGCGTGGGTTTACGACGCCCGGCGACCACGGCCGAATCGATAATGACTTCCGTCACATCGTCTCGCTGGGGCAGCTCATACATCACCTCCAGCATGATGTTCTCCATGATCGACCGCAGCGCGCGGGCTCCAGTCTTCAGCTCAATCGCTTTTTGCGCGATGGCTTTGACCGCATCCGAAGTGAAGCGCAGGCGCACCCCGTCCATCGCAAAGAGTTTCGCATACTGCTTCACCGTCGCGTTCTTGGTCTTCAACAGAATCTTCTCCAAATCCGCGACGGACAGTTGATCCAAAACCGAAACGACGGGCAGGCGACCAATGAATTCGGGAATCATCCCGAAGCGCACCAAATCCTCCGGCGCGATTTTTTTCATCATCTCGTCCGGGGTGAGTTCGTGGTCGGCCGCGTTGACGTGAAACCCTAGCGACCGAGAACCCAGTCGCTTCTTTATAATCTGATCAAGTCCCACAAACGCACCGCCGCAAATAAAGAGAATATTGGCCGTATTGACCTGAATATACTCCTGATTCGGATGCTTTCTCCCCCCCTGCGGAGGGACGTTGCAGACAGTCCCCTCGAGGATCTTCAACAATGCCTGCTGCACCCCTTCGCCCGAAACATCCCGGGTAATCGAAACGTTTTCCGTCGTCCGCCGAATCTTGTCGATCTCGTCGATGTAGATAATCCCGCACTCGGCCCGCTTAACGTCGTAGTTGGCGGCCTGCAATAATCGCAGCACCACGTTCTCAACGTCCTCCCCCACGTAGCCCGCTTCGGTCAGGGTCGTCGCATCGGAGATCGCAAAGGGCACATCCAAAATTCGCGCCAAGGTTCGCGCGAGCAGAGTTTTGCCGGAGCCAGTCGGACCGGAGAGCAAGATATTACTTTTCTCCACCTCCACATCGGCGAACTCCGGCGAAAGCGCGGTCGATTCCCGTGGCGACTGGCCGGAGTCGAACCGCAGTCGCTTGTAGTGGTTGTAAACCGCGACCGAGAGCACCTTCTTCGCGTGATCTTGCCCGATCACAAAATCATCGAGCGTCCGCCGAATTTCCGCGGGCTTGATCAAGCGAATCAACGGTTTCGCGTCCGCCGCAGCCGCAGGCTTGATCTCCCGATCGATGATCGTTTTGCAGACGTTGACGCACGAATCGCAAATGTAGACGCCGGGCCCCGCGATGATTTTTTTGACCTCGGCCTGCGATTTTCCGCAGAACGAGCACAAGGTGACGCGCGACGATTTTGCCATGGGGAGCACGTTGCTCAGGCCAACACCTGAGTCCAGTGCGGAGTTGGCTTGAGCTGTTCCTCGCGCGATCCCGTCCTATTGGCGCTTAAATCAAGCCGCGCTCGGCACCACGATTTTTTGAGCTTCGCGGGTCGAAGCGATCACGTGGTCGACGATACCATAAGCTTTGGCCTCGTCCGCCGCCATGTAGTAATCGCGATCAGAATTCGCTTCCACATCCGCCACGGGCTTTCCCGTATGCTTCGCCAAAACCCCGTTGAGGGTCTCGCGCCAACGGATGATTTCGCGGGCCGCGATGGCGATATCCGCCGTTTGTCCACCCGCGCCACCGCTAGGTTGGTGAATCATCACCCGGCTGTTTGGCAGCGCAAAGCGCTTCCCCTTGGTCCCCGCGGCGAGCAGCACCGTGCTCATACTTGCGACCATGCCGATGCAATAGGTGACGACATCGAATTGCATAAAATTCATCGTGTCGTAAATCGCCATCCCGGCGGTCACGCTGCCGCCCGGAGAGTTGATGTAAACATGGACGTCTTTTTTTGCGTCCTCCATTTGGAGATACAGCATCTGGGCGATAACCAAGTTGGCGACCTGGTCATCAATGGGCGTGCCGATGAAAATAATCCGGTCCTTCAGCAGTCGCGAGTAGACGTCCATGGCCCGGGTCTCGCGGCCGTTACTGTCATAAATGGTGGGATTCGGCAGGTAGTAGCTCACGGTGTTGTTGATTCGCTCAAGCCTTTGGCTGGGTCGTCGAGACGCTAGCCTTCGAGACCAAGAAATCAACCGCCTTGTCGAAAATGATGTTCTGCTGAATGGCGCGAAGTTGATCCCGGTCCTTCGTCAAATCCTTCACGAGCTTGTCGGGGTTTTGACCGGTGCGGCTGGCCTCCCGGTAGATAAAATTGTCGATGTCGCGCTCGCTCACCGTGATTTTCTCGGCGGCGGCAATCTTGGCGAGGATGAGTTGAACTTTGACCCGCTGGGCGGCTGCTTTTTGGGCACCGGCAAACAGTTCTTTTTTGTCCTTTTCGAACTGATCTTGAGGAACGCCGCGGCGCATGTTTTCCTCAATGAACTGACGCAGAACGCTCTGGGTCTCGGATTCGATCAAGCTTTGAGGAATGGGAAACTCGATCTTGCCCGCAATCGCCTCGGTCACTTGGCGACGCTGCGCCGTCTGATTCTCGTAGTCTTTACGTAATTTCAGATTGTTTCGAACGCTGGCTTTGAGTGCGTCAAGACTGTCGACCTGTTGGGACTTGAAAAACTCCTCGTTCAATTCCGGCAACGTGCGCTCCCGAATTTCCAAAACCTCGATCGCGTAACTTGCCGCTTTTCCCGCCAAGGCGGGAGCCGGCGCGAAGTCTGCCGGAAATGCGATCGCCACCGTTTTTTTATCGCCAGTTTTTAGTCCGGCCAACTCCTTACCCAAGCCCGGCAGCACACCTTCGTTGGTGCCCTCAACCTCTTCCCAAGTCTGCGGGACTTTACCGTAGATCTGTTTGTCCGGGACAATCTCAGCCACCGGCTTTCCATCAATCGTGCCCTCGTAGGACAATTTCACGTAATCGCTCTTTTGCGCGGCGCGATCCGCCACCTTGAAATCGGCGCGTTCACCGCGAAGCCCCTCGATCACCGCATCGACTTCAGTATCGGTAGCCTCGGTCGGCGCGATCTCGGTCGGCAAGCCGACGTAGTCGGGCAAAGTGAACTCCGGCCTGACATCGACGGTCACAGTCACCGCCGCAGACAGTCCCGCCTCAATCGTCCCCTCCTCGAGATTTACAATGTTCAACACCTCTAAGTTTTCCTGATCGAGCGCGCTCTTGTAGGCTTTAGACACGACCTTCTGCTTAAATTCACCCGCGATCTCCTTGGCGTAACGCTTTAAGATCATCGACGCTGGCGCCTTGCCCGGACGAAAGCCTGGCAACTGCGCAAACTTCGAAAATTCGACCACCGTTGCCTGATGTTCGGCGTCGACCTCGCTTTTGTCCAAGGTGACGACGATGCTTTTGCGCGTTTCGGAAACGTTATTGAGTTGGATGTTCACAGTGAGATTCTCAGAGGTAATTTCGATAAATGAATCGGGCAACCTACGAAGCACCCCAATACGGTCAATGCCGGATTCCGCCATGTTGAGCGCTTGCACGACAGGGCCTCGAATCATTTGTATAGGGTATGCTTTGCCTCTCAACCTTGCTCCGGGATCACGCGCCCCTGCTGCTAATCGATGCCGCTTCTTGCAAGGTTCAAGCGGGGGTTTTGGCCGCCGACGGCGTCTCCGATTGGGCCACGCAGGAGGCAGAAGCGGGGGTCGCCATCTTTCGCTGCATTGAGAAACTCAGGGTCGATTTAGACCGCATTCGCGGCTTTGTGTTTTGCGAAGGCCCCGGTTCGACGCTGGGTATCCGAACTTCCGCGATGGCCATCCGCACTTGGCAGACTCTGGCGCCGCGCCCCGCCTTTGCCTACGTCAGTCTGGCGTTGTTGGCTCACGCGATCGGCCGGTTGGACGTCACCATTATCGCCGATGCGCGTCGCAGTTCTTGGCACGCCCAAAAACTGGGTCACCCCCTTCGTCGGTTGCTTGCCGAAGAATTGAACGGCCCACTGGTAACGCCGAGGCACTTCCGCACGTGGTCGCCCGAACCGGCAGGCACGACCGTTCACGACTACGCCGTGGAACACCTGATCGAAACAACCAAGGAGATGCCGCTCTTCCGCCCAACCGAAGCGCCCGACGCCTTTCTTCATCACGATCCAAGCTTCGTGACGTGGTCTCCAACCATTCACCGGGCGCCGGTGAATAGCACCCAAGAAGGTTAAAGCCGCTTGGGTAATGCGAAGCGGCAGGGGCGAAGAGTTTCGCGCTTTCCCGTGAATTCTTAGGTCCGTCTACCACCGGACGAAATTTACAATTATCATCGGCCAGCGGTTAACTATATATAGAAATTGAAACGGCCAAGCAGACCGTGTAGCAGTAAAGTGGCCCCCAAATCGCGCCCGTTTCCGAGCCATTGACTTACGACGCGACCTTCATGGGTGCATGCTCGCCCTGATCTACTGGCGCCGGCGGCGATCCTCTCGCCCGAAGCCCCAAAGGTTATCCGGAAATAGTGGTGGCCGGAAATTCGGCCCCGGCGTCTATCACCGAAAGGGCCCGATGTGGGGGAACTTGAGTCCGGAACCACGTCCGTTGCTTCCTGACCAAGCCTTTCGTGTTCTTGACGATCTCATCAACCAAGTCGCTTTCCGCGATCCGTCCATCGAAGAACGCCAAAACTTCCCGATAGCCGATGGCGCGAGCAGCGCTGGGATTTTGCTCAAGACCGGCGGCTCTTAGACGACGCACCTCGCCGACCAGCCCGGCCCGGATCATCCCCCTTACCCGGGCCTCAATTCGTAGGGCCAGCTCGTCGGCCGGGCGGGTAAGTTCCAGCAATTCGACGTGCCAGTCGGCAAACGCGCCCGGCTTCGCCGAGAACTCCGCCTTCAATTGCTTCAGGGTTCGCCCTGTCGCCAAACACCGCTCCAACGCCCGCGTTACCCGGCGCGGATTATCGACATCCAGTGAACCCAAATCATCCGCATTCAGTGCGCGCAACTCGCCCACCAGCGCCGCAAGCCCAAGCTTTGCCCTGCGGGCTTCTACCTCCGCGCGCAGTTCTGCCGGCACCGTCACATCGTCGGCCACCGGGGCCAAAAACGATTTCAGGTAAAATCCGCTTCCACCCGTCACCAACACCGCCCGACCCCGCGCCTCGATCTGCTTCACCGCCTCCCGCGCCAATCCAATGTAGCGGGCCACATCCATCTTCTCGGTCACCCCGCAAATATCGATCAGGTGATGCGGCACCCGGGCCAACTCGTCGACGCTGGGTTTTGCCGTGCCGATGTCCATGCCCTGATAAAACAAAAGCGAGTCGCATGAAACGATCTCCGCCCCGTGGGACTCCGCCCAGCGCAGCGCCCACTCCGTCTTACCTACCGCCGTGCAGCCGGTGAGAACGTGAATCGTAGATTTCATGCCGTGAGCTCAATACTCTTTCCGGCTCCGGGCGAGCCGAAGGATCAGTCTTCGCGAGCCCGCTTGGGCCGTTACCGTTCGCTGCTTCCTCCCCCCCTCCGGCCAGTTCGGCGCGAGTTATCACACGATTGCATCCGCCGCGCTTGGCAGCATAGAGCGATTGTCGGACACGCCGATCAACCGCTCGAGCCACGATCCATCTTCGGGCAACGCCGCCAATCCGGCGCTGATCGTCAGCCTCAAAGACACGCCGCTCTCGATCATCACCGGGCTGGCCGCCACAGCTGAGCGTCTTCATCGGTCGAAGCCCTCTTGAGTTCGTAGAGCTTTCCCTTCAATTTCGTAAAATCCGTCTGCGTGAGCCGAAACTGCAACCGGTCATCGTCGATCATCAGGATCTTCCTCATAGACCGCCAGCGCACCGATTCCGAACCCGCAGGGCAAATTCAAATCCCGTTACCCCCTTTTTTTACCCCGTTGGGACTCCAGAGCTTAGCGACGAGTCCCGGCCACCAAATCGAGCGCCTTTTCCTCCATCACGGCCGCGATCCGCGCGGGTGTCGCTAAGTTATCCTTGATCACATTCACCAAGGCGCTGCCCACGACCACCCCGTCGGCAAGCGCCGCCACTTGGGCCACTTGGGCGCGGCTGCCGATCCCGAAACCCACGGCGATCGGCAGGCGTGTATGGATCCGAATGCGGGCCACCGCCTCCGCAATGCCGCCGGCCACATCCGAACGCACCCCGGTCACGCCTTCGCGTGACACATAGTAAATAAAACCGGTCGTTGCCGCCGTGATTTTTTCGATTCGCGCCGCCGGGGTCGTAGGAGCCACGATGCACACCGTATCCACTCCGTGTTGGGCTGCAGCCGCAGCGAATTCCGCGCCCTCCTCGGGCGGCAAATCGAGCACCAACATGCCGTCAACCCCGGCCGCTTTCGCCGCCTTCACGTAGCCGTCGATCCCATTTGAAAAAACGAGATTGTAATAGGTGTAGAACACAACCGGCACGTCGCTAAACTCACGGATGCGCCCCACAAACTCGAAGACTCTCGCCGCCGTCATGCCGCCTTCCAAGGCCCGCTGCGCCGCCAGTTGGTTCGTAAGTCCATCCGCCAACGGGTCCGAAAACGGCACCCCCAGCTCCAACACATCGATGCCGCTTTTGATCAACGCCCGGCAGGCCTCCAAGGAGGTGTCGAAACTCGGGTCTCCCGCGCACAAGTAAGCAACGAAAGCGGCGCGGTTTTGTTCACCGGCACTGGAGAAAGCATGGGCGATACGGGACATATTGCCTCCCATCGGCGCAAAAACCCTTTCGCGGGGCAAAGAGAATTTTTTGTCCCGGAAACTTAACCCGGCCTCGCGGTGTCGAACACGTTACAATTCTCCGCCCAGTACCGACCCGCTTGCGCGCAACGAATCGCTCCCTTTCCTTTGTTCTCCTCCGTTTCAAATGCCCTCCATCCGCCCAAAACAAAAGTCGCCCTCTTCCACGAAGGTCCGCCGTCGATCATCGCCGAAGCCTCAGCCGTCGCGGTCCTCATCACAGCGGGATCTGCTCTATCAGCGGATCCGGCATGAGATTATCGACGACCTCGATGAAGAGGTGGAGATGGAGCGCGCCGACTGGGATCCCAAGTCCGCCCACACTGCCTCGTCCGCTGCCGGCACCACGGCCGAGCGCGCCCAGCGCGACTTTTATTTCAAGGAACTCTACCGCCTCCAGACGCAGCTTGTATCCCTGCAGGACTGGGTGGTTCAGACCGGGCACCGAATGGTCATCGTCTGCGAGGGCCGGG
>SXGQ01071962.1_pt1 | contig 28172 bp, 19 predicted proteins | sample 3178371 | NCBI WGS metagenome assembly SXGQ01 (sample SAMN11356859, study PRJNA531348) | freshwater metagenome | isolation source: freshwater sample F1-20 | place: China: Fuxian Lake, Yuxi | collected 2017-12-25 | reverse complement strand
ACGACGTGCTCAACGTCTCCGGGCACCGCATCGGCACCGCCGAGGTGGAGAGCGCGCTGGTGTCGCACCCTTCGGTCGCCGAGGCGGCCGCGGTCGGCCGGCCCGACGAGCTCAAGGGTCAGGCGCTTGTCGTGTTCGTCACCCTCAAGGCCGGCCAGCAGGCCAGTGACGCTCTCAAAGATGAACTGCGCGCCCACGTCGCGAAGGAGATCGGGTCGCTCGCGCGGCCTGACGCCGTGCGGTTCGCCGCCGGCCTCCCGAAGACGCGGAGCGGAAAGATCATGCGCCGCATCCTCAAGGAGATCGCCGCCGGCGGCCAGGTGAAGGGCGACACGACCACGCTCGAGGACTTCAGCGTCGTCGCGGCGCTGCAGTCGGAGGAGTGATCGGGGCCTCCGCCTTGACTTGCGATTCAAACCGGCGCGCCCGTCGCGACGGTTTTTTTGCGTCCGGCGCGGGGCGTCCGGCGGAAATCCCCCGCGATGCCTTTCAAAACGTTCCCTTGAGGCCGAGGGTGAAGGGCCGGCCGAAAGCGCCGTGGTAGAACTCGCGCGCGTGCCGCGGGGTCTGCGAGCCATAGGCGAACTCGTTCTGGATCTCGTCGGTCGCGTTGCGGACGTTCGCATAGAGCGAGACGCTCCGCGCGAGGCGCACGTCGAGACTGAGGTCGAGCTGGGTCCGCGGCTGCGGGTAACGAAACGCGTCGGGGCCCATGTCGGGATAGGATACGGCCTTCTGCTCGCCGCGGTAGTTCCACTTGGCGATGACCGTCGCGCGACGCCAGGCGACCGTGAATCCCCAGTTCACGGACTCCGGTAGAAAACCCGTGAAGTCGGCGAGGGCGTCGCCCTCGAGCTTCAGTTTGGTTGCGTTGACAAACACGGTGACGTGCCGGCCCCACGCCGCGACGGGCGCGAGGGAATGCCGCAGATTGATCTCGGCGCCGCGGACGCGGGCGGAGCCGGCGTTGAATTTGGTGGTTACGCGCCAGCCGAGGTAGCGTGCGTCGAGCCCCAGAGCCTCGAGATCGGCGGCGGTCGCGTCCTTGACGAAGTTGCCGAAGAAATCGCTCACCTCCTTGAGGAATACGCCGCCGCTGACGACTCCGCCCTGGTCGGTGTAGTACTCCGCCGACACATCGTAGTTGTCGGCGGTCCAAGGTTTGAGGCCGATGTTGCTGAGAGAGATCCGGCCGCGGGTCTGATCCGGGTCCGCGTTCAGGTCGTCATCCTGGTTCACGGTGGTGTTGGGGATGATGTTGCTGAAGTTGGGCCGACCGTAAGTTTTCGCGTAAGCGGCACGCACGAGCAGCTTTTCGGTGGCGCTGAAATTGAGGTGAAGGCTGGGGTAGAAGCCCTGGTAGGAACGTTCCGCGCGAGCGGCCCGAGCGCGGTAAATCAGGGGAACTTCGGCCAGCGAGCCCGCCGTGCCGGCCTCGGGCTTCCGGATGCGGGCTCCGGCGGGCGTGCGCGCGAAGCTGCCGTTCGGATTGCGCACGAATACCGCGTCGGGATCCTGGAGCGGTCCGAATCCGACGTCCGTGGTGCGCTCGAAACGCACGCCGGCCACGGCGTTGAGGCGATTGCTGAACCCGCGGGCCTCCGCCTGAAGGTAGCCGGCGGAGGCGGTTTCCTCAATGTACTTCGATTGGAGGATATTGTTGCTCAGCGTGGTGCGTTCCTGGGCCAGGGTCTGGCTGAAGAGCGCCGGGTTGGCGGCAAAGGCTGCCCAGACCTTGTGCGGAGAAACCCAGGGCACGTAGGGCTGGTGGGCGAAGGTGGAAAACTTGCGCGTGCCGTGATACACGTCGGAGAGATAGGGGGTCGCGGAGCGGTCCCCGTTGATCCCGTTGTAGTTGTAGGTGCGGCCGCCCAGCCGCACGTCATCGGTCCTCTGCACGCGGTGGAGGCCGCCGATTTGCAGCGCGGCGGGGAAGGGCAGGAACGTGAGCTGCCGGCGGACATCGAGGCCGCCGCCGCTGATCGTCGCGCGGACGTCCGTGTTGGGAACGCCGGATGCCGAGGTGATCGTGTAGTTGCCCAGGTTGAAGGCATCAACCGGGCGGTCGGCATTGTCGAAAACCTCGAAGTCAGAGATGTTGCCATCCAGGATTCCTCGGTAATTGAGCCGCACCGGAGCGGCCAGGCCCACGGCCACGCCGTTGAAGAATCCGCGCGCGGTGTCGCGCCTCCACGCCTTTGAATTCGAGCGACTCCCCGACGCCTGGACGCGCCACGTGCCGTCGTCATACCGGTAGCGGACGTCACCCGCGACGTTCAGACCGTTGTTCTTGGAGAAGCTGAACGCCTGGGCGACGGAGCCGCGGCCGGTGGCGCCGAGCACCTCCGTGTCGGTGAAGGAGAGCGTGCGCCCGCCCGCCGTGGAAGGGGTGCCGATGTTCCCGAGCGTCGGGTTGAACTGGGAGTTGTAGCTGTTGTGGTCGTAGTAATTCACCGTTCCGCCGAGCGAGAGCACGGCGTGGCGATGCGGGCGCCAGTCGAGCTTCAGGGAAAGCGAGTCGCGCTCGTAGTCGCGGGAGACCTCCACGTTGCGGTGCCGCCAGAGGTAGGGATTGGCGGGGGTCGCGTTGGTTCCGGTCGCGCTTGCCCGGTAGTCGGTGTACCAGGTGTCGGTCTCGAAGGAGGTCACGGAGTGGAGCGCCGTGATCACGAGGCCGAGGTTGCGCGAGACCGGGAGCGTGTAGTCGAGGCCGAGGTCGGGCAGCAGTTTGTAACGGCGCTGATTGTCCGGTCCGGGCGTTCGCCCGAGGGCGAAGGATTGCTCGCTGGAGGAGACCCCGGCCCGCCAGCGCAACTCCGCGCGGCTGCGCTCGAACGCGCTCTTGGTGATCAGGTTGATCGAGCCCGACATGGTGTCGGCGGGGGTGGAGGGCAGAGGCACCTTGGTGACCTCGACGCGTGAGATGCTGTTCACGCCCACGCGGGAGGGTGAGAAATCGCGTTCGCCGGAGGCGTTGGCGCCGGCCAGCTGCATGCCGTCGGACGAGACGATGGTCATGCCGCTGGGAAAGCCGCGGATGAGCACGCCCTCGGTTTCAAGGGCGCCGTAGGCGGCGGCCACGCCGGGCAGGAAGCGGAGGAAATCGCCCACGCTCCCGCCCAGCGGTTCGCCGAGCGTCTCGGTGGAGACGACACTCTTAAGGTTTGGAGAGAAGCGCTGCTCGTTGATCGCGATCGCCTCTCCGTCGGTCTCGCGCGCGGTGGCGACACGGAAAGCGTCGAGCTGCACCGTGCCGTCCTGCGCCCCGTAACGGGTGGCGCTCGAAAGGGCGAAGTCGCGCTCGATCGCGCCGCCCGGCGGGACGCTCACCTTCACGGTCAACGGATCGAGGCCGGTGTGGAAGATATCAAGGGTCACCGGACCGCTCCCGATCCCGCCGAGGCGGTAGGCGCCGGTGTCGTCCGTGAAGGTGAGCGTCCCTGTTTCGCGCACCGCGACCCGGGCGCGCTGTAGGAAAGCGCCGGTGGCGGCGTTACTGACGCGACCGGTGATCACGCCGTCGGCTGATTCGGCGGCGCGGGCCGCGGGGAGCAGGTCGAACGCGCCGCAGAGGAGGGTGGCAATAACGATGAGGAGTCGGGACGGCATGGTGGCGGGGGAGGCGGATTCGGCGTGCTCGGAACGGGCGTTTCAGCGGGCCGGCCCGAGGCGCGACTTCGCCTCCCGCAGCCAGCTTTCGTGGATGAAGCGATCCTTCTGGGCCGTCCATTCGGCGTCGGGCAGGACGCACAATTCCTCGCGGCGCAAGCCGGGTATACCCGTGCCGATCGCGCGGGTGCCTGCCTCGCGCAGTTCGGTCGCGTAGGACCGGTCGATCTGCACTCCGCGCGCGCTCGCCCAGGTGCCGATGTGGGTCTCCGGCAACGCGTCGAGGGCAGCCTCGTCCCAGCGCGGGAAATCAAGGTGGCGTTCGAGCCAGCGGGCCACGGCCTTCGTCACGAAGTACGGCCGGTGTCCGGCGGCGGGCACCCAGCCGAGGTCGAACATCCCCGTCTCGTTTCCGCGCAGGGCGGCCGCGCGAGCGCGAACCGACCTGAGGTGCTCCTCCCCGAGGGTTGGCACTGAGACGGTCGTGTCCTCGAGACCGTTGTGGATAAGGGTGGGACCGCGGGTGGCGTGCAGCGCGTAGATCACCGCGGGCCGGTCACCGAGGGAGGAGAGGGAACGGTAGGGAGTGCCCTGGCACATCGGTTTGGACCGGTCCCAGTAGCCGTCGGGGCCGTCGAGGTTGCCGCCGCCGACGAGCACGCAGGCGCGGAGCCGGGTGTCCACCGCTCCAGCCAGCGAAAGGATGAACGAGCCCATCGAGTAGCCGGCCGCGGCGATCCGGGTCGGATCGACCTCCGGTCGCGTGCCGAGGTACGAAACCGCCTGCATTATGTCCGTCACCATCAGGCCTCCGAGGCGCCGCGCGAGTTCCTCGGGGGGCTCGATCTTGTCATGGGCCCGGGTGCCGGAAAGGCGGTCGCGGTTGCGCTCACCCTCGCCCGCGGGGTCGTAGGTGAGCACCACGGCGCCCGCGCGGGCGTACGCCACGCCGGCGTAGAAGGCGTACCAGCTGAACTTGTCCCCGCCGTGGCCGTTGACGACGATCAGCGCCGGGGCCGGTGCCGCGGTTTCGCGGGGCCGGTACAGGATGGCGGGAATGCGGAGGCCGAACTGCGTGCCATAGGTGACGCGTTCCGCGACGACTCCCGGCTCCGGCTCGAAGCTCCCGTGCCCCTGCGGGGCAAGTTCAGGCAGCGGATCGGGCACCTGCAGCGCGCTTCGGATCTCCCCTCGCCACGCGTCTTCCCGCTCAGAGGCGGGTATCGCGGCGGCGAGTGGTCCGGCGAGGGCCCAGAGGCGGAGTGCCAAGCTAAGGAACAAGGGCATGGGGCGGGGGTGACACGGAGTTCCCGATGGGATGGCCGCGGGGGATGATCGCGAGACAGCGGTCGCGGGGCGGAGAGGTCAACGCCTCCCTCCTTTGCGCTGGACCCGGGGTGACGCCGCTCATTCGCCCTTCCCGTGGCGGTTCGGACCGCGCCCGAGAAACCTGTTGCGGCGATTGTAACGTTGGCGCTTCACTCACGTCCTTTCCCTCATGCCGTTTGCGCAACCCGGCTCCCGTCGCCGACTTCTCGTGCGCGGCTGCCGCGAGGCGGCCGCCGGTGGCTTCACCTTGCTGGAGCTTCTCACCGTGATCGCGGTCATCGCTATCCTGGCCGCGCTGTCGGTGGGAGCGATCCGGGGCGCCAAGGAACGCGGGATGATCGCCCGCAGCCGCGGCGAGCTCGCCGCGGTCTCGGCGGCGCTGGAGCAATTCAAGACCCTTCACGGAGACTACCCGCAGACCGGCGCCTTTGGGCAGGCCCCGGCCACGCCGACCGCGACCGGCACCGGTCCGGGAACGCAGACCGCCCAAGCGAAGCTCTTCAATTGCCTCACCGGCGTATTCGGGGCGCGCGCTTTCAATCCCAACAACCGCATGAGCGGCCCCAACCTGATCGAGGTCTCACGCTTCTCCATCAACGGCACGCTCACCAACCAGTTCCTCGTCCCGGTGAGCAACGCGCCCCTGCCCCCCGCCAAGGTCGAGCAGAACGCCTGTCTCGTCGACCCGTGGGGGCGCCGGTATAGCTACTACTACCGCACTGCTAACAACCCAGGCGGCTGGCAGGCCACGGGCTATGTGCTTTATTCCGCCGGTCCGCGCGTCGCCGCCAACGGCACCCAGACCGCCCCCCTCAACCCGACCAACGGCTTGCTGCTCGCCACGCAGACCGCCGAGATGCTCGACAATATCTACGCCAGCGCCCCGTGACGCGATGAAACTCCCCCGCCGCCTTTCCGCCCGCCGCCCGCACCACTCCGCCGGGTTCACCCTCATCGAACTGCTCACCGTGGTCGCCATCCTCGGCATCCTCGCCGCGATCCTCGTGCCCACCACCTCGGCGGCGCGCATCGCCGCCAAGAAGGCCAAGACCCGCGGCCAATTCGCCCAATGGGGCGCCGCCATCGAGGCTTTCCGGCAGGAATACGGCTACTATCCGACGTTCGAGTCGACCGGCGCCGGCCTGAACAAGGTCAACGGCAACACGGTCGGCGGCACCAACCTCGCCGCCGTGCACCGTTTTTACGAGACCTTGGTCGGCTCCCGTCGCGACAGCGCCGCCCTGCCGACCACGACCTCCGGCACGCCGCCGCCCCCCCAGGCCCAAAACTCCCGTCGCATCCAGTTCATCACCTTCACCGAGACCGACGTCGTGCCGGTCGCCACCACCGACGCCTCGCTCACTTCCAAGCGCGGACTCATCCGCGACGCCTTCGACAACACCGATATCGCCGTGCTGGTCGACCGGAACCTCGACGGGGCGATCAAGATCGGCGGCACCGGCGGGGACAGCATCGCGACCGCCCCGACCGTGACGCCGCCCGACAACACCGGCATCCGTCTCGCGCCGGTCACCTCGGGCACCACGCCCGACATCCCCACGGTCGCGCAGGGCGGGCTGCGCCTCGGCGTGGCGTTCTACTGTCTGCCGCCCGGGGCGCGCACGACCTCCGATTTCATCTTCAGCTGGAAATGACCGGCCCGGGGAAGAGCCGCGGCGAACCGCGGGCGCGCCGACGGGGAGCGTTCACCCTGATCGAGCTGATGGTGGTGATCGGCCTGATCGTTGTGCTGACCGCCGGAGCCGGACTCGCGGTCGCGGGCCGGGGAGGCGAGGGCGCCGCGCTCGCGAACGCGCAGAACATGGTTTCCAGCCTGGTCGGCCTCACCCGCGTGCAGGCGGCCCTGCACCAGACGAACACGCGGTTGCTCGTTTACGCGCAGCAACCGCCGGCGGCCAACGCCGACGCCACGAAGTATCTCCGGGCCCTGCAGGTCGCGCGCCTCGACACCCTCCCGAACGGAGCCAGTGCCTGGGTCGCGGTCGGGGACCCGGTGCTGCTGCCCGAACCGATCTGCGTGGTGCCGCCCGCCCCGGTGCCGGTGAACCACCTCAACACGGGCGTGACCTGGCAGAACAACGCCGCCACCGGCCCCGTCTCCACGCTCTCCACCACCACCGGCTTCAGCTACCGCGGGCAGTCCAACCCCGCCGCCGCGCTGCAATTCTTCGGGCGGCAGGGGCAGAACGGCCGTATCCACTTCCTCGAGTTCGCGCCCGACGGCACCGTGGTCTCCAACACCACCGGCAATCCGACGAAGATCGCGCTGACCACCGCCGTCCTCGGGATCAACGCCCTGCCGCGCTTCAACAACGCCAACCGCGTGCGCGGGCTGTTCGTCCGCCGCTCCGGCTCGGTTTCGCTCGTCAACTCCGCGACCGGCTTCTGAGACGATGCGCGTGCACCGACCGGTAGTCTCCACCCGCCGCGGCCCCGCGGGCTTCTCGCTGATCGAGGTCATCGCCGCCGTGGTCATCTTCGCCATCGGCATGATCTCCGTGCTCGGGCTCTACGGGCCGCTCACGAAGTCGGTCGCCGCGGTGAGCGACACCGACGCCGCCGCGCGCGTCGCCGATGCCGTGCGCTCCCGGCTGCGGATGCTTCCCTACGAGCAGGCGCTCGCCCTCGTGCAGGACCCTTCCGCGGTGGCGCGCAAGGACGCCGATGGCGCCTATAACCCCAACGACGGCGCGCGCTACCCCGCGGTGATGTTCGCGCGCGCCGACGGCGAGGTCGGCATCTACGACGCGGCGCCGAACCGGCGGGCCTGGTTCAGCTCGACCGGCGCGCGCCTGCTCGACGCCGACAAGGCCTTCGAGCTCGACCTGATCCGCAACGAGACGCTGTCGCCGAAGCCGGTGGCGGACGCGGCGACGGGGGTCACCCCGGTGGAGCTCCACCTGGCTTACACGCTCCGCGTGCGCTGGCCGGCCTTCGTGCAGACGGCCCCGGGCGTGGCGGTGCAGGGGGGGCAGAACACATCGGGCGGCCCGGTGCCGTTCGACCACGGGCGCAAGGGCGTGGTGTACTTTCCGGGGGTGATCTCGCGATGAGGACGCGTCCCGGAGATTCCCGCGCGGATTCAGCCCGCGGTTACACCCTGGTCGAGGTGCTCGTCGCGGCGGGCATCACCGCGCTCATCGCCGGCTTCATCGCCGCGATCGTCGCCAGCATCTCCACCTCGTGGTCGCGCTCCTCGACCCGTCTCGGCGCGGACGCGCAGGCCCGCCTCATCCTCGACCAGATCCAGCTCGACCTGCAGGCGGCGATGTTCCGCGACGACGGCAACATGTGGTTCGCGGCCGACATCCTGAATGGCGCGGGCGGCGGTGCCACCGGCCTGTGGGTCGTTACCCCGCGCAATCCGAAGCCGGTCGGCGGGATCTCGCTCAACCTCACCACCCCCGGCCTCGCCCAGTCGCGCTTCGGCACCGCGGGGGTGTGGCTGCGTTTTCTCACGAGCGGGCGCGCCGTCACCAACGCGGCCGGCGCGCTCACCACGCCTTCGGCCCCGGTCGCGGTGTCCTACCAGATCATCCGCCGCTTCACCGCCACCAACCCCGCGAACACCAACACCGGCTACCTGCTGCATCGCGCCGAGGTGCGCCCGGGTGCCAACGGCACCGGTTCCACCGCGCGGCCCGGCGTGCTCGAATCCGGCTACTCCATCACCGCCGCCGCCTACACCACCAGTTCCTCCTCCACCAACTCGGGGGCCGTACCCGGCGATCCCCGCAGCGTCCAGGTGCCGGGGACCGCGCGCACGCTCGACACGGTCTTCGGCGACAACGTCATCGACTTCGGCATCCGCGCCTACGTGCGCGACGCGTCGGCCCCCGGTGGTCTCCGCCTCATCTTCCCCGCCACAACCTCCGGGGCCCTCACCAATTCACCCCAGCCGCTGCGGTCCTCGTTGCCGTCGAACACGCCGCCTTCCGCCGCGGGTTACAACCCGCGGCTGCTCTTCCCCGATGTCGTCGACGTGATGGTGCGGATCCTCACCGACACCGGCGTCGAGGCGATCGCGAACCTGGAGCGGGTGCAGACCCCGGCGCTCGCCGTGCCCCAGAAGTACAACAACAACGCGCAGCAATGGTGGTGGGGTGTCGCGGAGGAGAACTCCCGCGTCTACACCCGGCGCGTCGTCATCAACGCCGAGCCGCTGTGATCCCTCGCGTTTCCGGTTCCGTCCTCGAATCCGCCCGCGGGCCGCGGGGCGGCTTCGCGCTGCTATTCGTCGTCACGCTGCTCGCGTTCATCGTGCTGATGCTCGTCGGTCTCGCCTCCTACACGCGCATCGAGACCGCCGCCGCCGGCAACACCCAGCGGCAGGCCCAGGCCCGCGAGAACGCGCTCCTCGCCCTCAATCTCGCCGTCGCCCAGCTCCAGCGTCACGCCGGCCCCGACACCCGCGTGACCGCCTCCGCCGAGGCCTCGGCCACCGGGTCGACGGCGCGCTACACCGGCGTCTGGCCCGGCGACCCGGCGGAGGACGACGACAACAACCCGGTCACGCCGCTCGCCTGGCTGGCCAGCGGCAACGAGCTGCGGAACCCGTCCGGCGCGCTCGAGTCCCGCGCCGTCGCGCCCGGCGCGGCGATGAACGCGGGCAACGCCGTGGCGCTCGTCGGCGCGAACACGAGCCGCGTCAACAACGACGTGATGGCCCGCCTCGTGCCGATCACGGTCCCCGGGGTGCCCGGATCCGGCGGGGCCCCGACGACCACCGGTCGCTACGCGTGGTGGGTCGGTGATCAGGGCCTCAAGGCGCCGGTGGCGGTTCCCGACACGTCCACCGCCGCGACCTACGCCCCCTACGACGCCGCTGATTCGCGTTCCCGTATCCGGCAGCAGGTGACCGCGGGCGCCGGGGCCGCGACCGCGGCGGGCGCCGTGCTCCTCGAGCCGCGCGACAACAACAACGCCGCCCTCGTCGCCGGGGAGAAGATCCTGCAGCACCCGCAGGTCGCCTTCCTGCGCAATACCGGCGGTTCGCAGCTCGGGCTCACCACCGCGCAGCAGTACTTCCACTCCTGGTCCCCCAACAATCTCGCCGTGCTGGCCGACACACGCCGCGGGGGCTTGAAGCGCGACCTTTCGCTCGCCCCGTCCCTGCTCGGGGAGGCGTTTAGCGCGTGGATGAACTACCGGTCCTACACCGAGGATCCCGCCGCGGCCGCGCCGGACAGCGGGGTGCCGCCTGCCCTCTCCCCGGCCTACGGGGCGGATCCCGTCCGGCGCCGCCATGTGATGACCCCTCATGTGATGTCGGAGGGAGGCTCCCACCAGGTGGCGCCGGTCGTGAATTATTTCCTCATCACCTTCAACGTGCGCACGGTGAACGGCGGCAAGGGAGTCCAGCCCCTCGAGGTGCGCGCACGCTGGATGGTGTCGCTCTGGAATCCCTACACCTCGGCGCTCGTGCCCGAGGATCTCCGGATCGAGATCACCGGCCTGCCCTCCAATATCCGCGTCAACACCGTCTCCAGCGACCCGGCTCGCGCCCGCCCGCTCGGCTCGTTCTCGCTTGGCAGCGCCTACGGCGCGCCGGTGCGCATCAATCTGCCATGGACAACCAGTGACGCCGCCGATCCCGACCGTCAGTCGTGGCTGCCCGGTCGGGTCTACACTTGGCGTTCCAGGGAGGACACCGCCAAGCCGGAGGATGTGCCGGCGGAGGGTTTCGCGTCCGGGTTTTATTCCCAGGTCCTCGATGACTCGGGAAAAGGTGTGATCCGGCCGCTCGGGCTCGCGGAGGTCGACGGGGATGAATCGTGCCAGCTCGAGGTCGAGGGGGACCAGGAGAACCTCGGTCTGGTGCTCCAGGTCCTGCGGCGCGACGCCGACGGCAACGTCCAGCCGGTGCAGCTCAGCCGTCTCACCTCGCCCGCGTTCGCCCAGAACTTCCGCTCCAAGGTCCAGCTCGCGAGCGAGGACGGCTACCAGTTCAGCTACGTGTTCCGCCTGGCCGAGAGCAAGGACACCCCGGAGGCGCCGGGCACCTGGCTGATGACGACCGGGCGCGACGTGCGCCGCCGGTCGATTCCGCCGGAGAGCTTCGTGATTCCGCCGCACGGCAACCCGGGATCCGAGGACGGTTTCCCGCCGGCGCCCAACGACCCGGGCGCCTTCGTCAATTACAAGACCATCCGTGACGAGGAGCGCCTGATTGATCGCGAGCACGGGTCGAACAAATCCTACGAGAAGGACACTCCGCTGTTCGAGCTCCCGCGCGCGCCGGTCCTGTCGCTGGGCATGCTGCAGCATTTCCGCCAGCCTGGCCTCCGGCCGTTCATGATCGGCAACCCGTGGGGCGCTGCGGTCGATATCGCGGGTATCCGCGGGGCGGAGCTGTTCGACCGTTTCTTCCTCTCGGGATTGCTCGAGGGCGTCACGCCTTCCAAGAACGCCGTGGGTGACCTTATCCTGCCGAATCCCCTGCATCGCGCCTTGCGCAAGGCCTCGGTGGACGACCTTCGTGGCGCGCCGGAGGCGCGATCTTCGCGCTATTTGCTCCAAGCCGGGGCGTTCAACGTGAACTCGGTCAACGCCGCCGCCTGGGCCGCCGTCCTGCGCGGCGTGCGCTTCCCGTCGCCGCAAACTTTCAGCTACCTGAATTTGTCGGCCTCCACCGGAACCGCCTCCGACACCCAGAAGCTCACCGTGCAGTCCTCCGACGCGCAATTCTTCCGGTTCTCCCAGTCGGCGCAGGAGACCTACCAGCTGCCCGGCACCGATAACTATCCGCTGGCGGCAAACCATCTCTTCCGTAGGGGCATGCGCACCCTCACCGCCGCGCAGGTCGGTGCGCTGGCCGCGAAGGTGGTGGAGTTCGTTCGCCGCAAGCACGCGGAAAGCGGCCCCTTCCGCTCGTTGGAGGAGTTCATCTCCCCGGCGACGGTGTTCGCGGGCGGCACCCAGGGGTTGGACCGCAGCCTGCTCGAGGCCGCGATCGAGGACGCCGGCCTCAACGGGGATTTCGCCGAGTACGGTGTCTCGCCGACCGAGTTTCCGGCGGTGCAGATGAATTCCCAGTGGCTGACGCAGGCCGACATTCTCACCGCACTGGCGCCGGTGCTGACGCCGCGCTCTGACACATTCCTTGTGCGCACGTACGGCGAAGCGATCAACCCGGCCACCAACGCCACCGAGGGGCGAGCGTGGTGCGAGGCGGTCGTGCAGCGCGTGCCCGAGTACCTCGACTCCCTCGACGCTCCCGAGGTTTCCCCGCTCGACCTGGCCAGCGAGGTCAACCGCACCGGCGGCCGCCGCTTCAAGGTCATCTCGTTCCGCTGGCTCACCCGGGCCGATATCTGACCCGGCCTCGCCGCGCTTGGCGCGTGCAATAACCGACCGGCAGGGCAACCTGTTCCCATGACCCCGCCGCTCCGCGCCCCGCCCGCGCCCTGCGGTTTCCTCCGCGGCATTGCCGCCGGGCTCTTTGCCGGCTCAATCCTGTCGTCCCTCGCCATGGCCGCCGAACGCCAGCTTACCAACGTCCCGCAGGGCCACGTGCTGACCAACACCGGAGTGTGGTCCCCGGACTCCCGCTGGATCGTCTACGACACCCGATCCGCGGACCACGTCTTCGACGGCACCCGCATCGAGCGGGTCGACGTTGAGACGGGCCGCGTCGAGATCCTCTTCTCAGCCGCCGACGGCGCATCGTGCGGGGTTGCGACGTGGCATCCGACGGAGCCGCGCGTCGTCTTCATTCACGGACCCGAGCGCCCCGTGCCCGATTGGAACTATGGCCCGACCCGCCGGCGCGGGGCGATCGTCGATGCGCGTTTCCCCGGTGTGGCGCGGCCGCTGGATGCCATGAACTACGTCCCGCCGTTCACGCCCGGCGCACTCCGGGGCGGTTCGCATGTCCATGTGTTCAGCCCGGATGGCGGCGCGGTTAGTTTTACCTATGAGGACGAGGTGCTCGCGCGTCTCGGAACAAGCGGTTCGCATGACATCAATCAGCGCACCCTCGGTGTCACGCTGCTCGGCGCGGGCCGGAACGTCACCGTGGCGCGGAGCCATCCGCGCAACCACGACGGCGAAGGATTCACGGTCGTGGTCGTGCGCACGGTGAACCAGCCTCGTCCCGGTTCCGACGAGATCAGCCGGGCTTTCGAGGAGTGCTGGGTGCCGCGTCCCGGCCGGCCGCGGACGCTGGCGTTTCTCGGCAACGTGACGGCGACCGATGGTCGCGAGCACGCGGAGGTGTTTTTGGTGGAACTGCCCGTTGATTTCACCGTGGCCGGTGACGCGGGGTCGCTGGAAGGAACAACGACGCGCCGACCCGCGCCCCCAGCGGGCACGGTTCAACGCCGCCTCACCTTCACGAGCGGCCGCAAGTTTCCCGGGGCCGTGACCGTGCCGCGCAATTGGCTGCGGGCCTCACCGGACGGCTCCGCGATCGCGTTCCTGATGAAGGACGATGCCGGTGAGCCGCAGCTCTGGACGGTGTCGCCCGCGGGCGGCGAAGCGCGTCAGGTCACGCGCAATCCGGCGGGTGTCTCCTCGGCGTTCAGCTGGAGTCCGGAAGGACGTCGCATCGCGCATGTGATGGACGGCAGCGTGTGTGTGACGGACGTCGCGACGGGCGCCACCAAGCGCCTTACGCCGCGGGTGGAGGGCGAGACGGCGCCACTGGCCCTTGCGTGCGTGTTTTCTCCCGATGGCCGACGGATCGCCTACCAGCGCAAGGTGCGGGGCGCCCGGGGCGTCTTCGCCCAGATTTTCATCGTCGATGCCGAATCCTGATCCTCTCGCCCGGGCGCGCTCCGGCCGGCTCCGCCGTCTTTCCACGCTGCTCGGCACGATGGCCCTGTCCGTGGCATGCCTGCCGGCCGCGGAGCAGTCGCGTCCCAATGTGCTGTTCATCGCGGCGGACGACCTGCGCGCCGACCTTGGTTGTTACGGTTCGCCCGAGGCTTTGACGCCTCATCTGGACGCTTTGGCGCGGCGCGGGGTGGTTTTCGAGCGGGCCTACTGCCAGCAGGCGGTGTGCAACCCCTCGCGGGCCTCGATCCTGACGGGGCGGCGCCCCGACACCTTGCGCGTGTGGGATCTGCGGCGGCACTTCCGCGAGACGTTTCCCGAGCTCGTGACACTACCTCAGCATTTCAAGGCGAACGGCTACACGACAGTCGGTCTCGGCAAGCTCTTCCACAATCAATCCGGCGCGAAGCCGCCGTTCCCCTTCAACGATCCGCCGTCCTGGTCGGAGCCGCCGGTCTTCGCCGACGGGCCCCACTGGGCTGATTGGGTGGAGGAGGGTGGTGGAGCCCCCAAGGGCAAAGGCGGGGCCGTCCAGCGGTTGGATGTGTCCGACGAGGCCTATCTCGACGGACGCATCGCGGCCGCCGCGGTGCGGCGCCTGGGCGAACTCGCGCGCGAAGGGAGGCCCTTTTTCCTCGGCGTCGGTTTTTGGAAACCGCACCTGCCGTTCAACGCCCCGAAGCGCTATTGGGATCTCTATGATCGCGCGCGTTTGCGTGCGCCTTTGCCGCCGAAGATGCCCGCGGGTGCTCCGGCGCTCGCCGGCCACGCGTGGAATGAACTGCGGGGTTACGCGGGCCTGCCTAAAGAGGGGCCGCTTTCTCCGGAACAGATCGCCGAGCTGCGTCACGGTTATCTCGCGGGCGTGAGCTTTCTCGATGCGCAGGTGGGCAAGGTGCTGCGCGAGCTGGGCCGCTTGGGATTGGAGCGGAATACGCTGGTGGTGTTTTGGAGCGACCACGGGTTTCACCTCGGGGAGCACGACCTGTGGGGCAAGACCGCCAACTACGAACTCGATACGCGGGTACCCTTGATCTTCGCGGGGCCCGGGGTGGCCGCCGGCGGCCGGGCGACCGGGCTAGCGGAGCTACTCGACGTTTACCCCACGCTCGTTGAGGCCGGTGGCCTGCCGTCCGCGGCGGGGACGGAAGGTCGCAGTCTGCTCGCCCAACTGCGCGACCCGGCCGCACCGGGAAAGCGGTTTGCCGTTTCCCAGCATCCGCGTCCTGCCTACGGCAACTCGCCCTCGCACATGGGCTACACCTTCCGCTCGGCCACGCACCGGTACGTGGAGTGGCGCGAACTGGCCGCGGGTGCCATCGTCGCGCGCGAGCTGTACGATCACCGTTCCGATCCGGCGGAGACGGTCAACCGCATCGACGACCCTGCGCTGGCTGCCGTGGCCCGCGAATTCGCGATCGAGGCGGCGCGGATCATCGCGAATGGCGGCGCGAGGCCCTCGCCCCGACCCTGATCCGTCGGCGCCGCTTGCGGCTTGGAGCGCGGCGAAATCTGTGGATGGATCGAGGTCGGACATGAAGAAGGACCCTCACGCAGCGAACGCGGGGCGCGGCCCGGGCCAGCGGCCGGCAGCCCGGCGCGGTTCCGGGGAAAAGCGGGTGGTGGGATGATCGAGCTCGCGGCACTGCTTCTGCTGGGCGCGTTGATCGCGGTGAGTGTTTCCCTCGGGCGCGAGCGTCGGTCCCGGCGGGAGTTCGAGGCGGGGCACGCGCGGGAGTTGGCGGCGCAGCGCGAGCGGCGCGAGGCCGAGCTGCGTTCGCAGGCCGGCCGCACCGTGGCGCTGTTCGACCGCATGGTGGAGGGGATCATCGTGCTCGGCCCGGACGGTCGCATCCGGCTCTCCAACCGCGCCGCCGCGGCCTTTTTCGGCTTCAAGCTGCCGGCCGACGGCCAGACGGTGCTGGAGGCCACGCGCCACCACGAGGTGGCCGCGCTTGTCGGCCGTCTCGCGCGGGAGCCCGATGTCCTCGACCACGAGCTGCGGCTGGAAGGCCTGGGCGGCGCGCGATTCCTGCAGGTGAACGCTCTCGCGCTGCGCTCTCCCGAGGGCGCCAACGACGGCGCGATCCTTGTGTTCCACGACCTGACTCGGCTGCGCCAACTGGAGGCCCTCCGTCAGGAGTTCGTCGCGAACGTGAGCCACGAGCTGCGCACGCCGCTTTCTCTGATCAAGAGCGCCGCCGAGACCCTGATCGACGGCGGGCGCGAGGACCCCGTGGTCACGGCCCGTTTTCTCGAGATCATCGACAAGCACGCGAACCGGCTCACCCACCTCATCGACGACCTGCTGCTCCTTGCGCGCATCGACTCCGGCCGCGTGGAATTGAACCTGCGTCCGGTCGAACTACGCGCAGCCGCCGAGGATGCGCTCGACGACGCCGCGCTGATCGCGCGCGCGCGCGACGTCACGCTGGGCAACGAGGTGCCCGCCGGCCTGCGGGCGGACGCCGACCCGGAGCGGTTGCGGCAGGTGCTGGCCAACCTGATCGACAATGCCATCAAGTACGGGCGCACGGGAGGGGTGGTCACCTTGCGCGGGCGAGAGGCAGGCGGGGGGATGGTTGAGATTTCCGTGCGCGACGACGGGCCGGGCATTCCGCCGGACGCATTGTCGCGCGTGTTCGAGCGTTTCTACCGGGTCGACAAGGCGCGTTCGCGCGAGCAGGGCGGCACGGGGCTCGGACTCGCGATCGTGAAAAACGTGGTTCAGGCCCATAGGGGTGACGTGCGCGTCGAAAGCGCGGCCGGTCGCGGGACAGAGTTTTTCCTCACGCTGCCCGCCTCAAACGGAACGAAGCTCACCCCTGTTTGACCGGACGGCTCCGGGAGGAGCCGAGTCCGCCGGTGAGCCGGAAGCATTTGGGGCTTCCCTGGAGGCGCGTCCGAACCGCTCCGCGTTGGTAAACCACGAATGGGCACGATGGCGTCGGAATCGGATCTGGTGTAGCCGCGGCTGCAGCCGCGGATCAGACCGGACAACCCGCCGTCGGAGGCCTTCGCGAAGCGCCTGAAGGGAGGGAGACCAGGAAACAGGGGAGACTTGCCAGACGGAAGCTAGCCCGGGGTAGGCGGGGTCGGATGTCTTGCGCCCTAGGTGTCCTCTTGCGGCCAGGTCGGAATTGGGACGCGAGCAGGCACACTAGGCGCAAACGGTGGTGGGATGATCGGCGCTTCGGAAGATCCACGAGCTTTCGTTTGCCTCGGTTGGCGGGCGAGGGCACAGGTTGGGGCAGCATGCAGGCGTCCGACTATTTCTCGCTGCCGCCCTCGTTGGCGCGGTTCGCGGGGTTTTTCCGCCCCGAGGCGCCGCCGTGGGAGTGGGTGGCTCAAATCGAAGCCGCGCTCGCCGACTTGCCGGAGCCGCCGCGGCGCGAAATGCCGCCCGGAGTTCACGTGGAAGGGCGGGTTTGGTTGGGGGAGGGCGTGCGGTTGCCGCCTTACGCGACGCTGATCGGGCCGATGTGGCTCGGCGCGGGCTGCGACATCCGGCCCGGGGCGTTTCTCCGCGGCGGGGTGATCGCGGGCGAGGGCTGCGTGTTCGGCCACGCGAGCGAGTTCAAACATTGCCTGCTGCTCGACGCCGTGCAGGTGCCGCACCTCAGCTACGTGGGTGACTCCGTGCTGGGCAACCGCGCCCATCTCGGGGCCGGGGCTGTTTGCTCCAATCTCCGACTCGACCAGCGCAACGTGGTCATCCGCGCGCCCGACGGCTCGCACGACACCGGTCTCCAGAAGCTTGGTGCAATACTCGGCGACGGCGCGGAGGTGGGTTGCAACGCGGTGCTCAACCCCGGCGCCGTGCTCGGCAAGCGCGCCCTCGTGATGCCCGCGATGGCGTTCGCTGGCGTTTTGCCGCCGGCGACGATCGCACACGCGCGGGCGGACATCCGCCTGATCCCGCGTCGGGACTGAAAACGGGCTGGTTCTCCGGCGTCCGAGACGTTCTTTTGGCCCCCAACGCATGCGCACCCTCACCGGCATCCAACCCTCGGGCACGCTCCATATCGGCAATTACTTCGGCGCGATGCGCCCGGCGATCGAGGCGCAGACCCGCGGCGAGTGCTTCTACTTCATCGCGGATTATCACTCGATGACCTCGCTCCTCGACCCCGAGGAGCGCCGGCGCAACACCCTCGGGGTGGCGTTGGATTGGCTGGCGTGCGGGTTGGACCCGGCGCGCAGCGTGCTCTGGCGCCAGAGCGACGTGCCCGAGGTCGCGGAACTCGCGTGGATCCTCGGCACGCTCACGCCGATGGGGCTGCTGGAGCGCGCGCACAGCTACCAGGACAAGACCGCCAAGGGCATCTCGCCCAACTTCGGGCTGTTCGCCTACCCGGTGCTGATGGCGGCCGACAGTCTCCTCTACGACACCAACCGGGTGCCGGTGGGGCGCGACCAGAAGCAGCACCTGGAGATGACCCGCGACATCGCGATCAAGTTCAACCTCACCTACGGCGAGACGCTCGTCGTGCCCGAGGCCGAGATCCGCGACGATCTCGCGGTGGTACCCGGGCTCGACGGCCAGAAGATGAGCAAGAGCTACGGCAACACGATCGACATCTTCGGCGACGAGAAGGTGCTGCGGAAGCGGATCATGGGCATCGTCATGGATTCGCGTCCGCCGGCGGAGCCCAAGCCGGACGCCGATCGCAACCTCGCCATCCAACTGCTGCGCCTCTTCGCGCCGGCCGACGTGGCGCGGGACTTCGAGGATCGTCTGCGCGCGGGAGGTCTGGGTTACGGCGATCTGAAGAAGGCGCTGTTCGAGCATTACTGGAACACCTTCAGCGCGGCGCGGACGCGGCGGGCGGAGCTCGCGGCCAATCTCGACCACGTCAACGCGGTGCTGCGCGACGGCGCCGAACGCGCGCGGGCGGTCGCCGACGGCGTCCTCGCCCGGGTGCGCCGGGCCAGCGGCCTCCGGTAGCGTTTCCCCGTTCCGCGCCGCCATGACCCCCGAGGAATTCCGCCGGCGCGGACATGAACTCATCGATCTGATCTCGGATTACCGCGCGGGCATCGCGGCGCGCCCGGTGCGCCCGCCCACTCGCCCGGGCGAGATCAAGCAGAGCCTGCCGGCGCTCCCGCCCGAGCACCCGGAGTCTTTCGACGATGTGCTGCGCGATGTGCGCGAGGTTATTTTGCCCGGTCTCACGCATTGGCAGCATCCGTCGTTCTTCGGCTACTTTCCGGCCAACGCCGAGCTGTCCTCGGTCCTCGGTGACCAGCTTAGCTCGGGTCTCGGCGTGATCGGCCTCGCGTGGCAGTCGGGTCCGGCGCTCACGGAGCTCGAGGAGGTGGTGACCGGCTGGCTGCGGCGGATGGTCGGCCTTTCCGACGACTGGAGTGGTGTGATCCAGGACACGGCGTCGACTTCGTCTTTGGTCGCGTTGCTCTGCGCCCGGGAGAAGGCGAGCGGGTTCGCGTCGACGCGCGCCGGCCTGCAGGGGACGCCGGCACCGCTGGCGGTTTATTATTCGGCGCAGGCGCACAGTTCCGTCGAGAAGGCCGCGCTGCTGGCCGGTTTCGGACGTGCCAATCTGCGGGCGGTGGCGACCGACGCTTCCCACGCGCTGGATCCCGCGGCGCTCGCGGCGGCGATCGCGGAGGATCGGGCGCGCGGTGTGGTGCCGGCGGCGATCGTGGCGACGACCGGCACGACGGCCTCGACGGCGCTGGATCCGGTCGCGGCGATTGCGGCGATCGCGCGGCGCGAGGGAATCTGGCTGCACGTCGACGCGGCGATGGCGGGCTCGGCGATGGTCCTGCCGGAATGCCGCTGGATGTGGGAGGGAGTCGAGGGAGCCGACTCGATTGTGTTGAACGCGCACAAATGGCTCGGCGCCGTCTTCGATTGCTCGGTCTATTACGTGCGTGATCCGGACTTCCTCGTGCGGGTGATGAACACCAGCCCCAGCTACCTGCGGAGCAACGTCGACGGTGAGGTGCGTAATTACCGGGATTGGGGCATCCCGCTCGGGCGGCGCTTCCGCGCGCTCAAATTGTGGTTCCTCATCCGCGAGCAAGGCGTCGCGGGACTCGCCGCGCGCTTGCGGCGAGATCTGGCGAACGCCCGCTGGCTGGAGACGGAAGTGAAGGCGGCGGAGGCGGACGGCTGGCGGGTCGTCGCGCCGGTTCCCCTGCAGACGGTCTGTGTGCGCCACGAGCCCGCGGGCTTGCGGGGCGAGGCGCTGGACGCCCACACCCTCGCGTGGGTGGAGCGGATCAACGCCTCCGGATCGGCCTATCTCACATCCGCTAAACTCGACGGGCGCTGGATGGCGCGAATTTCCATCGGCGGTCTGATGACGGACCGAGCCGAGGTCGCCGCGCTGTGGACGCGGATGCGGGACGAGGCGGGTGGGATCAGCCCTTGACGTCGTAGCAGTGGATCAGGTCCTGGTCGCGCAGGTAGAGGCGGCCATCGAGCACCACGGGGTGAACCCAGATCTTGCCCTGCGGTTTCCGCTTCTCGGTCTGCGGGGAGAGCGTGAAGCGGCCCTTTTCCTTCCAGCCGGCCGGGGAGGCCTCGATGAGAACCACGGTGCCCTTCTGCTCCTCAATGCACACCAGGTGGCCGGCGACGTAGGTGCAGGCGCCCTTGCCGAGCGAACGGTCCTGCCAGAGCGACTCGCCGGTCTTCCAGTCTTGGCAGGTCCAGCCGCCGCGATCGGAGTGCCCGTAGAGCTTCCCGCCGACGAGGATCACGCCGCCGTGATGGTTCACCATCTTGTTGCTCTCGTGGGTCATCTCGGGTTCGGCACCGCCGAGTTTGAACTGGCGGCTGCCGGCGTTGTAACCGGCCGTCACGTACACGAGTCCGTCCTGATGAATCGGCGTCGGGATGACGGCCGTGCGGCCGGGGAAGTCGGTCTGCCAGAGCAGGTCGCCGGTGTCCGCCTTCACGCCAAAAAGGCGCTTGGTCACGAGCTGCACGTACTGGCGCTGGCCGCCGTGGGTGACCACGAGCGGGGAGGAGTACTGCGCGACATCGTCGACGCCCTTCGAGCGCCAGAGGACCTTGCCGGTGCGGCGGTCGAGCGCGGCGAGCGTGCCCTTGGCGCCGCCGGGAGTGCAGATCACGCGGTCGCCGTCGACCAGCACCGACTCGGTGAACCCCCAGCTTTGGATCTTGCCGCCGAGGTCCTTCACGAAATCAACGCTCCAAACGAGCTTGCCGCCGTTGACCTCGAGGCAGACCAGCCGGCCGTTACCGGAAACCGCATAGATGTTGTCCCCGGCCACGGTCGGCGTGCAACGCGGACCGTTGCCCCAGTTGTTCTCGTAGACGCGGTCATCGACGCGGGCGGACCAGAGTTTCTTGCCTGTCGTGACATCGACGCAGACCACGTGCTCGCCGTCGTCCATCGCGCCCATCGTGTAAAGGCGGCCGGCGACGATCGAGAAACCGGAGTAGCCGAGGCCGGCCTCTTTGGAGACCCAGTGCTGCTTGGGCCCGCCGGCCGGCCAAGGGGCCATGATCGACTTGTCGGGTGAATGGTCGTTGCGATCGGGGCCGCGCCATTGCGGCCAGTCGGCGGCAAGCGCGGACGAGGCGAGGGCGAGGCAAAGTAGAGCCAACGAGGAAGGGGAATGCTTCATAGAGTGGTGGGGTGCGGGAAGAAGACGGGCCGCGCGGGAAAAGGCAAACGTGACCGCGCGGGCCCAGAGGACGGAGAGGAGACCACTAAACACACCAAAGGCACGAAACGGGGCGAGGTGGTCCGCGGAACACGCGGAAAACGCGGAAGCAGAACCATTCCGAAATGCAGCGCGATTTTCACCGCGGACTTCACGGATGACGCGGATGAGGAAGCGGGCGTTTAGCCTACCCGAACTTCCCGGCCTTCTGTTCAAAACGAGGCCGATCGGCGTTTCCGAACAGCTCCGCGAGGGTACAACCACGAATGGACACGAAGGGACACGGATGAGGATGGGCCGATGTAGCCGCGGCCACCAGCCGCGGACCATGCCGACGATGATACCGCCGAAGGCCATTCCGAACCACCCGGAGTTCACCGCGGATGTCGCGGATGGCGCAGATAGGTGGAGTCGGAATGAGACCGCGGGAACCCGAGGTCCCAAGGTTTGGGCACCACGAAACACACGAAACGCACTAAACCGATTCGGTTGGCCGACGGTAGGCGCGGAGCCGGGCGGTGGTCCTGTGACCTTCCCCGTTTTCTGTGAATTCCGTGGGGCACCACCGCGCCTTCTTATCGAGCCGCCGTCCGGCTGTGCCCCGGGGTCCTGACTTCCAGATTCCCCATTTTCGATACCGCCGGGTATTTCGGCGGGCGCACCAAATTTACGTTTCTCTGGAAAGGTAAACTGCACCGCCCAGCAGCCTTTCGCCGTCGTAGAGCGCGAGGATCTGGCCGCTCGCGAGTCCGCGCTGGGGCGTCTCGAAGACCACGCGCGCGGAGGCGCCGCCCGGGAGGGGCTCAAACCGGAGCGGCACCCTAGGATCTCGGTAACGCACGCGTCCTTCCAGCCGGGATGGCGTGGTGATCGGCTCCGCCAACCAGCTCAGCGCGTGCACCTGCACCTCGGTTTGAAAAAGTCCCGGCGCCGTCGGCCCGTCGAATGCCACGAGCAGCGCCCGGTCGGTGGCGCGCTTGCCCACCACCACGTAGGCGCGGTGATCGGTGTTGGACGGCACGCCGATGCCCTTCCGCTGGCCGAGGGTGTAGAAATGCAGGCCGCGGTGCTCGCCCAGCACCCGGCCGTCATCGGCCCGCACGATCGGCCCGGGCGCATCGGGCACGTAGGCACGGAGGAAATCGGCCATCTTCACCTCGCCGATGAAACAGATGCCCTGGCTGTCTTTCTTCCCGGCCGTCGGCAGTCCCGCCTTACGGGCCAGCGCGCGCAACTCCGGTTTCGCGAGATCCCCGATCGGAAAGCGGGCGTCGGCCAACTGGTCGGGCTGGAGCAGGGCGAGGAAGTAGGACTGGTCCTTGTTCTTGTCCGCCCCCTCCAGGAGCGCATGCCGCGTACCGGGCCCGGCCAGTTCGACGCGCCGTGCGTAGTGTCCGGTGGCCACCGCCGAGAAGCCGTGGTCGCGGGCCCAAGCGCGGAATACGCCGAACTTGATCTCGCGGTTGCACATCACGTCGGGGTTCGGCGTCAGCCCGCGCGCGTAGCCGTCGAGAAGGTACTGCACGATGCGCTCGCGGTAATCGCGCATCAGGTTGACGACGCGGAACTCGATCCCGAGGTGGTCCGCCACGGCGCGGGCGTCCTCGATGTCACGCTGCCACGGGCAATCGCCGGCGATGTTATCCTCGTTGATCCAGTTCTTCATGTACGCGCCGGTCACTTCGTGCCCGGCGCGCCGCAGCAGCAAAGCGGCGACGGAGCTGTCCACCCCGCCCGAGAGCGCGACAAGTATTCTGCCCTCGGCCACAGTCAGCGCGGGGCGAGCACGCGGGCCTTGGCGCGCGGCGTGAGGGGCGCCGCCTCCAGCCAGGCCTGCGCGGCCGCCGGGTTGACGGCGCGCCAGGTGGAGTGGGCGGCGGCGAGCGTGTTGCCGCGCAGGGGTTCGCCCGGAAGCCCCATCGCCCACGTCATCGCCTCGACCGGGGACTGCTGCGCCCAGATGGACGCGATGGTGACGAAGGCGGCGTCGCGCGCCGACTCGCCCGGCAGGGCCTCGGCCCACGCGATGCCGTCCTTGGGCTGGCGTGCCATGAGGTTGGCGAATTGGCCGGCGATGTAATCGAGGCCGCCGCCGGGAGGCATCTCGGTGACGTAGCGGGCCGCGGCCGGCAGGGCGCGCGAGCCCCAGATGAACAGGCTGTTCGTGGTTGCCAGCCATTGCGTGAACTCAATCGGCAGGGTTTTTACCCACGCGAGCGCCGCCGGCACGTCGCGCATGGCGAGCGCGCGCGCGACGTCCATCGTCACGAGCGTCTGCGCGTCACCCGGCGGCAGGTTCTCGAGCAGGCGCGCGGCGCGTTCCGGATCGGCGTTGGCCAGCTGCTGGAAAGCGGTCTGCAGGACGCGTTCGAGCACGGGAGCCTTCAGCAGCTTCGAGGCCTCCTCGATGGCGCGGGCGGGGTCACGGAGGGCGAGGCCGCGCAGGATCGATTCGAGCGCGATCGTGCGATCGCTCTCGGCCGGGAGCGCGCGGGCCCACGCCAGCGCGGCGGGCGGATCGCTGCGGTTCCAAGCGTCGGCCACCGCGCGGAGCGCGTTGTCGCGCGCCTCTCCCGCGGGGAGGGCGTCGAGCCGACCGGCCGCGACCACCGGATTCTCCCGCGCGAAGCGATCGAAGAGCGCGCTGAAGATGTGCGCGGTGTCCCGGGTGTTCGCCAACTCCGTTGCGAGCGCGAGGGCCTCGTCGGCGCTCCGGCGGGCCGCGAGGTCGACCACCATCAGCACGGCCTGGGGAAAGTCCGGTCCCCGCTTCATGCCCCGCAGGTAGGCGAGGGCGGCGGCGAAGTCCCGGTTCAGCAGCGCTGCGAACTTCGGGAAAAACTCCTGCGAACGGCGTCCCGGATCCTCGACCGAAAGCGCCGCATCGAGTTCGGGGTGCGTTCGCGGCGCGGTCGGCTCGGCGGCCGGCGCGGGTCTGCTTGCGGTCGTGGTGGCTGGGTCGGGGGCGGAGGAAGGGGAGGACGCCTTGGCGGGCGCGGAGGAGGATTTCCGCCCCGGCGTGGCGTCCCTTTCCACGGCCGGGCGGCCGCAACCGGCCAGCGAAAGGCCCGCCACGGCGCCGAGGACGACGAGCGAGAATGGAGATTTCCGAATCTGACGCGGCATGATCGCGGTCAACGTGGATGAAGCCGGGCGGCCGCTCAAGGCACCTCGTAGATTTCCAGCAACGCTACGCCGCTCGCGTTGGCCGCCCCGACCTGCGCGGTGTAGGCGCCGGGCGCGAGGTTGACCAGGATCGCCGCGTCGGCGCTGCCCGGCGCGACGGGAAACGCCCCGGTGCGGGCGGCGGCCTCGGCGATCGCCAGGGAGTCGGTTGCGGTGCTCCAGCCGGAGTTGATCGCGATGGCGCGTCCGCCGTCGAGGAGCGTCAGCTCCGGACGCGCGAGGAAGCCGGCGACGCCGAATTGTCCCAACCCGGGGCCGGCCGCGCGGATCAGGATGCGTTTGGGATCCGTTCCCCGGACGACGAGGCCCGCGGTCAGCGTGGACTCCCCCGCGCCCGCGACCGCTCGCGTGGAGAGGTTCACGAGCCGTTGGTCGGCGGACTCGGGAGCCAGATCGTAGACTTCGATCAGGCACACCCCGGCGCGGCCGTCGGCGGCGGAGGCGACCGCGGTGTAGCCGCCCGGCGGCAGCGTGGTCACGATCACGGCGTCGCCGCTGCCTCCCGTGAGGGCGAACGCGCCGGCGCGGGCAGCGATCGCGGGGATTTCCCCGGATCCGGGCGCGGTCCCCCACGCCGCATTGGTCGCCAGCCTCGTGTCGCCGCGCAGCAGCTCCAGCCGCGGCGCGGGCAGCGCCGAGGTCACACCGAAATCCCGCAGTCCCGGCCCGACCGCGCGGATGAGCACCGGTTTGGATTCCGGGCCAGAGATCACAAAACCGGCGATGACCACCTCTTCGCCGGCCGACGCGGCGGCGCGACTGGAAAGGTTCACGAGCCGCTGCGCTGCGACGGCGGATGTTCCCATCGCCGCACCGACGAAAGTCGGCGCGCCTCCGGATCCCGTCGGTATGGCGACGAGCCTACCCGCAGCCACGGTCACCGCGAGCGGTTGTCCTGCCGCGATCGGACTGAGCGTGGCGGTGCCGGCAGGGGATAGCGTTCCCTCCGCGACCAAGATGCGCGTCCCGCCGGTCGTCGCGGTCATTATCCGGCCTGAAGTGGCGACTGCGGCGTAGAGCACGCCGGCCTGGCCGGCGGCTCCGGCCAGATAAAACCCGGCGGTGTTGGCGGGACCGCCCGCCGGTGTCCTTTCACCGATCAGCTTGCTCCCGCCGAGCGCGCCACCCGACACCTCAGCCGCGAGGGTCCCGTCCGTCGCGATCGCCCCGTTCACCGTCGCGGCTGAGCCCGAGGCGTCTCCGGAAAGTTCCGACGCGCCGAAGCGGAAAGTTCCGTCCTCGCTCACGGCGATCGCGCGGCCGGACCAGGCGCGCTGGCCGGAAGTCGTCGCGGCGAGGAAATGCGCCGTGTTGTCGGGCTGCACGACGAGCGCGAAGGTTCCGGGCCCCGCGGGAGGATCAAGCCGACCGAAATAGGTGCCCGCGTGTCCGCGGCGCAGGACGCGCACCGCGGCGGGCGGCGTGGCCACTTTCCCGACGGCGTTGGTTACCTCGACGGCGTAGGCGCCTGAGCGCTCCGGGGTCACGGCGGCCAGGCGCAAGGTCGCGGCGGTCGCGCCCGGGATCGCGACGCCGTCGCGCAGCCACTGGAAAGTCGGGGCCGGTTCGCCGGCGGCCGTGACGGAGAGCACCATTTCGCCGCCGGCGACGATGGTCGCAGCCGCGGGTAGCCGGGTCACGACCGGGGCGAAGGGAGCCGGGGTGGCGTTCACGCCGACGCGCAGGTCGTCGATGCGCCAGTTGGCGGTGCCGACACCCGCGTTGCCCGAGCCGTTGTGGCCGTGGATGCGGAAAGTGACGGCGCGGCCCGGCTCCGCGGCGAAAGCCGGAAACTCCGGCGTGATGAGGCTCCAGACGCTGTTGTTGGCGAGCGCGCCAGAGGACAGCGGCCGCGCGAAGTCATCGGCGCTGGTGAAAATCGTGAAAGCCTGCGGTCCGGTGGCTGTGCTGCGGGAGCTGAAGCTCAGCGAGGAGACGACCAGACGGCGGCCGGCCGGCACCTCGAGCGTGAATTCAAAGTAGGCCGAGCCGGAGCCGGCGGCGCGGTTGAGCGGTCCGGTGCGCGCGGCGGCGCCAGCGTTGTTGCCGCCGGACGCCCCTGCGTAACCGGACGAGACCGAGGCGTTGGTGAGCAGCGCCGTGGTGCCGTTGTTGCTCTGCTGGGAAACGAGCCCGCCGCCGATGTCGCGCGGCAGGCCGCCGGTGGCCGTCGCGGCGGAGAAGTCCCAGAACAGCGATCCCGCGCCGGAGGCGAGATTGAGAGCGGCGGTGGTGGTCACGACCGCGCCGTCGGCGTTGGCCACGGTTGCCGCGTAGGCGCCGAGTTGCGCGGGTTGGAGGTCCCGCACGACGAGGGTCGCGTTGGTGGCGCCGGGCAGTTCGGCGCCGTTGAAGGTCCACTGGTACATGAGCGGCGGGGTGCCCGACGCGGTGACGGTGAAGGTGACGGCGCCCCCGAGCGCGGCCGCCTGGCTGGCCGGCTGCATGGTGATGCGGGGCGCGCCCGCCGTCGATGGCTCGTCGACCTTGGCCCGCAGCGCGGCGGCGGTCTCGGGCGGCAGCTCGGAGAAAAAAGTGAAGCCGGTGTCGGTCTGCAGCCGCACCACCGAGGTGAGGTACTGCTGCCATGGGTTGGTGCGGATGCCGGGGATGTTGGGCACCTTGATCGCGATCACGCGCGTGGTGGCGGTGATGCGGGACAACGCGGAGCCCGGACCCGGCGGAACCACCACGGCGATTTTCCAGACGTGGGCCGGCACGGCGATCCCGCCCGGCAGCCGCTCCGCGCCGAATCCAGCCGGCCCGGTTATGACGAGGATCTCGTTGCCAAGCCCGGCGAGCGAGCGGCAATAGGTCTCGAAGCTCGCCCAGACGCCCTGGTTGTGGTCGGGCGTCTGCGGCAGGATGTTGGTCATGTAGAACGTCGCTTGGTTGTCGGCGACGGTGACCGTGCGGTCTCCCGAGGGGCAAAGGTGTCCGCGGTCGAAGCCCGAGCCGGAGTAATCCTCCGGTTGCACGCGCGTGAGGTTGGCCGGCAGACCGGGATCGGCGGCGAAGTCGCCCCGGCCGCTGGCGCCGAGGTCGGCCAGCCCCAGGCTCCAGCTCACCCAGTTGGCGGTACGCGTGGTGTCGTTGTATTCGAGCGCGTACTGCGCGCGGCGGAGCAGAAAACGCCGAGGGTCGGCGGGATCGGTCGCGGCGCCGGCCGGGTTGCCGAGCGGCATCTGCAGGTCGACGCCGATCGCGGCATAGCCGGCAAGCGCCGAAAGCAGGAGGAGAAGCAAAGGAACCAGCCGGCGGATATTTCCGATCACGACCCCGAGTGAGCCCGCGACCCCTGCGATGTCACGGCGGAAGGTCGGGCGTTCGAAGGGGACGACGGGCCAAAGTTATTCGGAACGGATGCGGATTCCGGGCATCGGATCCGCGGGCGTTCATCGACGAACATTCGGGATTCCTTCAGCGCGAAGCCGAGGAGCGGTGGGACCACAACGGCGCCGGTGAGACTGGAAAAATCTCATTCGGGTTGAGTTGGTAGCTCCCCGTTGCGCTCCAGGTTGCGGTCTTGAGACAGATCTCGGGGCGCCGGCCGCTTCTGCGGCTATCGCAAGCGCTTAGCCCGAGCTTGT
>SXGQ01012969.1_pt1 | contig 28172 bp, 21 predicted proteins | sample 3178371 | NCBI WGS metagenome assembly SXGQ01 (sample SAMN11356859, study PRJNA531348) | freshwater metagenome | isolation source: freshwater sample F1-20 | place: China: Fuxian Lake, Yuxi | collected 2017-12-25 | reverse complement strand
TCGATGAGTTGCTGTTCATGAGATCGAAGCAGCGCCTGGCTTACGGGTACACCCACGTAGTTAACAAATCCGTCGGAGGTATCCGCGTATGCGGTCGGTACGCCGATGTGTGGATTTGATTCCAACCAGTTGCAATACAGCGTCCAAAGCGGTGCTAGGTGCTGTCGATATGAGGCTCCGACCTCATCCTTGAATTTCCCATCAATCCCGAGAATTTCGCAAAGCCGCCCGTAGTAGTTGGTTGAGCGTTTATTCGTACTCGCGCGCATTCTGTCGGCCGCAAGAACTGTCAACAGCAGCACGTGAAGAAATGGTGGTGCTTCACTACCAGCACGTGCTGGCTGCCAGTGTTTAAAGACGTTGTGGACTCGGTGAAATAGATTTTTTGCATCGCTCCTTTTCGTCGGTTTTTCAATCACGGGACTGTCAAAGAGACGCATGAACTCAGACTCAATGTCGCCATGTGTCGCGATCTTGCCTAGCTGTGCGATCTTGAGAAGGTCGTCGATCTCGGCATTCAGGTAGACCGGTACACCGCGTCCAAATGTTTGTCTCAGGTACTCAGCAATCCCTCGCGACCAATGCTTCTGAGCCTGCGGCCAACTTGCGGGCAGGAAGTCGTCGAAATACGTAGTCGACATAAAGCAAACTGGAAACTATCAGCATCCTGATACAGCGGATCTAATGGCTAGCCTGCGGTCGTGGCGATTCTGGTACCAGCCGAGCTGGATCTTGGAGGGCCATTGGACTAGTCGCTCATCAGTTGGCACAAGTAGTATCAACAGTCGTTTCATGAGTCGCCCTGAACTGACACGTGTCGTAACAGAGATGGGTCGCGCACTCGGATGGATGGGCGATAATGCTCTACTGCGCTCGATGGCAGAGAACGGCTGGGACCCCGTCGCATTCCGACTGGGCTCAGGTGGACTCGATATCACTTTTGAGTTGACGAATGCCAGCGGAACGAGCGTCTGGACTTACGACTGCAATCAGGAGGGTGGCGGGATGGGTACCGATATTGATTTCATTGTGTCCACGCTTAACGGATACATGAATACAAAACGACTTGAGTGCATCTTCTGTTATCGCACTGGTCTTTCAGGCGCAGAGAGAAATGGTCCGTATGTCCGGTTCTTCGGTCGGAGACTGGTTCGACCTACCGAGACAAGTGTCGTTCGTTGGGATCATCGGGCCGTTGCCACTATTAGAAGGGCTAGGGCGACCCTTCCGGGAGGTTGGACGCACGTAGCGACGATCAATTCGCACCCCGGTGATGCACGGAAGTTCGGTATCTATAAAAGGATGATGCCGAGAGAAGTCTCTGCTGTTCACTAGTCGGCTCAAGCAACGAACTCTTTTGACCTGGAATATCTCGGGTGGGGTGTCTACGGGGCGCCAGCACATCACCACGGCGCAGACATCGATAGAAGCTGGAACGAGGTAATCGTGGTCCATGTCAAACTAAGACCCTCAATCTCAGGCCTCTGTGGAAGCGCACAGGGATACCGACGATTCAGGTGCTCTCGCAAGATGTAGATGCTTACAGTTTCAATCGCCTTGGAATCTTCAGATAAATCGCGGTCTGTCGGCAACCCCAATTCAGAAGCGGACCTCCACCATCAACGGTGCGTGGTCGCTCATCGTGAACGCAGTCGGAAAGTCGGCGATACCGCCGAGCTTGGTGACAACTCGCCCCGCGAGACTCTCGCTCAGGTAGAGGTAGTCGAGGGTGAACTGACGACGGCTCATCCAGTCCTGCTCGAACGTCTTGGGTGCAGTACCAGCAAATGGGTCGACGAGCCGCGTGCCGTCCGCACCCATCTTGCTCAACGGCTGCGGCACTGCGGGGTGTTCATCGTTCAAGTCACCGGCCACGATGAACGGACCCTTTCGGTGGCAGAAGAGTTGTTCGAAGTCGCCGCGCATCGTCAACAAATCTTGCGTTGGATGACCTATGAAATCCTTCTTCTTGTTCTTGCGATAAGGCAAGTAGAGCCCGATCACCGTGGCGATGAATTGGTCCTCGCGCCACACGTCAGCGGCGGTCAATGAGCCGGGAAAGTGCGTGTCGAGTTCGTAGTCGCCAAAGTGGGTAATTCGCTCGACTCGCAAACCCCGACCGGCGATGACTGTGCCCCAACGACTCACGCCAGGGAAGCCGCCGGGGCGGTGCACCACCGACCAGTCTCCGTTAACTTCGCTCGGCGGGGGCGTGGATGCTTCGGTGAAGATCACAAGATCTGCGGCGACATGGTCGATGGCCCACTGCCACAGCTGGCTATTGGAAATCTTCTTCTTGCTGCGGTTGATCCACGTGTTGAGGTTCCATGTGGCGATGCGAAGGGTTTTCACAGAGTCGGTCCTTGCTGAGCAAGGGCAGCAAGTCGAGCAACCCTGACGACGTCGAGATAGTAAGACGCAATCATCGCTCAGACCGTGGCCTTGCCGCACAGCTCCACAATCGCCTGCAGGTGCTTGCGCGCTCGCGACTCTTTACCTTTGGCGAGTGCGGACTCACATTTCGTGAGCAGCTTCCGAATTGCCTTAGCAACCCGTTGCTCCTTTCGCGATTTGGTCATGAGACTCAGCGCCATGAGCACCTGATCTCGCACCCCGTTGAACGCTTCGCTCGTGATGGTTGCTTCTTCGAGCAGCATCTGAATGGCGACCACTACATATCGCTGTCCCGACATCGAACCCAGATTGAGCTGGCCGGCTGACGGCACGATGCTGGTTCCAAAGGGATCCAGGTCGACATCATCTGTCGAGTCCATGTCTGCCCCCAAATCGAGCCGTGGAATTGACATCGGAGTCACTCGACTACTCCACAGTGAACCCTGTGACACGAGCAATTGCCTATGAGTGTGAAAGGAACGCATCCCGGCCATCGGCTCAAGCGATGCGTAGTCGGGCTGTACCAAGGTTTGCACGACCACGCTGTCGGTGGTGCGGCTGTGGTCAACCGCCAGCCACGCCGTGTACTTTGACAGCACGGAGTATTCGATCGAGAGAGCCGTAATGGCCTTCTCCAACTCCGTAGTTTTGGCTGTGTCTCGTTCGCTCATCAGGTCGGCGTCGAGTGCCTTGATGCGAAGGCTGGCCCAGCGGGTGGTGATGGAGGAGTCGCGTGACGCCACAATCGGCACAACGGCAACAGTGCCGCTGTCACACACGACCTCGACCATCGCGCCTGCGGTCGGCCGCTTCATGCGACCGGTCAAGCGAACGACGAGGTGCGGATAAATGTCGGGCGCAATGTGTGGTGCCTGCTCGCACAGCCCGTCAGCCACAAGACGAGCATGTCGGTGTGCCGGCGTCGCAATTCGTGAGACCACCTTCAGAGCAGCGGTTGCGACGCCATGATCGGCCTCAACGAAGATGCATGTGCCGTCGGCGGCAAGAGCATCGAGGAATCCGTTGGCGTTCGCACCGATTGCGACGGTGATTACTCGAGCACCTGCGAGCTGCGCGCGCCGGTAGCGCATGGCTTCTGCTTCGTCGCCGTAGGCGCCGTCGGTGAGGATCACCACAACACGTTCGTGTTCGTCGCTCTGCAGTGTGCCGAGTGCGGCGCCGACTGCATCGAGTGCCGGCACGAGTTCTGTGCCACCTCGCGCGTCCACGGTTTGCAACTCCTGGAGGACTGCGTTGCAGGTAGCCCGATCGGCCGGAGTAAAGCCGTGCGCCGTGGCCTCAAGGGTCTCGATCATGTCGTCGAAGGTCAAGACGTGCAGGAGATCGTCGCTGCCCGTCGTCGCGATGATCGATTCAATGATGCGTCGAGCCCAATCGAGGAAGTGCCCCTCCATGCTTCCGGATCGATCAAGCAAGATGGAGATAGCACGCTTCTTGGTCACGGTCATTGCTTCGCCTTCGGTACGAATCGTCACCTCAACGGTGCCCTCGTCACTGTCGGTGTTGTCGGGCGTCCACTTCGCAGTGCACACCTCGCTGGCGGCATCCCAGCGCAGCACGATGTCGGTTTTCATGGCTGCAGAGTCGGTGATGATCACCGTTTGGCCTGCGATGTTCGCGCCTGGCACCGTGTCGCACACAAGGTCGCTAACCGGCTCTGCAAAAGTAATCGTCACATCAGTATCGACGGCAATCGGCCCCGCCACCCTCGTGGTATTGGTGTTGTGCGCGTCGAGGTCGCTGGGGTTGTAACGCTCTTTCACCATCATCGGAAACCGCAGCGTGGCTTCACCGCCGTCCACGGCCACCGAGCAATGAATGGCGATTACAACCGACACAGATTCCCCTGGGTGAATGTTGCCGACGTGGGTCGTGAAGATTTCGGCGCGCTCTTGCTCCACCAGTGCGGCGGTATGGCCAAGAGCCTTGGCTTCTTTGTACTCCGTTCGTGCTTCGTTACGCTCTTTGATTACGGCCTCGACAACACGATCATCAATCTTCATCTTCATGCCGTTCACTGCGCCGTTGTAGGGCAGCGGGAACTTGTAGATAGCTTCGGCAGGCTCGGTCAGCGGATTAGTGAATGTCTGCGTGACAACCCACACGACGCCCTGCCCATCAACGTGACCCTTGACAGTCACGCCGGTGAGCGGGAATTCGGTGGCGCCAGCAACCAGCGTGCAGCCGGGAAGCTCGTTGCTGTGTGGAAGTCGGGGGATTATGACGGTCATTATTGGTTGTCCTGTTCGTTGATGGGATTGTTGATGGTCTGGTTCTCGTTCATGTCTGCCTTAATTCGGTCGCGTAGAGCGCTTCTCACTTTGTCGATTTCTTCACTGGTGGGTTGTGCACCGAACCCACTCAGGTGGAGGAAGGGTGATAAACGCACCATCCAACCGTTGGTGTGCGGCTGCTCACGAGATATCGAGGGGAAGTTGACTTGCAAGTTGACCGAGTTCAAAGCCTGTGTACGCGCAATTGGGAAGCGCAGCGAGGCATTATTTTCAGATTTCCAATAGTCGCTGTGCGAAGGTTGCTGTAAATCTATTTCGAGCATGCGTCGCACCGCCTTGAGCGGTTCGCCGTTGCGTTGCGATCGACGTACTCGAATGAGGTCGTTCACATGATCGGTGGTCCACACACTGGTGTTACCGTCGCGCAGTGGCGGGCGAACCACGCCAATAGTGACGTAGTAGCGAACGGTGCGCTCGGTGATGGTGTCAGCGACGCGTCCGTCATTGACGGAGAGTTTCGCGGTCTTCTGCGTGACGATGTCAATCAGTTGCTGGGTGGTGAGGGTGGGACTACTCATGGAATCCAAAAGACTACGACCTAATTACAGTAAAAGCAACACTATTATTACTGTCAATGCTGCTGCGGCCCAGAATGGCGTGGTTGAGCCATTTTTAGGATTTTTTTGCGGGGTAGGGGGGGCATTGGGGCCCCAGATACGTCAGTTGCTGTCGCGCGGGCTGTCGTCGCTCCAGAGGATGAATGCGGTACCAGCGCCGAGGATGACGAGCACCAAGAACCCCCAGAAGCCTCCAACGACCCATGACAACACCTGCATGATTGGCACGCCCAAGAAGACAACAGCGGCAAAACCCAACCATAGACGCCAAGTCCCCCGCATTGCCGTGACGCTAGCCCCTGAATGGCGGTGACATCACAACCACGTAGCACCCGTTCGTAATCTTTTACGCACCATGACCTCTTCGAACACGCCCCACCTCTCGCACCGTTGCTCTGCAGGAGGCGGTAACGCCTCGATACGTCCGTACCAATGCGAGCCCCATTGGCGTGCCGCGGGTGTTCCGACTGGCACGTATGAGCGCGGACCGCACTACATGGGCTACTCAGCGCTTGATGAACGAGTTGTCAAAGCCGTGGCTGATTCCATCGCCCAAATTGATCGGCTGCTGGCGTCCGGCCGGTTCACTTCGCTTGCGTACAGTTGGGATCCAGTTACCAAACTCGGTGGCCGCATCTTCAACACCGCGCAGGTAGTGCGAGATCACATTGTCGAAGAGCTTGAGAGCTTGGCGAGGAAACGCAACGTCACAGTGATACGCAGTCAGTTCAACGGCTTGGGTATTGACGGCGACTTCAACTACATGGCGACCCGCCAAACCGATGTGCTGTTCGTCTTCAACGACAACGAAGGCGAGTTCTACGTTCACTACAACGACGGCGCGAACCCTTTCGGTTCTCGGGGGCTGTCCTGACCTCAGTGAAGCCACCAGCCGTCATGAACGTCTACTGGAACGAACAGTACTGCGCGCCAGAGACTCACTTTGAAACGTTCCAGAAGTCACGAGTCATTGTTGATCGTATCACGCAAAGGCCAAGTGTGGGCTCACGGGTCACCATCAAAGATCCAGCCGAAACCCCAGGCGCACTGCAACTTGCTGAGCAATTGATAAAGGAAAATCTCACCAGTGAGTATTACGCTGCCGTCACAACAGGTCAGCCGAGCGGTCTCGCGAACTCAAACGGTTTTCCCTGGGATGTTGGCGTCTGGAAGCACGTACTCAACTCAACGGCTGGAATTCTCTGTGCGGTTGATGACATCTGTGCGCGAGGGCATCTGCAATCGTCCTCTCTATCAAGTGGTTTGCATCATGCTCGCCGCGACAGGGGCGCAGGTTTTTGTACGGTGAATTCGCTTGCTATCGGGGCCCTTTACGCCCGCCGAAGTGGGCGAGTGGTCGTGTTGGACCTCGATGCCCACTGGGGAGGCGGAACCACTCGGTATATCAAGAACAGCGGCGTACTGCAGGTTGATCTTTCAACTCATGACTACGACTCGTACAAAGTGGACGCCACTGATGTCGGCAGTTGGTTCGGATTTGCAGGGGCCGACGACTACTTTGATCAGTTAACGACCAGTCTCGCCGCACTGTGTTCACTGCAGCCCGACATAGTCCTCTATAACGCCGGCGTGGATGTGTATCCAAAACTGACAGAGGCACAAGTCGGGGAGCGTGATCACATTGTCGCCAATCACCTACGAAGCTTGGGATGCAAGACCGTGTTGGTGATGGCCGGTGGCTACGGCGACTTTCGGACCATCGCAGATATGCATGTTGAAACCATCGCAGCTTTCGCTGATGTCAACTGAACCACGCAATTCAGCAAGCAAGTTAAAGTCCCATTCGTGCCCGAGCATCCATTGCTCAATTGCAGGAAACGACCATCAAGATCGCATCGACCAATATAGAGTTGGACCATGAACGCACCGCTTACTCTCTCAAAGTCGAACTTCAAACTCGGATGCGACTGCCCTTTCAAATTGAAGTATTACAAAGCCGGCTATCCCAGTCGAAAGATCGAGGACGACTATCTCAAGTTTTTTGCCGAAGGTGGCTTCATGGTGGAAGCAATCGCGCACGCACTTTTCCCTTCGGGTGTGACGGTTGAGGCTGCCGCTGGCGAGAGTGAACTTGACGCAACCCAGCGAGTTGGCGCGGGAGCGTGTGACGGAGTCTGGTTTGAGCCAACGTTCGGCTTTGGCCAGTTTCGAGCGCGAATTGACATGTTGGTACGACAAGGCGACCGACTTCGACTGATCGAGATCAAGTCCAAAACGTGGGACTCGAGTAATCCTCCGAAACTCAGGAATCGAAATGGGATCGACGGTAAGTGGAAGAAGTACCTAATGGACGCAGCGTTCCAAACGATGGTCCTAGAGGGTGCAATGCCCGGTGTTCAGATACAGACTGAGCTCTGCCTGGTTGACCGTGCGAAAAGTTGCACCGAAGACTCAATTTTCCGCAAAATTCAGGTGATTGAGCAGCCCGATCATTCACGGGGAGCTGCTCGAGCCAAGTACACCGGCGATGTGCATGCGCTTCGTTCTGACCATTTTCTTGCGTTCGTGGATGTCTCGAAATTTATCGCTGAACTGATGCCTGAAGTGCGTGAGAAGTCAGCCGAATTACTTCGATTTCTAGGGAGCGGGGAGTCGCAAGCTTCGGCTCCCCTAAATCCCGACTGTCGAAAGTGTGAGTATCGAGATGTGACAGGTCAACAACGAGGTTTCGCGGAGTGCTGGGGGGCATTCGCAGATGTCAAACCCCACGTCCTCGACCTCTACTACCTCAGCAATCTCAGTTCGGGCGAGGGTCTCGGCAGGATGATCTCAGGAAACAGTGTCGATCTCAGGAATATCGACACATCGTGGATTGACTCCAGCAAAGTTACCGGCAGGCGCCAACTTCTTCAGATTGAGACGGCGCGCCGAGGCGAGGAAGTCATTGAGGATGGGCTAGCGGAGAAGCTGTCGTCAGTGAACTACCCACTTCACTTCGTCGATTTTGAGACTTCGCGAATCCCGGTTCCGTACCACGCTGGGATGAAGCCCTACGAGGAAGTCGCTTTTCAGTTCAGTTGCCACTCATTGGGCCGTGGAAGCGCGAACCTTTCGCATTCGGAGTGGATAAATGTGAGTGATGCCTATCCGAACTACCAATTCGCGGAGCGTCTCCGTGAAACTCTTGGTACTGACGGTTCTATTTTGGTTTGGAGTCCCTTTGAACAGCGGGTGATGCGAGACATTGCCAATCAGATTCGGCGGTACAAACCGGAATTGGCGGATCTGGCTAGTTGGCTGGAGACGACCGCAGAGCCAATTGACAAAGGTGGTCGTGTGCTTGATCTGGCGAAACTCTGTTTCGACTACTACTGCCATCCCGCGATGGGTGGTCTGTATGGAATCAAGTATGTGCTTCGAGCCATCTGGAGCGACTCGATAGCACTTCGCAGTGATCCATGGTTTGCGAGTTATGTAAGTTACGACGAGGATGGCAATCTCGTTGATCCCTATCGAGCTCTACCTGATGTGCCGTTCGGCGCGGCTGACGAAGACATTGGAGTTGAACTAGACGCAGTTGTTGAGGGCGTAGGTGCAATGCGGTCTTACCAAGAAATGCTCTACGGCGTGCACCGAGATGACGTGGCATTTCGAACTCGTCAGCGAGATTTACTTCTGCAGTACTGCAAACTGGACACGCTCGCAATGGTGATGATCTGGAAACATTGGGTAGCCCGAACAAGTGCTTGATTCAAGGTTGATCATTGCCCAAACCGTGCAGGTGCTCGTCGATTTTCACTGAACGTCGAGGGTCGGCAATCCGAATGCTGCAATCTCGAAGAGGTGACACCCGCATAGACAAGTATGCCCCTTGACTCTCGGCGCTAGGTATGGCAGACTTCGGGGAACGTATTTGGGAGGAAACAATGACCGCAGTTGATCAAACCCGTAACAAGGTCCAGCGAATACTCACCAGTAAGTTGGGTCGGGTCGAAGTTGATCGTGACGGTGACTTCGTCGTTCGGCACGAGTCTGCGGTTGCGTTCGTCGGTGTACGTGAGGGCTTCGGTGACGGCACTTTGGTCGACGTGCGGTGCCCCATGGTCAAAGGGGTCAAAATCACTAATGAGTTATGTCGATGGGTTGCGACCGAAGGTCAAGATTTCAAAATCGGCGGGACTTACTTAATGGAAGAGAGCGATAACGATAAGCAGTGCTGGATTTTTTTCCACTATACGCTCACTGCCGACGATCTTGACGAGTCCGAACTCATGAATGCTGTTTTCGCAATCGTGTTCACTGCACAGGAGCTCGATAATGAGTTACAAGATAAGTTTGGCGGAGAACTCTTCGGTCGTGAGTAAACCGCCGAGTTGGCGATTGATGGCATGAGCGAGTTAGGTCGACTCTCACAAACGCTTCTCGATTACGCAACAACGACTGCGAAGCGACAGTGGTCGAGAGCCGTCCTGCAAGTACATCTCTTCGCTGCTTTTCGAAAGTGGGATGAGTCGTGGTTCGACCAACAATTCCCAGACGCTCAGACACAACTCGCAGAATTGTTCGGTGCAAACCTCGGCGATTGCATGAAACCTGAGAGTGTTGATGCCCCTGTCCTTCAGAAGTTGGAGACGATACAGAACGAGGATGACGTTAAGAGAGTCGCGATTGAGCTGTACGAGATATTGAAAGTTGATCTTGATAAGAGTGCCAAAGCGAACGAATCTGTGGAGACTGCCGACTCTACGAACTCCGAGAACGCACCCACCGTCCGACGCAAGAAGAGCCCTGACGATGACCAACATGACGAAGTCGGGGACATAGTTGATAAACCTGCCACCAAGAGTCTGTTGCTCAACCAAACCCTGGTGTCGAAAGTCGCTCAACTTCTTTCGACCGAGCAGGCAGTTGTACAACGTCAACTAGTTGAAGATGCCCAAACCATTGGTCGACGAGTGCTCGGTGTGGATCACCCTGAAATGTCGGCAGTCGTGCTCGAAAGCTTGGGTCGAGTCGAAGAGGCGAGCGCTTCGAATCTCTCCTACGAGATACTCGTTGCATTGCTCGCGCTCAACACAGAAGATGCGAACCGTGTAGCAACACAGCTGGCACTCGCTTACGTTGATGCCGCAGAGTTTGCAGCCTCACTTGATGAGGTGGTTACAGAAATCGAGATAGAGACAATAGACGCCATTCGTCTTGAGACCCGTGAGATTCTTGGTAATCGCATCGACGCAAAGAGTGATGCAATCATCGAGTTTGAGGCGCGATTCGCGGAACTAGTTGGCATGGAGAGTGTCAAGAACGACCTGCGTAAACGTGTTGAATTCATGCTTGTCAATAAGCGAAGAGTCAGTCGGGGGGAAACCGGAAGCGTGCACCGTATGCATATGGCGTTCGTAGGCAATCCGGGTACTGGAAAGACGACGGTGGCTCGACTATTTGGACAGTTATTGAACAAGCTTGATCTTCTGAAGTCCTCGGCATTCGTCGAGACAGATCGGTCGACCTTGGTCGATGATCACGTTGGCGGGACCGAGAAGCGCACGCGCGCGGCGCTTCGCAAGGCGAACGGTGGTGTTCTGTTCGTTGATGAGGCGTACGCACTAAACGATCGGTACGCTCGGCAGAAAGGTTTTGGCGAGGAGGCTGTGGACGTTCTCGTTAAGGCCATGGAAGATATGCGCGAAAACCTTGCGGTCGTCTTTGCCGGTTACACCAACCGAATGCAGGAGTTTCTCGAGATAAATCCCGGCTTGAAGTCGAGAATACCTTCAATAATCGAGTTCCCCGACTACTCGACTGATGAGTTGCTCGAGATTGCCCAACGACTCGTGAAGAACAGAAAGCTACAACTCGACGATGGTGCAGTGGCGGCCCTGCGTTTGATGTTTGACCAACTCAAAAAAGAAGTGGGCTTTGGAAACGCCCGCGAGGTGGAGAACGTGATTGATGCCGCGCAGCGCAGCCTCACTACTCGACACGCATCTATCGGAAATCTCGCTACTAGCAAAGAGTCGTCACTATTGCTTGAAATCGACATCCCAAAGGGTCACGTGCCAAAGCAGAAGCAACCATTTGGGTTTAGCCGCTAGTAGCTAACGCGCGCTGTCGGGTAATAAGCCGTAATCCAGCACAAAATTGATACGGCAATACGTTGAGCCTGTGTTCTCGGCGATCGCCCTTTGTCCGCGATTGCGAAAGAGTTATAGTTCGTGTGTCGGGATGCCGAGTTTCGTTGCCAGATCCAGAACTTTTGATTGACAGGTGAAGTAAAGAACTTGGTGTCCGACGGCTTGCTCAATCAGCATCTGAAATGCCTGCTCGAGTCGCGTGTCGTCGAGGTGAATGAAGGGGTCGTCGCAGAAGAGCGGGAGCGAGAATCCCTGTGATCTCTTTGCTTCCTCCTGCATGATTACCAGGCGCATCGCCGTGAACAGCAAGGTCAGCGCACCCGCTGAAAGGTGGTGATCGGGTACGGAAGACGAGTCTTGGTATTCGACGAAGATCGTGTAGTTCTCCTCGGTGTGTTCGAGCCGCAGGGCCTTCCAGTCCGATGCAACTTTGCAGACCATCGATTCAACTTGCCTTACGAGCAGCGGCATTGACTCTTTGTGCCTTCGCGCAGAAGCCTCTTCGAGAATCTTTGCCTGTGCCATAAGCAAAGCAGACTCAAGCTGCTGCTCTCGAATCTCCGACTCGACCGTAGCAATCTGTTGACGAATCGCAGCACCGGTCGATGCGGATTCCAGAGACCTAATCTCGGTCTCTGCTTGACTCAGTTTTGTCTGCTGTTGCCGACTGTGGTTGTCGAGTTCTGTCTTCCTATTACTGAGGCCGGTACTTAGAGCGTCACGTTCGTCTGGCTTCAACTTGAGATACTCATCAACAAGCGTTCGTTCTTCACCTGACAGCTGTTTCAGCTGGTCCTCTTGATTGTCGATTGTGTTCCGCAGTCCTGCCTGTCTTTCGAACTCTGCAGTCAATGTCTGCAGTCTGTCGGCAAGTTGTTTGGGCGACGTAAGAATTGACAGATCAACAGGGCACCCAACTCGCTTCAATTGTCGGGTGATGTCGTCTGCACTACGTTCGAGGCCAGTCTGGAAATTACGCACGTCATCTTTCTTATTCTTGATTCGCTCACGAAGTGAGTCACAGGCCAAGAAGGCAAGTGCTGCTTCCCTGAGGCGTTCCGACAGGTTCGTGGCTGCGGCAAGCGTGAGTCCAGCAACCCGCGGTAATCCCCAAGTCGTAAGTAGGTCACCTAGGTCGGCGTCAATCTCGGAAGCTCTCGATAGGGCGTACTGGCGTTGTGACTCGACACTTGACAGGGAAGAACGATGTTCATCAAGCTTCTTCTGGGCAGTGAGCACATCATTTGCGATTCCAAAGAGATCTCGGGAATCGCTCGTAGACGCCGATGTCTCACCGCGCGCCTTGGGCTCTCGTTGATTGAGGAGCTCGCGCACGCCGAGAGTCACAAGAGCAACGGCCACCAATCCAACGAGACCACCTTGCCACGTCGCGCCGAGCGGAACCGCTGCAACTGCGCTCGCCATGCCACCGCCGATAAGTGGGTAGATCATTCGTCGCTCGGGTCTCGTCGCTTCCGGCACGACAACCTTTCCAGAAGCGAGTAACGCAACATATTGCTCTGGAGTAGAACCCATTCCTGTGCGATCCCAGCTCTCCTGTGCGCCCTTTAGGGCTTGCTCGAGACCTGCTGATACACCGTTGAGTTCTACGAGTCGTGTCTGCGGAACGCTCTGTGTGAGCTGGTCCCGCTCGGCAATCTTCTGATTTATTGCCGTGATTCGTGACATACGTTCAGAGTCAACCAACCAGCCGGCATCTCTGAACTCATCTTCCGAAGTGACACCAAGTGCGTTCAGGGCTGCCGCACTCTTTGCTTGCTCAATTTCGAGCTCTTCGACCCTTTTAGAGAGGTCAGCAAGTTCGCTTTCAAGTGGCAAATCTCGTAGTTCAGAGACTTTGCTCTGCAGGACATCGATAAGTGACGCGAATGCCAGGGGGAGTAGTTGTGACGATGTCGACAGGTCGTCGAGTTCCCGACGGGCAGCGCGTGCCGCCGCGTCGATGGCGGTAAACCCGTGAACGAATGACATTGCTCTCTCACGGCTCGCTAGGTCTGCGATGTCCCGTCTGGTCTTGTCGAAGTCGTCCTGAAGACCCGCGAGGTTTGATTTCTCGTCTTGGTAGCGAGCCTGCGTTCTCTCGGCTGCGGAGAGAAGGTCGCTCAACTCGCTTCGTCTCCGCTTCAGAGGGGCGATGCCGTTCACATCGTTCTGCTCAGACAGAATTCTGTCTGCCGAATCTCTCATCTCCCGAGTAAGTTTCACAAAGTCGAGAGCGGCACCGCCACCGCCGCTGGCGTAACTGATGAATCGTTGTTTGGTGGGACCGACACCCTTGTCGATTTCGGTTGTGGAAGTCCCCCACTCGTCAGAAAACCGAGGCAGTAGTGCACTTGCGACTATCTCTACCGCGTCGACTCTGAAGAGGTTGCGAACTATACCGTCGTCAAAGGCTGCAAGGGTCTCTTCGGCAGCTGAATTCTTTGGACTGAACTCTCGCCATCCGGTATTACCGCGGTACGACCTCATCACTCTGGCACTCTCAGAAAAAGCAATTCGATGAATCACTTCTTCATGTTCGAACTCGATGTATCCAGCAAGTCTGTCTTCAACTGAGCCGTGACGTGCCAGAAGGTGACCATCGCGCGAATTAGACAACAACGCAATCGCAAGGTCAACGTAGGTTGTCTTCCCAGTCTCATTAGGGCCATAGACCACAAGCAGTGGAACGGGTTTTAGTCCGAGCGGTGAAACCTTCTTCCCGAATCGATGCGGTGAGATACTCGTAAGTCTCACGATTGAGTCACTCCCATGTCGCGAGCAAGTCTGCGAATGAGGTCTCGCTTCATCTGATTGTGAAGAGAGTTGCTTTCCGAATCAGTCAATTGTTCGGATGACGCGATTCTGCTGTCGCGGAGAAAATCGTTGATTAATGCTTTCAGTTGACCCGACTCGATCGCACGGAGTAGGTCACCAATGACGTCGTCGCGTGTGGCGAGTGTTGCAAAGTCCAGGTCGGGAAGAACATTGACCAAGACCTCTTGAAGATGGCCATCGTTTAGCGTTGATGCGAGCAGTCTTTGGAGCTGATGAATTAGGTTGGTTGGCTTCGTACCATCATCGGTAACTCTTTCAATCATTGCTAGTGCCTCACTTGACGTGCCCTTCAATGACACTGAGACGATTGGAAGGCGACTTCCAGCCTTGGCGTGTACCTGCTCTGAGATTGCGGCTGCGATTTTGTCAAGAGTCGTTAATGACGAGCAGTCGATCTCAGTGTTGATGAACCGGAACTTGTCACATTCCACAAGCGATGGCTGTCCAACACCGTTCTCGAGAATCGGAACAAGGAGTGCACCCTTCGGTCCTTCTTCGACGGCGAATCGACCCTGGAGATTGCCAGAATACGCCCAGAATCGATTTTCGCCCATCGACTCAATGCGTCGCTTATGTACGTGCCCGAGGGCCCAGTAATGGACTGGCGAGTTGCTGAGGTCACCCACAGTGCAAGGGGCGTACGGGAGGTGCCCCAGGGAGCCGCCCACATTCGTGTGTAGAACGGCAATCAGCGCGCGAGCAGAACGAGTGTCTATCTTCCCGAGCAAATCAGAAATCCTCTTTGCAAGATTCGCGTCTTCATGACGTTTGCTGAAAGACACTCCCGCCACAAGTACGTGTCCGCCCCCCTTCAACTCGTGGGGAATCACCTCGGGCTCGGAGGGTTGGAAGACGTGCACATTGCTGGGAAGTCCGACGACGGGCACATCAGTTGAGTCGGAAGGATCATGGTTGCCGTGAACGATGTACACCTTGATGTCATGCTCTTCAAGTCGGCTGAGCTGCTGAGAGAAGTCGACTTGGGCGCCGGACTCTCGATCTGCGTCGTCATAGATGTCGCCCGCGAGCACCAGAAACTCAGCCTGGTGTTGGATGGTCGCATCAACGAGACTGATCAGCGCCTTCTTCGCGAGCTCAGTGAGGTTTTCGGACTGGTCCTTGCCGAGGCCCCTTCCAAGGCGTGAGAGTGGCTGCCCCAAATGCAAGTCTGAAGCGTGGAGGAATACAGGAGTCTTCATGGGTGGCGTTGCATCTAGAGCGTAGTTGGCACGTGCTCGCAGAGGAAGTGCGAGTTACTGGGGTCGCTAAACGAGCCCATAAGTGTCCGCGGAGTGTGCGACACTCGTTAGATAATCTGCGTACTGTAGGGAGGAGTCGATATGAATGTCAGAGGCCGGTTTCGGAGTTTGTATCAGCGCGCGACTGGACAGGTTCGTAATCAGGTTGACTCCCAATTGGAGCGTCTGAACGAGGTGCCCGGTGCTGGTCCAACATTAAAATTTGCAAGGGCTGCCGGTGGCGGTGTGCTTCGAGGCGCAACAAAGGTTCGTCGTTCGGCAACGACGAAAGCAGCGCAGGCGATGGGATACGACTCGTATCGGGAAGAACTTGAAAAGACTCTCGACGCTGCACTTCGTGTGATCGCAGCACAAGAGGAGCGCATTAGGCGACTCGAACGCCGAAAGTGACGTAGGTAATGGAGTCAGAGCAGCCATCAACGGAACGATTTCGTGAGGTCCTCAGCAGTGCGTCTGCACGCCTAGAAGTTCTGAAGGACAGGATTGCCAATAATGAAGGTGCGCTGCGTTCACTTGAATCGAATTCTGGTGTGCCGTCGGTGACCTGGGAAGAAACGAGAATCACGGCAGATCGACTAATCGCTGCCGTGACTGTCCTTGAGATAACACATGGTGCCGTTGCCTCTCATGCGGCTAGTGACGATTCAGTCAAACAGGTGCTTGATGCAATGCCCTCCTTTACTACGGAGGATTTGGTCGAGATTGCAGAACGTGGCGATCAGGCACAATTCGGAGCAATCAATATGGTGCAGGGGTATCTCGGCGAAGAGATCGCACTTGAAGCAATCAACGCAGGACTGGTTCCTGTTCCGGAGGGACGAGTCGCGACACTTGCTCCGACTTCAAATCAGCCAGGATTTGACCTTCAGTTGCATAGCCCGACTGGCGGTGTGCCGCTTACTGCCCAAGTAAAAATCAGCGAGTCAGCTGCGTTGGTGCGAGAGCATTTGGAGCGATACCCCGACGTATCGATCATCTATACCAACACCGAAGCGGCAGATGCCTTATCCACCGAATCGGGGCTCACGGTCTTGCGTCCAGGAATGGACTTTCCTGATGCGCCCGGCACTTACATCGTCGACGTTGGCGCTGATTACGAAACGATTCGGGACCAAGCGTCTGGCATCGTTCTTGGCGTTGATGAATCATCACTTATTGGGAAACACAATATTCCATGGATAGCGCTCTCAATCATCGCGCTGCGGACAGTTCACGAGCTTGGCGTTTCGGAGACCCCAACGCGAGACGTCCTGACTGCGGCGCGCCGACGAGTTGGTCAGACCATCCTGGCAACAACTGCTGCTGGTGGAGCAGGATTTCTCTCAAACGAACCACTAGTTGGCCCAGCCGCAGCGGTTGCGACACTTATCGGTGCCGATGCCATCCGAAGTGCACGCGCCAGTCTGCGCTTTGCAACATCTCGACTAACACGCACTCGCCAGATTTTGAACCGTCTAGAGCGAGGCGTAGTTCAACTTACCTAGCCGCTAACTCGACTTAACTTTAGGAGATCGATTCTGATGTAGATGATGGCGCCTACTGAAATTGACTTTGAACGAGCCATGGTTCGCAGGATTCGGGAAATCTCGATCGCAACGTCACTTGATCAACTGCTGAACAACATAAAGATGAAGATGACTCCCAACAGGACTGCAACGACCTTCAAAAGTTCTATGAGCAACAAGATGGCCGGAGCCAGAAATAGCAAGGTCGCTGCCAAGGCAATCTGCAGCACCACAATTGCTCCGGCGGCAACACGTGAACGTTCGCTGCGAAATGCAAACACGCGCGTTGCGGCGCCGATCCACAAGTGGGCAAGGGCGAGCACCAAAACCAATGTCGATGTCCAAACGACGTTGATAGAGACATTCACAACAGGGATGAACAATTGACGAAAAGCCAGATGCGGCACAAGCGCCAGGAAGGTGAGACACCAGAGCGCATGTGCGATCTGCCGCTTGCGCTGCAGTTGCACCCGTTGGCGTTCGGCCGCTGCAGCGTCAGCTTCTCGTTGTGCCTGTGCCGCGCGACGACTGGCTTCTGCTCGAGCTGCGTCATGCCGCCGCTGCGCTTCTGCCGCCGCTCGCGCTGCGGCCTGTTGATTCTGCCGGGCTTGAGCAGCCGCTGCACGTCGTGCCTGCTCGGCCGTAGTACGTCGCGCTTGCTCGGCCTGCGCCGCTGCCTGCTCGCGTCGGCGTTCGTCTTCGCGAGGATCCCGAAATGGCTCTCGGTCGTATCGATGGCGACGTGTTGAATCAAGCAGCGTTTCGGCAGCTTCATTGATAAGCATTGCGCGTCGCCCTCGCTCTTCTCGCTCGCCATCACCGGCATGATCTGGATGCCAGTTGCGCAATTCGCGCTTCCTTGCTGTTGCGATCTCGTCGGTTGTCGCTGTTTGGGCAACTCCGAGCACTTGATAGAAACCGCGCGCGTCGCCCGCGCATCCGGTCACTGGGTACGTTGCCGTCCCCACGTCAACCACACGTCCGAGCGTCGACTGCCCTAAACAGCCCCGGCGAAGCGGATGCTTCCACTGCTTGTGACGAGGTGGTGTAGGCGAATAGTGCTTCTGTGGACAGCACGTACACGAATGGCTGACCTGCTGCGCGCGCCTTTTCGCATGCACGACGATTTCGTGTCCCGCTGACTGTGGGCGCAACACCAGGGTCGTAGATGAACACGGTCATTGGGTGCGCTGCACGACCTTGGCTGAGACACACGAAACCATTTCGGGCCGGCTTGGCCACCGCAAACGGTTCGACCTTCGTGCAATTCAGTGAGCTCGCAATACTGGCTGCATCGCTGCCTGTCAATGTCATTGGGCCCGAACCGGCGGCATCATCGACGGCATCAGAGTTCACGGGCGACTGATTGTCCAGAGACCTTGAGATCTCCTCACTAACCCTGGCGCGACGTGCATCTGCTCTCACGGTTTCTACGACCGCACGAGTAATGAGAATGCCGACAAGAACGGCAAAGCCAGCATGAAGTAAGCGGCGCATCAACATCGCCTAGCGAAGAAATCCCGAGAGGCCGACCACGGTGGCGACCGCCGTCAGACTTGCTGTCCGGCCTTGGCGAATCTTTCGATTCTGGATGTTGCGGCGCTGAGGCACCTTGGCAATGCCCTTGCCCACCAGGGAATCATCAAGAGCTTGAGCAGCCTGGTGGGTGATGAAGTGGAAGGGATTCATAGAGAGTGGCTCCTTTCTGAGAGCGTTGTTGGGTACATCACCTTCTGTCGCATACGGGCCCGGGCGACTCGACGAAGCGAACCGCTACTTGCAGCGCTTGGATGGTCGCTTGCCGGTGCAGGGCTTGCTGCCACTGGTTCCGGTTCCTGGCTTCTTTGAGTCGTCCCATCGAACAGGCGCTACGGCACTAGCCGGGCCAGCGACACCCAATTCGTTGATGGCGCGCACCGCCACCCAGTAGTCGCCACCACGGGTGGCGTTGGGAATCTGCAGTGCATTCCGCAGGCCGTCGGCAGTCACCAACTGCACTTCGCGATGCTCGACTCCCTCGTAGATCAGCACCTCGTAGCGCACCACTCGGAGTGCCGACGGGGCGGCTTCCCATGCCACATCCACCGAACCGATCGAGGTTCGGGGCGTCACATTGACCACCTGCACTGCAGATGGCGCCACCGTGATGCCCTTCAAATGCACTGTGGCCGAGTTATCGGTGATCGAGAGCACAGTCACCGTCACACTGCTGGTCGCATCAGTCCAGCTCTGCAAAGCCTGGAGGGGGGCATCGGTCAGCACACCAGTTTGAGGAGCCGTATCCAGCACGTAGTCGGTGTCCGATGATGCGGCTTGCTCGACGAACTTCACCAAGACTCCCGCGTAGGTCGGTGTATTCCAGAGATAGGTGCCCGACAAGAAGTCGCGCGAGAATCGCTTTCCGTTTGGCTTCACGAACTCCACCTGGAACAGGTCGCCTTCTGCATTTTGCAGCCACACAAGTGAAACCGGACCATCAAAACCGAGTGTCAGGGTGGCATCTGAGATCGACGTCTGCTCGCCATCACGCAGCCAGCCAAGGTGGCGTCGCTCACCAGCAGTAATCGACGTGCCATAAGCCGAACCCATCACCGACCATTCGCCGCCGTACTCATTTCGCTTGCATGCACCTGCCGCCCGATCAGCGCGAGCGGCAAGCGCCACGGGCTGGCCACCCACCGAGCACTGGAGGTAATTCGAATGCCACAATCCCAGATTGTGACCCCACTCGTGCATCACAACATATGCAGCTGGTTGAGATTGGGGACTCCAATCCAACCAGGCGGCGTTCCATGTGAGGTTCCCGTTGACCTGCCCTAATCCGCCGAAACGACACTGGTTCGAGTGAACGGGCAGCACGAACGAGATGAATCGATAGCCGGCAGTGGAAATCTCGCGACGGACCTCGTCGAGCACCGGCTGCGTTAAAGCTGTCGGTTGGTCGCAGATGTCGGCCCCGTACGGCACAGCGACATCACGACCAAAGAGATCAACGCTGATCGTCAGCATCCCTCGCGACATCGCATGCATGCCGGCAGCGCCCTCGAGATAGCGCGCATTCACCACATCACGCGGGGCCACCAAGCCGTCTGCTCGCACGAGGTTGATGACGAGAGCCCGGTGGGTGCCGGTGGTAAACGCCACATTCGGAGCCCGAAAGGCAGGGGCTTGGTTCGGTCGTGGAGCGGAGACGTTCTGCTCGCCGGCGGCAACGACGTGGTAGTGCGGTGTGCTGCCGTGCCAATGAACGGCAAGTTCCATCTCTCCATCGGGGGTGCTGTGATCGACCGTTGACGATGCGCTCGTTGAGGCGATCGCCGAATAGGTCACCGCGAGCAGTGCAAGCAGTGCGAGCACAAAGTGACGGCGAATCGTGAGTGAACGGACAGGGATTGGGGGAATGTGTGTTGTCATGCCCCTGCCTGTCGCATACAGGCAGCGCCCAAGATCGACTACGTGTACATCAGCACCGCTTCGGAACGAGATCCTTCGTGTATCCGACAGTCAGGTCCATGACCAACAACAACAAATTCGACTGTCGTCCAGGGTGTAAGTGTTCGGATTGCCGCCATAGCAAGCCAATCAATAGCCTTCGCATATGTGGCAGATGTCTAGGAACAGGCGTGGAACGCGACCACATCTGTGGCCGATGCGGTGGTGTCGGATCGATTCGAAACGAATAATGTCACTTCGGGTTGTTTCTGAAGACCCACCAAAATGAGTTTCATAATCGTCGTTGGGGTTACTGCTGATGACCGGTCTCAATCCAACTTGTAGTTGCGGACACCTGGGTGATGAGCGTGCTGGACCCTGACGAAAACCGGACTTCATGCTGACTGCGGGACTCTCCTCAAGAGAACGATCCAGCGGCACCACCGCCAAAGTTCACCGAAGGACAGATGACGCGAGTGCTTCGAATCGTGACCACTCGCCGCATGGCGCTTTCGCTGCGCCCGAGATGTTCGTGGGTGACTTCCTCTCGCGACTCGCGCCAACGCTCGCGACTTGAGTTGGGTCTACTCGGTTAGGACAGAGTTGTTGGGCAGGTCAGGTGCTAACACTGAGATGGATGACTTCATTGAGCGGACGTGCGTTGCACATCAATTGATTCGTGAAACAAATTCGATAAGCATCACCAACGTCCTCGAAGTACCAAGACTCAATGGGGAATTCTGCCCAGGAAAGCCTCCATTCGTTTCTGGGATCTTTCTCCGGGGAATAGGCGGTCGCCAATTTCCTGGAGATGATTTTCATTTTTGCAGAAAATCCGAATTGTGTTGATGAAGTTTTCTTCACTTTCCTGACTCAGGATGCTGATGAGGCGATTGACGTCATCCGTTGATGGCTTCTGGTCACGTTGAGACGTGAATTCAATAGCAAAGGCCTTGAGCACGAGCCAAAAACTTCTGTTGATAACCTTCCAATCACCTTGAACAACAGTGGCGTTCGCACCCTGAGTATTGAATTGAAAAGTCCGGTCTTGATACCAATTCGTAATGGCCAGTCTCCATCGAGGTGGGTAGTCGGTCCAGCTTGTCTCGTCTATTCCACCGTCTTGCACGGTTGTGTCAGGTGAGAGTTCGCTCCAAGTCTGCGCAGAAATTTGGGCGGCCTGAATCCATTCCGGAGAGAATCCAAGCGCAGATATCAATCTGTCCCATTTGGTCTTTACTCGATACAGTTCTTCTGCCTTCTCACGGTCAACGGTCACGTAGCGCAGCCTGTGGGCTTCGGCAAACAACGGTTCAATATCGGTGTCCTTGAGATCCGGCTCGATGACATCCATGTTTGGCGTCAGTCGAATCGGGCGCTGACTCTTTCTGCTAATTCCGAGGAAGAATTGGAGATGCGAGATGCGGTTCGAGAATTTTGGCACCACTGGAATCGCAAAGTGTCGCGGGGCTCGATAGTCGTCCAACGCATCTTCGAACTGACTTAGCAGTGTTCGCCGCCGGGAGGCGAGGGCGCTTCTGATTAGGTTATGGAGTTGTGTTCTCTGGGCGGCTGAGAGCATCAGTAGCAGTCTTGCCTCATGGTTGTTCGGATCATCCAGGTTGGCTGCAGCAACCACCTGAGAAAAAAAGAACTCACTTATGTACGAATCAAGTGAGAGTTGTGCCTGCTCAGGAGATTTCTGAGTCTCATCTGTTCTCCGACTCTGGAGAAATGTAAACCAAGCAAAACAGCTCAGAGTTCGTGCAACCTCTCCAGTACGGATTTCTGTTGCGAGTTTTTTCGAAATTTTTGATGGGTGGTTGTCACTTGGGGATACATAGCCTTGAATTGAGTTGAGAATCTGATCAAAATATGAAAGATCATCGAGGAGATAAGACGCATCGAGATCCAATTCATTGCAGAATTGCAGAACGTTGTCATCCATCCAGTGTTGTCTGTGTCGATTGACTCGCACCAGTAAACGAGTGAACCGTTCTTCTAATTCCGAAATCGCCTTTCCCTCGTGGTCCAGATTTAAGATGAGGTACAGGCTCTTTTCGTCAGGAGGCGTCTGAAGAAATCTTTCTAGAGAGATTTGCTTTTCTTGGCCTCTGCGAGAGAGTTCGAGAGAATGCCAGCGTCTCCAACTTTCGCGAACCGATGGATCACCCACTCGAGATGCATCTGATTCGACGTAACCGATTTCCTGCCAAGCGGACAGTCGAGCAAGGCTGGGTTGGAGACCGTCCTGTAATTCTGCTGTAGGTCTTGAACAGTACCGTTCCAGGGCGCTGATGTAGGAATTGCCTCCTGTTGGATGGGTCAAGAGGTTGCAAAGTCGTTGGTCAATCTTGCGCTTGTCTTCAGGTATCGCGGCAGAAAGATGTTCCCAGACACGTTTCATGTGAGAGTCTACGTTCATGAGTGCTTGCTTGAGGGACGAAACGGCTCTCTCGAAGCGATCGTCCTCTTGACGGATCTGGTCAACAAGGTAGGAATATGTCTGTACAGCCGCGGTAGTCAGCACGACAATCAGCAAAGACAGTGCGGCAGTGAAACCTTCGTTATTTTCAAAAATGAAGTTGTTCAGATTGTCACCGGACTGTTGATAAATCTGCCCAATTTGGAAGTAGCTAACAACTATTGAACTCCAAGTCGCAACGCCAAAGACCATTCGGATGAGCAGAAACAGTTGAGACTGTCCCACTGCTTCGTATCTAAACCCAGTCTCATTGGCTCTCCTCAGCAGCTTCTCATAGCGATCTCTATTTGTCGTACCTCCACCTGCAATTCTGTCGTCCTCAAACCATGATTCATTGTCAAAATAACCCCTCAGGGAAGTGTCGACCGCAGCGAGATACCGCCTCGAGAGACTCCACGCGAGTCGAATTTGGAACACCGCAACAATCATCCATAACGGCACAACTTTCGTGATGTTGTTGCTTGAGTTAAGGATCCACAGCGTTATCGTCGGTACCACAAAAAGCGCACATCCGGTCGCCAAAAACCAGTGTGAGGAACGCTCTAGGGGTACGACGTCTCTCTTGCTTAGAGCGACCGCTGCAGTGATTAACACAGAGGGAATCCATGCTTGTGAGCTGAAGCTTCCGCCAATGATTTGGCTATAGATCAATGCCCACAAAGATCCCTCGAGCAATGTGGTAAGAATTTGCGAAAGTTTCGATTTGCTTCGGCTCTTCCAGGATCTAATCAGCTTGTCGATCAGAGCCTGAGCCTTAGTTCGCAGCTGTTCAAACCCAAAGAGGTTTCTAGTTCCGCTAAGAATTGATTGTGGATCGTTGGCTTGGACATCGTCACGAATCAGTACAGCTTCAGCTGGCAATTGCGCAGGCTCGGAGGTAGCTGCGAGGTCATCTTCGTCAACATCTTTATTCACGATTTCTAACTGTTCACGAACGAGCTCCAACCTTGAGACAATCGAAAGAACGTACTCCACTTGTTTCCGCAAAGTTGTGGGAGCTCCTTTTCGGCCCCGAGCATGCCCGATGTAGTTGATCGCGACTGGCTTGCTCTCCGCCTGAAACACGAGCGTTAAATGCAAGGCGCTCTTCCCGATTACAAAATTGATTTCATCTGAGCCGTCCGAGGCAGCAACTCTGAGACCATCAGTGAGCTCAAGTATCTGACGACCATTCTCGGAGCACCTCACAATCAACCGACCATTGCGAATGTCAGAATTCTGACTTCTTATCGAGCTTCGAAGTCGATTGAAAATGTGTGTAAGGCTTTTTTCGAACAGATTTCTACTTATGTCCAAGCGACTCTGGTTTGTCACTTGCAACAAAGCAAGTAGAAGTTGATTTTTTTCTGTGAGGCATGAGCACACGAACTGAAGACCGTCGTTCAGTTCTTGTTGCGAAATGGCTTTGTTGTATTTCTGAAAGTCCTTTTTGCCCTTAAGTAACACGAAGTTTAGTGAAGTCATTGAAGCTCCCGATGTACAGCCACTTGTCGTCAAACTAGCACTTCCCAAAACGGCCCTTTCTTAACGTCCCTGAAGTCGTTCGACGCAATGGAACTGCTCCTCCTGTCTTCCCAGTTCTAGATATGAGGGGGAAGTAGCGCCTCGTTGAATGAACGCAGAATCGGTTGGTTGCTGGAATCAGGTTTGGGGTAATGCTCGTACAAGTCGCGCCATAGTGAATTGATGAGAACTTAGGCTCTGTGACGAGATCGACGACCGTGGTCACGACGTGTCGTCATAAGACCTTCACTCAATTAGGTTGCGGCCGAGTGCTCGGAGTTGCCGGGTGCGATGCCAGCTCTCATTTAGAGCAATCAATAAGAATTGGGTCTGTTTGGGCCTAACTCTTGGATGATTGAAGGAGCCTGAGTGTAGGCAATCATTCCTGACTTGCCACTCGCCGTCACATGCATCAGGCATTCGATGTCGACTACGAGTAGGTCACCGACTCAAAGGGATAGTGCCTCCCGTGTATCCGACAGTCAGGTCCATGACCAACAACAACCTCACCAAGGCCCAACGTCGTACCCTTGCCCGCCGCGAGAAGCGGGATCGCGAGCAGAAGGCTCGCGATGCAGCCAAGTGTGGAATCGTACCGCAAACCGTGGTTCCGACAGCACCCAAGCCGAAGGGTGAGCTCAGCGGTGCCGAGCGCCGCGCTCTCTCTCGGGTTCAAGACTTGTCTGCTCGCGAGATCGCGGAGATCCGCGAGACGAATCAGCAAGCGACCATCGGGCGTCTACAAGTGCTGGCTCAGCGCGAGGCACGCTTAAAGAGCCAGCGGGAACGGCGTCGCAATCAGCGCCGAAGTTCGAACAACGTTGGATGAAGGTTCAATCTGAACAAATAGAAGCATGACTGTCACCGGAGTCATCATCATCAGCTGGTTCTTCAGGTGCAACAAGAAGATCGCCAAACGTGATCTGGCTGGTTCCGGACGGCCCATCAACCGATTGGTCGAGCACGGTCAGTTGCTCATGTGCATTCATGCGCGTCATTGCCCATGCCGCTGCAAAATCGTCAAACAATGCACGTGGATTTATCTCGTCGACGATGCCGTCATCAAGGCGGTCCAAGTCATCCGCAGATACCTCCAATGTTCCAGAATCTGATACGCGCATCGAAACGCCGAGATTTCCTAATTTCTCCGAAAGTTCGTCTGCTGAGATGATCGATCTCTGAACGTTCGGCGCGGTTTGGTACTTCTCCACCGGTGCATCAGCCACCTCCACTGCCGCGAAGATCGTGTCACAGAATCGCGACACCTTGAAGAACTCGTCGCTTTCTGCCACCTTGCCGGTTGAGGCGAATGAAGGTCGCACGGTTTCAGGCAGTATCGCATCAATCTCACGAAGATCTGCGTCGGAAATCCGTCGGCGATAGAGCCGGTCAGCGCGATACCCGAAGCGTCGCTTGGTGTCGTTGAGCCAGACATTTTCGGGGTGCACGTACCACATCTCACTAAAGTCGCCCTTTCGAATCGTCAACATGTCGGCATTGTCACAAGCATCGTCCCACAGATGGCGAAGCCAACTCTCTGTTAGTTTGAGCAGTCGCACGTCGTTATCGGCGCTGCAATCTTTGAGCCAAGGACTTGACCGAAGGGATAACAGGAACCGACTGCCCCAATCGGTGACTTTTCCCGATCGCAAGAGCTTGTTGTTGAGGGGTTCTTGAACGAGGCCACGCGCCTTGTTCCAGCGACGACGAAAATCATCCTCCACGAGCCGCACATCGAGATCGCCGTCGGAATCGAATCGCCGCTTGCTGAGAGCCTCTGAAATCTCGTCTTCCAGCCAAGGCATGCCAATGAGTTGAAACTCGGCGCACGGGCACTGCGCACTGCACATTCCCATCCCGACGATTCGCCCACAGATGGACTGCACGAGTCCCGTCATTCGTGAGTGCACTCGCACGGTCAGTAGCTCTGTCTTACCGCCTTCGAACAGGTGTGCTTCGCTGTTGCGATGGCGCATGTAGGCAGTGTAAGCGACTCGGAGCCAGTAGGTGCTCGAGTTGTGACCGTTGCAGGAGCAATGCGCTAGCGCGTCACAGTGATGTAGACGCTGCTTGAGTCGGTAGCGGAAACCTGAAACGTCACTCCGGCGTGAGTGACACTCTGACCGGAGCCGAGTAGGCCGAGGGTCTTCATTGGCCCAGCGCCGTGGCTGATATTGCTGTTCAACTCGTACACGTGCACGCCGTTGTTGATGTATTCGGCAAAGAGCGCTTGGCCGGTGGATGTCGGCACCATGGCAAGTTTCGAGCCGGCCGCGTTGTTTGCATGAACGAGTCGATGCACCGATTGTCCCGTGCCTGCCGACACGCAGCGAACTTCGGCGTCAGTTACGAATCCGGCCAACCAGCGGTTCCACACCGTGAAGTCGTCGCCTGATGCCATGACCTCGTACTTCAGCGGGTTGATGTCGACCGTCTCTCGTGTGCGGAAGTACGGGTGAATGTAAAGATCTTCGAAGTAGTACGCGGTGTGGCCGATGTTGTGGGGGAAGTACGCGTTGGAGGCGGGTCCCGTTTGGAAGTACACGCTGTGCACGTCGCCCGAGGCGTGGGTGTAGGTGGCGTCCAGATCGGCGCCACCCCAGTACACGTTGCCACCAGCCTCGACAATGAAAATAGAGTCGAAGTCCCGCAAATTCTGGCGTGGAATCAGTTTGATGACGTCGGGAATCACTCGACGGAGGTCCTGGTCACGCGAGTTGACGAACGTCTGCCACGTGTCGGGGATGTTCACCCACTGAGACTCGGACTCGATCGTGAAGTTGGGGGTGATACGCCCGTACGAGTTGCGCTTGAAGAAATCGCGGGTCTTTTCGAACTCCGGTTCGTATTGCGCGCGCACTTGGGCTTCGGAGATTTGTCTGTTGGCGTAGCGCACGGGCAACACCAACACATTGACCACGGCCTTGCCTGGCTTTGCCTTGGGCGAACGTGGGAAGCCTTGGGAACCACCTGCACTCGGCGTTGCATCGGTGAGTTTGCATTCGTTCACGTTGCCCGGCGTCGATTCCGTGGGGCAGTCGGCGATGCCAGCACCACAGGTGGGTTTCAAGTAGCCGCGGGGGATGGTGGTGGTCGTGGTGGTAGTCGTCGTGGTGGTGTCAACCGAAGTGCTACTCGACTTCGTGAGTCGCCAAACTTTGGTGTTCTTGGAACTGGTGCACGTGAAGCGACCCGCGGTAGTGGTGCGAACGGTACCCACCTTCTTGCAGGTGGTGCCCGCGATACTGGGTACTATCGCCGCAGGCGCGGTTGCGGTCAGCGGCGCAGACACCGCAGCTGATGGCGTTGCGGTCGGTGATTCGTAGTGCTCGGGTGTGGCCATCGGAAGAATGCCGGTGAGCGCGGCGGCCCCCATGCTGATGGTCTGACACACGATGCACATGGGCGTGGTCGAAGGTAGTTACAAAGTCGCTATGCGGCGCGGTCGTGCAACTGCACTGGTGGCGTGGATTTTTTGCGACGCGTGCCGATGTTCAGCATTTCCACGAATACCGAGAACGCCATGCTGCCGTAGATGTATCCCTTGGGAATTTTTTGGCCGAAGCCCTCGGCAATCAACGTCGTACCGATGAGCAACAAAAACGCGAGTGCCAGCACCTTCACCGATGGGTGGCGGTTGACGAACTGGTAGATCGGCCCGGATGCCACGAGCATCACACCCACCGCCGCTGCGATGGCAATCACCATGACCGGCACGTACGTGGTCATTCCCACCGCGGTGATGACCGAGTCGATCGATAACACCATGTCAAGAATCAGCACCTGGGC
>SXGQ01143574.1_pt1 | contig 28187 bp, 26 predicted proteins | sample 3178371 | NCBI WGS metagenome assembly SXGQ01 (sample SAMN11356859, study PRJNA531348) | freshwater metagenome | isolation source: freshwater sample F1-20 | place: China: Fuxian Lake, Yuxi | collected 2017-12-25 | reverse complement strand
GCTGGAGGTGTTTTCCATTTGGCCTTTGATCTGCTCAATCCGACCCTGAATGTCCTTGGTCTTGCCGGCGCCTTCAACAAGCGTGCAAGTGTCCTTGGCCACCGTGATCTTCTTGGCGCGACCCAATTGTGTAAGCGTTAGATTTTCAAGCGTCACGCCCAACTCTTCCATAACGGCTTCTCCACCAACAAGTGTGGCAATGTCGCCAAGCATTTCCTTGCGACGATCACCAAAGCCTGGAGCTTTGACCGCGCAGACTTTAAGTACGCCACGAAGTTTGTTCACCACCAATGTGGCCAACGCTTCACCGTCAATGTCCTCGGCAACAATCAGAAGGGCTTTGCCGCTTTCGGCAATCTTGCCCAAAATTGGAAGCAGGTCCTTTGCGGCGCTGATCTTCTTCTCGTTGACTAATACATACGCGTCTTCAAGCACGCACTCCATGTCGGTTGGATTGGTGACAAAGTGGGGGCTAAGCCATCCCTTGTCGAACTGCATGCCTTCAAGCAATTCAACTTCGGTCTCAAGGCTCTTGCCTTCTTCAACGGTGATCACGCCGTCCTTGCCAACTTTATCCATGGCGTTGGCAATGATCTTGCCAATGTTCATGTCTTGATTGGCTGAACAGCAACCAACTTGCGCGATCTCCTTTGAGTCCTTCACAGGCTTGCTCAATTTCTTAAGCTCGTCGGTGACGGTGCGAACCGCGGCGTCAATGCCGCGCTTGACCGCGTTCACATTTGCTCCAGCTGTGATGTTCTTCAAGCCCTCTTGAAAGATGGCTTCCGCGTAGATGGTTGCGGTTGTGGTGCCATCGCCAGCGTCTTTGCTGGATTTGTTGGCAACTTCCTTCACCATTTGTGCGCCCATATTTTCATAGGCATCTTCAAGTTCAATTTCTTTGGCTACCGTTACACCGTCTTTAGTGACGGTTGGTGCGCCAAAACTTTTCTCAAGCACAACAACGCGACCCGCTGGACCTAGTGTGACCTTCACAGCCTTGGCCAACTTTTGCACGCCGCGCAGAATTCGTTCACGCGCGTCATTTTCGTATGTAATTTGTTTTGCAGCCATTTTTTATTCCTTTAAGTATAAAATTTGAAGTAATTTGAAATGAAATTAATTTTGAGGCGAGTTGATTTACTCGACGACCCCAAGAATGTCTTCCTCGGTCACAATCAGGTATGTCTCGTTGTCAATCTTGACTTCGGTTCCGGAGTAGCTGGAGAAGATCACGGTATCGCCCTTCTTCACGCTGAACGCCAAGCGGGCGCCGGTGTCTTTATTCAACGGCCCAGTTCCCAGGGCAATGACCTTGCCTTGCTTTGGCTTGTCCTTCGCGCTTTCGGGCAGAAAAATTCCGCCTTCGGTTTTAGTCGCGGCTTCATCACGCTTCACAAGAATTTTGTCGCCAAGTGGTCGAACCTTCATGAAAGTATCTCCTTCAAAACGGGGTAAAAGAATCAAATACCAGGCCGCATTGGCCAGACATTTGCGTAATGTCGTTGCAAGATTCTGCGCAGCAGTTCAAGCATTGACTCAACAGGAAACGGACGATCGATGACCGCAAATGCGCCCTCTTGCAACATGTCTTGCAAGCCGCGCACGGCTTCGCGCGCGCTGGGTTGTGGCGGACGAACAACAACGGTTGGAGGCGGTTGCTCCAAGCGACGAAGAATTTGTAACACGCGCGGACCCGCGGGGTCCACGCCAAGCACGCCATCTTCCATAGGTAAACTCACATCAACAACCGCAACATGAATGAGCTGGACTTCAAGAACGCGCGCAGCCTCGTTGGCGGATCGCGCTTGTACGCAATGCACACCCATGGGGCGAAGCAGGGGCGGAAGTTGCTCGGCAAATGTGTCGTCACGCCAATCTCCATGGCTTAGCAGCAAGTTCAAACGCGTCTGACCAGCGGAATTCTTTTGTGAACTCGCATCGGTTTGATGGTTTGGCATGCTGGGATTGAACGAAAATTGAGGCATTAGTCTTTGAATGAAGCAATTGCTGTACCAATTAGGCTGGTTTGTGAAGGTTGATTTATGTTAGTTATAAGACTAAAATTGGTTAAAAATGTAATTGGAACCGTTTTTATAAGACTAAAATTGTTTAATTTGAGATACTACATCTATTTACTGCCAATTCGACGCTGTTCCAATAGTGTTGGTGGGAGGTTTGCCCAAGTCGATTTAGGTGGTCGATCTGGGTGGTCGATCTGGGCGAATTGGCAGTTGCCTAGAAGCCCGCTTCAACTGAAGATGCGTTTCCCTACTTGGAGCAACCATGCACGCAACCGCTATCGCAGAAATTCTTCGCTCGCCAACCAAGCACACAGACACATCGGCGTGTGTGAAAGGCTGGGTGCGAACACGCCGTGACTCCAAGGCTGGAATTAGTTTTATAAATCTGTCCGATGGAAGTTGCCAGGGCTTGTTGCAAATTGTGGCGCCGGCCGCGCTGGTGAATTACACGAATGAAATTATGAAGTTGACCGCTGGCTGTGCTATTGAAGTTGAAGGAAAGTTGGTCATGGGCCAAGGAAAAGCGCCCAGGCTAGAAATGCAGGCGGAGTCCATTCGCGTGCATGGATTTGTGGATGACCCTGATACCTATCCAATTCAACCGAAGGCGCACACCTATGAATATTTACGCGAGGTTGCGCACCTGCGCGCGCGCACAAATACTTTTGGCGCAGTGGGAAGAATCCGCCACACCATGTCCATGGCTGTTCACCGCTACTTTCATGACAATGGTTTCTTTTGGATCCACACCCCAATCATCACCGCCAACGATTGCGAAGGCGCGGGTCAAATGTTTCGCGTAAGCACGCTTGACGCAATGAATCCGCCGCGCACGCCCGAGGGACAAGTTGATTGGAAAAAGGATTTCTTTGGCAAAGAGGCTCACCTCACGGTTAGTGGTCAGTTGAATGTTGAATGTTGGTGCCTGGCGCTTTCAAAGGTGTACACCTTTGGTCCAACATTTCGCGCGGAGAATTCAAACACCTCGCGTCACTTGTCGGAATTTTGGATGATTGAACCGGAAATAGCGTTCGGGGATTTACTGGCAGACGCCAATCTTGCCGAAGGCTTGCTGAAATCCATCTTCACCGCCACACTGAATGAACGAGCCGATGACATGGCGTTTATGGCGGAACGAGTGGACAAAACATGCGTGCAGCGCTTGGAAGCCTTTGTTAAAAGTCCGTTTGAGCGCATGGATTACACCGAGGCCATCAAGCGGCTTGAAGCGGCCATTGCCAACGGGAAAAAGTTCGAGTACCCAGTGTCCTGGGGCATTGATATGCAAAGCGAGCACGAGCGTTATCTCACCGAGGAATTGGTTGGACGCCCAGTGGTGGTAATGAATTATCCAAAGGGTATAAAGGCTTTTTATATGCGATTGAATGACGACAACAAAACCGTTGCCGCCATGGATGTGTTGGCGCCGGGTATTGGCGAAATTATTGGTGGCAGCCAGCGCGAGGAACGCCTTGATGTGCTTGACGCGCGCATGCGTGAAAGCCATCTAGATCCCGCGGATTACGGGTGGTACCGCGATTTGCGTCGCTACGGTTCCGTGCCGCACGCTGGCTTTGGCCTTGGATTTGAGCGGACAATTTCTTACGCAACTGGACTGACAAATATTCGTGACTGCATTCCTTTTCCTCGCGCCACGGGCACGTGCGAATTTTAATCTTGTGTGGCGTATGCGCTTCAATGAAATCAAGCGACTTGTATTCACACGACTTGTATTCGATGGTGAAGACGCCAAACTAGAATTCGATTCAGTATTTCAAATGTAAAATTGAAAACTAATTACCGCGACCGTCACCTATTTTTATAAGGATTACCTTAATGCAGTGCAACATTAATCAACAAGGTCGAACCGTACGCATCATCATGGGTTCCATCATTGAGGCGCTTGGACTTGCCGCCGGCGCGTGGTGGTTCACAGGAGGACCCGAATGGCTTATTTGGCCGGCCATTGGATGCGTTGCCGGCGGTTGGTTCGCCATTGTGGAAGGTATTCTTGGCTGGTGCGCCGTGCGCGCCATGGGTTTCCGCACCCCGCTTTAATTGCTAGACTTGTTCCCTCACGGATTTGTTGCGGGGCATAGCTCAGCTTGGTAGAGCGTCTGGTTTGGGACCAGAAGGTCGTCGGTTCGAGTCCGGCTGCCCCGATTACTTGCGTAAGATTGGATTATATTTGACCAATCATTCAATCGGCGTTGTTGAATATTTCAGTGTTTCATGGATGCGATGATTGCGGAACTTGCGATGACCCAACCAGCACCAATCGATTTCATGTTGAGCTCATATGCTCCAATTTTAATTGTATTTGTCATGGCAGCGGTCTTTGCCGCGTTTAATCAAATTGCGAGTTCACTGCTTGGACCCAAAAATATCGGTACCACAAAGGGCACCCCGGTGGAAAGCGGAATGGACGCCATTGGCACCACTCGCAAGCGATTTAACATTCGCTTCTATGTGTTAGCCATGACCTTCTTGGTGTTCGACGTGGAAATTATTTTCCTTTACCCATGGGCGGTCACCTTCACGCAACTCGAGCCAAAAAGTCCGGAAGCGTTGCTGTTCTTGGCGCGCATTCTGTTCTTTGTTGGAACAAGCGTGATTGCCTACATTTACGCGTGGCGCAAGGGCGTTTTCCGCTGGGATTGATGCCTGAAATGCGTCGTGGCTTATGCCGCAACAATACGCGTACTTCTGGCGGTGTGTGGCGTGCGTTACTTAGCCAAAGTATTACTTTTCTCCAGCTTTGAGTGTCACTATGACATCTTGTTCAGAGCCATCGCGCTGAATTCGCAGAGTGACAATATCGCCGGGATTTTTTTCGCGAAGTTGGGACATAAGTTCCGACATGTCGTTCATGGGTTCATCGTCCCATTTCAAAATCACATCCCCCTTTTTCAGACCGGCATCCGCGGCGCTTGTTCCCTCGCTAATGCCCTCAATAGCCAAACCGCCTGTTTTGCGCTTGGTCATGTCCGGTTGAATTCCAAGTCGAACCTTGGCATAGCCGCGGCTGCTTCCACCAGTGCTATCGGTGCTTTGAAACACTGGTTTGATTGGAGTGGTGGCCAGTATTTGGATCAAGCCTTCAGTCAGCACAATCACCTTGCTGGCCCCATATGGATTTACGGTGAATGCTTGATCTTGTGGCGTGTGATATTCAGGATGGGTTCGCGTGAAAAGAAACAGCACGGGAATTCCAGCGGCGTAAAAGCTGGCGTGATCGCTTGGACCGCGACCACCCGAATCAGCGTCAATTGTTAAACCGCTGGCAACCACTGCTGGACGAATGAGATCTGGAAAATCTTTGGCGGTGCCAGTTCCGCTTATGGCCAGGCGATCGCCGCTGAGGCGACCAACCATATCCATATTCACCATGGCAGCAATCTTGTCAGCGGGAATAGTTGGATGCTTGACATATTCACGACTTCCATCAAGTCCCATTTCCTCGGCGGTGAATGCCATAAGTAATAAGCTGCGACAATTTTCTGGCGACTCGTTGGAGCCCATGTAGTCCTTCAACTTTTTTGTAAGACACAACATGGCCGCGGTTCCACTGGCGTTGTCATCTGCGCCTGGATGCAACTTGCCGCGGTTGTTGGGTTGCGCGCCAAAGTAGCCCATGCCGACATGGTCATAATGCGCCCCAAGGATCACCCACTCGCTAGCCAGCGAGCCCTTGCCTGGAATAATTCCACCAACATTTTGCGCTGGCAAACCTTTTTCAGAAATAGAGACATTGATGCTTACTGTGACATCTGGCTTCAGCGCGATAGTTTTTATTTTTGCATCGTCAGCCAAGCGGCGCAAGTCCATGAGCGATCGGCCACTTATGTCCGCGGACTTCAACAGGGCTTCGGCTTGCTCCTGTGTCAATTGCACAATTGGAAATTCATAGCTTGAACCAAACACGCTGCTTTGAGTGTTCTCAAGTCCGCGGGCACCGCTTTTGCATTCTGGTGGGTTCACCATGATCAATGCCGCGGGCTTGCGCTGTGCAAGCGCGTCAAGTTTGGGGCGCATGCCGGCATACCCACTAAAGCGTCGATCGCTCCACAAACTTCGTCCATTTTCATCCAGCGGTTCATATCGTAAAAAAATTACTATTTTGCCTGTAAAATCATCATTTTCACCGAAACTGGTGTAGTCATCTTGACCATTTTCAATGGCGTAGCCCGCAAACACAATGGGCGCGGTCACATTACCACTGCCAGAACTTCCCAAAACCTCGAACTGATCGCCGCGCTTCAGTGAATTTCCATTCATGCTTACAACCGCGGTCTCCACGACTGGTGCGCCACCCTGAAGTTCAAACGGCTGGCGGTAACTTTTAACTTTTGGATCTTGCACACCGTCAAACGCGGGCTCAAGTCCGGCTTGCTTCATGAAAAATTCAACATACTCCGCGGCTAAATCATTGCCGCGACTTCCTGGATCCCGTCCCTCAAAAAATGGATTTGAAAGCGTCTGCACATGTTGATACCACTCAATGGCAACTGGACCCATGGCCGTGAGTGCCTCACGCAAGTTGGTTTCCGCTGGATTGTTTGGATCCACGGGAATTTCCTCTGGTGAATAGACATAAGGATTGACCTCTTTGCCTTCGATCAATTCACCCGCGCGCGGTGATTTAGGTGGCGCTGTCGTGGTTTCAGTTTCGTTGGGCGCAGGCTCGGTTTGAGGGTCGTTGGGTGTGGTCTCGGTTTGCGGGTCGTTGGGCGCGGTTGTTGGCGGCTGGTCAATCGCAAAGGCGGCCGCTGAACACGCAAGACATAGAATGGCGAGAAATTTTACATCGGTAGACATGAGTAACTCCGTGGTTAATGAGATCCATACTATGAGGATTTATGTTGGGACGCCTAGAAAAATTCCCCCTAAAATATTTTCGCGTTTCATATGCGCAAGATCAATTTACTTGAAATGCATTTTTTTAAACAAGAAACTCTTATACACTGCCGGCTTGATTTGATTCCTTTTGGGCAATACCGCTTTCGCGAATTCACACTCGAACTAATCAACACAAGGAAGATTCCATGTTTCAAAAGCTCACACTTTGTATTGGACTTGTTTTGGCGTCACTGCACATGACACATTGCACAACTATTCCAGAAAACAAAGCTGACCGCGATGCGCTTGCGGCCTCAGTGGTCGCAACCATAGCTCGGGCTAAAGCGCAGGATCCAACAATAGAAAAGTTTTTAAATAACAACTATGGCTATGCAATTTTTCCCGAAGTTGGAAATGGCGGTGCCGGACTGGCATTTAGCTATGGGCGTGGTAAAGTTTTTCAATCTGGTAAAACCACGGGATATTGCGATCTCAACAAGGGAACGGTTGGAGCAACTTTGGGCGGTCAAACATTTTCTGAGTTGATCTTCTTCCAAGACAAGGATTCATACGATGATTTTATCACTGGAAAATTTGCGTTTGCGGCCAATGCGTCTGCCGTTGCCATTGCGGCGGGCGCTGGTGCAAGCGCTTCTTATGAAGAAGGCGTTGCCGTCTTCATTGCCAATACTTCTGGACTTATGTTCGACGCCTCCATCGGGGGACAGCAGTTCAACTTCAAACCAATGACCACAGAAAATTAACCCCAAATTTTATGGGAATTCAAGCATTCACTCTCCCTATACTTAACACATGTCCATGCTTGAAAAAGTTCCGTCCGTCACCAGCAGTACCTCTTATTTACTTGAGCCGCTTGACACTTTTGCGCGCCGCCACATTGGTCCAAGTGACGCCGATATTGCGGAAATGCTCACCTATTTGGGCTATGAAAGTTTGGACGCGCTCACGAACGCGGCTATTCCAGAATCCATTCGCTCCACGCGCCCGCTTGTGATTCATGATCCAACCAATCGCAATGCTTTCAAAATGCGGGGCGAGGCGGAATGTGTTGCCGCCCTTGCGGATCTTGCAAGCAAAAACCAAGTGTTTCGCTCGTATATTGGAATGGGTTACAACGACTGCCTGACACCCGCGGTGATTTTGCGCAATGTTTTGGAGAATCCTGGCTGGTATACGCCGTACACGCCATATCAACCGGAAGTTTCGCAAGGTCGTCTTGAAAGTTTATTGAACTTTCAAACCATGGTGACAGAGCTCACCGGTCTTGAAATTGCGGGCGCAAGTTTATTGGATGAGGCAACTGCTGCCGCCGAAGCCATGAACATGTCATTTGGTATGGCCAAAGATGGTTGCGTGAAGTTTTTCATAGATGCCGCAACGCATCCGCAAACTATTGCCGTTATTCAAACGCGTGCCCATGGACTTGGCGTGACTGTGGTGGTGGGCGACGCCGATAAACTTGATTTCACAAAAAATGACTTTTGCGGCGCACTGCTTTCTTATCCAGCCACCGATGGACGGATTCGCGATTGGCGCAGCACCATTTCCAAAATAAAGGCGGCTGGCGCGTTGGTGATTATGGCGTCGGACCCACTTGCGCTGACACTGCTCACTTCGCCCGGGGAATTGGGCGCGGATGTTGCGATTGGTTCCATGCAACGATTTGGTGTGCCTATGGGTTACGGCGGTCCGCATGCTGCGTATTTTGCCACAAAGAACGAACATGTTCGCAAGATCCCTGGTCGATTGATTGGTGTGAGCCGCGATAGCGCGGGTCGTCCTGCGCTTCGACTTTCTATTCAAACACGCGAGCAACATATTCGCCGCGACAAGGCCACCAGCAATATTTGCACCGCGCAAGCGCTGTTAGCAAATATTGCCGCATTTTACGGCGTGTATCACGGACCGGATGGTTTAAAACGCATCGCCGAACGAGTGCACCGCGCAACTACCACCGTCGTGTCGGGCTTGAAGATGCTTGGGCATGCGCCGGGTCCAGAACATTTCTTTGACACTGTTCGGGTTCGTCTAGTAGGCACCACGGCGGAGAATGTGAATACCGCCGCCAAAAAGCATAAAATTAACTTTAGAAACTACCCTGATGGCACAATTGGATTTTCGCTAGACGAAACCGTTTTGCCTCATGATCTGCAGGACATTCTTGAATGTTTTGCCGCCGGCACGGGTAAGCCAACGCCAAAGATTGCTTCACTGCATGGTGGCGATGCGTTGCCAACATCTCTTAAGCGAACCAAAAGTTTCATGACGCAAGATGTGTTCAACAGTTACCACTGCGAAACTGAATTGCTGCGCTACATCTTCCAGTTGCAGGGACGCGACCTTAGCCTTGCACACAGCATGATTGCGCTTGGTTCATGCACCATGAAGTTAAACGCCACTTCTGAAATGATTCCAGTGACATGGCCGACCTTTGGAAAGTTGCATCCATTTGCGCCGCTGGAGCAGTGCGCTGGCTACACGGAATTATTCCGCACGCTCGAGAATTGGTTGTGCGACATCACTGGCTTTGCTGGAATGTGTTTGCAGCCAAACTCTGGAAGCAACGGTGAATACGCTGGTTTAATGGTTATTCACGCATATCACGAACAGCGTGGACAGGGCCATCGCAATGTGTGTTTAATTCCAGTCAGCGCCCACGGAACAAATCCCGCCAGCGCTGTTGTTGCTGGCATGCAAGTTGTTCCTGTGGATTGCGACAACCAGGGCAATGTTGATCTTGCGGATCTGAAGGCCAAAGCCCTTCTGCACAAGAGTGATTTGTCGTGCTGCATGATGACCTACCCCAGCACACATGGAGTCTTTGAGGATCACATTAGGGAATTGTGCGACATTGTTCACCAACATGGTGGGCAGGTGTATATGGATGGCGCCAACATGAACGCGCAAGTTGGTCTGACTCGCCCTGGTGAAATTGGCGCCGATGTGTGCCACCTGAATCTTCACAAAACATTTTGCATTCCCCACGGAGGCGGTGGTCCGGGTGTTGGTCCGATTGGCGTGGCCGCGCATCTTTGTGATTTTCTACCGGGACATCCCGTGATTCATCCAGTCAATACGGGCAAGCACGCAATTGGTCCCGTGTCAGCGGCGCCCTATGGCAGCGCCAGCATTCTTCCAATTTCATGGATGTATGTTTCACTCATGGGCGCAGATGGGTTGCGCAAGGCAACGCAAGTGGCCATTCTTGCCGCCAATTACATGGCCAAACGCGTAGAAAATGATTACAAAGTTTTATTTGTCAATAAAAACGGTCGTTGCGCGCACGAGTTCATTATTGATTGCCGCGAGTTTGACCAGTCGGCTGAAATTAAAATTGACGACATTGCGAAGCGCTTGATGGACTTTGGTTTCCACGCGCCAACCATGAGTTGGCCGGTTCCAGGCACGCTTATGATTGAGCCCACCGAAAGCGAATCCAAGGAGGAGTTGGATCGATTCTGCGAAGCCATGATCATGATTCGCGCCGAAATTAGGCAGATTGAGCAGGGAAAAAGCGATCGTAAAGATAATCCTCTCAAGGGAGCGCCTCACACTGCGGAGGCTATTTGCGCCGACACATGGAGTCACAACTACACGCGAGCGCAGGCTGCCTATCCGTTGCCGTGGGTTCGTAATAGAAAGTTTTGGCCAGCGGTTGGCCGCGTGGACAATCCATATGGTGATCGCAATCTTGTGTGTTCTTGTGAGCCACTCAGCGCATACCACTAAGTAAAAATGGAACGTCGACAAGTTCTTGCAGCAGGCTTGTTGGCGGCCGCGGCGCGCGGCGCGCATGGAGCCCATGCATGCGCACCGCTATCGGCGGCGCAGTTTGGAAGCCGTACACCCAAAGATGATGGCCGTCTGCTTCGACAAAGCGTGGCGCGATGGTGCTTGAATTCTATGCCGATTGAGCAAGCGATTGACTTGGCCAAGTCCGTTCGCCTAGATGGTATTGAACTTCTCGATCCAGCCGATATTCAAAAAGTGCGCGCCGCGAAATTGGCCTGCCCAGTTGCTAACGGTCCCACCACGATCGCGGATGGCCTGAATAGGCTGGAGCACCATGATGACATTATGAAGCGTGCGGAGAATTTGTTTCCGCAAATTTCCGAAGCCGGCGCGCCACTTGCCATTGTGTTCGCTGGCGACCGCCGCGGTCTTGATGATGCCAACGGTTTGCAAAATTGCGTGATTGGATTAAAGCGTCTTTTGCCGATTGCCTCAAAATCAAATCTTGGAGTGGTGATGGAATTACTGAATTCGCGCGTTGACCACAAAGATCACATGGGTGACCGCACCGCGTGGGGCTTGCAACTGTGCGAGGCGGTTGGCGACCATCGATTTGGCTTGCTGTTTGACATTTACCACATGCAAATTATGGAAGGTGATGTAATTCGAACCATCCAGAAAGCGGCGCCGTGGATTCTTCACTATCACACCGCGGGCGTGCCTGGTCGGGGTCCTTTAGACACCAAACAAGAGTTGTATTACCCAGCAATTATGCAGGCGATTGCTGCCACGGGTTATCGTGGGTTTATTGGACATGAATTCATGCCCAACAAGGATTCCAAGGCAGAGTTACGGACGGCCATTGCGGCTTGCACGGGCAACCCATGAAGTAATAAACTTCGGTGCGTCCATTCAAATGATGGCTATGCTCAGTTTACGTGTCTGACCAAGCAACGATTACATTGTTAGGTGCCGCGGGAGAAGTTACAGGGTCTTGCACATTGTTAGACACACCGCGCGGACGGGTGGTGATTGACTTTGGGCTTTTTCAGGGATCGCCAGAGCAAGAGCATAGAAATTTACAGGTGCCCGAAATTGATTGGCCACATGTTGATGCCGTTATTGTGACACACGCCCACGTTGACCACTGCGGTCGTCTTGGAATGCTGCCGCGACTTCGATGTGCGGCTCCAATCTTTGCCACCCCACCAACTGCTGACTTGTTGCCGCGAGTGTTGCGCTCGAGCGCGTCGCTGCAAATGATTCGCCATGAAGAATGGCGCAAGGGAACCACACCAATCGCGCGCGTGATTAATCCGGCGCCGGAGCCTGGTATAATAAGTAAAGCCTCCAGTCCAGAACCACCTATTCTATATGACGCACACGACGCCATGCTGGCGGCCGAAACAGTTTGCCCTGTTGAATATAATGTGTGGCGCGAAATAAAATCCGGACTGCGATTTCGATTTCACGATGCGTCGCACATTATAGGTTCGGCCAGTGTTGAAGTTGCATTTCTACTAAATGGGATTGAGCGAAAAGTATTGTTTTCTGGGGATTTAGGCCCTGCCCGCAGTCCCCTGCTTCGCGCGCGCGAGTTGCTTCCTAATGTGGATGTTGTTCTTATGGAAAGCACAAATGGAGCCCGCAATTTTTCCACGCAGACTTCATCCGCGAATGCGTTGGGGGATGTGGTGAAACGTGTGGCGGCGCGTGGCGGAAAAATACTGGCTCCAACATTCGCGCTAGGTCGCGCGCAGACATTATTATTACGCCTGGCAGATTTGTCGCGTTTAAATCAATTACATGGAATGAATGTGTATTTAGATTCACCCATGGCAATTCGCGCATCAGAATTATGCGGTCGCTATCCAGCGTTGCTTGAACCAACCCTTCGGGTGGCGGCCGAAGCAGGCAACGATCCACTTCACTTTGCAGGCTTGCAACATTTATTCAACCGTAGACAAAGTTTGAAGTTAACCAAGAGCTCGCAGATTGGAGTTATTCTGGCGGGCAGTGGATTTTGTGACGCGGGTCCGGTGCTTCATCATCTGGCTGCGCTTGTCGCAGATTCAAAAAACGCACTTGTGTTTGCGGGGCATCAAATTGTTGGCCTGCTTGGTCATTCGCTTTTACATCATGCAAAGCTGATCGAACTAAAGGAAGGAATATTTGAGGTTAATGCTGAGCGTGTTCACCTTGAGGGATTAAGTGGGCATGCAGATCAAGGTGACTTGGTGAGCTGGATTGGCGCGCGCGAAGGTGGAAGCCCGCGGGTAATTTTAAATCACGGTGAACAGTCCTCGCGAGTTGCACTTTCTGGCGCAATTCAATCTGCGCTAGGTTTAGAAACCGAATTACCCGACTTTATGAAGAGTATTAAAGTCTTATAACTTAAATCCGTTTCTTACTTCAATTGCGTAAATCAGCATAAATTGCCCGAATTTTATGGTTTTTTAAATTTGCTCTGGCGCGAATTCGCTTCTAGTTTAAATTAAAATTTATAGATTCACACCCCGCGGCCTGGAAATTCTTGCAATGCAAATTTTAGTTTTCAAATCGAATTTGATCAGTGCGTAAACCGAGTTTTGCAAGCATTCCTTCAAACTGATCCAGGGAAAAGAATTCCATCGAAACCTTTCCGGTATTTGGTTTGCGACCAAGTTGGATTGTGACACGAGTCCCTAAAAGTTGACTCAATCTTGATTCTAAATCTTTTACATTGGCCTGTCGCCTAGCCGGTTGTGTTCCACGTGGAACCCTACCCTTGGTTTCCAAAGACAATTTTTGAACCTCTCTTTCAAGCGCCCTGACAGACCATTCGCCACGTACAGCGGATTCCGCAAGCGTTGCTCTAGTTTTGATATCCAAAACTCCAAGCAGTGCCTTACCATGACCTTGTGAAAGCACTCCTTGACGCACAAGCCCTGCGGTTAAGGTGTCAAGCTCTACCAATCTTAATAGGTTGGTTACAGTTGATCGCTCTAGAGAGAGCTTTTCAGCGAGTTTATCGTGCGTAAGGGAAAACTCCTCCGACAATTTAAGTACCGCAAATGCACGGTCCATTGGATTTAAGTCGGTTCTGTGTACGTTTTCTATCAGTGAGCAAACACCAGAGTGCTCGTCGGATGCCTGAACAACTATGGCCGCAATTGATGTCTTTTTAAGCATCTTAAATGCACGCCACCGTCGTTCACCGGCAATGATTTCATATTGTCCAGACTGACCTTCAAGCGGTCGAAGAATGATTGGCTGAAGTAAGCCATTCAATTTAATTGATGCAGCCAAGCGCTCAAGTTCTGTATTCTTAAAGTCGGTCCTGGGTTGTCTTGGGTTTGGGCGAATTTTAGTAATATCAATTAGATCGACACCCTTACCAAACACGACCCCTGCGGCATTTGACTGTTGATTAATTTCAACACTAGTTGGATTTGATTTTGACGCTTGGGTGCTAATCGTATTTGAAACATTTACGATTGGTTGAAAAGCAGTGGGCTTTTCAATAGTGCTTGAAACACCTGGATTCGTAGGCATTTCTTGACTACTTTTGACAGGAATAAGTCGACCAAGCCCGCGCCCAAGCTTCCCCGCCGATGGTTGTAAACCCGTCGGTTTAACTGGAGAAACCGAAATTGCTGGCGGATTTTGTGTTGATTTAGCTACATTTGCGCCGTTTACGTCGGAATTTTCACTGGAATTAGACATATTGCCTCCTTATTTAAAGTCAAAATATAATGTACCACCAAAATTTTTAAATTGTGTTCCTCGTGGAACAATTTCAAAATATAGGTTATAAGACTTTTAGTCGCCCGATCAATATTTGGCCTCGGTATAGTTACCGTGTCTACAAATCATCACCCCATTTCAAGGATTATTTATGTTTCTATCACTCACTCCCACACTCGCGTTCGCCATATCAACCCTGCTTGTGCTGAGCGCAATCACACAACAAATGCCAACAACGACTGTTCCTGCGACATCCGCAACAACGGCGCCCAACCAAGTTTCAACCGCGGCCACTTCTTGGAAGATTGACGACACGCACTCCATGGTTTTATTTCGCGTTCAACATTTTGGCGCTGGAATGTTTTGGGGAAGATTTGATGGCGTCACCGGATCTATTTCCACCAGTGGAAATCCAATGCAAACGCTGACCATGAATGTGACGATTGACACCAACTCTGTATCAAGCGCAAATGAAAATTTGGATGGGCATCTTCGAAGCCCTGATTTTTTTAGCGTGAAAGAATTTCCCACAATGACTTTCGTAAGCGCTTCGGCAAAAAAAATAAATGGCGACATGTGGGAAGTTACGGGGGATTTAACCATGCACGGAGTGACAAAGATTATCACAACAAATGTGGAAATGACTGGACAAAGCGAATCCGCGCGTGGAAAGAAAATTGGATTTGAAACCACCTTTACGATTGATCGCAGCCAGTTTGGAATGACTTATGGAATTGAAAAAAATTCCATTGGAAAGAGCGTGCGAATTATTGTGGCACTTGAAGCTGAATCTCCATAAATTGAATGGAAACACAAATACTAATTTTTGGAATCGCCTTGCCTGTTATTGTTGGAATGGTTTTTAGCGCGTGGCAAATCTTTCGCCCAAAACCTTATGACAGTAATATTTATTTTGGTCTTGGTATTTCAGCAACATTGTTTGCAAGCGCAATGTCGCAAGACTCTCTCGCAAACTTCACCACGCAAAATAGGTGGTTGTGGTTTCCGCTGTCAATTATTTTACTCGGCGCGCTGTCGGCGATATCGTGTGTGCTCTTGCGTTGCCGCTCAGCCACAATCCGTAATCTTGTTGTATTTGCATCCGTTGTGCCGGCTGCGCTGCTTTTAAAAATTCCAGAGTGGGAACATTTCACAAACCGATTCATACTTGGAGTGGGGGCGGCAATATTCGCCGCGCTGCTCACGATTATTGTTCAAAAGCGAAACGGTTTTTCAATTCCCATGGCATTCAGTTTTGCGTTGGTTGCTCCTTGCGCGCTTGCAATTCTTTCGGGATTTGCGAAGTTGGCCGTGCCAATCGCCGCCGTTTCATGTTGCCTGGGATTTCTGTCGCTAGTTCGACTTCTTAGGAAATCCCAGACGCAAACCCGTGATTTTGTTGGCTTGAGCGGTGGAGTTGTTGTGGCAACAATTGCCGCTCTTGGTGTCGCCACCGGATTTGGTTACGACACAAAAAACATTCCACTTACGGCGTGGATACTTGCCGCGATCGCTCCCCTTGGAATCTGTCTAGGTGAATTTGCGCCAATTCGATCACGGCCAACACTATTAGCTTGGTCCCACATTATTGGTTGCATCGTACTTGCCGCAACGGCTATTCTGATAACGGTTGTTGCGTTCAATTCATCCGAGCGCCTTGGCTGAATATGCTGATTTATATTGGTGAGGCCGCAACCGTATTTGTGGGTCGGCATGGTAACGACATGGATTCATTTGCAAAAAAGACAACCCTACATATTGCTCCTTCTTTGAAAAATTCTGTAATTATTTTATTTTGCAAACACAAGCGCGCCCTGCGTGGACTTGTTGTTGCCTGGACTTGCCTATTTATTTTTGGTTGCTTTCCACGACCGCTTGATTTGCAAGTCAAGGATTCACTGAATAATAAACCCGTGGCTGGCATGACCATTCATCGCCATAGCGTGACACTGCTTTCGCTACTAGCCACCGATTCCAACGCGGTGAAAAGCGATCCGTCTGGCGATGCGCGAATTTGGATTCCTCCATTTAATACAAAGTTGACATTTTTAGAGCCTGGATTTGAGCCCGCCTCTATTGGCATTTTCTCATCCAAGACAACCACGGGCATGCTTGCCGAAGAAAGTTCCTCACACATGGTGTGGCGATTTGAAGACTTGGATGGCAAGACCAGGCGAACGGTACCCGTTGTTCCAGTAAAATATGTGCCGATCACCGTGAAGGTGGTTGATCAATCAACTGGATTGCCCATAGATAATGCGGAAGTATTGGCGACCACTTTTTTATATTTGCCACTACCCGGCGTTGAAGATCGATGGGGATTTCCCGATTTGCAAAATATTCGAAGTGACACGGCTGGTCGGTTGTCTGTCAATCACGCTTCCGGATTTAGAAATGTCATCACCGCGCGTAAGCCTGGTTACCAAGAAGCCCGCCAAGATTTTGTTGCCGGCAATTCAGGATCGGAATTAGTTTTAAAGTTGCGCCGGCTTGAAACCAAATTGATTCTATTCAAGGCATTTAATGCGGAAAGTAAACAAAATCTTGAGGGCGTGGTGGTGCGCCTTGATGAGCAACGCAATGGACTTCCGCCTGACCCAAATGCGTTTGCGGTGGTCAGTGATGTGGCTGGATTGACACCCCCGGTGTCAATGCCAAATCTCATGCCTCTTGTGATAGAAACCTATTATGTGGGATATCGGCGGTTTTCAATGGGTCTTGACTGGCGCTCGCTGAAGGATGGAGAAGTGTTGAAAATACCCCTGCAAAAAAAAGGTTGGTTTGAATAGCGCCATTCTGCGTGCTGAATTTGAATTTGAATTCATATCGATTGTTGACTTGGTGAAATCGCTTGGCTCGCATATCGTGCCACCATCATGGCGACTTCTTCAATAAGAACGTGCAAAGGCAGCGAATGTGTGACACACGGAATTCGAATCACGGTTGATCCGCGCTACCTGCCCTCACATTCCGACCCGGACAATGGGAGATATTTGTTCAATTATAAAGTTGTCATGCATAACGAGGGTCAGAGTTGCGCGCGCCTGCGCAGCCGCAAGTGGATTATTGTTGACTCCGATGGCGAGCAGCACGAAGTGCAAGGGCTTGGAGTGGTGGGGCACCATCCAAATTTATCTCCTGGAGATCACTTTGAATATTCCAGTTTTTGTCCGTTGCAAACGCCGTGGGGAACAATGCAGGGGACATATGTCATGGAACGCGATGATGGGTCTTTGTTCGAAGTGGAGATCGCGCGATTTTTTCTGATTGGCCCACACCAGTGAGCGCAGGGAACATCGGTGCGTCATCCGCGGTGTCCAAGACAAATAAATCCAAATCGGGAACGCGGACATTTTGTGTTGGCGTGATTGGGGCCACGGGCGCCGTTGGTCGTGAAGTCATTCAACTGCTTGAAAAGAGAAAATTTCCAGTGTCGCGGCTGCGTTTGTTTTGTAGCGAACGGTCCGCCGGAGAACGCTTTGAATTCCAGGGGCAACCAGTGTCGGCGCAAACGGTCAATCGCGACGCGTTGGCAGAATGCGATTACGCCATTTTGTGCGTAGACGCCGCGTTATCGCGCTCCCTTGCTCCCATGTTGGCGGAATTAAAAGTTGTGGCAGTGGATAATTCCAGTGCATTTCGAACTGACCCCGCCATTCCACTTGTGGTGCCGGAAATCAACGGCGAGTTATTGAAATGCAAGCCAATCTTGGTGGCTAATCCAAATTGCACAACGATTGTCTCTTTGATGATCGCCGCGCCACTGCACCATGTGGTGCAACTAGATCGAATCACCGCGTGTTCGTATCAAGCGGTTTCTGGCGCCGGCTTGGCGGGCATGCATGAATTGGAATCACAGGCGCGGGCGTGGGCGGCGGGTCAAAAATTTGCTTGCGAATTATTTCCGCGTCCTATTTTATTCAACGTGTTTCCCCACAATTCAACGCGCCAAGCGGATGGCGCGAACGAGGAGGAGCACAAATTTGTTCGTGAAAGTCGCCGCATCTTAGGGCACGATTCATTGCGCGTCAGCGTGACCTGTGTTCGAGTGCCCACATTGCGCGCCCACGCCGTTGCATTGCACTTGGAATTTACCAAGGCTATTTCGCCGGCACAGGCTGCGGACATTCTGGCGCGCGCGCCGGGCGTGCGTGTTGTGGATGAATCAAATGGCGATCAACCAGCGGATCCACAAATGGCTTCTGGACATGATGAGGTTTTAGTTTCTAGAATTCGCGTTGACCATGGTGGCGCGCCCGGAAAATCACTGGCAATGTGGGCCGTGGGCGATCAATTGCTCAAGGGCGCGGCACTCAACGCGGTTCAAATTATGGAATTATTGATCGCAGACTGATGCGCTTCATTTGTCCGCGCCCGCATGCGGGCGCGCGTGTAAATCAAATGCCGCCAACCATTTCGCAAACACAATCCGCACAAAACTGATCTGGCACAGAAATATTTGTTTATATGCGTCCGCTCAATTCGCGCAACGCCTGACCAGGATCAGGTTGGCGAAGCAAGTGTTCGCCCACAAGAACAATTCCGACCTCGTGCTGTTGCAGACGCTGAAGGTCTTGCGCGGTGCGAATGCCGCTTTCACTGACCACAACGCGGCGATCCTCTATCAAATCAACCATGCGAAATGTGTGCGCCAAATCGGTCTTCATTGTTTTTAAATTTCTATTGTTAATCCCAAGCAGCGAATAGCCCGCGTGGGGAAATCCAACATGATTTTGCACCCGGTACAAACTTTCCACATCATGTACCTCCAACAAGACGGTCATGCCCAACTCAATGGCAAGAATTTGGAAGTCAACAATGTCTTGTTCGGTTAGGCACTCAGCAATTAACAAGACCGCGTCGGCGCCCGCGGCGCGGCTTTCCCAAATTTGCCAACTATCAACAATGAAATCTTTTCGTAAAACTGGAAGGGGCACCGCGGCGCGCACAAGTTCTATAAAGTCAAGATGACCCCCAAAATCAATCTCGTCGGTCAGGCAGCTAATGGCTGCTGCGCCTGCTTGGTGATAGCGTTGGGCAATGTCCACCACATCGAAATCATTTCGAATAAGGCCTGCAGATGGACTTTTCTTTTTAATTTCAGCAATCACACGTGTCGGCTCCGTACTGTCGCGCACAACGGCGCGAAAGAAATTTCGGGGCTTGGGCATGGAACCCACCTTTTCACGCAAAAGTTCCAGTGGAGAGTGTTGCTTGCGCACTTCAACTTCAATCAGTTTTCTTGCGACAATGTTCTGGAGCGCGTTTGGCATAATTTCCGCAAGTCTATGCGGTGGCGCCGAAGTTGCTTCGCAAGACACGACCGCACATCCGCAATTCATTCCCGCATCAACCACATGGGCGTGGCTTGGTATTTCATTGGCTTTGTTATGGAAAGTGCGTTGGTTTCGCCTTGTCAATGCCGCACCCCAACAATGGCAACTGAACACAAACCAATGCGCGCTGCTTGCCGCGAGTGGAATTGTGTTGTCTGGAATTGTTGGCGCGCTTATTTTGCGCGCAATGGGAGTGGACACCAATGGCCCACTGCCGCCATTGACTCTTTTAATTGCGATGGTCGCGGGATCAATGACGACAATCTTGGTGTTTCTGGTGCTACGACATTTTTCACGCGACGCAAACCCGCCCACGGACACAAATCGTCTTTCAACTTCAAGCATCACGCAAAGTGGGGTGATCAATCGGGGCATAACACAATCAACGCGTGCTACAGCAACTTGGTCAAAGCGCGCTGTACAAAATATTGTCATAGGCGTGATTGGCTTCTTCATTGTGTGGCCCCTGGTCCAAATCACCTCATTCGTTGGCGGTACGATTCAGTTTTATGTAACGGGGGTGTTGACGCCAACGGTGGGGCATCAATTTTTTGAAACTATTCGCGAGCAATGGAGCGAACCCGTAACGTGGGGATTGGTCTTCACAATTATTGTGCTTGGCCCATTGGCGGAGGAAATAATTTGGCGCGGCGCTATTCAACAGGGTTTGAAACAAATTGGAATTCCGCGCATTGGCGCCATGTGCCTTACGGCCGTCATATTTGCGTTGGTTCATTGGGGCGCGGTGCCTGAATATGGCCACGCCGCAGCCATCCCGGCTTTGGCTGTGTTCGGATTTGCACTTGGATTTCTTATGGAGCGCACGGGCCGGCTGTGGAGTGCGTTTGTGGCGCACTCCCTCTTTAATTGTGCAAATTTATTTCTGTTCTCTATGCTTCCTCAATGAACGCTGACGAAGCACAGACTCGCGCCGCAAGCAAGACCCGCATTTTGACGGGCGACACGCCAACTGGTCGTTTGCACTTAGGTCATTGGGTTGGCAGCGCCAAGCGCCGCGTGCAATTACAACACACGCATGATTGCTATTTCATTGTGGCCAACTACCACGCCTTCACAACACGCGCCGACAAACCAAAGGACATCCGCGCCGATTCGCTTGAAATTGTCCGCGATTTAATCGCCATGGGAATTGATCCCAATCTTTCGACCATTTTCTTACAGAGCGAAGTTCCCGCAATTCATGAGCTCACATTCTTGTTCGCCATGCTGTTGCCATTTAATCGCGTCATGCGCAATCCAACTTTAAAAGATGAAATTAAAGTCAAAGATCTGGGTGAAACTTATTCCTTTGGATTTCCTCTGTATCCCGTTGGTCAATGTGCCGACATTCTTTCATTTCGGCCCGAGGGCGTTCCCGTGGGCGAAGACCAGGTGCCGCATTTGGAAATGACGCGCGAGGTTGCGCGACGTTTTAATCAAATGTATTGCGGCGTGAATGAAAAAGCGGAGGACCACGAACACGTACAACTTGGAGGAGTTTTTCCAGTTCCACGCGCTGATGTTGGCGAGGTTGGCCGCCTCATGGGAGTTGATGGAAAAAATAAAATGAGCAAGAGCCTGGGTAACGCCATTTTTATTTCCGACCCACCAAAGGAAGTGGAAAAGAAAGTCATGCGTATATTCACCGGACGCCAAAGCGCTAACGAACCGGGTGACGTGAAAAACGCCCTCTTTCAATATGTGGAGGCTTTCATTCCAGACGCGGGGCGGGTTGCGGAGTTGAAAGATCTTTACACACGCGGCGACAACATTGGTGACGGTCATATAAAGAAGGAAGTGGCGCAGGCTATTAACACCCTGCTTGCACCCATGCAGAAACGCCGCGCCGCACTAGAGGGTCGCGACGATTTGGTTCTGGATATTTTGCGCGCGGGTTGCCGCAAGGCAAATGTCACTGCGGAAATGACGCTTGAGGCAGCGCGCAAGGCATCAGGGTTGCATTACTTTCCCCGCACACTTTCGTATTCCGAAAATTCTAAATAGCGAGTTTCGAAACCACCTTGGGCTGAGATACTATTCTAATAACGCCTTTTCATGTGTTTAAATGGCGAAATCAACTTTCATTCGATTTTGAATACCTTCGCTGCAAAACAGCGCTTGCTCTGCGTCTTCACTGTGTAGCCGCCACTTTCAACTCATATTTGAATTCGCCAGCAATTTCGTTATCTTTACAGTTCTACACTCATTTCATCCGATTTCTTTGTCACCACTGCCATGCACCATTCTTCCAACACCAACGCTGATCACTTCTGCCCGCACATGGATGCGGGTGATTTGCGATGCAACCACCGCTTCACAATGGCAACGGTTGCAAGTGCGTTTTCGGTGTGCTGCAACGCCTATCACGGCTGCGCAACATTTCACCGAATCAATATGGAAGAATCCCACGGCACGCTGGAAAAACCCGTTGTCATTCGGCGCCCCGCTCGTGGCGCAGGCGACGGAATCCTTCCAGTACAGGTGACCGCGCATGGAAAAGATATCTCCATTCGACAACGCGGCGCGTGAATTTTTAACTTGGGCGCGCGTTGAAACCGGTCTTAGCCCGTCTACGCTCGAAGCCTATAGCCGTGATTTGCGATACATGAAGGAATATTTAGTTGGTGCTGGAGTGAAATCGCCCGACGCCGTTCGCATGGCACATTTGGCGCAACATCTTCAACAATTAAAACGTGAGCGCGGCTTGGACTCCAGTACGGTCACGCGTCATCTTGCATCCATGCGTGTATTTTTTAGATGGCTTCAAGCGGAAAGAAAAATTACGCGCGACCCAGCGCGCTTGCTTGATCGACCGCATCGATGGAGAAGATTGCCTGGAACGCTGACGCCTGGCCAAATGCGGAAATTGGTTGAGTCGCCAAATGAACAAACAAGTAATTTGTGGCGGCGCGACCGCGCCATGTTGGAAGTGATGTACGCCGCGGGTTTGCGCGCCAGCGAAATTGGCTCTCTGAAAATAAATGATTTCAACGCGACGCTTGGCTGCCTTGTGGTGATTGGTAAGGGAAACAAGCAACGAATGGTTCCCGTTGGAGAGCCGGCGATAGCGGCGATTGATGAATATCTCAAAGAGACGCGCCCATCTTTGGCGCGCTTCAAAGACGGGCGTGACAAATTTAGATTGTTTCTTTCATTTAGTGGTAAACCGCTTGAGCGCGTTGCCGTGTGGCAAATTGTGCGCAAGTACGCAAATGTGTCTGGACTGCATGGCGTGCACCCGCACAAATTGCGCCACTCGTTTGCCACGCATTTGTTGGGTGGCGGGGCGGACCTTCGTGTTGTGCAGGAACTTTTGGGTCACGCCGACATTGCCACCACGGAAATTTACACGCATGTGGATCAGAAACGCCTGCGCGAAGTATTGCGTAAGTTTCATCCGCGAGAGGTGGGTTGAATTAAAAATTCATATTGTATGAGTCGCGAAAGCAAATAATGGCAATGACCTATAGGCAGACCAAAGGGGTGTTAGGCTATGAATATGAAATTGGCCGACCCTTGTGTTCTTATTATTCTTGGCGCTAGTGGTGACTTGACCAGCCGCAAACTTATTCCCGCCATGTATGAAATGGCGGAGGCTGGATTTTTGAATCCAGCAACATGCATTCTTGGCATGAGTCGAACCACAAAGTCAGACGCCGCCTGGCGCGCCGAATTGAAGCCGTGGCTGCAAAAGCAGGTGAAGGATTTCCGCGAAGAAGTATGGACCGAATTTGCCAAGAGAATTTTCTATATTGCGGGCGACGCAGCGACCAACGAGCCATATGCGCGGTTAAGCGCGCGCGTGGCGGAACTTGATGCCCAGCGCAAGTGCGGACAAAATATTTTGTTTTTTATGAGTGTTGCGTCGGAACTGTACGAACCCATTGTGGCTCAAATTGAAACGGCAGGAATGGTGACCGAGGGCCGCCGTTGGTGCAGCATTTCACCCAACAACAAATCGTGGCAGCGCATTATTGTTGAAAAGCCGTTTGGCTTTGACGACAAAAGTGCCGAAGGTTTAAACCGCGCGCTGGGACGCGTGTTTGAAGAAGATGCGATTTACAGAATTGACCACTACCTTGGGAAAGAAGTCGTGCAAAATCTATTGGTGTTTCGATTTGCCAACTCGCTGTTTGAGCCGGTTTGGAATCATCATTACATAGATCATGTGCAAATCACGGCCGCGGAAACCGTTGGTGTTGGTCAACGCACTGCGTTTTATGATAAAACCGGGGCCATTCGTGACATGATTCAAAGTCACTTGCTGCAAATGATGGCATTTGTTGCCATGGAACCACCCACCAGTTTTTCCGCAGATCACATTCGCTCGGAAAAAATAAAGGTGGTCAACGCGCTGCAAACTCCTCCGCTGGACAATGTGTCGCAATGGGGATCGCTTGGGCAATATGCCGCTGATGCAACCGAAGGTGCGTATCACGACCTGAAAGGTGTTGAACCAAATTCAAAAACGGAAACATTTGCCGCGCTCAAGATGCACTTTGATAATTGGCGCTGGTCCAAGGTTCCGTTTTATCTGCGCACAGGCAAGCGTCTTGCGCGTAAGAGCACACAGGTGGTGATTGAGTTCAAACCACCAGCGGCAAACTTGTTTCATAAAATTATGGATACTCCGATGGTCGGAAACAGAATCACCATTGACATTGCGCCCAAAGAGCAATTTAAGATTCAATTCAACACCAAAATTCCTGGGCCTATGAATATTCGTCCAGTTGAAATGGATATGAATTACGCAGATTCATTCAAATCAAACGCGGTGGAGGCGTATGGTCCGTTGATGATGGACGCCATGCGCGGCGATCAAAGTTTATTCAAGCACCGGCTCGAAGTTGAAGGCGCGTGGGGCGCCATCATGCCGTTTTTAAATGAGGCCAGCGCACCTCTACGAAAAAATATTCGAGGCAATTACGCGCCGGGTTCGTGGGGTCCACGCTCGGCCACGGATCTTTTGGCGCGCGATGGAAGAACATGGGCTGAGTGATTTCCCGAGTCGTGAATTTTTAGGTGCTTATAAATAAAAATCACTCGTTGAATTCATAGAGCCGCAAAAGGTACCATTTGCACATGAGCGATCTTCTACCAACCGATTTACGCGACATGCCAATCAAGGCACCGCCGCTTCCTGGAAAAATTGTTTCGCGCGAGGACCCAGAGGGTGTGTTTGAAGCTCTCAGCGCGGACCTTCTGCTGCATTCATTGAATTGCGTGAACACATTTGGTGAATTTCATATCGCGCTTTCTGGTGGAACAACACCAATGCCTTTGTATACCCAGTTGATGTATGACCCGCGTTATCGCGGCATTCCTTGGGAAAAGACGCATCTTTGGATTGTGGATGAACGCCATGTTCCATTTGACAACGAGCTAAGTAACTTTCGCCAAATCAATGAAATTATTGTTGAGCACACCGATATTCCCCCAGGCCATGTGCATCCAATTCATACATCGCTTTCTGATCCTGCGACCGATTATGAAAAAACATATTTAAAGGTTCTTTCAAGCCGTCCCCGGGGCCAGAATCGTCTTGATTTTATTTTACTTGGCATGGGCGATAATGGTCACACCGCGAGTTTGTTTCCACACACTCCAGTGTTGGAGGAGCGAACCCGATTTGTGGATGTGTGCAGTGGTCCAACCGTGACTCCGCCGCCGCGCATCACCATGACCTATGCCGCCATCAATGCGGCGCGCTTTGTTGCCGTGTTGGTGCTTGGTGATAAAAAAACCTCCATGCTGCACCGGGTGGCAACTGGTCAAGACACCTACCAGGCATTACCTATAAAGGGTGTTCACCCCATCAGTGGTGAGTTTGTCTGGTATGTGGATCGCGCGGCATGTGAAGGCAAGCCCGCGTTGTAATTTTTATACGCCCGTTCTGAAGTTGCAAAAATATCAGCGTGACCTACTTTCATGTGCGTAGTATTTTTTTAATCGCAATTCCGTAGGATGCTTGCGCCTAATTGACTGGATTTAGGAATCTTGTTCAAGGCGCGCGCGCAAAAAATCCTCAAGTATTGCGGCCGCTGCCAGCGAATCACGCAGCGCTTTTTTTTCGGCGTGCGTGCGGCCAGATTGCGCCATGCGAGAATCGGCCTCAAATGTTGTCAAGCGCTCGTCGTGTACGTGAATTGGTTTGGTTGTGATTTGCGACAATTGCAGGGCAAACTCGCGCACCGCTTTACTGGCCGCGCCTTCAGTGGCGTCCATATTTAGTGGAAGCCCAATCACAATTTCATCGGGCTCATTTTCCTCAAGAACTCTTTTCAACGCCTCAAGAAGCGCCAAGCCTTTGGCCACATGAATGGTTCCAATAGGCGACACAATGTTGGTAAGCGAATCACCCATCGCCAGGCCGGTTCTGCGATCACCAAGATCAAGCGCAAGAAATCGAGCGATCTTCTTTTTCATTGTGCGATGTTCGTTCTTTGCTTCACGATTTCACGGCGCGTGATCCTTTACTGCAACCCTGGTGGCGCGCTAGACGCTATATCTTTCACGCGTTCCGCCATATCGGCACGGCATATCAATGTCGCATCCCTGGTTCGCACCACAATCACATTTTCTAAACCAATCACGCTTACGGTGTGGCTTACTTCATCGCTCGCCACGGAAATATTTTTGCAATCCATGTGCGCTGTTTGACAATTTGCGCGGTTACCCGCGGAATCGGCTGGCAATGTTTCCGCCCACGATGGCCAGCTTCCAACATCCTTCCATGCAACTGTCATTGGAACAACCGCGATCGATCGACGCGCATCCTTGCTGGCTGGCTCCATGAGCGCGTAGTCCAGGCTAATTTTTGGAAGCGTTGGATACACGCTGTTCACAATGTCCTTTTGTTGGGCCGTGCCCCAAGCGTTGGCTATCTTTTCTAGTCCCGCGAAACTTTCGGGCTTATACCACGAAATCGCCTCCAAACATTTCGCGGCGTGAAAGACAAACATGCCGCTGTTCCAACTGAAGGTCTTGGCCTCCAAATACATTTGCGCAATTTCCTTGGCGGGCTTTTCCACAAATCGCTTAGCCATATAGCACTGGTCAAATCCCGCAATGGCGTCGCCGCGCTCCACATAGCCGTACCCTGTAGCGGGGAATGTTGGCGTGATGCCAAAAGTCACAAAGCGCGTGTGATCTTGTTCAACAAGTTCAAAGCCGGCGTTCACACGCCGCACAAACTCATCATGCGGCTCTATCAAGTGGTCGCTGGTGATCACAATGAACACCGCATTGGGATCGCGCTTTGCAAGAACCGCCGCCGCAAATCCAACCGCGTTTAGTGTGTCGCGCCCCGTGGGTTCGCCCAACCAATTTTCATTTGTCAGCGATGGCACGGCGCTCATGACCTGATCCTTATACAGGTCCGATGCGCACACCAACCTACGCTGCGCCGGAACAATTCCTTCAAGGCGCGCTCCGGCAATTTGCAACAGACTTTTGCCGCCAAACAATGGAAGAAGTTGCTTTGGTTGCGCCTTGCGGCTCATGGGCCAAAGCCGGGTGCCGCTGCCACCTGCCATGATCATTGCGTATCGCATATTTAAACCTGACCCTTCAATTGCAACGCCGCCGACACAATGGCCTCGGCAGCGGCGGATTTTCCAACAACAAGCGCCGCACGCTCCGCCAACCGCTCGGCGACCGCGCGTGGTTCGCCTAGTTGCATAAGCACCACAATTGCATCCGCTACGGCGCCAGAAAGTTTGGTCGCGGCGCCTGCGCGCGCAGAACCTGTTGAGCCAACCGTAAATCGCGCGACCTTGTCCTTGAGTTCCACAACAATTGTTTCGGCAGTCTTGCGACCAATTTCGGGCAGTGATTGCAGCGCGCCAAAATCCTTCTGCTCAATCATGGCGGCAATATCCGCAAATGATCGCTGCAGCGCCCGCAGCGCCTTACGATTTCCAATTCCTTTGACGCTGGTGAGTAATTCAAAGAAGTCGCGGTCGCTGATGGATTGAAATCCAATAAGGCGCGGCCAAAAACTGGAGCCCTGTCCCTGGCTTTCCAAATAATGCAGCGTGACAAATTGTACATTGGAGCCAATCGCGCCCGCCAGTGCCGGCGCGTCTGCGGCAGGAATAAGCACCTCGTAGGTCACCTCACCCGAGCGAATCAACGCCGATTGTCCACCCACTGAAAGGAGTTCGCCTTCGATTGCCGCGATCACAAATCCAATGCTAGCGACCGCGTTATTTTCTAGCCGCACCATGCCGAAATTTTCAAACCGGCTCCCAAGACCGCGCTTGATCATTGCATATTTATTTGTTTGCCCGCCACAAACGCCCTCAAAATTTCAAGCCAGTCGCTAAACTTGGTTAGTTTGTGAAAGCCGTTTCCAGCGGTTTTTCCCAATCTCTTTCACGCGCAACATATTCCCATGCCTCGACGCCAAGACATACACACAATTCTGATTATCAGCAGTGGTCCTATTGTGATTGGCCAAGGTTGTGAATTTGATTATTCAGGAACCCAGGCGTGTAAGGCGCTGCGC
>SXGQ01114627.1_pt1 | contig 28188 bp, 39 predicted proteins | sample 3178371 | NCBI WGS metagenome assembly SXGQ01 (sample SAMN11356859, study PRJNA531348) | freshwater metagenome | isolation source: freshwater sample F1-20 | place: China: Fuxian Lake, Yuxi | collected 2017-12-25 | reverse complement strand
GTAGCCCGATCCCGCGCCTTTGGCGATTTTGGCATTGGCTTGTGGTCTGCTTAATAATCCCATGATGTCCTCCCTCTCAACATTGCAAGCGCATGTGCCGCGCTAATCACGATATACCGGCCCGAGCACCGATACACCGTTCCGCCGGCCGGGCCATTGCGCCAGTGATATTTTACATACCGCGGCCCTGCTACGTGCGTCGGCTCGCATCCCCAGCGTACGTCACAGGGCGGAGTCCACTCGCACCCCAACCCTGACTCTCGCCGTGCCGCTAGCTTGAGGTCAGCCCTCCCCCTCAGCTCCGCCCTCAATCTGGCGCATATACTCGCCCTGGCGGATGCGAGCGAGTCCGTGTATTTGCGGGCCGTGGCCCGCTCCGCACGTATCTGCCGGAGGTGATCGGCAAACGCCCTCACCTGCGGGTATCCCTGTGCTACCCGCGCCGCGCGTGGGATTGATCTTGCCTCTTGGATTGCATCCTGTATCCGCATCATGTCACCTCCGGGTGGTTTTTTGTCCAGCGATCATCATGGCCGGAGTATATCGGATTGCATTGTAGATGTCAATAACTTTTTGCATTATTTCGTTATATTTTATTTACTCATATCGTTATTTTTTTCTTGACTTTTACGGATTGCGTATGTTAGGCGGACAGATTGGACACATTGGACACATTTTTTGAGGTTATCAAAAGATTTACTGTTTTACTGTATTGCGTATATATATATATATATAGCGCGTCATATAGGAAAAATGTGTCCAATGTGTCCAATGTGTCATAAAAACATGGATTCCTTAGTGAAAACATAGGGTTGCAAATATAACGCATTGACGGTCAATGTGTCATCAATGTGTCCAATGTGTCATGGCATGCGCCGCGCTCAGGGTCGTTGGCACGGCTCATACCGGTCCAATGTGTCCGATGTGTCCGATGTGTCATGGCATGCAAGGCTTGTGCCAATTCGTCATGCCGGAAAAATGTGTCCAATGTGTCCGATGTGTCCGATGTGTCATGGCATGCAAGGCTTGTGCCCTCGACACGATTGCGCATATCGTGCCTGGGGCTGAGGGTATGCATGCTTGGGCATGCAAGGCTTGGAGCATGCTTTGCTTGGGCATGCAAGGCTTCGCGCCTGGCTTGCGCATGCAAGCCTTGCCCCCCCCCGCCGGTCATCGGCGGGTATACCCCACCACGAAAGGGAACCCGACGGTAACAGCTCTTCCCCACACGGCGAGCAGTGGACCAAGGAACGCAATGCGTCATACTTGACAATGCCCTGACACTCTGCTAGCGGTAGAGTATGCGCGATGTGATCCAGCGATGGGCAGAGATTGCGGAGCAGCCGAATACGGGAGAGATCCTCTGGTCGAGGATTGCGGACGGGGAGACCTTGCAAGCGATTGCGAAGGCGTGGGCGGTGCCGACGGGGCGGATGGTGCGATGGGTGCTGAGTGACCCGGACCGGACCCAGGCGTACAAACAGGCGCAAGAGGCGGCGGCCCATGCCTTGATCGCGGAGGTGGTGGCGATTGCGGACGAGGGGGACGACACGCAACGGGACCGGTTGCGGATCGAGACGCGGTTTAAGGTGGCGGCGGCCCATGCGCGGGACCGGTACGGCATCCAAGCGGCGGCAGGGCCGACCCAGGCGGTGCAGGTGATCGTCCAGCGGCAGGCGACGGATGTGTGAGTGGTGGGCCTCGTACGGAGAAGGCCCTCGCGTGATCGAAGAGGAGGCACGACCATGACAGAGGACGAGATCAACGCACGGCAGCAGATGGCGATGGGGTATATGATCGGGTCGCCGTGGTACCAGGCGGGGCTGACGAGCTTGGGGCAGCGGATGCCCAGGGACCGTGGGCCGGACCAGGCCAGGGAGCTGCGGGCGATGGCGGCCCTGGCGGGAAGGCAAGAGCTGCTGCCGGACGCGATGGAGTGGCAGGACTCGCCAGAGGGGAAGCGGATGCTCACGGGGATCAGCCCCCAGGAGCAGGAATACATGATGAAGAACATGGCGTATGCGCGGAACGCCGTCGCGGATGCGATGCTCGCTCGGCAGACCAGACGCAAGTGAAGATCACCCTCCCGAATAACTGGAGTCCGAGACCGTACCAACGCGCCCTGTGGAAATATCTCTCGAACGGGGGCATGCGGGCGTCGATTGCCTGGCACCGCCGGAGCGGGAAGGATGACCTGTGTCTGCATCATGCCGCCTGCGCGAGCCAGGAACGGGTGGGCGGGATCTGGCATCTCTTGCCGGAGTATTCGCAAGCGAGGAAGAGCATCTGGGATGCGGTCAACCCGCACACAGGGCGCAGACGGATCGACGAAGCGTTCCCGATGGAGATGCGCGAGGTCACCCGCGAGAACGAAATGCTGATTAAGTTCAAGAACGGGTCCACCTGGCAGCTCGCGGGGAGCGATAACTACAACGCGCTGGTCGGGTCGTCCCCGTGCGGGCTGGTGTTCAGTGAGTACGCGCTGGCGAACCCGTCGGCCTGGGCGTATTTGAGGCCGATTGTGCTGGAAAACAACGGGTGGGCGGTGTTCATCTCCACGCCAAGAGGGAAGAACCACTTCTATGACCTCCACAGCAACGCAAAGACCGACCCTGCCTGGTTCTGTGAGTCCCTCGGCAACGACGACACGCGGGTGTTCACGACGGCGCAGATGGAAGCCGAGCTTCGAGAGATGCAGGCCCAGCACGGGGAGCAATACGGCCTGTCGTTCTTCAACCAAGAGTACAACGTCTCGTTCGATGCGGCCATCATGGGCAGTATTTGGGGCGATTGCGTGGATACGGCCCAGCGTGAAGGCCGGATCGGAGTCTTTGGCCCACAAGCCGGACTCCCCGTCTACACGGCCTGGGACTTGGGCCGGACAGACGACACGGCGATCTGGTTCTACCAGATGGACGGGGCAGAGATTAGGGTATTCGAACACCACGCCTCGAACACGAAGGATATTCCGTTCTACGTGGAACTATTGAAGGCCAAACGCCGAGAGCACAGTGTTACCTACGCGACACACTGGCTCCCCCACGATGCGCGGCCCAGAACCTTGGCGGCAGGCGGGAAGTCGATCCTCCAGCAGTTCCACGACGCGGCGAAGGCCGACCTCAGCCTGGGCCGGTTCGCGATTGGCCCACGACTCGACAAGCAAGAGGGCATCCAGGCCGCGAGACGGACGTTCCCGCTGTGCCGGTTCCATGCTGGCCGCTGCGCGAAGGGTCTGGAATCGCTGAAATCGTACCATCGGGAATGGGACGCCGAGCATAAGGTGTTCCTCAACAGTCCCGCGCACGACCAATCGTCTCACGATGCGGATGCTTTCCGGTATCTCTCGCTCAGTTGGAAGCAACCGCGCCAGAAGGGGCCGATCATGGATCGGTCAGAACCAGACCGCACAAGCGCGATGAGTTTCGGGGCACTCAAGAAGAAACACTTCGATAAGCACAAGCACCGGCTTGACATTCCACTCCCCACTATGCCATAGACACAGAGAAGGAGATTACTATGTTACCCTTTATTTGGCAGTGCGAAGATAAATGCTACAGCTCGGCCTCGGCCACGCTGGTCAACGGCAGCGAGATCTTTAGTGTCACGGGCGGCCCCATCCTGATTAAGTCGATTGTCTCGGTCTGTGAAACGGCGAACGGCGCGACCGCCACCACATTGCAGTGGCAGTGCGCCCCGACCGTCGGCACCGCCACTACGATCAGCGGGGCAACGGCGTCCTTGGCGAATGCGACCGCAGGGACCACGATTCGGCTCAACAACCTGAGCCTCGCGGCGTCGCCGTCCATCGTGGCAGCCTCGTCAGGCGGCGTCCAGATCGGGCAATCGGTCCCGAACGAGATCCTGGTGCCTGCGGGGATGATTAAGAGTGTGATTGGCGTCGGGTCGTCAACAGGGACATGGAGACACTACCTCCGCTACACCCCGATGGGGCCTGATTCGATTGTGAACGGAGTGGCGTAATGGCGAACGCGGTCACGCACTGGCTCACTGAGATCGACGCGGCGAAACGTCGAGAAAAAGACTACCGCAAGGACGGGCAGCGGATCTTGAACATCTACACCGGCGAGAAATCGCTGGAAGTGCCGTTCAACATCCTGTTCAGCAACACCGAAACGCTGCTCCCTGCGCTGTATTCCGCGATTCCGCGTCCGGTCGTGCAACGTCGATTCAAAGACGAGGATGTCCTCGGTAAAGACGCGAGCACCGCAGCCCAGCGGGTGCTGGAGTACTTCCTCGACACCAATCTCGACGGCTATGAGGCGTTCGACGATGCGATGCGAGCCGCCGTGCTCGATGCGTTGCTGCCAGGTCGTGGGATTACGGTGGTGAAATACGACGCCGACATCCAGGAGCCCACTGAGCCGGATGCCGCGCCCTATACGACCGGCGAACTCGTGTGCCTGGAGACGAAGGCCTGGAACCGCGTGTACTTCGGCTATGCGAAGAAGTGGTCGAAGGTGCCGTGGGTGGCCTACGAAGAATATGTGGACCGTCGTGAGGCGACACGACTCTTTGGGTCCGAGATCGCGGGAAAGATTAGCTACGCGAAGAATGAGGACTCCTCAAAAGGCGAAGGGGAATGGTCGAACGAGACTGAGCGCGACACCGGCGACCGCACGACCGCGTGTATCTACCAGATTTGGGACAAGGACGGTGGGAAGAAGGTGCGGTACGTCAGCCCACAGTTCCTCGACGGGTTTCTGAAGGTTGAGGACGATCCGCTCGGCTTAACCGGCTTCTTCAACTGCCCCCGACCGCTGCGGTTCATTGAGAAAACGAACGATCTCATGCCGACGGCGCTGTATGCGATCTACGAGAACCAGGCGAACGAAGTGAATCGCCTGACGATGCGGATCAATCGTCTGATTGAAGCGATTAAGGCACGGGGCGTCTACGACACCGAACTCGGCGAAGAACTCGGCAACATCATGAAGGCCGACGACAATTCGCTGGTCCCTGCTGACAAGTCCTCGTCGCTGGCGGCTGAAAAGGGCCTCCAGAACGCGATCTGGTTCATGCCGATTGAGCAGATGGTGCAGGTCGTCGTGCAACTGTACGCGGCCCGTGAGCAGTCGAAGCAAGTGATCTATGAAATTACCGGCGTCTCGGACATTTTGCGAGGCTCGACCCGCGCCAGTGAAACGGCGACCGCGCAGAACATCAAGGCGCAGTGGGGATCGTTGCGGCTGAAGCGCATGCAGCGTGAAGTGCAACGGTATGCGCGTGATGTCATGCGGATGATGCTCGAAATCGCCTCCATGAAAATGAGCGAGCCGAGCTGGGCGAAGATGACCGGCCTGCCGTTCCATACCGCCGAACAGCACCAACAGCTTCAGCAGGTCGTGATGGCGTCGCAGATGAGCGGGCAGCCGATGGACCCCCGCTTGCAGCAACAGATGCAGGTTCCGGCGTGGCCCGCCGTCCTGTCACTGCTCAGGGACGACCTCCAGCGGTCGTATAAGGTCGATATTGAAACGAACTCCACGGTCGAACCAGAGGCGGTAGAGGACCAGAAGAACATCGCCGAACTGATGAACGCGATGGGCCAGTTCTTGAACGGCGTTGGCCCGCTTGTCGCCCAGAAGGTGCTCCCGTTCGATGTCGCCCAGACCATGCTGCTGACGATCACGCGGCGGTTCCGGTTCGGCCCTGATATCGAGGACCAGATTAAGGCGATGCAGGCCCCGCAAGAGGAGCCGGACCAGAGCGGACAAATGGAACAGGCGAAGATGCAGATGGAGGCCCAGCGAGCCCAAGCCGAGATGCAGCAAGTCCAGCAAGCCGAAACGGCCAAGCACCAGCGCGAACTGCAAGCCGAGCAGAACCGGATGCAGATGGAGACGGCGAAGCTTCAGATGATGCAACAGATCGAAGTGGCGAAGATGGAAGCCGAGAAGCAGATCAAGCTCTCCGAACTCCAGGCTGAACGCCACACAGAGCAAATGAAGGCACAACTGCAACAGGAGACCGAGTTGAAAAAGGCCGAGATCCAGATGCAAACGCAGATTGCTATTGCCAAATTGCAAGCCTGTGCTAAATCGGCGGTCGTGATGGAGGTGGAGTGATGCCGAACTATCGCCTCAAGTGCGAGCGAGGGCACAGTTTTGATCGGTTTGTTCCCTTGTCACAGTTCAAGGACTCGCAGTACTGTGAATGCGGAGCCGTTACGGCGAGAGTCATTTGCGCCCCACTCTTTGTGTCTACGTCCGAGGATGTGCGGTACGCAAGTCCGATTGATGGGCGCGTGATCTCCTCCCACGCTGCCCGTCAAGAGGATCTCAAACGAAACAACTGTATCCCCTACGATCCCGAAGTGAAAACCGACTATGCGCGTCGCATCAAGGACAGCGAAGCGCAACTCAGTGCCAGCGTGAGCGAGACGGTCGAACGAACAATTGAGCACATGCCGACACAGACTCGCGCACGCCTCTATTCCGAACTCACCTCAACCGAAGGAGCCTCACATGGATAGCGTCGCCAGCGACACTGGTGCCGATCTGGACATCACCTCTGCCGTCGAAAGCATTGGCAAAGATTTATTCCCCGATTCAACCACAGAGGATTCGGCAATCGAGACCGAGGACTCGGCCCCAGAGCCGGAGACCGTAGCAGAAGCCCCTGCCGTTGAGCCGGAAGCTGTGGCGGCCCCATCGAGACGTAGCCCGCCGAAGTCCTGGGGGCGCGATCATCATGCGTCATGGGACACGATTGACCCGAAAGCACAGGAGTACATCGAGGAACGCGAACGGCAGATGCACGAAGGCTTGAGCCAGTATAAGACCGATGCGACCTACGGAAAGGCGCTGCGTGATGTGATGGCCCCCTACCGTCCGATCCTGGCCGCTGGCGGCATGGATGAGACGCAGGCCGTCCAGACCTTACTGAATGCCCACTACCGGCTGACGCAGGGCGACCCGCAGTCACGCAAGCAAGCGTTCTACGAGCTGGGGCAAAACCTTGGCTTCCTCCAGGCCCAAGGCGCAGCCCCCGTAGACCCACAGGTTCAGGCGTTGCAACAGCGCATGGATGCGATGCAGTACGGGATGCAAGCCCGTGAGCAGCAGGCGTATAACGATACGAGAGACAAGATTGTAAAAGATGTGGAAGCGTTCGCGGCAGACCCCGCCCATGACCTATTCGACGAAGCGGCGGGGGACATTATCGCACAGATCCAGTCAGGCGTCCCCCTACAGGAGGCGTATGACAAGGCTGTGTGGGCCAATGCCGTCACGCGCCAGAAGCAGATCGCCAAGCTCCAGACAGAGCAAACGGCGAAACTGCGCGAAGAAGCCAAGCAGACTGCGGCGAAGGCTCGACAAGCCGTCGGCGTCAATATGCGAGGCAGCGAGTCCCGTCAGGCTCCGACAGAGCCCGTAGGGACAATGGAAGATACGATGATGAAGGTACTAGCAGACATCAAATCACGAAATTAAGGAGCACCGACTATGCCATCCCCGAATAGCACATTTACCGAACTGGTTTCGACCACGTTTCGGAAACACCGGAAGGACATCAAGGACAACTTGTCCACCCGCAATGCGTTGCTGAAGTACATGATGAAGCGTGGCAACTACCGCAAAGAAGATGGCGGTCTCACCCTTGTGACCCCGCTCGACTACGCTGGAAACGGAACCTATCAGAGATATTCAGACTGGGACACGCTGAATATTTCGGCATCCGAGGTTATTTCGGCGGCGGAGTATCAGTGGCGCCAGGTGGCCCTCAATGTGGTCGCCAGCGGGCGTGAATTGCGGATCAACAGCGGTGACAGCCGCATCATCAACCTCGCCAAGAAGCGGATTCAGAACGCCATTCGGACGTTCAACAACAACTTCTCGTCTGACCTGTACTCCAACGGGTCTGCGACGAACCAGGTGAACGGCCTTCAGGCCATCATCGCCGATGTCAACACCAACACGGTGGGCGGCATCGATGCAAACACCTGGGCCTTCTGGCGCAACACCGTCACGGATGCGTCGAACCTGTCCATCGTGCCGTCGGCGACGACCATCGAGAACGGCTTGATGTTGCCGACCTGGTTGGCGATTGATCGTGGTCCTGACGATCAGCCTGACCTGATTGTGGCGGACAATAACTACTACAGCTTCTTCGAAACCTCACAGGTATCGATCAAGCGGTACATGGATGCGGACAAGGCTGATGCGGGATTCGTCTCGCTGAAGTACAAGAACGCCGATGTCATCTTCGACGGCAACTCCGGCATTCCTGTCAACCACATGTACTTCGTGAATACGCAGTACTTGGAGTTGGTGGTGCATCCGAAGGCGGACCTGGAAGTCATGGATGAAGTGCGCCCGGTCAACCAGGACGGGGAGGTCATCCCGATCCTGTGGATGGGCAACCTCGTCTGCTCGAACCGGAAGCAACAGGCCGTCATCATCCCGTAATCTAATGGGCGCAACGAAAAGGAGTCGAAACCATGGGTGACATTGCAGGAGTCTACTTACCAGCGAATGACAGCACCCCGCTGTTCGGGTTGGGGGTGGTGTTTGAAGCGCACGATGGGAAGAAGTACAAATACGTCCAGCACAATTCGGGTGCGGGCGCAGTGGCCGCAGTGGCGGGCAACGTGGCCTACTACTACGCGCCAGGCGGCGTGTCGGCGGGGGCCACCACGGTGGTCACGTCCGACTTGTCCGATTCGGCCAACGTGGGCGCAGGGGTCTGGCAGGCTGCCGTGACCACAGCGTTCTACGGCTGGATTCAGGTCACTGGTCCTGCGACCTTGACCACGGCCCTGACCGCTGGGGCTGATGGCAACGCCTTGACACCAGTTGGGGCGACGGACGGGACGCTGGATGTATCGGCCCTCGTGACCGATAGCATCTGCGCCTACGCGATTGATGCGTCGGCGAAGATCGTCATGTGCGCGTTCCCTGAATAAAGGGAACTAACGGGTGGGGGCTTCGGCCCCCACCCACTAGATCTGAGGAGGAGGAGTTATGAGTGATGTGGGGATGATGGGCGACAGAAAAGAGAAGGCAGCCTACGTACGATTCGAGCGCGTGCCGGTCGAGGATATAGCAGCCAGCGCCCGCGAAGGACGGTACGTAGCGAGAGATGTGGACTATGCGCTGGTCACGCCAGCCTATTCCCGCGACGTGTTCAAGGCCAAAGTGTCATCGTGGTTGCCAGACTTGAAGCGGCAAGCCCAAGAAGGTAAAATACCCCAAGAGTGGGTCGTCCAGTACGAGGCGGCGTACGCCGCGTTCCAGAAGGGACAGACGCTTCCGCTTGACGGGACGCCGATTAAGGGCTGGGGCATGATCTCTCCCGCACAGCAAGAGATATTGACACGCATGATGGTCCTCACGGTGGAAGATCTCTCAACGATCAACGATGAGGGCATGCGATCCATCGGCATGGGGGCGATGGCCCTTCGTGACAAAGCCCGCGCCTGGTTGAGCCAACTGAAGGACAAGGGGCCACTCGCACAAGAGGTTGCCTCGCTCAAGTCCGCGAACGTCCAGCTAGAGGCTACCGTCGGTACGCTGATGAAGCGCATCCAAGATATGCAAGAGCAGATGGAGAGAGGGAAGCCGCAGCTCATGGGGCTGGAGCCGCTCGATCTCTCTGATGACCCACCTGCCACAATCGAAAATGTCGTCTCAATCGCAAAAGCATCAAAAAAGAGGGGCTAAGCTATGTCGTTGCTGACGATCATCCAGGCCGTGGCGAAGCGAACGGCGATCCCGTCCCCTGCAACGGTTCTGGGCAACACTGATACACAGATCGTGCAACTGCAAGCCCTGCTCGAAGAAGAGGGCGCAGACCTGGCCCGTCGTGGAGCCTGGCAGGGCATCACCTTCGAGGCGACGCATACCACAGTGGCGACTGAGAGCCAAGGGGCGATCACCTCGATTGCCACGAACGGCTTCAACTACATCAAGAACCAAACCATCTGGGACCGCACCGACCGGCTGCCGGTCCTCGGCCCGATTGACAGCCAGGACTGGCAAGCCCTGAAGGCCGTCCAGATGACCGGCCCGCGCTACCAGTTCCGCATCCGTGGCGGGCTCCTGCTCGTCAACCCTGTGCCAACGGCGGGGCATAGCTGGGCCTTTGAATACGTCAGCCAGAACTGGATTCTGGCGGCTGATGGCGTCACCTATAAGCAACTCTTCACGCTCGATACCGATACCGTCCTGCTCCCTGAATCGCTGCTCATTCTTGGTTTGCGGTGGCGATGGATGCGGGAGAAGGGTCTGGATTACAGCGAACTCTTCCGGACGTACGAAATGCAGGTCAAGGACGCCTTGGGGCGTGATGGCGGGAAGCCGATTCTCCACTGCGACGAACACGCCTACCAAGGCCCGAAGCCTGGGATCTGGGTGCCGCCTGGGAACTGGAGCGTGTCATGAGGCAACCGCTTCGCGCAAAAGGCATCTTGCGCGGACAGAACACGACCGTCGCCAGTCTCCCCGCTCCGCTCGGCGGCTGGAACAGCCGAGATGGGCTGGCCGAGATGCCGCCAACTGATGCGGTGGCCCTCGACAATTGGATGCCGAAAACGGCCTTCGTGGAGATCCGAGGCGGGTATACGTCCCACGCCACAGGGATGACAGGGACAGGGCAAACGCTTGCGCCGTACAACACGATGACAGGAACCTATCAGCTCTTTTGCACGACGGCGAGCGGGGTGTTCAATGTCACCTCGGCGGGGGCGGTCGGCGCGTCTGTAGCGGCCCGCACGAACGGGAAGCACCAACAGGCCATATTCGGGGACGGGACGAACAATTATCTGATCCTGGTCAATGGGGTCGATCAGCCGCTCTATTACGACGGGACGACATGGACGGCGGTTGGAACGACGGGGCCGCTCTCGCTGTCAGGCATCCCCTCCACGAACGAGATTATCGGGGTCAACGTCTTCAAGGGGCGGCTCTTCTTTATCCAACGCAACAGCTTGTCATTCTGGTACGCCACAGCGGGGAGTGCCTCTGGCCTTCTCAACGAGTTCGACCTCTCTAGCGAATGTAAGCGCGGCGGGTATCTCGTGGCGATGGGGACGCAATCACGCGATGGCGGGGCTGGGCAAGACGACGCCGCTGTGTTTCTGACCTCGGAGGGCGAAGTGATCGTCTACGAAGGCACGAACCCGTCCTCCGCTTCATCGTGGTCCAAGGTCGGGTCGTTCTTCGTCGGGCGCCCGCTGGGCCGTCGCTGTGTCACGCAGTTCGGGGGCGATCTGGTCATCGTGACGGAGAACGGCACCTATCCGCTCTCAGCCGCGCTGTTAGAGTCCTCCATCGACTATAAGGCCGCCCTCTCGTTCAAGATCGAAACGGCGTTTACGGCAGCCGCGAGGTCGTATGGGGCAAACTTCGGGTGGGAAGCTACGATCTTCCCTGCACAGTCCGCCATGATTGTGAATATCCCCATTGCGGAAGGGTCTGAGCATGAGCAATACGTGATGAACACCATCACAAAGGCCTGGTGCCGGTTCACCGACTGGAACGCGGAGACGTTTACGGTCGTGAACGGGACGCTGTACTTCGCGTCAGGGACCACCGTGGTCAAGGCGTGGACCGGCATGTCCGACGGCGGGGCCAACATCGAAGCCTACGGTAAACAGGCGTTCAACTATTTCGGGGCGCGAGGGGCCGTCAAGAAGGTCAAGTTGTTCCGACCCACCCTCATCGCGAACGGGTCGAACCTGACGTTTTCGTCGGATGTGGATGTAGACTTCGCGGATAGCGAACTCCCCGCGCCCGCTCCGTACACGGCGGCGGCCGGTGCGGTCTGGGACAGCTCGTTGTGGGATGTGGGGCTGTGGGCCGCAGGGCTTGAGGTGATTAAGCAGTGGAGAACCACAGGGGCTTGGGACGGGTACTGCGTCGCAGGAAAGCTGAAAGTCGTCACGAACTCGCTCACGATCCAGTGGACGGCCTCTGATTTCGCCTATGAACGTGGGGGTATTTTGTAAGGGCTTGACATTTGGCGTCGGATATGCCATAGACAGTATCTATGCCTGAGACGGCTGTCGGCATCTACTCCGTCACTGACGGAGATGATATTGGGCAATGGGTGGCGGACCGCGCTTGCGACGGTCGCTACGACCCTAGCACCTCGGTCGCTATCGGGCTGCTGCGCGGAGAGAGGATTATTGCCGGAGCGATTTTCAACAACTGGAACCGCGCCTCGGTGCAGCTGCACATGGCAATCGATCGGATGAACCGCACGTTTCTCGCCGCGTTAGCGAGGTATGCGTTTATTCAATTGGGGGTCAACGTGGTCATTGCGCCGGTTTCATCCATCAATGACAGGAGCCAACACGCGCTCATCTCGGCAGGGTTTCGATTGGATGCCGACATCCACGGCGCACATCCTGACGGGGATCTCTTACTCTACACGCTAACGCCTGGTCGGTGCCGGTTCCTTAGCCAACCTTTCACATCACGATTGGAGCCTTGCTATGGGCGGTAGTCCAACTCCACCACCCGCGCCTGATTACGCAGGAGCGGCCAAGCAACAGGGTGAAGCGAACCTTGAAGCAGCCAGGCTCACGGGCAAGCTCAGTAACCCGAACGTCTACAGCCCATACGGGACACAGCGCGTCAGCTTCGGGGAAGGCGACCAGCCGTCGATCTACCAGACCTTCAGCCCTGGACAGCAAGCCCTCTACGAACAGGATGTCGCGACGCGGCAGCAGGTCGGGAAGCTCGGTCTCCAGGGCGCGCGGTCGCTTGAGGGCCTCGTCGGGTCGCCTATCACATATGACTATGCCTCAGCCATGCCGACGGCCTACCAAGAGGGGACCGCTATCGCACCAGGTGCGGCAGTTCCCGCCCTGGACCCGTCACAACTCCCTGCGCGAGCGGCACTATCTGAAGCCCCAGCAGCCTTAGACCTTGGCGGACTCCCTGCGGCACCTGGGGCGTACACGGCCCCGACCGATTTGCCGCCCATGCCCTCGCCGGCAGCGGACATCTACAACCGCACCTACCAAGCGACGTTGGCTCGTCCGATGGAGGACTTAGCCCGACAGCGCGACGACCTCCAGTCCAGCTTGGTGGCCCGTGGGCTGCAAGGCGGCAAGGGCTACGAGCGCGAGATGAGTCTGCAAGCCAGAGCGGAGAACGATGCGCGGACGCAAGCCGTCCTCGCGGCGAACCAGGCCGTCCAACAGCAGTACGGTATGGACCTCTCGACCCGCCAGCAAGCACAACAGGAAGCCCTCGCTAACGCGGGGTTGTCCTATCAGCAAGGGCTTGGGCTGCGGCAACAGTCTGTCGATGAGCAGATGCGACGGTTTGAACAGATGATGGCGGGGACCGGTCGCACCTACGAACAGCAGCAAGCTCTGCGCGCTCAGGCAGGGGCAGAACAAGCCGCCCAGTTCGGGCAGCGGATGGGCGCGGGTCAGCAGTACTTCGGCCAGCAACTCCAGGCACAGCAGCAACAGGCGGCACAAGCCCAACTCGCATTCCAACAGCAAGCGGATCTCCGCCGAGCGCAGATTGCCGAATATCTCGCGCAGCGCCAGACGCCGCTCAACGAAATCTCCGCAGCCCTCTCGCAGACGCAGGTACAGAACCCGTTTTCGATGCCAGGGTATACTGGGGCGAACGTCGCGGCTGCGCCGATCTACCAAGCGGTCGCAGATAAGGGGTCATATGATACGGACCTCTATAACACGCAAGTCCAGGCGAAATCGTCCATGATGTCGGGCCTCATGGGACTCGGTGGGGCTGCGATGGGTGCGGGGGCGACGTACTTCTAATGATACACGGGCATGAACATGCAGTCCTCTGGTTCTCTGGCGGGAAGGATTCTCTCGCGTGCCTCTATCTGCTGCGAGACCAGCTCGCAGAGGTCACGGTGCTGTGGGCCAATACGGGGAAGAACTACCCTGAGGCGATGCAGGTGATTGAGGCGGCAAAGGCCATTTGCCCACGGTGGCAGGAGATCCGCGTAGACCGCGATGCCCAATGGGAGCGGAGCGGCCTCCCGTCTGACCTGCTCCCGATGGACGCCACCGAGCAAGGGCAGGCGTTCACCTGCACGAAGCCCAGCACAATCCAGAGCCAGTATTCATGCCATTGGGAGAATATCAACGAGCCGCTCTTGAGACATAGCAAGGAATTAGGGGCCACGCTGATTATCACGGGGCAGCGAAAGGATGAGGCGCATCGGTCTACGAGTATCAACGGCACCCAGGTTGGGGCGTTCCAGTTCTGGCATCCCATTGAGGAGTGGACGCGGGCGATGGTCTTGGACTACCTCAAGGCGAATATGGGCGCACTGCCTGAGCATTACGCCTTTGACCACACCAGCCTCGACTGCTATGATTGCACAGGGTTTGCCGCTGCCTCGCATGATCGTGTCGCCTGGATGCGAGAGCGGCACCCGATCCTATTCGAGGACTACCGCGAGAAGCTCCTGAAGGTGTACAATGAGATCGAGACTCCGTTAAAACAGTACCAACGCTTACGAGAAGAGGTGGCCTATGACCAGTGCTGAATACGCCGCGCAACTGAACCCGAACCCCACCCCTGTGCCGAACGCGACGGACTTCATGGCCCTCCAGAATCAACAGGCCCAAGACCGTGCGAACCTGACCTCACAGCAGCGGGTCGCGGATGCGCTGATGAAGGCGTCCCAACCGACTCCGTATCAGTGGCAGCAGCGGAAAGGGCGGCGATTCGCGCCCCAGGGGGACTCAGGCTTTGGGCAAGTGGGGTCCATGCTCCAAGGTCTCGCCAGCCAGTACGCGCAAGGGCAAGAACAGGACGCGCTTCGCGCGCGGCAGCAGCAAGCCATGATTAATATGTTCCCCGCGCCGCCGTCAGCAACCGTGGCGTCGTTGGCGAAGCCGCTGACCCCTAACGATTTAGGAGAGGGCTAATAGCGTGGCTGACTATCTTTTCCCCTCCACAGGACAGCGGTCTGAGTACACGCCAGGGACAGCGGAGAAGCTGCGGGCCTTGGATCGGCGGCAGAAGATCGCTGCTGCGCTGATCGAGCAAGGGATGCAGCCGAAGCAGGTACGCCAGGCCGGTCGGTTCGTGGTGGCTCCCAGCATGTGGGAACAGCTCTCTGGTCCGCTCACAACAGGGATCGGGGCGCTCACCTCTGCATATCTGGATAGAGAGCGCGAGGGTGTGCAGGCGTCTGAGACTGCGAAGGTTGCCGAGGCGATGCAGCAATACGCCAAGGGCCAAGAGGATGTCCCCGAATACCGTGGTCGCACAGTGCCTGGCACAGGCAGCCCGGCGGTTGCCGCGCAGCCGTCCAATCTCGAAGACATCATCCGAGGCGGGCAGCCCGATACGGACCCCACGCAGCTCCGCCAGCCAGCCGCGCAGGTGGCCGACGCGCTGTTCGCCCGTCAGCAGCCGCAGCAGCTCCAGGTCCCGCCAGAGTTTGCGGCCTACCGCCCTGGCGTTCAAGGCGCCGCCGCCGTCCCAGACCGGCGTGAAACGGTGGACGAGGCCCTCAACCGGGTGGGTGGCGAAGGGACCGCACAAGGGGTCAATGAAGGGTGGATCGATCCAGGCCCCATCGTGCGACCTGACCTTGCCGCAGCGGTCAGCGAGGCCAGACGGCCAGACCAAGCCGCCAGACCCCGTACCCCCGCAGAACTTCGCGCCGCAGACATGGCGGTGTTGGCCTCCGGCGCTCCTGCGGCGTGGCCGTTGGTGCATCTCACGATGCAGCAGCGGGAAGCGGATAGGGCGAGGGCGGAGACGATTGCGGACAGGGCAGAAACTCGCCGCACCACACAAGAGGATAGGGCTGAAGCCAGGCGTATCACCCACCTAGACAATCAGGAGAAGCGTGCCCTCTTGCGCGAAGACCTCGAAGCGAAAAGGGACGACAGATCGGCCACGAGAGAACAGAGGCGATCGTATAACGCGCAAATCCTGGGTCTGAGGCAGCAGGCACTAGAACAGGCGTCTGAATTCCACAAGGACAGGATGGCCGCGCTTAAAGACAATGCGGCGGCCCCTGCCGCGTTGAAGGCACAAGGGGCTGAGACGCTACACGAGCTTACGGAGTCCCTGAGAGGGATGTACACCGAATTGGCGGCGTCTGGGGGCATTACCGATGCGTCCAAGTCAACGGTTGACAACATTATCCCCTATCTTGCCTCAACGATGGCGGGGCAAGTGGCAGGCAAGATGGTAGGCTCTGCAAATCAAAGCATCAGAAACCAGATCGAGGCGACTAAGCCGCTCTTGCTACAGTCCATCGCGCAAGCCACAGGTATCAAAGCATCGCAACTAAACTCTGACAGAGAGTTGCAGCAATATCTGCTTGCGGCTACATCGACATCGAACGACATCGCGTCAAACCTCGCGGCCCTAACCAATCTAACACGGCTGTACGGTGGCGGGGACCGATCCATTGTTCCCAGCGCGGGGCAAGCGGCTCCCGTCTCCGCTCTCGATAAAGCGATGGGGATACACGGTGGGAGGAAATAGCGATGCCCTATTCTAGACCTGAACTTGAGAGCGCATTGAAGAGCGCCCAGTCTGCTGGCGATGCGGAGTCAGTCGAAGCCATTACGAAAGCACTTGGTGCGCCCCCAAGCACAGAACACCCACTCACCGAAGCCGAGCGTGAACGCTCCGGCATGGGCCAGCGGTTTCTTGCTGGCATCGCTGAGGGGACTGGGGTTCCTGCTGCGATGGAGCTGGTCGGGCCGCAGAGCGTCCAGGACTTCATCAATCAGTCTCAGCGTGACAGGGCCAGAGGGCTAGGCGGCGACACGGATATCGCTGGCGGCGTGGGCCAAGCCATAGGATTTCTAGGGACTCTCCCGCTTGGCGGGGCGGCCCTCAAGGGCATTGCGTCCGCAGCCAAAGCGGGGAAACTCGCTGCCCCCGTCGGGACCGCTGCCGAGCGTGTGACTGAGGCACTCACAGGGAAGCGCATTCGCGATTACGCGGCACAGGGAGCACTCGCTTCAGCCATGACGCCGATGGAGCAGGAAGGCGAATCCCCGTGGGCCACGAAGGCCGAGCAACTAGGGGCTGGCGCGGCAGTCGGCGGGGCGATGCGCCCAGTAGTTGCTGGGGTCACAGGCGGGACAAAGTGGGCGACTGAGAAGGCGGCTGAGATCGTGAACGCCTATCGGCCTGGCGATGCAGGAGCGGAGCGAGTCATCAGGAAGGCGTTCCAGCAGATCGCCAGCCCTGCCGAGCGCGAAGAGGTCGCCGCCATGCTTGAATCAGCGGCGAGAGACCCTCGTTTTGCAGGCATGCTCTCTGAACAGGTATTACGATCTGAAAAAATGGCTCCGACTCTTGTGAAGCTGATGGAGACCGAGCGGGTTCAGGCCGTGCCTACCCATGCAGCCTATGCGAAACAGGAAGCAGACATCCTTGGTGGCGGTCGGACATGGCTGGAAGGGGTACGGGGAGAGCCGAATCTTCTAGTGCAAGAGAAAGCGGACAAGGAGGCACTGAAAAAGGCGTTTGAGTCCGCAAAAAAGGCCCCCGTGCTCGTCGATGCTCGACAGATCAGCGGGCTCCTCAAGAAAGAGCTCGCCTCGACGAAGCCGACAGAATCAGTCAAAGACCCTCTGACAGGGTTGCCCATCACAGGGCCGAAGGGCGAGGCGGTCCAATACCCTGGGGCAGGAGTGGTCGCAAGTGATCTCAATAAGTCTCTACAGATCTTACAAGATAAGCTCATCACCAAAGACTCTCCTAAGCAGTTCATGGAGCGTCTCCAGCGGGTCGCCACAGATGAGTTGCCGGACTCTCCCAACATCAAGGTCAAGGGGTATGCTAACAAGTTGAGGGCCATTATCAATGAGATCGGCAAGGGCGATGATGCGAGCGCAGCCTTGAACGAACTCAAGGCCTCCATCAAGCAAGCAAAGATGGCGAACGATGAAATTGGTAGGGCTGTGGCTTCTGTCAGCAAGAAGTATTTCGCAGGACCGTCTCGGCTCACTGATAGTCCCTCCACGATTATCCAGGTGAGAGAAGAAGCCAGGAAGATGCTCGAATCCACCACGGGACACGATGCGACCGTGTTGCGTGGTGTGATGAAGCAGATGGATGCCGCAGTCGGGCAGGCCGTGCCTGAATTGAAGACCGCCCTCTCGCAGCGCGTGGTGGCGGGTGAATCCCTCAATAAGCGAAAAGTCGCTGAGGCCCTCCTGGAAGCTTCGGGAGGGAAGAAGGGAGAGGTCCCGACTCCTAAGAATCTGATTGAGGCCCTCAACGAGCAAGACTTCGTGCGGAAAGTCACGGGCGGGTTCAAGCCAGAGGAAGAGACGTTTGCTAAGTATTTCCCCCAAAACCAGGCCGACCTGGAACGGCTATCGAGGGTCTCGCGTGGCGTTGCTGGGTACATCCCTGAGCCAGTACTGAAGTCATCAGGAACGCTTGCAGGCCGAACAGATGAAGAAGTCATGCACATGCTGAACCAGCCGTTGACCATCTTGTCCAACGTCGGCAAGTTTGCGGCGAAGAGGCTTGAATCGCCAGTCGATAGAACGATGCTTCGGTTGCAGCAGAACCCTGAGCAGATGGCGTCTTTCCTCCGCGATGTGCCACGGTCGGCCATGCGGAAGTCCGTTGAGGACGTAGTGAATAGCATCGTAGCGAGACAGACAGCGCGGGCGGCAGCACCTCGTGCGGTTGCCGGTCAGTACTAAGAAGGAGACTCCATGCCCTATAACGGATCAGGTAGCTTTACCCCGCCCGCCGCGTCGTTTCCTGCGGTGGCGGCGACGGTGATCGAAAGTGCGAAGTACAACTCGGTGGTGAACGATGTCGCGTCGGGACTGTCCTCGGTGATTACCAAGGACGGGCAAACGACGGTGACGGCCAACATCCCGCTGGGGGGCTTTAAGCTCACCGGCGTCGGCGCCGCCACACTCCGTACCGATGCGGCGACCCTCGCCACGATCCAGGACGGCACCGGTGTCTACGTCGGGGCGGTCGGCGGGACGGTGGACGCCATTACGCTTACGCCGGTCCCTGCGATTACGGCCTATGCTACCGGTCAACTCTTTCGGTTTCTCGCCGCTGGCGCGAACACGAACGCCACCACGGTGAACGTGAGCGGGTTGGGGGCGAAGGCCGTCACCAAGAACGGGCAGACGGCACTGGCGGCGGGCGACCTTGCCGCGAATCACCTCATCGAGATCACCTATGATGGCACACGATTTATCCTGACGGCCACGAGCACGGCGGTGCTCAACAGCCCCACGCTGGTGACTCCTGCCTTGGGGACGCCAGTCAGCGGCGTGATGACGAACGCCACCGGCCTCCCGCTCACCACGGGTGTGACCGGCACACTCCCTGTTGCGAACGGCGGGACCAACGCCACCACGGTGGCTGCGGCACGAGTCAGCCTGCTACCGAGCTATACGTCCAACGCACTCAAACGCCTGACCATCAACGCGGGGGCCACCGATGTGGAGTGGGTCGCGGATGGCGGCGGGTCTGTGACCTCGGTCGATGTCTCCGGCGGCTCCACGGGCCTCACGACCTCCGGCGGGCCCGTCACCGGATCGGGCACGATTACCCTCGCGGGGCTCCTCGCGGTCGGCAGCGGCGGCACCGGCACCACGACTTCGACCGGCACAGGGAGCGTCGTCCTCTCGACCTCCCCGACCTTGGTCACGCCAGCCCTCGGTACGCCAGCATCAGGGGTGGTCACGAACCTGACCGGCACCGCCAGCATCAACATCAACGGCACGGTGGGGGCGACGACGCCCACGACCGCCAGCGTGACGACCCTCACGGCGTCCAGCGACTCGGCCTTTACATCCACGGGGGCCGTACAACTCTCGACGGGCACCACGGCGCAACGGCCAGCAGGAGCGGCGGGGAAGCTGCGGTTCAACACCACCAGTACAGAGTTCGAGGGTTACAATGGCACCGCCTGGGCTAGTGTCGGCGGGGCTGCGATCAGCAACGACACGGCCACCAGCACGAATATCTACCCCTTGCTGGCGAACGCGACATCGGGTGCCGCCACGACGGTGTACACCAGTAATGCGAACTTGCTGTACAAGCCGTCCACTGGTGAGCTAAAATCGCAAGTACTCAACGCGGGGAACGGGATCGTGGTGAACAGCGCAACGGTTGGCACGAGCTATACCATCGCCGCAGGAGAAAATGGCATGTCAGTCGGACCAATCACACTGGGTGGCGGGGTGGTCGTAACCGTCACCTCAGGCCAACGATGGGTGGTGTTGTAATGGCAGACTTAATTTTATCCGGTGCCACGAGCGGGTCAGTGACCTTGGCCGCTCCCGCCGTCAGCGGCAGTACGGTACTCACCCTCCCCACAGCCAGCGGGACGGTGCTGTCGAGCGTCTCTGACCTCACGGCACAGGTGAAGACGGCCACGAATGCCACGGGCAGTGCGCCGGTGTTTGCAGCTAGAGCGTGGGTGAACTTCAATGGGACGGGGACGGTGGCGATTCGGGCGAGTGGGAATGTCTCCAGTATTACGGATAACGGGGTCGGAGATTATACGGTCAATTTCACGACGGCCATGGATGACGTGAATTACGCCACAACCACGAACGCTGGCGATCTTGCCAATAGCGGAAGAATGTCAACGCCAAGGGCGATTGCAACAGGTTCAGTTAGGGTTGTCACCACAGATACCCCTGGGCTAACAACTGATTACACCTATGTAGCGGTTGCCGTTCACCGCTAACGAAGGAGTTCTATGAGTTCTCTCTCCACAGGTACAACCGTCGGAACCGCACTGGTTCATACAGCCGATACCTCCGGTGATTTCTTAATCAAGACCGGCAGCAGTGCCACCACGGCCATGACGATCAGCGGGAGTACGCAAGCGGTCACACTGGCTGGATCACTGGTGATGGGCAGCTCGACGTTGGCGGCGCCGACGGGATCAGCCCCCGCATTCATGGCGAGAGCCTGGGTGAATTTCAATGGAACTGGCACTCCTGCTATCAGAGCCAGTGGCAACGTCAGCTCGATCACCGACAACGGCACGGGAGATTACACGATCAACTTCACGACAGCGATGCCGGATGCGAATTATGCAGCGTCGTGCATCTGCACAGATGATTCGGCTGCTAATAGAGGGATTAATTTACAAGGAACGAGTGCTAATGTGACGGCTAGTTCCTTCAGAATAAACATTTTCGCCAATGCTGATCCATCTGTTGTGTGTGCCATAGCGATTCACTAACGAAGGAGTCCTCTTTATGAAGCGTATTCTCTATCCGACAGCAGACGGTGGTGTAGCGGTGGTGGTCCCCGCACCAGAGTATATGGAGACCCACACCATTGAAGAGCTAGTCGCCAAGGATGTACCGCAAGGTGTCCCGTACAAGATTGTAGACACCAAGGACATCCTGGCTGACCGCACCTTCCGCGATGCGTGGGGATTCAAAGAAATAAGGAGTATCGCATGATTACGATTAACATGACCAAAGCATGCACGATCACGAAGGACAGACTCAGGGCTGAGCGGAAGCCACTGCTCGAAGCCCAGGATGTGCTGTTCATGCGAGCCACAGAGTCAGGGGCCGACACCGCCGCCATCGTCGCCGAGAAGCAGCGGTTGCGGGATGTGACAAAGCTGGTGACACCTGAGATGTCCTTGAGTGCGATGAAGGAGTTGCACCCATAATGACCCCCACCGGCTTCCTCGATAAGTTCCTCCAGTGGCTGGCGGCGGGGCAGCCCAAAGAGAAACCGAAGCCGCGCAAGACGTTTAAGACTACAGCGCGTAGGAAGCCCCAGCCATAACGGAGGCCAGCATGTTCGCCTTATTCACCACGGTCATCAGCTTTCTCGCAGGGGGTGTGCCGAAGATCCTGGACTTCTTCCAGGACCGTGCCGACAAGAGCCATGAACTCGCGATGGCGGCTCTGCAAACCGAACGCGAACTCAAGCTCCATGCGGCAGGGTTAGACGCGCAGAAACAGATTGAGGAGATCCGCACCGACCAGCTGCAATACCAGCACGACGCCGCCATCCAGCAGGCCACCTACACGCACGACGCCGCCATCGGGCAAGGGGCCTCACAGTGGGTCATCAACGCGAGGGCGATGGTGCGCCCAACCGTGACCTACGGGCTGCTGCTCCTGCTGTTCATCATCGACTGTGGAGGACTTTATTACGCGATCACATCGGGGGTACCCTTCCCTGAGGCGATGGCCCATGTCTGGGACGACGAAACGGAGATTGTATGGGCCAGCGTGGTGAGCTTCTGGTTCGGGACACGCGCCTTTGCTCGCCGGAGCTAATCGCGTTCGTGTCCCGCTGGGAAGGCCGACGCTTGCGCCCATACCAGGATGTGGCAGGACTGTGGACCGTCGGCGTCGGGCACCTGCTGGGCCGAGAGACGCCAACGAAGTGGCGGTATACGGAGGCCGAGATTGATGACTTGTTGGGTCGAGACTTGGAGCGCGTTCGGCACGGCGTTGACCGGCTGTGCGGGCAGCTGGCAGAGCATCAACGTGACAGCCTCATTAGTTTTGCTTTTAACGTCGGCTTGGGAGCACTTCAACGATCGACTCTGAGGCAGCGGGTGCGGCGCGGGGATGCTCACGCAGGGGACGCCTTCCTGCTGTGGAATAAGGCGGGCGGCAACGTCATACGCGGCCTCACGTTGAGGCGACACGCAGAGAGGAATTGGTACTGTGGTCGAGCTCAACCTGAACACGATTCTTGAAGGCATTATCCTCCTCTCTGTGGGCGGCATCTTCAATCTCATCTTCTCCGTGAGGGAGCACCTCGCCAAGCTGAACGGGCGAATCGGGAAGGCTGAACTCGCCCTAGATCTGCACTCCAAAGTCGCAGACGAACGACACACTGCCTGCATCACCGCCAGCCGTGACCTCTGGGACGCGGTGAGGAAGTAATGTGGCTACTACTCCTCATCCTCTCAGCCGAGGTGCCTGGCGTGGAGCGCGTCACGGTCCTTCATGTGTTCCCGACCCAGGCCCTCTGTGAAGCCGCGAAGGACCGCGTCGGTGAGGGTCTGGCGGCACAGTACCCAGGCGATACGACCTACACGCTGACGTGCGCGCTTCGTTCGCCACGGAAGCAAGCATGACCTCGCATCGGATTCCGAAGTACATCACGCTCCCGTTCGGCTACCGCATTACCGTCGTCCAGCTCACGGATCGGGACTACGACGAGGAGAACGGCCCTGACAGCTTCGCCTGTTGGGATTCGAGCGACCGCACGATGTACCTCCGCAAACGACGGCCCATCCGCAAACGTCGCGCCGACCTCGCCCATGAGATGCTCCACGCCTGTACGGACTGGCAGGTCTGGCTGCTCGCCACCAACCAAGTCGATGTGAAAGCATGAAATCCGTCCTCTTCATCCCAGACACGCACTGCCCGTATCACGACGCCAAAGCGTTCGATCTTGTCGAGCAGGTCGCTCGCGACCTAAAGCCCGACATCACGGTCATCTTGGGCGACTTTGCGGACTTCTACGCCGTCAGCTCGCACATGAAAGACCCCTCGCGCCGGGAGACGTTCGACGAGGAAGTGCAAGCCACCCACAAGCTGCTCCGCCGCGTCGAGTCATGGTCCCCCAGGGGACGGAGGCTCTACCTCATGGGCAACCACGAGGACCGGCTCTCCAGGTATATTGCAGGACAAGCCAAGGAAATGCACGGTATCGTGACGGCGGACTCGCTGTTTGGCCTCACCGACCACCGATGGGAGATCACCCCGTACAAGCGGCACACGACGCTCGGCAAGCTCTATCTCACGCACGACCTCGGCAAGGCGGGGGCGAACGCCGTGAAGGACGCCTCCACGAGCTACCAGGACAACATTGTGATCGGGCATTTGCACCGGATGATCTACCTCATTGAAGGCAACGCCAAGGGGAAGCCCCATGTCGCCTCCTGCTTCGGCTGGCTCGGTGATGTGAAGCAGGTGGATTACATGCACCAGGTTCGGGCCAACCGTGACTGGGCCTTGGGCTTTGGGTTGGGTTATCTGGAGGCGGATGGCGTGGCCCACTTGCAACCGGTCCCCATTGTAGGGTATAAGTGCGTCGTCCGCGGGAAGATCTACGCGGCCTAACATCAGCAGAAGGAGCACCCCATGAAGGTCAACACATTCACGAAGTCACTCGTCGTCCTCCCTCCTGGAGTGGCGGTCTATTCGGATCGAGCCACCACGGTGTCGATTGAGGATGAGGCGGGAGGGCCGTTCGTCTCGGTCGGGCAAGAGGTGGACACCTGCATGCAGATCAGGATCGACGCCGAGGAATGGCCGCAGATCCGAGCGGCGATTGACGCGCAATTTGACGTGTGCCGCCAGCTTGTAGCCAATGAGGACGCAGATGAAGACGCCGGCGCAGCGGAGCCAATTGCCGATGCGGTGTGACAAATGCAATGGGTGCGTGGTTAGCCACCTCGACGAGGTCCGTTGCCTGAATTGCGGGAAGCAATACTTTGAGGCCGACGGCAAAGAGGTCTGCTCCCAGGGTGGGAACTGTGGGAGAATGTCGGAGCAATACGGGCTGTGTGAGCTGCACTTCACCCAGCGACTCGCGATGATCAACTTTGGAAGACGAGGGCGAAATAAGTATGCCGCCTAACCTGACGTGTCAACGCTGTGCAGGAATGGTTGTGTCCGAACGCGATGACCAATGGGCCTATCTGAAGTGTGTCAATTGTGGGAGACGCTATGACCGGCAAGCCGAAGAAAACCGTTACATCCACACCCAACTCAAGGGCATCGCGCCGACAAACGAAACCCCTGGGCCGAGCGAGTACGAACCAGGCTAAACCAACGCGGCTATCTGTCTACAACATTGTCGGCGGGCATTTTGCAATCTCCACTGTGGATGGAGTCGCAGTCAGGGGTTGCCTCGAAGCGCGTCTCTCCCAGGGGGAAAATGTCACGATCTCGTTTGCCCGTGTCGATGTCATTACCCCTGTCTTCTTCTATGCCGCTATCGGGGGGCTCTATCTGAAATTTGCCGAGACGCGCATCAAGAAACTGCTCCGCGTCACAGGGCTGCGTCCTGACGACGCTCTGATACTCAAACACGTGATCGAGGCCGCAAAGGGGTTGGAATGATCACACGCGAGCACGTCCTCGACATCTTACAGCCGTACCCCAACCTTGAGGCCGTGATCCTCGGATGCGTGAGCGGGAACGTGGCGGAATGGCCAGGCATGCGGAGCGAATTGGCTCGACTGGCTGAGATGATTGCCGCCCATGATGCCATCAGAGCGAAGCTGGAAAGCAGAATCCAAGAGCTGTCGTCCCTGTGCCAACACCTCCAATCGAAAGGCTAATATGCGCGTCACGACCGACCTGGACCGAGCAATCACGAACCTGCTCATGGCAACCCTGAGCCAGGATAACCTCGGCTACCTGCACTATATCCCCGTCGAGCATATTGACGCCTTACGTAAAGCGTACGAGGCTACGCGAACACCCGCCTCTGCCGAGACGCCCACACATACCGCGCCCATCCAGACGGATTCCGATACCCGCGAGATTTCCCTAGCGCAACTAATGCGTCGAGGCTTATGGCCTTTCCCTGCTCACGCTTCGCGGCCTGCCGCTGCGCCTGCACGTCGATCTCGGTCAGCGTCCCCTCAACCTGCTCGATCTCGCGGATCACGATAAAGGCGTGCCCGCACTCAGGGCAGGCCACGCAGTGCGCCGAGCACGCCGCGAAGCATTTGGGGCACACCCGAACAGACGGGGGCCGGTCCCCTTCCTTCTTCTTCCTCGCTTCCTTCCCGTCCAGTGACCACTCCCTTGCCTCGTCCGGCAGCCCATGCTTCGCCGTGTTACCGGCATGGTCAAGGATGATCGCCTCCTCTTTGCCCGGATAGGGCCGCAACGAACGCCCAACCTGCTGGAGATAGAGCGCGAGACTTTGCGTCGGTCTGAGCAGAATCGCCACCTCGACGGCAGGCAAGTCGAAGCCCTCGCTCACCAGATCACAGCTTGTCAACACCTGGGTGCGCCCTGCGGCGAAGGCCGCCAGGATCGCCGCCCGTTCCCGCGGGGTCATCGTCCCGTCGATGGAGACGGCGGGAATCCCCGCTGAGGTAAACTGCACCGCCACCGCGTCCGCATGAGCAATCGACACGCAGAACACCATGGCACGCTTGCCGAGGGCATGGCGGCGGTAGTGCTCGACCGCATCGCCGGTAATGGTGCGCGTATTCATGGCCTTCTCCAGGTCGCCGCGCACGAAGTCCCCCATCCGCTTCGCCACCCGATCGGCCGCATGGGTCGGTGGGGCAAAGAGCCGGTACTTCGACAAGGCACCGGACGCCATCAGGCTTTCGACAGTCGGCCCCATGACCATCGTGGCGAACGTATCCCGCAACCCCTCGCCGGACAGCCGCTCAGGGGTCGCCGTCACACCGAGCCTCCTGGCATGGGGCCAGGCGCGAAAGAGTTTGCCCCAGGACGAACGATTGATGGCATGGTGGGCCTCGTCTATGACCAGCGTATTCGGCGGCTCATAATCGCCCAGGCGGCGTACCAGGGTCTGGACGCTGGCCACTTGCACCCGCCTGGTCCGGTGGTTGGGGGCGTCAGGGGCGATGAGGCCATGCTCCACGCCCCAGGTGGTGAGGCACCGAGAGATCTGCTCCAGGAGTTCCCGCCGATGGACCAACAGCATGACCCGATGGTCTGGCATGTGCGCGGTCCAGGCCTGGGTGAGGGCTGAGAAGCACACGGTCTTCCCGCTGCCCGTGGGTGCCACCGCCAGCACCGTATGCGGCGGCTGGCGAATGGCGAGTTCAATGCTGCGGCAGAATTGGATCTGGTCAGGTCTGAGGTGCATTATGGATCGCCCCATCAGCGGCCAGACATGCGGGGGAAAACCAGATGCGCTCTTTAGCCGCGTTTTCGCCTGGTCTGGGACATTGACTAGCGTACCCACCTGCCGCCTTCCACGCCACACATTCCCACGACGCTGGCATCTCATGTTCGCCAGCATACCCACAGAGGGCTATTCGCATTTTCGGATTCTCACCGTTCAGAATAGCCCATTCCCGCACATCGTGTGCGACACTAGAGCTATCCACCCTGTAAAGGTTGTTGCATCTCATGGCTGTGTCTGCATAAGGTGGGTCAAGAAACACGCCAGTCGTGCCAATCCCATACGTGACGGCAGGCCCGCAGACGCGAGACCAGTCTCCCGACACGACACGCACACGCTCCATCCTATCACGTAACTGCTTGAAGTACGCTATCAGGTTGACTCCCCGACCAGCACCGCTTAGATGCGGGCGTTTCCGGTTGACTCCCTGACCAGCAGTGCCTAGATGCGGGAGTTTCCGGTTGACTCCCCGACCAGCACCGCTTTTGACCAGACATCCATCTTCGTCGGTATGCCATGGTCCGGCACCAGAACAAAACCCGCCGCCGATCCAGCACGAAAGGCCCCAGACCCAGTACCCCGCAATCTTCGCATCATACCAGTCGGGGTTCCCCTCCAGCTTCCTTGACAGGGACGAGGTTTGCCCCACGAGCCAGATATGTCTTGCATGCAAGTCGTTCTCGTGTACCGGATAGTCTGCGAACTGCGCCACGGCTTCAGGGTCGCGCTGTGTGGCCCGCCAGAAGTTTGCCACAAACCCATCAAGGTCGTTAACTGTCTCTATTTTTGGCGTCGTCTGCCGCCCCAGCAAGACTGCTCCAGACCCAAAGAAAGGCTCCACGTAATTTCCAACATCTCCAAATCTTTGCCAGACGATACCAGCCACTCTACTCTTGCCGCCAAACCACGGAAACGGAGCCTTTAATATATCTGTCACTTCATGCCTCCTATTGATAGTGTAATAATAAATGCCCCAAGAAAGTACGCCGCATTGCGCCAGAATCCCTGGCTGGCATAGGCGAGCATCGCTGCACAATTCAGGATCATCGAGCAGTAGACGATATAATCACCAGTCCTCATAGCGGGTCCATCCAATCCTTAGCCTTCTTCACGGCCTCCAGCTTGCCGAGACACTGTATAATCGCCCGCTGCTCGGCGTCGTGGGCCAGCAACTCGCGCACATACGCCCCGACCAGGTTGGTGGGCTTCGCGGCCTTGTCTCGTATAATCTCCAACATCGTCTCAACCATCGCTCGGCCTAACATCATCGCGCCTCCTTCGCCTTCTTCGCGGCCTCCAGCTTGTCGAGCTTCTTCAACATCGCCCTCGCCTTACTCGCCTCGCCACCGCGAAACCG